>JAEEGG010000253.1_pt1 | contig 369917 bp, 317 predicted proteins | sample 9134161 | NCBI WGS metagenome assembly JAEEGG01 (sample SAMN16246543, study PRJNA631951) | gut metagenome | biome: gut microbiome; feature: rumen; material: CR-attached | host: Bos | place: Iran: Karaj | collected 2018-10 | reverse complement strand
ACATTGGCTTTGGGGTTCTTGGCCTTGATGCGCCAGCTCACGTAACAGATACATGGAGCCGTATTACGGCGACAAGGCTCCTGCAGGATATTCTCCTGCGGTACTTCGGGGAGTTGCTCATGTACGATATCCGCATATTTCTTGTTTGTGACCACCCACACATTGTTGGGGTCACAGATTCCAGCAAACCGATCGAACGTGAGTTGTAACAAGGTACGACCAACACCCAGCACGTCAATGAACTGCTTGGGACGGTCGGCTGTACTCATTGGCCAGAAGCGGCTCCCCACTCCGCCTGCCATGATCACGAGATGATTATTTACATGAGCCATAAATCGTTGATATTTGATATAAGTGCATTAACTACACTATTTGGGTACAAAATTACGAAAAATCTAGGTAAGTGAAAAAAAATTCGTTCTTTTTTTGCTGATATTACGTACTTCGTGATTCCAAACTCCGAAATGTATGAGTAATGCAGGTAAGTATTGGGGGCCCACCTATTGTTTATGCATCTTATACTATATTATATTTGGGAGTTTCATGAGAAAAAGTTATCTTTGCACAGCAAATAACAAACTATTACCCATAATGTTATGAGAAAGAGCATTTTAATGGTTTCCGCGTTGATGATGCTTATGGCTTGCGGGGGCAAGAAGGCACAGACTGAAAATACCGACGCTGCCGTTGTTGTTGACCCAGACGGTAAAGAGGAGGAATCCAACATGATGGAAGATATGCATAGCTATCTTGACGAACCGCAGGAAGAAGTGCAAGAGCTGACTTTCGCCAATATGGCAGGAATCTACGATGACGAAAAACAGGAGAGCCGATTCTGTCTGAATGAGGACGGCACGGCCACATGGGGCATGATAGGTAGCCTAAACTATACGGAGTACACCTATACCATCAATGGCAACACCATCTGTCTGAAACCTAAGGGTGTAGAAACTGAGGATGACTGCTATGATTATGACGAGGACACCCGTACACTAAAGAATGAGCAAGGTGCTGTGTATTATCGTCAGGTTGTTGAATAAACAAGAATAACTTGTTGGGTATAAAAATAAGAGGATGAGCCGATGGCCCATCCTCTTGATTTTTACCAAAAGTGAGATGATTACTTTGAGTAGAGAGCCACGATGGTCTCGTACTTCTCCTGCTTACCAGAAGTCTGCTTGGGCTCACCCACTTTCTTACCATACTCGTAAGCCTGCTCAAGAGTCAGCTTGCCATCTTCGAAGTCCTTACCAACACCCTTGTCGAAGCTTGCGTAGCGAGCCTTCTTCATAGCGGGCAGCTCAGAGTTCTCGAGGATGTCAGCAGCGTTCATCAGAGCGCGTGCCATAGCATCCATACCGCTGATGTGAGCGATGAAGAGGTCCTCGAGGTCAGTGCTGTTACGACGGATCTTAGCATCGAAGTTGGTACCGCCATTGCCCAGACCACCATTGCGGATGATCTCGAGCATAGCCTGTGTCAGCTCGTAGTTGTCGATGGGGAACTGGTCGGTATCCCAACCGTTCTGAGCATCACCGCGGTTAGCGTCGATAGAACCGAGCATACCAGCGTCAACAGCGCAAGCCAGCTCGTGCTCGAAGGTATGACCAGCGAGTGTAGCGTGGTTCACCTCGATGTTCACCTTGAAGTCCTTGTCCAGGTTGTGGGCCTTCAAGAAACCGATAACGGTCTCTGTATCCACGTCATACTGGTGCTTGCTGGGCTCCATGGGCTTCGGCTCAATGAGGAATGTACCCTTGAATCCCTTAGCGCGAGCATAGTCGCGAGCCATGGTCAGCATAGTTGCCATGTGCTCCTTCTCACGCTTCTGGTCGGTGTTCAGCAGACTCATATAGCCCTCACGACCGCCCCAGAATACATAACCTGTACCACCCAGCTTGATGGTAGCGTCGATAGCGTTCTTGATCTGAACGATAGCGCGAGCCACTACGTCGAAGTCGGGGTTGGTAGAAGCACCGTTAGCATAGCGCTTGTTACCGAATACGTTTGCGGTACCCCAGAGCAGCTTGATGTTGGGGAACTGCTTCATCTTCTCCTGAGCGTAGTCAGTGATGGCCTTCATGCGAGCCTCATACTCCTCGATGGTGTCACCCTCTTCTACGAGGTCGATATCGTGGAAGCAGAAGTACTCGATACCCAGCTTATCCATGATCTCGAAGCCAGCGTCCATCTTATCCTTAGCGCGCTGAACAGCGTCACCAGCCTTGTCCCACTCATAAGAACGGGTCTGACCACCGAACTGGTCTGCAGAAGCGCCACCCAGTGTGTGCCACCAAGCCATAGCGAACTTCAGCCAATCCTTCATCTTCTTTCCCATCACGACCTTCTCAGGCTCGTAGTAGTGGAAAGCCATTACATTCTTACTGTCCTTTCCTTCGAAAGGAATCTTACCGGTAAACGGAAAATACTCTTTTGCCATAAGTTTAAATGATTAAATTGAATAATGAATTTATTATTTCTAAGTGATTTACTTGTTTACTTCTTAGATCTTTGCCAGCTGCTCTTTCCAAGCCGTGTAGGCAGCGAGATACTGAGAGCGCTTGCTATCGTCAGGTTCGATGACTGCAAGTTTCTTCAAGGTGGCGAAGGCCTCGTCATGGTCTTTGTAGATACCACAACCCATACCAGCACCCTTGGCAGCACCCACACTACCGTCAGTCTCATACAGCTCGATCGTAGCACCGCTCACGCCAGCCAGCGTATTGCGGAAGATCTCGCTGAGGAACATGTTGGCTTTTCCTGCATGGATCTTGCGAATATCCATACCCATCTGCTGCATGATCTCCATACCGTAGCAGAAACTGAACACGATACCCTCCTGCGCAGCTCTCATGAGATGAGCCTTGGAGTGCTTGTTGAAATTCACGCCATGGATAGAGCATCCCACCTCACGGTTCTCGAGAACACGCTCAGCACCATTTCCGAACGGGATGATGGACACGCCTTCGCTACCGATGGGGATATTAGCCATCATATCGTTCATCTCAGCATAGGAGATTCCCTCTGGAGCCACATTACGACGGATCCAGGCATTGAGGATACCCGTACCATTGATGCAGAGCAGCACGCCCAGACGGTCGAGATCAGTGGTGTAGTTCACATGTGCGAAGGTGTTCACACGACTCTTCTTGTCGTAGTTAGCCTCGCCCAGCACACCATATACCACACCTGATGTACCAGCGGTAGAAGCAATCTCACCCGGATTGAACACGTTCAGTGACAAAGCATTGTTGGGCTGGTCGCCACCGCGGTAAGAGATAGGTGTACCCTCTTGCAGACCCAGTTCTTCGGCAGCCTGCTTGCTGACCGTGCTCTGAATACTGAAGGTAGGAACGATATCAGCAACCAGTTTCTCGTCGAATCCATAGTAGTCGAACAGGAACTTAGCAGGAGCCTTCTCCTTGAAGTCCCACATCATACCCTCAGACAGTCCGCTGATGGTGGTATTCACTGTTCCACTTAACTTCATGGCAAGGTAATCGCCAGGTAACATGATCTTATCGATCTTTGCGAACAGTTCAGGTTCATTCTCCTTCACCCAAGCCAGCTTAGCAGCGGTGAAGTTACCCGGTGAGTTCAGCAGATGACCCAAGCACTTGTCAGCGCCCAGTTCGTTGAAAGCCTTCTCGCCATAGGGGACAGCACGTGAGTCACACCAGATAATACTCGGGCGGAGCACCTTCTGAGCCTTGTCAACGCATACCAAGCCGTGCATCTGGTAAGAAATACCGATGGCCTTGATCTCCTCAGCCTTGGCACCTGCTTCCGCCTTGATCTTCTGGAAAGCAAGCTTAGCGTTTGTCCACCACATCTCCGGATCCTGTTCTGCCCAACCTGCTTTCACAGCCATGATGGGAGCTTCTGTCTCAGGAAAGAAAGCAGTTGCTGCACATACACCTGTATCTGCATCAACCAATGATGCCTTGACAGACGAGCTGCCGACATCAAAACCTAATAAATACCTTTTTGCCATAAATAGTTTATATAACCTTTTTAATATAATACGTTCCAATATCATTTTCCCCCATCAAAATCATCAAAAACAATCTGAGGGTTGTTTCCTGTCTTACTTCAGGTTGTCATTGAAATAGTTCACGATCTGCCTGAACAGATGGTTCCTTGTATTTCCGCCATAAATACTGTGATTACGGTTGGTATACACATTCATCTTGAAATCCTTATCGGCCTGTATCAGCGCCTCGGTATATTCAAACGTGTTCTGCGGGTGAACATTATCGTCAGCCAGTCCGTGACAGATCAGTAATGCACCATGCAGATTCGGAGCCCAGTTGATGGGATTCACATCATAGCCTTGCGCATTCTCCTGCGGCGTACGCATAAACCGTTCCGTATAGATCGTATCATAGAAACGCCAGTCGGTAGGTGGTGCCACGGCAACGCCAGCCTTGAACACTCCCCTGCCCTCGCTCATACTCATCAGCGTGCAGAAGCCACCATAGCTCCATCCCCAAATACCGATGTTTTCTTTATCGATATAAGAAAGCGATCCCAAGTAAAGAGCGGTTTCAACCTGATCCTTCGCCTCCTTTTCGCCCAATCGCAGATAGGTGCATTTCTCGAAGTCGGCCCCACGGCCACCAGTACCTCTACCATCCACACAGACCACGATATATCCCAGTTCTGTCAGATAGTTGTCGAACATCGCTCCACTACCCATGGAGCCGATTGTCCAACTGTTCTTCACCTGCTGACTGCCCGGTCCGCTATACTGCCACATGATAACTGGATATTTCTTGGAGGCATTGAAGTTCACCGGTTTAATCATGACACCATTCAGTTTCACACTCTCAGATGTGGTAAATGTAAAGAACTCCTTCTTGGGCAGTTGTAAATCAGAGAGACGTTCCTTCAAACGGTCGTTATCCATCAGTGTTGACAAGATCTTGCCTTCTGCTGAGCATGTAGTATATATATAAGGTGTCTCCGCATCACTGAACTGATTCACGAAATAACGGAATCCATTACTGAACATCGCATGGTTCCATCCCTTGCGTGAACTTAGCTTCTGCGTCTTACCGTTCTTCATTGCTACATAGATCTCACGGTTCAAGGCATCTTCGCCTGCAGCCTGATAATAGGTATTTCCTGTTTTCTCATCATAACCATACACCTCGCTCACTTCACCCTTCACATCCGTTACCTTCCTGATGAACTGACCGTTCTTATTGTACAGATACAACTGCATGGAACCATCACGGTCGCTGGGCAGCAGGATGTTGTTCGAAGTGAACAGGATATTCTCCATGGCCTCCTCCTTCACATACTTATCCACCTTCTCTTGTATCAGCAATTTGGCTACCGTACTACGGGGATTCACAGCATAGATGTTCAGCTCGTCCTGATGACGGTTCATGGTATAGACAATCATCCTTTCTGCATCATCCGTAGCTTTGAGGCGAGGAATATACCCATCCTTATCCAGAGGCACCTGCAAGGTACGAGTCTGACGACTCTGGATATCAAAGCTATGCACACTAACAGTAGAGTTCACCTCACCAGCCTTGGGATACTTATAAGCATAGAAGCCTGGATAGGTTGAATACTCCTGCATCTCAGGACGCATACCTTTGTACATCTGCAGACTATACTGAGGTACCTTACTTTCATCGAAGCGCACCCAGCAAAGCATGGTACCATCGGCATTGAAAGTAAGAGCACTGTTGAAACCGAACTCCTCCTCATACACCCAATCAGGGATGCCGTTGATGATCTCGTTCTTTACCCCATCCTTGGTTACCTGACTTTCTGCATTGTCATACAAAAGTTTTACGAGGAAGATATTATTGTCGCGGACGAAAGCTACCTGCTGACCGTCGTTGCTCCACACGGGAACCTGCTGAGGTCCGTAGTCGGAAAGCTTCTCAAGGAGTCGGGTTTCAATATTATAAATGTAATATACTGCGGTAAACGAATGACGGTAGATGCGCTTTGTCTGTGTCTGAATCAGCATCTTCTTACCATCAGGACTCAGGATATAGTCATCAAAGTTGTCCAACTGTAATTTCTTGGTGTTTGCCAAATCGAAGAGCACACCAGTCTGCTTACCCGTCTTGTAAGCATAACTTACCACCTGCTTACCGTCCTCACTGATCTGTGCATAGCTTTCCCCATCAGGTAAGGGTGTCACCGTACGCAAAGCACTGGCCGAGTACATACCCCGGTTGATGTCTTTGATATCAATGCGTTGTGCCTTTGTAGTTACAGAGAGCAGCAGGATTATGATGATCCAGAGGTTTCTTTTCATGAATGTATTGTCCATTTTAAAGATGAGTCATGTGCTTGGAGAAGGCCAATTTTTGATATAACCCTCCAAGTATGCAAAGGTAATCATTTTTCTTGGAACCCACAAATGATTATCACTTTTTCACATTTTGTTTGGTTTTTCGCTCGTTTATTAGTAATTTTGACCCCACAAATTATCGAGACATGGAAAACTACTTGTCAAGTACACAAAACCCCAGGATTAAGAAACTGCTGGCGCTCCAGCAGAAATCTTCACTTCGCCGTGAAACCGGGTTGTTCGTTGTTGAAGGAAGAAGAGAAATCCGTCAATGCATCGATGCAGGCTTCGAGATTGACACGCTATATGTTCGAGCCAGAGAGTCGGAGGCGATTGCTCCCGAGGACATGTCGACAGAAAACATCTTGTTCGTATCGCCGCATGTATATGAACGCATCGCCTACAGGGAAAGTACCGAAGGTGTCATTGCCGTGGTACGTACGAGAAACAGAACCTTGGATGAGCTGTCATTCAAAGACAATCCCTTGCTGATCGTATTGGAACGGGTGGAGAAGCCGGGAAATCTGGGCGCTATCATGCGTAGTGCCGATGCGGCGGGAGCCGATGCCGTGATTGTCTGTGACCCCTTAACCGACTTATACAATCCCAATCTGATCCGTGCTTCGCTGGGTGCAGTGTTCAGTGTTCCCTGCGTGGCTTGCACCTCGGAAGAATGTATTCGCTATCTGAAAGAGAATCATATCAGGATTCTGACGGCGCAGTTGCAAGACTCCCGTCTGTATTACGATACAGACATGACTTGTCCGACGGCCATTGTGATGGGAACAGAATCAACAGGACTGACGACTTCCTGGCGGGAAGCCGCTGATGCACATATCAGAATACCGATGAACGGGAAACTGGATTCGCTGAATGTCTCCGTGTCGGCCGCAGTACTCCTATACGAAGCTGTCAGACAACGACTTACTTCAACTGGGTGTAGTCGGTCATCTTAAGCAACGCCTCCACGGTAATACCGGGATTGTTCTTCATAAAGCGGTCAACAACCTGAACATAACGGGTATTGTAGAATCGGTGCCCCACACAATGATTGGTCACCCACATCACCTTACCCATGTGAAGGTCACGGTCAACCTGACTGCGGAGTTCGAAATCAGACAACGGATACAGACTCAGTAAATAGAAACTGACACAGTCTGGTACAATGTGTTCACGATCCATCGTTACCCGTGTCTGATCCGGATAATACTTGGCATACAAGGGATAATCGGCACCAAGGTATTTGTCCAACGAGATACCCACGCTCTCATCGCCTACGATGATACTCTGTCCCAACGCACCGACCTGCGTATAGAAGCGTGGAATAGGAATACCGGGAACATCATGCCTGAGACGGGTAATGGCGTCGTTGAGCTTTTTGTTCACATCGTCGATGTTCGCATATTGAGCCTCCGCATCGCTGAGGATGGTCTGCAACGTCGAATCTTGGTAGAAGGCGAGGAATTTCTTGTTGATGTCTGGAGAATCAATCGGTCCCAGCATGAGTACATTCTCGATCAATGCACGGGTTTCCATGGGGTAATTGGTCTCCATCTGCTGAAGGGCAGCAAAATCGGCTGTGGTGAGATACATACTCTGCAAACGGTCATAACGCTGAATCTCGATGCGCTGCTGAAGCACATCTTCATCATTCGGCTTGAGTTTCCACTCGCAGGCCGAACACAGAAAAAGCATCACGATCAGGAAGCTGTATTTCCTCACTATAGTCAAAAAAGTTAAAATTCTGGTGCAAAAGTACTAAAAAACATTTTATAATGCAAATTTTTTACTAAAATATTTTAATTAATATTTCAAAAACACTAATTTTGTATGATTAGAAAGATGAATAAAATACTGATAGCCATCGGATCCAACCATGAGGCAGAAAGACGAATGAATGAGGTGAGAGTCCTACTACAGGGTTTTTTCAGTGATATTGTGTTCTCTCCATCGATGCAGACTAAGGATATCAATATGGAGGGGCCCGACTATATCAACATGGTGGCCGTATTCCACACCAGTCTTAGCTACCAACAGGTAAACTCGTTGCTCAAGAAACTGCAAAGCATGTGCGGGAACAGCGAGGAAGCACGCAGTCGTCATGAAGTAGCCATGGATCTTGATATCCTGGCTTTCAACGACCGCCTCTATCATCTAAACGACTGGCAAAGACCGTATATCAAACAGCTTGTTAACACGATACTGGCAGATTTCGACAATACATAAAAACACTTGCGTATAAACAAAGTTATAATAAGATGAAGATGATAAGAGCATTATTGGTCATGTTGGTATGCTGGTTGGCACCTACATGGGCACAAGAAGTGAGTGGCCATAAACCTGCGTTCGACGACTATTTCATCGACGGCACACTCCGTATCGACTATACATTCTCGGGTGATGTGAACCATCAGGAGATTTCCTTAGACAAGCTCAATAGTATTCCTCGCTGGTATGGGAAAAGATATCGTTTGGACGAGGTGCCTGTTGAAGGAAACGGACAGATCTGGGTAGCTGATCATCATACGCACCAGATTATCTACCGGAACTCCTTCTCCACCCTCTTCCAGGAATGGCTGAGCTATGAGGAGGCCCAAACGGTAAGGCGCTCATTTGAAAACGTCTTCCTTGTTCCGATGCCGAAGGACACCGTAGATATAACGGTGGCATTGATGAACAATAGAAGAGAGATCATGACTTCGTTTACACATACCGTTGTTCCTACAGATATCCTGATCAGGAAGACTGGTACCCATATGGTTACCCCGTATGAAACGCTCCAGCAGGCAACCGATACCAATCGCTGCATTCATATTGCCTTTGTAGCCGAAGGATATCAGGATAACGAGATGCCGGTATTTCTCAAAGATGCCCACGTGGCCATCGATGCTCTATTTGCTCATGAGCCTTTCAAAAGCATGCAAGACCGCTTCAATATCATCGCTGTCAAATCTCCTTCCAAGGAAAGCGGAACGAGTGAACCATCTAAAGGAATCTGGAAAGAAACCGCCCTCCACTCACACTTCGACACTTTCTATAGTAATCGGTATTTAACAACACTGAACATCAAAGATTTACACAATGTCTTAGCTGGCACTCCTTACGAGCATATTATCGTATTGGTCAATACAAACATGTATGGTGGCGGTGGTATCTTGAACTCCTATAACCTGTCTATGACACACCATCCGCAATACCGTCCTGTGGTGGTTCACGAGTTCGGTCATAGTTTCGGCGGACTGGGCGACGAGTATGCTTATGAGTATGAACAGATTCCTATGTATCCGCACGACGTGGAACCGTGGGAGCCCAACCTCACTACGCTAACTGATTTTCACGGGAAGTGGGAAGACATGATAGAGAAAGGTACACCAAGGCCTACACCTTCTACTCCCGAGAACAAGGGAAAGGTGGGATTGTACGAAGGTGCAGGATATAGTCTTAAGGGGGTGTATCGAGGTATGCAGGACTGTCGCATGAGGACCAATGAGAATCCTGAGTTTTGTCCTGTTTGCAACCGTGCTTTGCAGAATCTCATCAAATTCTATACAGATGAAGAATAACCGTCAGTACAAAGGATTATTGAGATGGTTCATGGCAACCTTGTTGTTACTGTCGGTTTCTGCCCTTCCTGTTTCCGCCCAGAAAAACAAGTCGCCTGATACAGAAAAACTGGGTAAGGCACTGGATTATTTCACCAGCGGAATGTATCATGAGTCGTTACTCCTGTTCACGGCACTTGACAAGGAATATACATTGAATGCAAGGTTTCATGCTTTTATGGGACTCTGCTACTATTACGAATGGGATTATCAACAAGCGTGTACTTATTTCGATGAGGCCATTCCTAAGATAGAATCGCTGGCGCCACACGAGCGAAGCGTATATTATTTCGCCAATGCCGAGAGTCATTTTAATCTCGAACAATATGCCGAGGCCATTCCCTTTTACGAACAGCATATCATGGTTTGCTATCCCAATGAGAAAGCTGACTCCTTCTATCGCATCGGCTTCTGTTACATGTTCCAAGAGGAATGGGCAAATGCATGTGAGGGCTTCGAGTCGGCCCTCTCCTACTACACCCAACATCCTGAAGTAAAAAGCGCACGGTCGCGAATTGCACAGCTAAAGACGATGATAGAAGGATGTCATGAAAAGCTTCAAGAATCACAAGAATCATCACATATATAAATAAAAGGTGAAGATTTGGTGGTTTCGGAAATTCTTTATACCTTTGCACCATTGTTTCAAAGGACAATATAGTTATTAGCAAACAGATAAAAAAGATAAAGACAAATGGAATTAGCAAGCAAGTATGATCCACGGGAGGTGGAATCGAAATGGTACCAGTATTGGATTGACAACAAATTGTTCAGTTCAAAACCAGATGATCGTGAACCCTATACGATTGTCATCCCACCGCCAAACGTAACTGGCGTACTCCACATGGGTCACATGCTTAACAATACCATTCAGGATATCCTCGTAAGACGAGCCCGAATGGAGGGTAAGAACGCATGCTGGGTTCCAGGAACAGACCATGCCAGTATTGCAACGGAAGCCAAGGTTGTAAAGAAACTGGCTGAGCAGGGAATCAAGAAACACGACCTGACTCGCGACGAGTTCCTGAAACACGCATGGGACTGGACTCATGAGCATGGTGGAATCATCCTGAAGCAGTTGCGCCGTCTGGGTGCATCATGCGATTGGGACAGAACAGCCTTCACCATGGATGAGACACGTTCTAAGAGTGTCATCAAGGTATTTGTGGATCTTTATAACAAAGGACTCATCTACCGCGGTATGCGTATGGTGAACTGGGATCCCAAAGCGCTGACGGCTCTCTCCACCGAGGAGGTGGTATACAAAGAGGAACAGAGTCATTTGTTCCATTTAAAGTATTATGTTGATGGACTTGAGAAACTTGATAATCAGGAACAGTTAGAGGCCGAGGGCAACATCATCCACAAAGATGAGAAAGGCTATTATGCCGTTGTGGCCACCACTCGTCCTGAAACCATCATGGGTGATACCGCTATGTGTATCAACCCGAAGGATCCCAAGAACCAGTGGCTGAAAGGTCGGAAGGTGATTGTTCCTTTGGTGAACCGTGTTATTCCTGTAATAGAAGACCGCTACGTAGATATCGAGTTCGGTACGGGCTGTCTGAAGGTTACTCCGGCACACGACACCAACGACTATATGCTGGGCAAGACACACAACCTCGAGACCATTGATATCTTCAATGCCGACGGAACAATCTCTGAGCAGAGTCCTATCTATGTGGGCATGGACCGCTTCGACTGTCGTAAGCAGATTACCAAGGATCTGCAGGCAAACGGTTTGATGGAGAAGGTGGAGAACTACGTGAACAAGGTAGGTTACTCTGAGCGTAATCCGGATACGGCTATCGAGCCGAGACTGTCACTGCAGTGGTTCCTCAAGATGAAGCACTTTGCTGACATCGCCCTACCACCCGTGCTCAACGGTGAGATGAAGTTCTATCCGCAGAAGTATGTGAACACCTACAAGAACTGGTTGGAGAACATTCAGGACTGGTGTATCTCTCGTCAGTTGTGGTGGGGACACCGTATTCCGGCATATTATTATGGTGAACCTGCTGATGATGCTTCGGATGAGAAGTTCGTGGTTGCTGAGACAGCTGAGGAAGCACTCGAACTGGCTCGTAAGGAAAGCGGCAATGCCAACCTCACGCTGGCAGACTTAAGACAGGATGAGGATGCACTCGATACATGGTTCTCTTCATGGCTTTGGCCGGTTAGCCTCTTTGACGGAATCAACAACCCTGGCAATGAAGAGATCAAATACTACTACCCCACTTCTGATTTGGTGACTGCTCCAGATATTATCTTCTTCTGGGTGGCACGAATGATCATGGCTGGTGAGGAGTATATGGGTACCTTCCCCTTCAAGAACGTCTATTTCACAGGTATCGTTCGCGATAAACTCGGACGCAAGATGTCTAAGAGTCTTGGAAACTCTCCCGACCCCATCGAACTGATTGAAAAGTTCGGCGCCGATGGTGTTCGTATGGGTATGATGCTCTCTGCACCTGCAGGTAACGACATTCTCTTTGATGAGAGTCTGTGTGAACAAGGTCGTAACTTCAACAACAAGATCTGGAATGCTTTCCGACTGGTGAAGGGCTGGAAGGTGGAGGATAATACTAGTAATACTAGTTGTACTAGTAGTTCTAGTTCTAGCAATGCCATTGCCGTTGCATGGTTTGAAGCCAAGATGAAGCAGGTAAATGCTGAGATCGATGACCTGTTCTCGAAGTATCGTATCTCTGAAGCATTGATGGCTGTGTACAAACTCTTCTGGGATGAGTTCTCAAGCTGGTATCTGGAGATGATTAAGCCTGCCTACATCAACGGCGAGGCTCAGCCTATCGACCGTCAGACCTACGAGGCTACGCTCAACTTCTTCAACAACCTGCTGAAGATGCTGCATCCGTTCATGCCGTTCATCACGGAAGAGCTCTGGCAACATCTTTACGACCGCAAGGAAGGTGAAAGCATCATGCGTGACTGTCTGAAGATGGAGCGTCTTTCAAGTGAAGAAGAGAAACTGATCAATGACATTGAACAGGTGAAGCAGATCGTCTCTGGTGTTCGTATGGTACGTAGTCAGAAGAATATCGCACCGAAGGAAAAGCTGGAACTGCTCACCGTCAATGCAAACCGCTATGAGACCTACAACGATGTAATAGTCAAAATGGGTAACCTGAAGGGTATTACTGTGGTGAATGAGAAAGCTGCTGACGCCAGTGCTTTCATGGTAGGAACCGATGAGTATGCAGTTCCATTGGGTGACATGATCGACGTGGCGGCAGAGATCGAAAAGGCAGAAGCTCAGCTCAAGCACCTCGAGGGATTCCTCATGGGTGTGAAGAAGAAGCTCTCCAATGAGAAGTTCGTAGCAAACGCTCCAGAAGCCGTTGTGGCTATGGAACGCAAGAAGGAACACGATGCCGAGGAGAAGATTGCTGCTTTGAAAGACAGCATCGCTGAACTCCAAAAGAAACAATCATAGTATAGATATGAAGAAAGTCGTCCTCCTATTCCTCATCGCCTTCTCCATGGTTGCTTGTCATAAGCATCATGATGAGCCAGAACCTGTTAAGGATTCTGAACTTACCATACTGATGTACATGCCGTGGTCGAAATCCGGTAGCAATGATAATATCTATTCATGCTTCCTGAAGAACATCAGCGGTATGAAGACAGCTATCGAATATGAGAAAGGACTGGGAAACAAGAGGTTTCTTGTACTGATTGCGACGAATGAAAGTCGTGCATATCTAATTGACATCAAATACAAGAACGGTGCATGTGTAAATGATACCATCAAGACCTATACAGGCCTGACTGGTGGCAACTACACCTCTGTGGCTGGACTGACTTCTTTCTTTAACGACGTCAAAGCTCAAGCCCCAGCAAATTCATATGCCCTTATCATCGGCAGTCATGCATGCGGATGGATTCCTGCTGGTCAGAGTGTTGGTGCCAAACGCCATGTCTCTCTGGCACGAGGTACTAAAGCCGAAGAAGAGAACTTACCATTGATCGAGACCCGCTGGTTTGGCAATCCCTCATCAGAAACATATCAGGCGAATATCAGTACGCTGGCAGCTGCCATCAGGAACTCCTTCCAGCACACAGCGTATATCCTGTTTGACGACTGCTACATGTCAAACATCGAGGTGGCTTATGAACTGAAGGATGTTTCCGACTATCTCATCGCCTCCACTTGTGAGGTGATGCTGGCAGGAATGCCTTATGCTACGATTGGTTCTTCGTTGATGAAGAAGGACTATAACGGTATTACCGAGGGATTCTATAATTTCTATAAGGATTATGTGAACGACCAAGGAGTACCTCGTAACTATGGAACGATTGGTGTCACTAAACTCAGCGAGGTTGGGGAAACGGTTAACCTCATGAAACAGATCAATAACCAGTTCTCCTTTGATGGCGACATCGATGAAATACAAAGACTTGACGGCTATACACCAACCATTTTTTTCGACATGGGCGACTATGTGAAGACGTTGTGTAAGGATGCTACCTTATACGCAGCATTTGAGAGTCAGTTGAACAAGATGGTTCCCTATAAGCGCTGCACACCTGAATTCTTCTCTCAACCATCTTTAAGGGAGAAGTATATTATACCCATCAACACTTTCTCAGGAATCACCATCTCTGACCCGTCAAGGAACAGTAGCGCTACTAACCACCTGAATACAACAGGTTGGTGGGAAGCAACGCACTAAGCATACTTAGCTTTACCGAAGTTTTGAGTTGTCAAGTTGCTTAGGACAAAAATCCGTAAACGGACAACGGTCGCAAAGAGGTAAACGACTCTGGCATACATATCTCCCATGAAGCAACAGCCAGTGATGGGCATCGGCACGGTCTTCCTCAGGAATATTCCTACACAACTCCTTTTCCACCTTCTCTGGCGTATCCGCATCTTTAGATACCAATCCCAATCGATGACTGACTCGATACACATGGGTATCGACAGCCATGGCGCTTTTTCCGTAACCCACTGCTTGTATCACGTTGGCGGTCTTGCGTCCTACACCAGGTAGCTTCATCAAATCATTCATCTCTGTGGGCACTTCCCCATTGAAGACTTCCATAATCATACGTGACATCTCTGAAAGATGACGCGATTTGGAATTAGGATAGCTCACACTCTTCACGTACTCCAGGATCTCATCCGGTTCGGCCAATGACATACTCTTTGCGTCAGGGTAACGACTGAAAAGAGCTGGCGTTACTTGATTGACACGCTTATCAGTACACTGGGCACTCAACAAGGTAGCAACCAATAGCTGGAATACGCTGCCAAACTCCAGTTCCGTGCTCACATGAGGCATGCGTTCCCGGAAATACTTCAGTAGATAGTCGTATCGCTCTTGACGTTTCATAGGTTATGAATCTAAAAAGAACTATGTCAAAATGCAACATTGCTTGAGTCTTTATCTGAAAGACTCCGGATGCGTTTTGACACAGTTCTCAGAATAAATCAGAAGAAACAATTATTTCTTCTCTGTTTTCTTCTCTGCTGTTGCGGCAGCAGCCTTGCTCTTATATGCCTTGTTCAAGCCATTGATCACATCGGCTGTGATATCGTAAACCTTGTCTGCATACAGAATATTGTCACCAGCCTTGGAGAGAATAATGGAATATTTCTTCTTAGCATTATAGCTGGCAAGGAAATGCTGGATGCTGTCACGCAGGGCTTCATTGAACTTGTCTGTCTCTGTCTGGAACTCATTTCCCAAACGCTGCTGGAGAGCCTGGAGATCGGCCTGTTGTTTCTGCAGACCAGCGTTCACTGCCTCTGCCTGCTGCTGGGTGTACTTGTTGTTCTGGATATCCTGCTGGAACTTCACGGCTGCTGCCTGCAGACTCTGTCCCTTCTGGTTGATGGTGTTCTGAATGTTCTGGCTCTTCTTCTCAAGGATCTTTGTATACTCCTTGCAGAACTGATACTGTGACATGATAGAGTCAACCTCCACATAGGCAATCTTCATCTCTGTAGCTGCACTATCTGATGACTGAGTTTTCTCATCCATCTTAGGAGCCTGATTGTTACAAGAGGCCAGCACACATGTTGCGGCAATGGCCATAAAAGCAATTTTTCTCATTGTTATTACTGTTTTGATTATATTTCCATTAATAAGCCTTACCGCTTGAACGTGCTTCCTTATCCTGATCCAACACACAATGAATGCCACGGTCTTTCATGGCCTGACTGTCGTGGATATGCATGGACTTAAACTCCCCGTCTTTCTTGACAAAGAGTTTGATGCACAATAATGCTAAACTGATAGCAATTATTAACACGGTTATGACTATAATTTCTGCCATTTTTAGTATCTTTGCAAATGGATTGCAATATAAAATCGGTTGCAAAGATACGAATAATTGTGTGAATACAAAAGTATTAAAACTATAAAAGAACAAAAATATGGAAAAAAGTAACTTAAAACCTACTTGCGTCTTCGAACAATTCGCAAAGATTAACCAAATTCCTCGTCCCAGCAAGCGCGAGGAAAAGATGATCAGCTATCTGAAAGCGTTTGGTGATAGCCATGGATTAGAGACCGTTATAGACGAAACAGGTAATGTCATCATCCGTAAACCAGCCACACCAGGTTATGAGAATCGTGAGACCGTTATCCTTCAGAGTCATATGGATATGGTGTGTGAGAAGCTGGTGGATATTGACTTCGATTTCGATAAAGATGCCATCCAGACCTATGTAGATGGTGAGTGGCTGAAGGCTAAAGGAACCACATTGGGAGCTGACGATGGTATTGGCTGTGCTATAGAACTGGCCATACTCGATTCCAATGACATTGAGCACGGACCATTGGAGTGTGTCTTCACCCGTGATGAAGAGACAGGACTTACAGGAGCTGAAGGAATGAAATCGGGATTCATGACTGGTAATATGCTGATCAATCTCGACTCAGAGGATGAAGGTCAGATCTTCGTTTCCTGCGCTGGCGGACGAAACACTACTGCAACATTCCATTTCCAGAAAGAAGAAGCCCCTGCCGGTCTGTTCTTCCTCAAAGCTTCCTTGAAAGGTCTTATCGGCGGTCATTCCGGTGACGACATCAATAAGAAACGGGCAAACGCCATCAAGATACTCGCCCGTTTCCTCTATCAGACGCAGGAAAGAAACGGATTGCGACTTGCCAGCTTCAACGGCGGTAAGCTCCATAATGCCATTCCTCGTGACGGTGTCATCGTATTCGGTGTAGCCAATGATGTCAAGGAGCAGGTACGTGCCGACTGGAATGTGTTTGCTGCCCAGATCGAAGAGGAATACCACGTAACAGAGAAGACCATGCAGTTCAATATGGAGAGTACAGAAGCTGAGAACGTCCTGCCGTTGACGACCAGTACGAAACTGATCCAGGCTCTTCAAGCTGTTGATAATGGTGTCTTCGCCATGTGCCAGGATGAGGAACTGGCATGGTTGGTTGAGACCTCCAACAACGTGGCCAGCGTGGAAACAACAGATGGCGAAGTACGTATCATCGCCAGTCAGCGCAGTAATGTGATGAGTGCCCTTGACAACCAGGCTGCCACCATCAAGGCGGTGTTCCAACTCGCCGGTGCCGAGGTGGTACAAGGTGACGGTTATCCTGCATGGAAGATGAATCCCAACAGTGCACTCACAGCCCTGACCGTTGAGACCTACAAGAAACTGTTCGGCAAAGATCCGCAGGTACTGGGTATTCATGCAGGACTGGAATGCGGTCTATTCTCTGAGAAGTACCCCCATCTCGACATGGTCAGCTTCGGTCCTACCCTTCGCGGTGTGCATTCGCCCGATGAGCGTTTGTTGATTCCAACGGTTCAGATGGTATGGGACCACCTGTTGGAAATCCTCAAGAACATCCCTGTCAAGTAAACGTTTATGAAGAAAACACTTCTCATCATCCTATCTGTCATGTTGTTCGCCTCCTGTGGCGAGCAACACAAGGCAGAGGGTATAGTCAAACAGTTCTTGAACGAGAACCTGGTGAATAGTGAATACAAGGCTCAATACGGGAAGCTGGGTCATACGCAGAAGATAGATGACCTGAAGTTACGCAGTATGCGCCAAGCAACACAGCAATCCGACAAGCTGTTCAAGAAGTCTGTTCAATACGGTGCATACCAAGAACTGCCACAGTTGCTATTCATCCGAACAACCATCATTCAGGACAAAGACACGTTCATCAGAACCATCTATCTCCATCCGGAACTCCATGATGATGGTGTCTTGGCTATCAAGGAGAACTAAAAAATGCTCCTGTTGGCGTATCACTACGCTGACAGGAGCTTGTTAACCTTAAAAACCTACCTATCGATAATTCGAATAGGTTTCTTTACCTTATATATATAACGTACCTATAATAATCTACTACTATGCCAACATCCTTTCAACATACTTCCTGACTTCCTTGCGGGCCGATCCCAAACGATGTTCAACACTCTTATAGTTGAGGTTTAACGTCTTGGAGATGGTCGAAACCGGAAGATCGTCGAAGAAATTCATGCGATATACCTGGCGTTGGTTATCTGTAAGACGGGCTATACCCCGTTCCAGCATCTCGGTAATCTCTGTCACACTAAATACAGATGCCACATCGATAGCATCATCATTAATTGACGATTGCAGGTAATGCTCATATTCGTCAAAGATTCTATGTCGGCGCCAATGATCAAAGATCAGATTGCGGGCAACCGTATATACCAAACAAGGCAGTGTGATCAAAGAAATCATTTTGTCACTATTCAACAGACGAAGAAAGACATTCTGAACGATGTCCTCAGCATCGTCAGCATTCTTAACCTGCTTATAGACGAATCCTAACAATTCGTCAAAATGAGCAGTGTAATAGTCCGCTATAATTTGTCTTTTCCCTTGTTGTTCTTCCATGATCATCTTACTGCCTTTGGAAGGCATTGCAAAGATAATGAAAAATTTGATTCGTGTCATCATTTCTCATGATAAAAAATGTAAAAGAAACAATTAATCGCTATTTTGGTAACATATCAAATAATTCTTCCTTACTTTGGCACGGATTTTGTAAGTTACTGTGTAAATAATCAAATTAATAATAATACATTTATGACGCAAAAAGGAAACATCGGGGTTACCACTGAGAACATTTTCCCCGTGATCAAAAAGTTCTTATATTCAGATCATGAGATCTTTCTTCGTGAAATGGTGTCGAACGCCGTTGATGCAACACAGAAGTTGAAGACATTAGCCGACCGTGGTGACTTCAAAGGCGAGTTGGGTGATTTAACCGTACAGGTAAAACTGGACAGTGAAAAAGGTACACTCACCATCAGCGACAGGGGTATCGGCATGACAGAAGAAGAGATCGACAAGTACATCAACCAGATTGCCTTCTCTGGCGTAAACGACTTCCTCGACAAGTACAAGGACAACGCCAACGCCATTATCGGTCATTTCGGTTTAGGTTTCTATTCTTCTTTTATGGTATCCAAGAAGGTGGAGATTGTCACCAAGAGTTATCAGGAAGGAGCCAAAGCCGTGAAATGGAGCTGCGACGGCAGTCCGGAATTTACCATAGAGGATGCTGAAAAGGAAGACCGCGGTAGTGATATCATCCTTTATATCGATGACGACTGCAAGGAATTCCTTGAGAAGAGCCAGATTGAACAGCTGTTGAATAAGTATTGTAAGTTCCTGCCTGTACCCATTGCCTTCGGTAAGAAGACCGAATGGAAAGACGGTAAGCAGGTGGAGACGGAAGAGGATCATATCATCAACAGTGTAGAGCCTCTTTGGACGAAGGCACCCAGTACGCTGAAAGAAGAGGACTATAAGAGCTTCTACCGCACCCTCTACCCCATGCAGATGGACGAGCCGTTGTTCTGGATTCACCTGAATGTTGACTATCCTTTCAACCTCACAGGTATTCTCTACTTCCCTCGTATCAAGAACAATATCGACATCCAGCGCAATAAGATACAGCTGTATTGCAATCAGGTGTTCGTTACCGACCAGGTAGAAGGAATCGTTCCTGAGTTCCTTACCTTACTTCATGGTGTGATCGACTCTCCCGACATTCCGCTGAATGTGAGCAGAAGCTACCTGCAGAGCGATCGCGACGTGAAGAAGATCAGTACTTACATTACCAAGAAAGTGGCCGACCGCCTGAATGGTATCTTCAAGGAGAACAGAAAGGAGTATGAGGAGAAATGGGACGACCTGAAGATCTTCATCAACTACGGTATGTTGTCTCAGGAAGACTTCTATGATCGGGCCAAGGATTTCTGTCTGTTGAAAGACGTGGAAGGTAAGTATTTCACGCTTGATGAGTATAAGACACTCATCAAGGACGAGCAGACCGACAAAGACGGGAACTTGATTTACCTCTATGCCAACAACCTGGAAGAGCAATACTCATATATTGAGGCTGCAAAGGCTAAAGGATACAGCGTACTGCTCATGGACGGACAGTTGGATACACCGTCTGTTTCCATGTTCGAACAGAAGCTGGAAAAGAGTCGTTTCGTGCGTGTTGATGCAGACATCATCGACCGACTGATTGTGAAGGAAGATGCACAGAAGGATGAACTGGCGGAAGATAAGCGTGACAATTTGTCAGAAGTGTTCCGTTCGCAGATGCCGAAACTCGATAAGGCTGAGTTCATGGTCGAGGTACAGGCTTTAGGAGAGAACGCACAACCAGTGGTTATCACCCAGAGCGAGTACATGCGTCGAATGAAAGACATGAGCAGATACCAGCAAGGAATGGGCTTCTACGCACAGATGCCTGACAGCTTCAACCTCGTACTGAACAGTGATCACCCATTGATTAAGAAAGTGCTGGATGACGAGACTGCGGCTGTGAGTGAACAGCTGAAACCTGTTGAGAGTGAGATCCGCGGTCAGCAAGCTCGTGTTGACGTACTCCGCCAAGAGCAGAACAAGAAGAAATACGACGAGATTACGCAGGAAGAGAAAGACGACCTGCAGGCCAGTGAGAAAGCACTGAATGAGCAGAAGGACAAGAAAAAGGCTATTATCGCCGACTATGCCAAGGACAATGCCATTGTGCATCAGCTTATCGACCTCGCCCTACTGCAGAACGGCATGCTGAAAGGGGCTGCCCTTGATGCCTTCCTCAAACGAAGCGTTGATTTGATCAAATAGTTAGAATAACGACAAAGACTGGTCGACGACCGGTTTCTTTTCCTCCGCCTCCTGTACCTCATCGCTGAACATCAGCATGAGTTGCTGCGAGTCGGAGGATTTTTCGTTAATACGGTAAACACCACGCACACCTGTGCTTTCCACCATCGAGTCTTTGTTCTTGGAGTTACGCTGAAGAAACTGTCGCACATAGCGGTGTACATCCTCAAGACTGACGGTCTCGAAGAAGGTGTTGGAGGAATTATACACATGATAGACGATCTTCTGAATACTCAGTCCGTCTGTTCCTGCTTCCGCCAGTACTTTCAGAATCTTTTGGTCGTAACTTTCCACAAGGTTTGATAGATGATTAAAAAAGGGCCGGTATGCTCAAGCATCCAGCCCTTCTTATATTTCTTACAATCGATTAAGCCAAAACAATCTTGCCTTCAGCATCCTTAATCTTTCCCTCTTTGAGCAACCAGCCAGCACCCAGGATTACTTCCTCGTTACTGATCTTTGCCTTCTTAGCGATCTCTGCAACAGAGAGAGCCTTACCAGCTGCAGCAAGTGCATTGTAAACATCACCAGCCTTGAAACCTGCATTCTCTGCATTGATAACCAGAGCAGCCTTAGCTGCCTTAGTAGCGACTGTCTTCTTCACTGTTTCCTTCTTAGGAGCGGCTGCCTTCTTTGTTGTAGCAGCTGCCTTTGTTGCTTTCTTTTCTGCCATTTTAGTAAATAATTAATTTGATTGATACCTTAAATTCAATCCTTTTTGTTTTTGTTCGATGCAAAGGTAGTGAATTCTCTTGGTCTGGCAATCGCTTAATGACTGAATTTCAACAAATTATGCATTTTCTTGATGTATATCAACTTTTAGTTGCAGTTCATCCAGCTGTTTCTGATCAAGTTCGCCTGGAGCATCCAGCATCACGTCCCTTCCGCTGTTGTTCTTGGGGAAGGCAATACAGTCGCGAATACTATCCAGTCCTGCCATGATGCTCACAAAGCGGTCAAGACCGAAAGCCAGTCCTGCATGAGGTGGAGCACCATACTTGAACGCATTGATCAGGAAGCCGAACTGAGCCATAGCTCTCTCGGGTGTGAAGCCGAGGATATCGAACATCTTCGCCTGCAGTTTACCGTCGTGGATACGCAAGGAGCCGCCACCCACTTCAATACCATTGCAGACAAAGTCGTAGGCCTTGGCACGCACTTGTTCGGGATGTTCATCCAGCAAAGGAATATCATCGGGATTAGGCATGGTGAACGGATGATGTGTAGCCATCAGTCGCTGCTCCTCATCGCTCCACTCGAACAGCGGGAAATCGATGATCCACAAGCACTCGAACTTGTTCTTGTCACGCAATCCTAAGCGCTCGCCCATCTCCAGACGGAGCGTACACAACTGTACACGGGTCTTATTAGGCTGATCACCGCACATAATCAGTACGAGATCACCATCCTTGGCACCCATCTTCTCCTTCAGAACAGCCAGATCCTCTGGTGTATAGAACTTATCAACGCTCGACTTCGCCGTGCCGTCTTCGTTATACTTCACATAGACGAGTCCTTTAGCACCCACCTGCGGACGTTTCACAAAGTCGGTCAGCTGATCCAACTGCTTCCTGGTGTAGTTAGCACATCCGGGAACACAGATACCTCCGATGTATGCAGCGTTGTCAAAGACAGGGAAGGTACCCTTCTTCAGCACGTCCATCAGTTCCACGAACTCCATGCCGAAACGGAGGTCGGGCTTGTCGCTACCGAAGCGGCGCATCGCCTCATGCCAGGTCATCTGCTGCAACTTAGCAGGAAGCTCCACTCCCCTCACCTCTCTGAACATATGACGGATCATCTCTTCAAACAGATCAATCACATCATCCTGCTCCACGAACGACATCTCGCAGTCGATCTGTGTGAACTCCGGCTGACGGTCGGCGCGTAAGTCCTCATCACGGAAACACTTCGCAATCTGGAAATAACGGTCGAAACCACTCACCATCAGCAACTGTTTCAAGGTCTGCGGACTCTGAGGAAGCGCATAGAACTGACCCGGATTCATGCGGGAAGGCACCACGAAGTCGCGTGCTCCCTCTGGTGTACTACCAATCAGAATGGGTGTTTCCACCTCGATGAAGTCGTGTGAATCCAAGAAGTTACGAATCAGGATTGTCATCTTGTGTCGCAGTTCCAGATTCTGGCGCACCGGTTTGCGGCGCAGATCAAGATAGCGGTATTTCATCCGGAGGTCATCACCGCCGTCTGTGTTATCTTCAATGGTGAAGGGAGGCGTGATGCTCTCACTCAGGACAGTCAGCTCCTTGGCATTGATCTCGATATCGCCTGTCGGCATTTTCGGGTTCTTACTCGATCTTTCGCTCACCGTTCCTTTTACTTGTACACAATATTCACGTCCCAGTTTATTGGCCTGAGCACACAGATCAGCATCAACCGACTCGTTGAAGACTACCTGTGTGATACCGTAGCGGTCACGAACATCAATGAATGTCATACCGCCCATTTTCCTGGTACGCTGTACCCAACCGGCCAGTGTCACATCCTTTCCGGCGTCTTGGAGACGAAGTTCTCCACATGTGTTACTTCTATACATCTTATTGTAGATTTTCAATTTTCATGCAAAGTTACATGTTTTTTTTCAAACACAAGTCAGTAAGCGCAGTTTTTTCGCTTAAAAGCGTCGCAAATGTTAATAATTAATAATGTATGACCGTTATATAAATATATATTACTACTTTTGTCCTCGTATTCCGTCTAACGGTTAGAGAGTATTAACGAACAAGAAGAATAACTAAAAAGATAGAAGACAATGAAAAAGTATTTGTTGATAACCCTGATGCTGGTATGTGCATTCACTTATGCCAATGCCCAGAAGCAAGCAGACATCAAGTTTGACAAGACCACTATGGACTTAGGGAAATTCCCCGAGAGCAACCCTGTACAGAAGTGTACGTTTACATTTACCAATACAGGTAATGCCCCGCTGATCATCAATCAGGCTATTGCCAGCTGTGGTTGCACAGTTCCTGAATACACCAAGGAGCCTGTTGCACCTGGTAAGACCGGTACGATCAATGTTACTTACAACGGTAAGGGCAAGTTCCCAGGCTTTTTCAAGAAAACCATCACCATTCGTACGAACGGCAAGACAGAGATGACTCGCCTTTATATAAGTGGTGAGATGGAAGAAGGAAAATAAATAAAGAAATGGCGGTCTGAACAGACCGCCATTCTTTTTGTCTTTTATTTCCCGAATGTATAATTGAATCCGAGGGATGCATATTCCTTGAACTGCCAGTATCCATGATGTCCGTCGCGTGTGGTATGATCGTCGAAACGCGGATAGATGAAGATGTTACTGGAGATGTACTTGTTGAACTTAAAGCTAATCGTGTTCTCCCACTCCAACTCGGCTCTGTGATAGGAAGAGAATCCGTACAGACGGGTTTTCCAGATGATGTTCTCACTGAACTTCCATTCGAGATCGGCGGTAAACATCGAACCGAAATCGTTCAGACAGTGCTTACCCACATCAATACCGTTCTTCTTGGAAAGAGCCAGTCGGTCCACATATTTCAAATTATAGGCGAAGGGCGACAGCTGGATATTACCCGTCAGGTGCTTGTCAAACCACTCCACGGTATAGTTCATACCGACAGAGATGTTCAAGGTCAAGGGCGACATGAAGTCACTGTAGGTAAAGAAATCATTGTTCTTATATCCTCGCATGAACTGTGTATAAGCCAGTACATTCAAGGTATAATACCACCGTTTGGAGGCCTGCAGACCGAATTTGCTGGTTAAGCGGAGCAAGTCCTCTGATGCTTTCAAGTTATGGATCGAGTCGGCACGGGAGGTTTGGAAACCTAATTTCGCCTCCAGCTTATTATCCCACTTGATTTTCTGCTGGTTGTCATAGTTCGCTTCAATCGTAGCACTACCCACCATGGCGTAGTTACTCTCTCCTCCTTTATACCAGTTACTGGAGATATAGTTCTGCAGGAACTGCAGATAGTAATCGCCTTTGTAATTCCAGAAGTTGGGTTTTTCCACCACCACCTCTACGGGTGTTACTTCTTCCTCTTGGGGAAGTGGCGTCACCTTATTGACAAAGGTCACCTCATGCTTGATCGGCTCCACGATTTCTTCTTTCACTTCACCTGCATGACGGAGCTGATTCTCACTATCGACAATCTTTTCCGGATGATTCAAGTAGGCATTCATCAATGTGGAATTAATCTCTTGGTTTCCAGCATCCTGCGATGATTGATCCAACGACAGTTTGTTGCTCGCTACCGAATGGAAAAAGGTAGAGGGCGTGAACAACAGATACTGATTGTAGGCGGATAGGCGCTGCGCTCCGGCAGTAACCACCACCATACTAAACAAAGCTGACAGATAGAACTTCATCATATTATACCATTTATAATTAATAGGTTTATTCTTTCTCGAAATACTGTTTTCTTACTTCATGCAAAGGTATGAAAAAAAAACGATAACCTATCAGAAAGTGGAAAAAAGATTGAAAGTACACTTTTTTGTTCCAAAAGAAAGTCGTTTTTTTTGCCGTTTGATGGAAAAATCGTAACTTTGCACCTTTGAGATTTAATTACGATTATGGATAAGAATACGATAACAGGATTTATCCTGATTGCAGCAGTGATCATCGGCTATAGCTGGTGGCAGCAGCCCTCTGCCGAAGAGGTAGAGGCTATGCGCAAGCAGGACTCGATTAATTTGGTTGCTCAGAAAGAAGCAGAAAAGAAACAGCAGTTGGCAGCTCAAGCCGAACAGGACAGAAAGCAGAAGGCCATCGAGACGGCCCAGCAGGATACCACCGCTTTGTTCTATCAGGCACTCTCAGGTACAGCCAGTAAGGTGGTTCTGAAGAACGAGAAGGTGGAGATCACACTGAACACACAGGGTGGTACCATTGAGAAGGCTGTGGTGAAAGACTTCAAGGACTGCAACGGAAACAAGGATGTAACCCTCTTCGACAAGGACGGACAGCAGCTGAAGTTCATGATGGCGGGTAAGAATACCAACATCATCACTTCTGATCTGTTCTTCACTCCGTCGAACGTAACCGACAGTACAGTTACGATGACTGCCGTGGCAGGTGCCGGTCAGCAGCTGGTCATGAACTACACATTAGGAAAGGACTACATGCTCCATATGAGTCTGCAGGCAGAAGGAATGGCCGGTCTGTTCGCCCCGAACTACAGTCAGATGGACATTGAATGGAACCAGCAGTGCCGTCAGCAGGAGAAGGGCTTCACGTTTGAGAACCAGCGCTCTGCCCTCACCTATCATTTCGTGGATGGTGGAACCGATTATTTGAACGAGACCAAGGAGTATAAGGATAAGGAGATAAAGGAGGCTATCGACTGGGTGGCATTCAAGAACCAGTATTTCTCTGCGGTGATGATCGCCAAGGACGGATATGCTGAGAATGCGCTCATGACCAGTCTGCCCCAGAAGAAAGAAACACGTATCCTCAAGGAATATGAGGCCAAACTGAAGACTGCCTTCGACCCGACAGGTAAGAAGCCTTCTGAGTTTGAGTTCTATATCGGTCCGAACGACTTCCGTCTGCTGCAGCGCGTGGAGAAGCAGAGCACCTTTGGTAAGAATCTCCAGCTGGAACGACTCGTTTATCTGGGATGGCCGCTCATCCGTATCATCAACCGCTGGTTTACACTGTATGTGTTCGACTGGCTCACCAAGCTCGGACTGAACATGGGTATCGTACTCATCCTCATCACCATGCTACTGAAGCTCATCACCTTCCCGCTGGTGAAGAAGAGCTATATGAGTTCTGCCAAGATGCGTGTGCTGAAACCGAAACTCGATGAGGCCACGAAGCAGTACGATAAGCCTGAGGATCAGATGATGAAACAGCAGGCCATGATGCAGATGTACTCGAAATATGGAGTGAGTCCGCTCAGTGGCTGTCTGCCTATGCTCATCCAGATGCCCATCTGGATTGCCATGTTCAACTACGTGCCGAATGCTATCCAGCTGCGTGGCGAGAGCTTCCTCTGGATGAAAGACCTGAGTACATTCGACCCCATCCTGCAGTGGACTAAGGATATCTGGCTGATTGGTGATCACTTGTCGCTGACATGTATCCTGTTCAGTGGAGCCAACCTTCTGTATTCTATTATGACAATGCGCCAGCAGAAAGACCAGATGGTGGGTCAGCAGGCGGAACAGATGAAGGCCATGCAATGGATGATGTTCCTCATGCCCGTGATGTTCTTCTTCTGGTTCAACGACTATTCTTCCGGTTTGAACTTCTACTACTTCATTTCACTCTTCTTCAGTGCTGCCATTATGTGGCTGCTCCGCAAGACAACGAATGACAAGAAGCTGCTGGCTATCCTTGAAGCTAAATACAAGGAGAACCAGAGTAACCCGAAGAAAGCAAGCGGTATGGCAGCCCGTCTGGAAGCCATGCAGAAGCAGGTTGAGGAGATGCAGAAACAGAGAATGAATCAGCAAAAGAGATAAACACACGACACATGAAGAAGATTGGATTTGATAACGAGAAGTATCTGAAGATACAGTCAGAGAACATCAAGAAACGCATCGCCCAGTTTGATGGTAAGCTGTACATGGAACTGGGTGGAAAACTGTTTGACGACCACCACGCTTCGCGCGTTCTGCCAGGGTTCAAGCCCGACAGTAAGCTGCGGATGCTGGCCCAGTTGCGCGACAGTATCGAGATCCTAATCGTTATCAGTGCGGAAGACATCGAGAAGAATAAGGTTCGTGCCGATCTTGGCATCACCTACGATGAGGATGTGCTGCGACTGCGGGAAGAGTTCATGAAGCGCGACTTCATGGTGGGCTCTGTGGTCATCACCCACTACAACGGTCAGCATGCCGCCGATCAGTTCCGCCACCGTCTGGAGCGTATGGGTATCAAATCCTATATCCACTATCCCATTGACGGCTATCCTCATAATGTGGAACTGATTGCCAGCGACGATGGCTTTGGTAAGAACGATTATGTGGAAACCACCCGTGAGCTGGTTATCGTGACTGCCCCGGGACCGGGAAGCGGTAAGATGGCTACCTGTCTGTCTCAGCTCTACAACGAGAACAAACGGGGCATCCGTGCCGGATATGCCAAGTTTGAGACCTTCCCTGTGTGGAACCTGCCCTTGAAGCATCCGGTGAACATCGCCTATGAGGCTGCTACGGCTGATCTCAACGATGTGAACATGATCGACCCGTTCCATCTGGAGGCATATGGTAAGACGGCCATTAACTATAACCGCGACATCGAGATCTTCCCTGTATTGAATGCACTCTTCGAAGGCATCTATGGGGAGAATCCTTATAAATCGCCTACCGACATGGGCGTGAACATGATTGGTTTCTGCATCAGCGACGATGACGTATGCTGTCAGGCCAGTCGTGAAGAGATCATCCGCCGCTACTATACAGCCACGAACAAGCTGGCCGACGGCGCAGATAATGAAAACGAGATCAAGAAGATCCGTCTGCTCTTCAACCAGGCAAAGATCTCTACAGCCACCCGCAAGGTGACAGTGGCTGCCTACGAGAAGAAGATCGAGAGCGGACATACTGCTGCTGCCATTGAACTGGAAGATGGTACCATCATCACCGCCAAGTCGAGTCCGCTGCTCGGTTGCAGTGCGGCTCTCCTGCTGAATGCCACCAAGTTCCTGGCAGGTATCGACCATGAGATGAAGCTGATTCCGCAGAGTCTGATTGAGCCTGTGCAGAAGACAAAGACTGAATACCTGGGTGCCAAGAACCCGCGTCTGCACACTGATGAGGTACTGGTGGCCCTGTCGGTGCTCTCACAGCATGATGAGAACTGCCGGCGTGCGCTGGAACAGCTGCCGAGGTTACGCGACTGTCAGGTACACAGTACGGTGATGCTCAGCGAGGTTGACCGGAAGATCTTCAAGAAGCTCGGCTGCGGTCTGACCTGCGATCCCGTGAGAAAAATATAAACTATCTATTATAACCTTATGAACAAGCTCTTAACCAGTATGACCGTCGTCGTGCTTTGTCTCGTCGTCGGTACCGTAAAAGCTCAAGAAAACGTGAAGATTGGAAAACAGCGCATCACCGCCAGTAATGGAAAGATGGCCATGACACCTGAGGCTCTCTGGGCCATGGGACGAATCGGCAGTTATGCTGCTTCGCCCGATGGCAAGAAGATTGTCTATCAGGTGGGATATTACAGTGTCAAGGAGAACAAGAGTCATCAGGTACTCTATATAATCGATGCCAATGGCTCGGGACAGCAAATACTCACCAACAGTAATAAAAACGAGACCGATCCCGCCTGGCTCGACAACAACCGCATCGCCTTCCTCTCAGGAGGAGAGGTATGGTCGATGAACAGCGACGGCTCCAATCGTCAGCAACTCAGCAAGACCGACGGTAATGTGGAGGGCTTTAAGTTCTCACCCGACGGTAAGAAGGTGATCTTGCTGAAGAGTATTCCTTTCAACGAAGTTATCAAGGAGAACCCGAAAGATCTGCCCAAGGCTACCGGACGACTGGTAACCGATCTGATGTACCGTCATTGGGATCATTATGTGAAAAGCATCCAGCACCCGTTCGTCTACTCCGTAGGCGATGGCTTTGCCATCGCAGATAACGGAATCGACATCCTGGAGGGAGAACCCTTTGAGTGTCCTATGGAACCGTTCGGTGGTATGGAGCAGCTCGACTGGAGTAAGGATTCGCAGAGCATTGCCTATACTTGCAGGAAGAAGACGGGATTGCTCTACTCCATTTCTACCGATTCTGATATCTACCTATATAATATAGGTACGCGGAAAACCATCAATCTCTGCAAGCCGGCCGACTATGTCGAACCGAAGGTAGATCCCTCAAAGACCTTGCGCCATCAAGCTGTGAACGCACCTGAGAACCTGAAGAACAATCCGGGCTACGACCAGAACCCGCAGTTCTCACCTGATGGTAAGTATATCGCTTGGCAGAGTATGGCACGTGACGGCTATGAAGCCGACCGCAACCGACTGTGTATCTATACGTTAGCAACAGGTGAGAAAAGGTATGTGACTGAGGCCTTCGACTCTGACGTGGACGGCTTCTGCTGGTCGGACGACAAGGATGCCTTGATTTATTTCACCGGTGTATGGCACGGAACATACAACCTCTATGCCATCAACTGGAAAGGTGAGTTGAAGCAGCTTACCAACGAATGGGCCGACTGGGGTTCCCTGCAGCCGCTGAACAACGGTAAGCAACTGCTCATGGAACGACACAGTCATTTGGCACCCGCCGACCTCTATGTCGTCACACCGAACTTCAAGAAACCGGAAAAGACGGTTGCTACACAAATCACTGCAGAGAACATGCACATCCTGGATCAGCTGCTCATACCAACGGAACGACAGGTGTGGGTGCCTACCACCGATGGGAAACAGATGCTGGTGTGGGTCATCCTGCCGCCGAACTTCGACGAGACCAAGAAATACCCCACCCTGCTGTTCTGCGAAGGCGGACCGCAGAGTCCGGTATCTCAGTTCTGGAGCTACCGCTGGAACTTCATGATCATGGCCTCGCAAGGATATGTTGTCGTGGCTCCCAACCGTAGAGGATTGCCGGGCTTCGGCAGCGAATGGTGCGAAGAGATCAGTGGCGATTGGACCGGTCAGTGCATGAACGACTATCTCTCGGCCATCGATTATGCTTGCGATAATCTTCCTTATGTAGATAGAGACCATCTGGGTGCCGTGGGTGCTTCCTTCGGTGGTTTCTCAGTCTATTATCTTGCTGGTCATCATAACAAACGCTTCAAGTGTTTCATCGCTCACGACGGTGCCTTCAACCTCGAGGCAATGTACACCGAGACCGAAGAGAACTGGTTCAGCAATTGGGAGTATGATGATGCATACTGGAATAAAGATCGCACAGCTGACGCAGACAAGACCTATAAGAATTCACCTCATCTGTATGTTGACAAATGGGACACCCCTATTCTCTGCATCCATGGAGAGAAAGACTACCGTATCAATGCCACACAAGGAATGTCTGCTTTCAATGCAGCACGCATGAAAGGTATTGAAGCCCAGTTACTGATCTTCCCCGATGAAAACCACTGGGTACTGAAACCGCAGAACGGTATTCTCTGGCAGCGCACCTACTTCGAATGGCTGGATCGCTGGCTGAAATAAAAATGGGATTATTTAAACTCGAATAAGTTGGTAAAACCCGTCATGTCGAAGACAGTGCGCAGCTCTTTACTGATGCCCTGGATATAGACATGGTGGCCCTTGGGTTTCGTATTCTTGAGTATATTCAGGAAGATGCGCAATCCGCTCGAGGAGATATACTCCATGGCAGTACAGTCAAGGACGATGTCGTGATCGACATTGTCATACAGCGGTTTCACCTCCTGCTCTGTCTTGATTGCGGCTGCAGTGTCAAGTCTACCCTCGAAAACGGCTACCAGGTTGCCATCTTTTTCTAGAATCGTTGTATTCATATAATGATATTATTGCATGATTATAGTCTGTTTCCTTCAATGGATATGCAAAAATAACAAAAATACCTAAACACCCTCTTAGACCGCTTGTAGAATTAATCATTTTTAACCCATAGGGGAAAAGTCCAATCAGAATAATTTTGTACATTTGCAAAAATAAACTCAACGACGACACCACGTCAGGTAGTATTTAACGGAGATGACAGACATTGTATTATCCAGTTTTCTTAGCCTATTTGCATTATTCGGCAAGGAAGAACAAGTGGATGAGACACGGGCAAAGAATATGCTCGTGAGTTACATGCGTCATCATTTCGGCATCAGAAACATCAATTCCTATCTCGCCCTCTATAGCGACATGCGGGGCGTTTACGAGATGACAGATGAACTGGACACTGAGAAAGCTGTTCAGTCTATCTGTGCCAATCTTCATGGTAAGATCCGTGCTAACGAGGAGGCCATGCTTCTCCTCCGTATCATGGAGTTCTGCGGAGCGAAGGAAGGTAAGATGCATCCGATGTTCAAAGTCATGGCCGACACGTTCAACATCTCCGACAGACAGTTCAACGACTTTGTGGATTTCATTAATAATAAGTCCACTGATAGAGTGATGCTGTTCCAACCCGAAGGTTTTGACGGTCAGCTGAAGACACTCCTCAATCCTGATTCAGGAACATTGGTGTTTACCTATAACGGTAATGACAAGGTTTTGCTGAATGATGTACCCGTACTGGCAGGAGCCTATCAGGTGTTGCTGCAAAGCAGTGTACTAAAAGGAAAGAATAGTTCCCCTGTGTATTACTCCACTATTTTAGCTGCCTACAACAAGAATGATAGTGAAGGCGAACGCCAGTCGGTGGAGTTCTGCGGACGCGACATCAACTTCCGCTTCCCTGGCAGTGACAATGGTATGCACAACCTGAGCTTCACCTTGCACAGCGGTGAGCTGCTCGCCATCATGGGTGGATCAGGAACAGGAAAGACAACCCTGCTATCCATTCTGAATGGCACATTGAAACCGCAGGAAGGCAGCATCACCATCAATGGTCATGACATCTCCGAATCAGGTACCAAGGACCTTATCGGGTTCGTACCGCAAGACGACCTGCTTATTGAGGAGCTGACGGTTTACCAAAATCTGTACTACACGGCCAGACTTTGTTTTGAGGGACTATCAAAAGAAGAGATCGACCGTCGTGTAATCAAGACGCTGAAAGAGTTAGGTCTTGAAGCAGTCAAGGACTTGAAGGTGGGCTCGCCCATCAACAAATACATTTCAGGTGGTCAACGCAAACGACTGAACATCGCTTTGGAGCTCATCCGTGAGCCGGCTGTGCTCTTCCTCGATGAACCAACATCAGGATTGTCATCAGCCGACACGGAAAAGGTGATCAACCTGCTGAAGGAACAGACCTACAAAGGAAAGCTCATTATCGTTAACATCCACCAGCCGTCGAGTGATGTCTATATCCTGTTCGACCGGTTGTGGCTGTTGGACCGTGGTGGCTATCCGGTTTATGACGGCAACCCCATTGATGCCATTACCTACTTCAAGGAGACGGCTTGCTATGCCGACGCAGAGACAAGTGCCTGTCCTACTTGCGGTAATGTGAACCCGGAAATCATTCTGAACATCATTGATGAGAAAGCGCTGAACAATAGTGGCGAGATCTCTGACGAAAGAAAGATAACTCCACAGGAATGGCATGAACTCTACCTGAAGAACCGCCCCGAACAGGCAGCACCAGTAGTCAGCAGCATACCACAGTCTGACCAGAAGAAGCCTGGTTGTCTGAAGCAGTTCCTGATCTTCCTGCAAAGGAACATCAAGAGTAAGGTAAGCAACGTCCAGTATCTGGCTATTGCCCTCTTGGAAGCACCGGTCTTAGCGGTAGTATGTGCCCTTCTTACCCGCTATGCTCCTCCAGAAGGCTATTCAGTGAGGGATAACAAAAACCTCGTCAGCTATTTCTTCATGGCCGTCATCGTCGCCACTTTCATTGGTATGAGCGGTAGTGCCGAGGAGATCATCAAGGACCGTGCCTTACTGAAGCGCGAGAAATTCTTACACCTATCGTACGGAAGTTATATCTGGTCGAAGATTGTTCTGATGGCCGGATTGTCTTTGATACAGACCTTGTTGTTCATCCTGATCGGTAATAGTATCATGGGACTGCACGGACTCTTCGGTGTATGGTGGTTCATCCTGTTCATGACGGCCCTGCTGGCCAATCTGACAGGTCTGCTGCTGTCACAGTGTCTCAACTCGGTAGTTGCCATCTACATCACCATTCCCCTGTTGCTCATTCCACAAATTTTGCTCTGTGGTCTTGTGGTAAGCTTCAGCGATCTCACTCCCAAGAGTACCACGGGAAACGTACCGCTGATCGGTGATCTCATTCCTTCCAGATGGAGCTATGAGGCACTCGCTGTTACTTCGTTCACAGACAACAAGTACGAGAAACAGTTCTTCGCATTGGACAAGGAAAAGCAGGAGAATCAGTTCTACAACGCTGCCTACCTCTACGAACTGCAGTCGCAGCTTGAAACCATGAACGATGAACAGAAACGGGGAAAGGAAGTGAATGATTCTCACCTGAGGACAATCCGCACCAACCTACCCCAGTTGACGGCTTTTTGTGGGATGAAAGCATACGAAGGTGATTACTCGTACGAATCCCTCCGCCAGTATATGCAAGAAGCTGAGCAGATTCTTGCGCAACGAGGAAACAAGACAACCATGAAGAAGGATGCCCTGGTGGCTGATTACATACAAGGACACGGCAAGGAAGCATTGCTGGAACTGAAACGCAACAACCACAACACCAAGTTGGAGGATTGTGTCATCGGTGCCGACCAGCAGCGTATGCTCGAGATCGTTGATGATCATATCGTTCCCCGTGCCGGCATCATCTATCTGACACCCCAGAACAGGATGGGACGTGCTCCCTTCTATAGTAGTGAGAAGATGCTGGGGTCATGGAAAGTAAAAACACTGTGGTTCAATATGGGCGTCATCCTGCTGATGTGCCTTATCACCACAGGAATATTACTAACCGACTGTCCCGGAAGGTATTTACGAAAAGAACAATAATACATAATCAATTTTCTAATAATAATCATTTAAAACAAAAGCAATGAAAAAATTAGCAATGTTCGCTGTGGTAATCGCAGCATTGGCTTTCGCAGCATGCGATGGCAAGAAGAGTGCACAACCCGTAGAGGAAACAGACTCCATCAAGTCGTTTGAGCAGGAGCAGGTTGAAGCAAAGATCAAGATGGAACTCGACAGTCTTGCTACTGCCATCGGTGAGCTCAAGCAGCTTCCTATCGTGAAGGATGCCGACGGCATCAAGTTGAGTGATGAAGAGAAGCAGGTAAAGCCCGACTATCTCCTCCAGCCGTCAGTTGCTGAGAATGCTGCTACACTGGCAGAGAAGTACCGCATGGTAAGCGCACTGAGCGTTGACAAGAAGATTGCAGCGCTGTATGATCTGCCTACCGATGAGTACGACCAGGCTATTTCCAAGCTGGTTGCCGACATCGACGATCCTTCTTTCAAGGAGATCCAGGATGCAGCTACTATCTTTGAGACCTCTCAGGCTCTCTACGACAACATGAACCAGAACGGTCGTATCAACTACTTCTGGCAGTTGGCCGGTACCTCACTTGTTGAGCAGCTCTTTGCAATCAGCCAGAACTCTGACAAGTTCCTCGCTTCATTTGATGACGATGCCGCTTCTAACGTAACTTATCGTATTGCCCTTCTGACAGAAGCTATCAGTCGTCTGAAGCAGTATGATCCGTCAATCGAGCCCGTAGCAAAGGCTATCGAGCCCCTCGACGTACTGAATGCTATCTCTGTTGACCAGCTGAAGACTCAGCTTGCAGAGGCAAAGGACAAGATCGTTGCTGCACGTGCTGCCCTGATCAAGTAATCAGGAATCAAGAACCCAAAACAAGAGGCTGCATGAAATCACATGCAGCCTCTTTTATTATACCTTATTATATATATATACTTAGAAAAACTTCCGGAGCGTCAGGATATTCTTACCATCTACACGCTTGTAATTAACGCTATCCATGATGGTACGAACCAGATGAATTCCCAATCCGCCAATACCACGTTCCTCGGTCGATAGTGTGGTGTCCACCTTAGCCATTGCCGTCGGGTCGAAGGGAATACCTGTATCGGTAATCACAAACTTCAGTCGTGATTCATTCGCCTGCGCCTCTATATTCACAAAGCCTTGGGCCCCTTGAGGATAAGCATAGCTCATTACATTCACAACTGCTTCCTCAATAGCCAGATTCATCTGCATGGTCGTTACAGGATCGAATTCCAACGACTCGCAGATCCCTTCGACAAAAGTTGTCAGTTCTGACACCTTTTCGACATCGTTGGGAAGAATGATACTTTGTTGTAGTTTCACTTCTATGAATATTAGTGCATTGAATTCAATCGCAAAGATACGAAAAAAACACCATTCGTCAACACTTTCTCATAATATTTTCGTAACTTTACGAGAAAAGTCGTGAACTTACAATGCACTCGGCGTAAAAAAAGAATAATTCTTTTTGTTCTGCTCTCGTCTTTTAGTAACTCTGGCTTCGCCGAAGTTATAATGCACTCGGCAATGAAAAGAAAAACAAGCTTTTCTTTTGCATTGCTCTCGTTTTTTCGTAACTTTGCATCAAAATTGTAAAAACAAGAAAAATGTCACAAGCAATTCAAAAGACTTTGCGCGACAGCGCCGCCATGCGCTGGACCGCCCTTTTATTACTGGCACTTGCCATGTTCTGTTCATATATCTTTATGGACATTCTCTCCCCAATCAAGGACCTGATGCAGGAAACCCGCGGCTGGGACTCATTGGCCTTCGGTACCATGCAGGGCTCTGAGGTATTCCTCAATGTCTTCGTTTTCTTCCTCATCTTCGCTGGTATCATCCTCGACAAGATGGGAGTGCGTTTCACAGCTGTGCTCTCTGGTGCAGTCATGCTCATCGGTGCCATCATCAAATGGTATGCTGTGAGCGAGTCGTTCATCGGTAGCGGGTTGGAGACTTGGTTTACCAATAACCTCAACTACATCCCTGTATTCGATGAGTTAGGGGTTTCGCCGTTCTATAATGGTATGCCTGCCTCTGCGAAGTTCGCTGCCTGCGGCTTCATGATCTTCGGCTGCGGTTGCGAGATGGCTGGAATCACCGTTTCACGAGGTATCGTGAAGTGGTTCAAGGGGCGTGAGATGGCATTGGCCATGGGTTCTGAGATGGCATTGGCCCGCTTGGGTGTTGCCACCTGTATGATCTTCTCACCCTTCTTCGCTAAGTTAGGAGGCAATGTCAGCGTAACACGCTCAGTAGCCTTCGGTGTGGTGTTGATGTGTATCGCCCTGATCATGACCATTGTCTATTTCTTCATGGACAAGAAGTTGGATGCTCAGACTGGTGAGGCTGAGGAGAAAGACGATCCGTTCAAGGTAAGCGATATTGGTAAGATCCTTACCGACAGCGGTTTCTGGCTTGTCGCTCTATTATGTGTTCTGTACTATTCAGCTATCTTCCCCTTCCAGAAGTATGCCGTGAACATGCTGCAGTGCAACCTCACTTTGACGGAGCCAGAGCCAGGTTCCTTCTGGACAAGTTCAACAGTAACCATCGTACAGTACATCATCATGCTTGTTGTTGCCGCAGCTGGTTTCGCCAGCAACTTCCAGAAAGTGAAGAGTCGCAAATACGGTCTGCTTGGTCTGTCCATCATTGCCCTCATCACCTATTGTTATATGGGTTACATGCGCCAGTCGGCTGAGTCCATCTTCGCCGTATTCCCCCTGCTGGCCGTATTGATCACACCTATTCTCGGCAGCTATGTCGATCATAAGGGTAAGGCAGCCTCCATGTTGGTGCTGGGTTCATTACTGCTTATTGCCTGTCACCTCACCTTCGCCTTCATCCTCCCTGCCTTCAAGGGCAACGCCATCGGCGGTATCGTCATTGCCTACATCACCATCCTGGTGCTTGGTTCTTCGTTCTCGCTTGTGCCTGCTTCGTTGTGGCCCAGCGTTCCCAAACTGGTGGATGCAAAGGTAATTGGTTCTGCCTACGCGCTGATCTTCTGGATTCAGAACATCGGTTTGTGGCTCTTCCCCTTGCTCATCGGTAAGGTTCTTACAAGTACCAACCCCGGTGTTGAAGATCCCACAAAGCTCGACTACACCTGGCCGTTGGTCATGCTGGCCTGCTTAGGTATTGCCGCCCTCATCCTCGGCTTGGTTCTGAAGGTAGTTGACAAGAAGAAGGGTATCGGACTGGAGGAGCCGAACATCAAGTAATCAAGAGATACATCATCAAAATATACGCTTGAATTTGCGTATAGCCAAACGATCGTTTGCTTATTGGCGAACGATCGTTTGGGTATAGGCGAACAATCATTTGGGTATAGGCGAACAATCATTTGGGTATAGGCGAACGATCGTTTGGGTATAGGCGAACGATGGCAAAACGGCAGTTTGTTCCCTTTATTCTTGGCATTTTGTACCAGAATCCCATACTTCTTGTCCCTTTATCTGACAGGTTCTTTGTTGCAAATTTCTTCAGCCATGGCATTGAGCGCAACACAATCCACACGACTGATGTGCCGTTTACTGGCATCATATGTCCATGGACTAAGGATAAGTATACGACCGGATGCACATGCATCAAAAAGAGCATCAGTAGGTTTATAGTAATCACGGAAGCCATTGTCTGAAAGATAGATGAATGGCAACTTCTCTCTCAACATCACCAACATCACCTGTTTCTCATATGGAGAAATGAAAGGCGAAACCATGATTACTCCCTTACGGGCCGCCAGTATGCAAGAATTCATATAATTACGCAGTGGTTCATCATTACCATGATTTGCCTCCTCAACCATAACTCTTCGCACATGCACCGTTTCAAAATGTTCTGCCATTAACAACGTTGTATTCCCCACTCCATCGTAACTGCGTTTACCTATCATGATATCCTTCTGCACACGGAAATAACCTGGCTTGAGGCGCTTGGTGGCCAAACGCTGAGGGTTCATGTCTATATAACGAATGGTATTAGGTAATTGAGTGTTGTGGCCCATCGAGCGAATGAAGGGAATCTCGGTGAAAACAGGTTCAAGCTGATAATAGGCCTCTTTGTCCATCTGCTTGCACAAGGAAGCAGAAACCGCCTCCAGTTGTGCAGTCTCCTCCTTTAGATTCCTCACTCCTCCTTGGTAGTACCTCAGCATGCCTTCTTGGTAGTTCTTCAGTTTATCTTCTTGGTAGTTCTCCCGAATTGTATTCGGGGCAATGGAAGAAGCCACCGAATAAGCACGCCCCAGTTTCTTAGCCCCTTGCCAGAACCCTCGCACCACCATTCTAATGCCCTTAGGCATAGTGCGCCTCACGTACAATACTGCATGCAGGTGGTCTGGCATAAGGCAGAAATGTAAAATCTGCACTTCCGGATGATATGATGAAATGTTCAACAGACAGTCAACCAACGCATTCCCTAAAGCCGTACGTTTTACATAAGCCTTCGAGGGATCATTATCAGGAATAATTAGCGAACCCAGCAATGGCTGTCGGTTGGGAATCGTCAGAGTGATATGATATAGCCCTGCCCCTTTCCATGTTGTTCCCGGCTCTTGCCATTGCCATTTCTCTTGCTCAACCATTTACTATTTCTATGCTTATTATTCTCTAACGCAATACCAACCCAATTATTGTGATGAGAAAAAGGTGTACCATGTTGTATGTACATGCTCTTGTAATGATGAAGCTAAGAACAAACTGTATGTTGGAAAGGGCTGGAATTCCTACAAGGCTTATAACGCCATCCAACTAGGCTGGTTACGATAGGTTATAAGGCTGATAACTGGGTGTTATAAGGCTGATTTGTAGCTGCAACTAAGTTTGTAGGATTTGTTGAGATGACAAGTGGTAATCCACTCATAATTCTCCGCCAACAACCAACTGACTATAAGTTAATTAGACGTACTAGCGGAGAATTCTTTTTCTGCTTAGCAATTCTTGTTATTCATCCAATTCGTCCAATACGTCTAATCCGTCCAATTCGTCCAATTCGTCTAATCCGTCCAATTCATCCAATTCGTCTAATTCGTCCAATTCGTCCAATTCGTAGAGAAAAAAGAAGTTCGCCTGGTTGGGCGAACTTCTTAAAGTATAGATAGTACTATTGTTTACTTGAACAGGCTCAGAGCCATCTGACGAAGAGCGCGACGCCATGTAAGGAACTCATGGGCTGTGCCCTCAGAAACATGACCTTCGGCATTGAAGCCGGCAGCCTTCAGCGCATCGACAGCAGACTTGATGCGGTCGGGACCTTCCTTAGAACCGCAGCTCAGGAAGATGTACTTCACCTGCTTCTTGTCGGTGATCTCCTCGGGAGTGTAAACACCACCACTGAGCAGTCCGTAGTAGTTGAACATCTCGGGACGACGCAGTGTGATAGTATGAGTCTCCATACCACCCATTGACAGACCGGCCATTGCGCGGCTTTCCTTCTTGGCGATGGTGCGGAAGTTAGCATCAACATAAGGAACGAGCTCGTCGCAGAGCACCTTCTCGAAATCCTGAGCGGTGAAGCCACCGAGGCCACCGAACTGGATGTTGTTGGTCATACCATAGGTGCAGACAACGATGAAGGGCTTAATCTTACCCTCAGCAATCAGGTTATCCATGATGAGGTTAGCGTGACCCTGAGTCATCCAAGCGGTCTCGTCCTCACCCCAACCGTGCTGCAGATAGAGCACAGGATACTTAGTCTTTGCATCCTTGTCGTAGGTAGGCGGTGTGTAAACGAAGGCACGACGGCACTGGTTAGTGCTCTCACTCCAGAAGAGAACCTGCTGTACTTTTCCGTGAGGCACGTTCTTCATAGCGTAGAAGTCCTTATCCTTGGCAGGAATCTCGATACCGCTCTCCCAACGGGTAGAACCATAGTAGTTACCTGTACCCGGGTCGTTGAATGTACCACCGTCAACAGTGATATGATAGTAGTGGAAACCCTCGTCCATCGGACCAGCTGTTGTACCAACCCATGAACCATCATAGGTCTTCTTCAACTGAGTTCCGCCCTGTCCTCCAAGACCGAGACCTACTGTCACAGCCTGTGCATCGGGAGCCTCAATACGGAAACGGGCATAACCCTGAGAGTTCACCTGCGGATACTGCTGACCCGGCTGGTTCAGCTCAGAAGGAACGAAGTCCTCTTTAATTCCAGGCTGCTCGGGGAAGGCACGACCAGCATCAAACGGAGCGCGCTGCTGTCCGAAGCCACCAGGACCTCCACCAGGGCCACCAGGACCACGACGGCGCTGTCCCTGCTGACCAGGACCACCCTGTCCTTGCGGACGCTGTCCACCCTGACCAAAGCCCTGTCCAGGAGCACCCTGACCGAAGCCCTGTCCCTGCGGACGCGGACGACGAGGAGGACGAGCAGGAATCTCCCACTTCGGAGCCTTCATATCACGAATATACTCATAAGCCAATTTAGGCTGATAGTTCTCGTCCCAAGGCAGCGGATAGTTACGTGCACCGAGCCAAGAATCGCGGTCGCCAAGGTTCCAGAAGGTCACACAGTCGATAACATCCTTATGCTTACGGAAGATCTTGAAGCAACGAGCATACTGGTCGGCCAGATGCTGCTTCACAGAGTCGGTGATGTTTGCACCCTCACGACTGAACTGCAGACCACCACCCATCTCTTCATTGACACGGATGTCGAACTCAGTGATGTGGATGTGCTTCACGATGCTCTTGAACAAAGTGATGGCAGAGTCGAGACGAGCCTCAGAAGGATAATAGATGTTATAGTGGGCCTGCATACCGATACCATCGATAGGAATACCCTTAGCCTTCATCTTCTTCACCATATTGTAGATACGGTCGCGCTTGTGCGGATCAACAGTGCTGTAGTCGTTGTAGAACAACAGCGCCTTGGGGTCAGCCTCATGCGCATACTGGAAAGCCTTCTCGATGAACTCATCACCGCAGAGACGGTACATAGCGCTCTGGCGATAAGGATCGGTAGCGTTAGGATCGTCGCTCATAGCCTCGTTCACCACGTCCCAGCAGTACACCACATCCTTGTAACGAGTAACGATAGCCTGGATATGGTTCTTCATACGAGCATAGAACTGCTCCTTGGTTGTACCCTCGGCAGTCATCCAACGACCGATCTGAGAGTGCCACATCAGTGTGTGACCACGCAGTTTGATACCATTAGCACGAGCAAAATCAGCGATGCGGTCGGCATTCTCCCAGTTGAACTCACCCTCGCGTGGTTCAGTGGGTTCCGGCTTCATGTCGTTCTCAGCAGTCATACTGTTGAACTCCTTCTTGATCAAAGCGATCTGCTCGGGGTTAGTAACATTGCGCTGATTAACGGCAACACCAATCATGAAGTAGTCCTTGTAGACATCTTTCAATCCTTTTGCCGCACTCTGCGCCCAACAACTTGTTGCGCCCATGAAAAGCATCATGGCGCAAGCGGTAGTTCTCAGAATGTTTTTTTTCATTTTACTTTGTTTAAAAATAGTTGATATGATTGTTTATGATCATTCAGTAGGTTTATCTGCGAATTATTCGCAAAGATACAAAAAAAAAGAATGCCAGCACAAAATGTACTGGCATTTCTTATATAAAAGAAACAACAAGGAAACTAATTGATACAAATTGGTGTATTATTTTAGTACTCCAACCACTTCACGTAGGCGAAATCCTGACGGTGTGGAAGCTTGTCATTCTTCGGGAACATACGTACGGCAGCCTTGTATGAACCTGCATGAGCCGACTGAATGTCGCACTCAAAGGTATAGAGGTTGCCTTCTACTTTCGTTACCTTGAACGGACGGATGGCTCCGATGGAATCTTCCCCATCCTTGTTGGTCTTCACAGTTACCAACTCCAGTCCGATGGCATCGTTCAAGCCCTGCTCGTCGATGACGAACCGGATGGTATAAGGAACGCCGCTTACCGGACCCTCAACAGGAATATCGCTTTCCTTGCTCACTACATTGATGGAATCCCAACGCTCAGCCACGGTCTCCTTCCACTGAGCAATCTCCTTGGCCAGACGGTTGTCGTCGGCAGAGAGCTCAGCAAAGCGCTTGGCCTCTTTGTTGTAGAACTTCTCGTAGTAGTCATCCAACTGACGCTTCATGGTATAGTGCGGAGCAATCGTAGCGATGGAGTTCTTGATGACCTTGATCCAGCCCTCGCTGTAGCCCTTCTCGTTCTTGGCGTAGTACAGCGGGATGATCTCATTCTCGAGCAATCCGTAGATAGTAGCAGCATCAAGACGGTCCTGATACTCCTGATTCTTATAGGTACGCTTCTCTGTCAATGCCCATCCGGCACCCTCGCGATAGCCCTCGAGCCACCAACCATCGAGTACGGAGAGGTTGACAACACCGTTCATCTCGGCCTTCTCACCAGATGTACCGGAAGCCTCGAGCGGACGGGTCGGTGTATTCATCCAGATATCCACACCCGATACCAGACGACGAGCCAAGCGGAAGTCGTAGTCTTCAAGGAAGATAATCTTACCGAGGAACTCTGGACGCTGACTGATCTCATAGATCATCTTGATCAAGCCCTGTCCGGCACCGTCGGCAGGATGTGCCTTTCCGGCGAAGAGGAACTGTACGGGATGCTCAGGATCATTGACGATCTTTGACAGACGGTCGAGATCGGTGAACAGCAGATGAGCTCGCTTATAGGTAGCGAAACGACGGCAGAAGCCGATCATCAGGGCGTTGGGGTTGATCTTCTGCAGCAGAGAGAGCACACGTGAAGGATCACCCTGGTTCTTCAGCCAGTTCTCACGGAACTTCGTGCGGATATAATCGGTGAGCTTGTTCTTCAGTGCCATACGGGTGGCCCAGATCTCCTCATCGTCCACGTTATAGATTGCATGCCAGATCTCCTCATTACTCTGGTCGTTCATGTGGTTCTTATCGAAGTACTTAGCGTACAGGTGGCGCCACTCCGAAGCAGCCCATGAGGGGAAGTGCACACCGTTGGTGACATAACCCACACTGTTCTCTTCGGGGAAGTAGCCCTTCCAGATGGGAGCGAACATCTTCTGACTCACCCATCCGTGCAGCTTACTCACACCGTTCACTTCCTGACAGGTGTTGATGGCGAAGGTTGACATGGAGAATTTCTCAGAGTGATCACCGGGGTTGGTACGTCCCATACCGATGAACTCATCCCATGAGATACCCAGTAATGCGGGATAGCCGCTCATGTACTTACCAAACAAGCTCTCGTCAAAGTAGTCGTGTCCGGCAGGAACAGGTGTATGACAAGTGTAAAGACCACTTGCACGTACCAGCTCAATGGCCTGGTTGAATGTCAGACCATCCTGGATGTAGTCGCACAGACGCTGCAGGTTACAAAGGGCAGCGTGTCCCTCGTTGCAATGGTAGATATCCTTCTTGATGCCCAGCTTCTTCAACAAGAGCATACCGCCGATACCCAAGAGAATCTCCTGCTTCAGACGGTTCTCCCAGTCGCCACCATAGAGTGCGTGGGTAATCGACTTGTCGAACTCGGAGTTCATATCATTGTCGGTATCCAGCAGATACAGGGGGATACGACCCACGTTGACACGCCATACATAAGCATGCACCTGGTAGTTCATATAGGGAACATCCACCACCAAGGGATTACCTTCAGCATCCAGCTGACGCTCGATGGGCAGTGAGTTGAAGTTCTGAGCCTCGTAGTTGGCAATCTGCTGACCGTCCATGCTCAGACTCTGTGTGAAATAGCCATAGCGATAGAGGAAACCCACAGCACACATATCCACATTACTGTCGGATGCCTCCTTCAGGTAGTCACCTGCCAGCATACCCAGACCGCCTGAATAGATCTTCAGCACCTGGTTGATACCGTACTCCATACAGAAGTAGGCCACCGACGGGCGTTTGCTGTTGGGCTTCACATCCATATAATCCTTGAAGAGCTTACAAACACTCTTCACATTCTTCATGATCTTCTTGTCCTTAACAATCTCTTCCTTGCGGTGATAGCTCAGACGCTCGAGCAGGAGAACAGGATTATGGTTCACCTCTTCGTACAGGTCCTCGTCAAGACTGCGCCACAGTTCACGAGCCTCGTAGTTCCATGCCCACCACATATTATGTGCCAGTACGTCAAGACACTTCAGTTCTTCGGGAAGACTCGACTTCACGGCAAACTCCTTCCATAGAGGAGTATTGGAATAATCTGCTTTAATTTTCATATTCTCTTTGTTATTGCTTTTTTGATTCTATACCTATTATATTATTATATAAGATTCATTATTTCTGCTTCCGCTCTTCTGCCTTTCGCAAAGCGAAATCGTATGCCTGCTGGTAATACACGATGAAATGACTCCACAGGGCTAACTTCGACAGTTTGGCGGCGTTGCTGCGCGACTTCTCCACATTCTTCTTGCTCATTGATGAATAGAGAGCCACGGTATCCTTGATTTCATCGGCCACCTCAGAGTAGTTGTAATCCGTGCGATGAATCACCTTCACACCATCTTCCAGTTCGCTGTATCCGCCTTTCACGCTGTTGGCCCACAGACCGAAGCCTGCGAGATCGGTAGTGATACAAGGTACTTTGAAGGCGATGGCCTCCAGCGGTGTATATCCCCAAGGCTCATAGTACGAAGGATAGATGCACAGGTCGTTACCCAATACCAGATCATAATACGAGAGGTTCAGTACACCATCGTCGCCCGTTAAGTAACAGGGCAGGAAGATCAGCTTCACCTTGTCTTCAGGCAGGTTGTGCATATCGAGGAACTTCAGCATACCCAGCACATTATCATGCGTCATGTTATGCAGCCAATGGGTAATCTCAGGTACGGGCAGCGGTGTGTCGTACGATTTTCCGCTGTTAAGACGTTCCACCAGATCCTGTCGAGGCTCCCCTACCCAACCGGGCACCTCGATGAAAGCTACCACCTGTTTCTTCAACTCCTTGTCACGCAACAAACGGTTCATGGCTTCTATATACACATCCACACCCTTGTTGCGGAACTCGTAACGACCACTTGTAGAAACGATTAAAGTATCATCATCCAACTGCGTACCTAACAAGGCGTTAGCCACATCCAGCAGACGCTTCCTTGCGGCCTTCCGCTTCTGGGTAAACGTAGCTCCCTTCGGTACGAAACTATCGTCGAAACCATTGGGCAGAACAAAATCCACAGGACGGTCGAGCAATTCCTTACACTCGTTGGCCGTGATATCACTCACCGTGGTGAAGCAATCCACGTAATGGGCAGTCTGCTTCTCAATGGAATGCTTGCTCTGCATGTTCAGCTCCCATGACATCTGGTCGCCATTATACGCAAAAAGGTAGTCGTACAGCGGTTTGTTGTTGCCTGCAATACTCCTGCCAATGCTGGTAGCATGGGTGGTGAACACGGTTCCTACCTCAGGAAGATGCTTGTTGATGTACAGAACGCCTAAGCCCGTCATCCATTCATTGCCATGATAGACCACCTTCTTCGAAGCACCCAGATAATGCTTATAGAAGCTCTCCACCACCAAAGCGGCAGCATAGGAGAACATCGATGCCTCGTCGTAATCGCCATAGGCATGGAGGGAATCCACCTGATAGTTTTCCCACAACCAAGTATAGATCTGGTCTTTCTGAGCAAAATACGGAGTGAAATCTACGAGAATGGCAATAGGATTGCCAGGTATGTTCCAGCGGCCTACCTTCACTTTCAGTCCTTGCTGACCAGCTTCAGCTTTCCAATCCGGATACAAGTCAGCATCCTCGGTGAAATAAGGACAGTTCTTCTCGCCCCAACAATCGGGACCAATGAAGATAATCCTGTCGTTCATCATCTCCTGAAGCGTCTTAGCTCTTGTTGAAAGAACCGTATATATACCGCCAACCTTATTGCAAACTTCCCAACTTGATTCAAAAACGTAGTCGGGAGCTAATACTCCTTTAGTCATTCTGTACAAATATAACGCCTGCAAAGATAACATAAAAATCCCTTATTACCAACTATAAACATCACTTTTTCCCGTAAATCCTTGATTTCTTGATTAATGTTAGTTATCTTTGCAACCGGATTTATAAATCTTGACAAGATGAATAAGAAATGCATACTCATACTGGTTTTGTTGATGCTGGTTACATTAGGCGGTTATGCGCAAGACAGACCGGATTCAACCTTTATCGGTAAAATCTATAACGATGAACTCAAGGTATATATCGTGATGAACCTTGTGGATAAGAACGTGACCGTTCCGCAGCAGGACATCTTCGGAAAAGTGGATGGATACATGGGCTGTACCGGTACTGAACACGTTTGGACCATCGTCACCTCTGAGGTGAAGGGTCATACGGCGCATATCGAGATGATCAACAACTACGGTAGTGAGGATGTTTCTGCCACGCTGACCTATGAGAAAGACGGTTCCTATACTTATAAACACCAGTCTGGAAGTACCTTGAAGTTCCCCGTGGGTCAGAAATGGCACAAGATTCCCTCGAAGGTAGTGTTCAAGAGAAAATAGAACGTTTCACCGGGATTGATTGTGAAAAGGTTTATAGGGATATTGTTATCGTTGCTTCCATTACTGACAGAAGCGGAAGAGCTGGACACACTGCACCACTGGAAGTTGGAGGTGAGCGCCATGCCCGGACGTGCCCTCGTGGCCGACAAGTGGCAGTCGGAATGGTTAAAGGACAGGAACAATATGGCCTTCGACGCCAAGGTGAGCTTCCGGAAACTCCCTCAGGACAGTGATGCGTTCGCCAAAGACTACGGATACCCTGCTCTTTCAGTAGGTGTTCGGTGGCAGATGAACCACGGCGTCACCATGCACAAGCCCCTCAGTAACTCGTGGCGCTACATTGAAGAAGTTGACTACGATTCGAAGATGGGAAACATCATCACCTTGTATGGTCAGTTCAACCGTCCTGTATGGCAGAACAACCGGTGGCAGGTGGGGTATAATCTGGATTTCGGTGTAGGCTACAGTCATCGGAAATACAATGTGGAGAACGGTATTGACAATGAGATGATCGGTGCCCGCTGGAACATCTTCTTCGGAATGGGAGCGAATGCAAGCTATCGTGTGGGAAAGAACTGGGGACTGTCTGGCGGCGTTCAGTTCTATCATCACAGCAACGGCGCCATGAACCGTCCGAACAAAGGGGCGAACTTCCTTTCCCCCTATATCGGTGCCTTCGTGTTATGGGATGATGACAACAAAGCAGAAAAGCATCATACGGCTCAGGCGTTAAGTCATAACAACAAGTCATCTAAGGAATACGGCTCACCGCTGTACCTACAGTTCGACCTCTCCGTAGGTACGAGAACCCTATTGGAAGAATGGCTCTACACACAATTTGAGATAACACCTGACAAGGAAGGTTACCGCAAGGCCGACTTTAAGAGCTATATCACCTATTCGTTGCAGACTGGTCTGATGTATCGCTATGCCCGCAGATGGGCTTCAGGCATCGGTACAGATATCTGTTATGGCAATTACCATAAACAGTTGGAGAAGTATAACAGCTATATAGGAAACGAAGGCAAACTCAGTCCGTGGTCAGTAGGCATAGGCATCCGCCATGAGGCTTTCTACCACCGATTCTCATTAGCCATGAGCTTAGGCTATTATGTTTATCGGAACATGGGTGAATGGGCCAAGGAACTGGAGAAGCCCTATTATGAAAGAATCGGACTCTTCTACAATATTCCCGGAACAAAGATCAAGATTGGCGGACAGGTGAAGGCGCATCTCACTAAGGCCGACCTTACCGAGTTCACCATCAGCATCCCCCTATCGTTTCACTACTCACCTTTCTGATCCTGGAAGAAATAGCTGGAACCGTCGAAGCAATGGGTGCAGACCTTGCACTTGGGTAAACCTATTGCGTCAATCAGATTCTCTATCTTGTTGAATTTCACACTGGTAAGACCTAACCTACGACCGATCTCCTCTACCATCTTCTGGTACTCAGGACTATCTGTCTGTGCGTATTTGTCAAGGTTCTTGTTCGCATCGCCTTCGAAGTCCTGTATGATACGACGGGTGATCAGTTCCAAGTCGCTCTTGGATGCTGTAAACCCGATGAAAGGACAGCCGTAAACCAATGGCGGACAGGAGATGCGGGCATGTACTTCCTTGGCACCATACTCGAAAAACATCTTGACATTATCACGCAACTGCGTACCGCGAACAATGGAGTCGTCGCAGAAGACCACACGTTGTCCCTGCATCAACTCCCTGTTGGGAATCAGCTTCATCTTCGCCACAAGGTTTCTGCGACTCTGGTTACCGGGAGTAAAGCTACGTGGCCAGGTAGGCGTATATTTCAGAACGGCTCTCTTATACGGGATCTTATGACCCACCGCATATCCTAAAGCAGTTCCTACACCACTGTCGGGAATACCGCAGACACAATCGGCCTCGGTGCTGTCTTCCTCACCCATCACCTTTCCAACCTTCTCACGGAAATCCTCAGTGTTGATTCCCTCATAATCACTGGCGGGGAAACCATAGTACACCCAGAGGAACGAACAGATCTGTTCACGTTTGAACGGCTGCTGAAGAACCTCTACCCCATCAGCCCGTAAACGGATAATCTCTCCAGGACCAAGGTCGCGAACGGGTGTATAGTCAAGGTTAGGCAGACTGGTTGTTTCGGTGGTTACCGCATAACCATCTTCCTTCTTACCAATCACAATCGGGGTTCTTCCTAACGCATCACGGGCAGCGATGATACCATCGTCGGTGAGGATCAGCATAGAACAGGAACCTTTCACCTTCTGATAGACCAGGTTGATACCATCCACGAACGTATCGCCCATATTGATGAGCAGGGCAATGAGCTCAGTCTGGTTAATCGTGTTGGCGCTCATCTCACTGAGATGCATGCGTTTTTCCATCAGTTCCTGGGCAATCTCACGAAGGTTGTTCACCTTCGCAACGGTCACCACAGCATATCTACCGAGATGTGAATTGATCAATATGGGTTGGGGATCTGTATCACTGATGACACCAATACCGCTATTACCGGTAAAGTCATCCAGTTCCTTCTCAAAACGTGAACGGAAGTAATCCCTCTCCAGACTGTGAATGGAGCGTGAAAAGCCTTTATCCTGGTCGAAGGTTACAAGACCAGCACGTTTTGTTCCTAAATGCGAATTATAATCGGTTCCGTAAAACAAATCGTTTACGCAATCCTTCACCGATATTGTCCCGAAAAAACCACCCATATGTGTATATTAATCTTTTGAGAGTGCAAAGGTACGAAAAAAGGAGATAAGAGCAAAAAATATAATGGATTTTATTTTCCATTTTTTCTTCTCTGCTGCCATAGCTCCCAGCTATTTACGATATTCTGCCAGAGAATATAGCACCCCGGTCCTACCGATGCCACGGGGTTCAGATAGGTATAGGCAATCCAGATGGCAAAAGCCGTATTCTTCTGTCCTAACGCCTGACCGGCCTCGATGGTTGAATGAAAGAAACGCCCAACATATTTGCCCACCATAAACTGCACGAAACAGAGTAAAAGAGAAACAGCAGCAATCAGTAACAGTAAGATGACTGGCGAATGACTGTTCACGATATTCTTCACGGTCGTTCCCGTTACAATAGCCAAGGAGATACCCCAGAAGTAGAAACCCAGATCAGGAATACTGATGATGCGCCGATGGAGTCTGTGCATGTGGTGTTTGACGAACCATCCCATAAGGAGAGGCACCACCAGGATGAGCGCCACTCGTTGGAGAATGATCCAGAAGGCAGTGAGGAACGAGATATGTGCGCTCTTCTCCACCAAGGGGAATACAATGGGAATCATCAGTGCCGTAACGAAGTTCGACAGGAAGGTGAAGGTAGTCATGGAATTCAGGTTCCCTCCCAGCTTCGTCGTGACAACGGCGGCAGCTGCTGCACAAGGAGCGATGACGCAGCATAGGATTCCCTCCCACATGATCTTCGTATTCGTATCATTGGGATCAGTGGCAAACAAGATGATGCCGACGATGATCAGCACGAAGAGTATCTGAAACAGTGAGATCCAGAAATGCCATGGTTCCAGACGCATCTGATGGAAATCCACCTTACAGAACGTCACGAACAGAATCAGGAACATGAACAGCGGCAGGATCTCATCGAAGATAGGCTCAAAGAACCTGCTCGCCTCCTCCAGTTCCGGTGTGAAGGCAAAGAGGATATACAACAACGTTCCCAGTCCCATGGAGACAGGTAACGTCCAGTTTTTCAGAAATCTGACAATCGTTTTTACCATAACAAAGAAAAAGGACACGGGCCATACCCATGTCCTTATAGTTTATTCTGCCTGTTCCAAGGCTCTTACCAGCTGGTCAGGACAGCTTGTATTCTTATATCCGCAGCGAATACCTCCAAGACGTTCCTTCACCTCTTCCACCTTCATTCCTTCAACAAGGCGAGATACTCCCTGCAGGTTTCCGTTGCAGCCCCCCAGGAATTGCACATTCCTCACGCGGTTCTCGTCGTCGATGTCGAGGTCGATCTGTTGGGAGCAGGTACCAGAGGTTTGATAAACGATGTGCTTCATTAAACCTCCTCCGGTTTCATGTTCGTGTAAACCGTCTGCACATCATCGAAGTCCTCCAGGCGCTCCACCATCTTATCAATGGTCTCACGCTGCTCGGCAGTCACATCCTTCAAGTCGTTGGGGATGCGGGTGAACTCAGCACCCGTCACCTCGAAGCCGTTCTCCTCCAGATGTTTCTGGATAGCGCTGAAGCTCTGCGGGTCGCCGTAGATAGTGATGCTGTTCTCTTCCTCATCCTCGTCAAACTCATCCTCCACACCATAGTCAATCAGGTCGAGAATCAGCTCGTCCATATCCAGATCATCCTTCTTCTTGAAGGTGAACACTGCCTTGTGGTCGAAGAGGAATGCCAGACTGCCCTGAGTACCCAGGTTACCGTTGAACTTGTTGAATACTGAACGCACATCACCCACCGTACGAGTGGTGTTGTCGGTCAGTGTCTCTACGAAGATGGCGATTCCATGAGGACCGTATCCCTCATACGTTACTTCCTTGTAATCGCTCTGGTCCTTACCCATCGCATTCTTGATGGCACGCTCGATATTGTCCTTCGGCATGTTCTCGCGCTTGGCATTCGCGATGATAGCACGAAGAGTAGGATTCATGTCAGGATCAGGACCGCCAGCCTTTACTGCGATTGCAATCTGCTTTCCAATCTTTGTGAAAGTCTTGGCCATGTGGCCCCATCTCTTTAATTTCGCTGCTTTGCGATATTCAAATGCTCTTCCCATATTCTAATGCATAATTAGTAATTCATAATTCATAATTATCTCAGCTCTGCGTTGAGCTGTTTCTTAATATTGGTGATGAGTTTCTGCATGATCGCATCGATCTGCTTGTCACCCATGGTCTTCTCCTCGTCCTGGAGGATGAAATTCACAGCGTAGCTCTTCTTACCTGCAGGAAGGTTCTTACCCTCATAGACATCGAACAGCTCCACTTTCTTCAGCAATTTCCTCTCCGTCTGGTAGGCAATCTGCTCAATGCGAGAGAACTCCACATCCTTATCAATCAGCAACGCCAGGTCACGACTCACGGCAGGATACTTACTGATCTCCGTGTAAGACACACTATTCTTACGAACAGCCTTTGTCAAGGCAGTCCAGTTCAAGTCGGCGAAATACACCTCGGCGTCCACATCACAGCGCTTTGCCACCTTCTTGGATACGATACCCAGTTCACCCAGCAGCTTTCCGCCACGGTTCTCGATGACCATACCCTTTGACAGGATATCACCCTTGCTCTCCTTGAAGACAACAGCACCGATAGGCAGTCCGATACGACGCAGGATATTCAGCACATATGCCTTCAGCTCGAAGAACGAGCTCTGCTCATCAGGATGAGCCCATGAGCCTTCCACACGCTTACCAGTTACCCACAAGCCCAGATGAGTCTCCTCCTTGTAGGCGTTCATCGGGTTCTCTGCATCAGCCTTTTCAGGTGAATAGAAATAGGTGTTGCCGAACTCGAAGAACTTCAGGTTCGCACTCTTGCGGTTCACGTTATGTGCAATGCTTTCCATACCGCCGAACAAGATGCTCAGGCGCATCACGTTCAGGTCGGAGCTCAGCGGATTCATGATTCTTACCAGGTTCTCTGTATTGAAGCTGTTCTCCAGTCCATCGTAGTAAGCAGCCTTGGTCAGCGAGTTGTTCAGAATCTCATTGAAGCCGCATCCTACCAGCTGTTCACCGATCAGGTTCTCCAGCAGATGCTTCTGGTCCTCATCGCCCTTGTTCACAAGAGATGACTTCAACTGTGTGGGAATCTCCACATTATTATATCCATACACGCGAAGGATATCCTCCACCACATCACAAGGACGCTGCACATCCACGCGGTATGCGGGAACAACCAGTTGCAGTCCTTCCGCATCCTCTTTCTCAATGCGCATCTCCAGACTGGTTACGATGCTCTTGATGGTCTCCACCGGAATAACCTTACCCACCAACTGGTGCACATAGTCGTACTTCAAGTCAACGGGGAAGTCGGGCAGCGGATTGGGATACACATCCTTGATCTGCATGCTTACCTTACCGTTGGCCAGTTCCTTACAAAGGATGGCAGCCTGCTGCAATGCGTAGATGGTTCCATTGGGATCAATACCACGCTCGAAGCGGAAGCTGGAATCGGTGCTCAGTCCATGACGACGGGCACTCTTGCGGATCCATGTGGGATGGAAGTAAGCACTCTCGAGCACCACGTTGGTGGTTGTCTCATACGTACCACTACCCTTTCCACCGAACACACCAGCTATACACATCGGCTCCTCCGCATTGCAGATGGCCAGATCCTTGTCGGACAGACTGTGCTCCACACCGTCGAGCGTCACGAACTTCGTACCCTCGGGCATGGTCTTCACCACAATCTTATGACCGGTAACCATATCTGCATCGAAGCAGTGGAGTGGCTGACCGTAGGCCATCATGATGTAGTTGGTGATGTCCACGATATTGTTGATAGGACGGAGACCGATGGTGTTGAGCTTGTTCTTCAACCACTCCGGACTCTCCTTCACTTCACAATCAGTGATGCTCACGCAAGCATAGCGCTTGCAAGCCTCGTTGTTCTCGATCACCACCTCAACAGGCAGTGATTCGTTGTCAACGACAAACTTGCTGCAGTCGGGACGATGCAGGGATGTCTGATAACCGTTCTGCTTCAGCCACGCATACAAGTCGCGGGCCACGCCCCAATGTGAGAGCGCATCAGCACGGTTAGCCGTGATATCCACCTCGATGAGCCAATCGCTCTCCAGGTGATAGTATTCAGCAGCAGGAGTACCTACAACAGCATCCTCGGGCAGTACGATGATACCCGCATGACTCGTACCTATACCGATTTCATCCTCGGCACAGATCATACCGTTGCTCTCCACGCCACGCAGCTTACTCTTCTTGATCACGAACTCCTTGTCGCCATCATAAAGCACGCAGCCCAGATCAGCCACGATCACCTTCTGTCCTGCAGCCACGTTAGGCGCGCCACAGACAATCTGTGAAGGCTCGCCCTTACCTAAGTCAACAGTGGTTACATGAAGATGGTCAGAATTGGGGTGCATCTCACAGGTAAGCACCTTACCTACATACAATCCTTTGAGTCCTCCTTTAATGCTTTGTACCTCTTCCAGTGCGTCAACTTCCAGACCCTCGGAAGTCAGCGCATCGCACACTTCCTGCGGAGTCAGGTCAAAGTCAACATACTCTTTCAGCCATTTATATGAAATATTCATTGCAATGATTATTGATATTCTCTAAAAACGGGTGCAAAGTTACGAAAAATCGAGAGAAAAGCCAAATTTATTTGTGCTTTTCCGAGTGCTGAGTAATTTCGGCGAGCCAAAGTTACGAAAAGTCGAGCGAAAAGCCAAATTTCTTCGCTTCTTTCTTATTGATTTGATGCACTATCGCACCCTAAGTTCATCTCCCACCTTCAACTCATAGTCAGGACTCAGCTTATTCATCTTATACAGACTCTTCAGTCGGATACCATAATACTGGGCGATGGAATACATGCTCTCGCCTGCCTTCACACGATGCGGACGTTTCTTATAGGAAGCCTCGGCCTTTTTCTGTTTCTTTTTGAGCCAGATCATTTCGTTCTCTACAAGCGGTGAATTGTAGTCACGTTCGTTATACTTGGCAATCTTCTTCCCGCTGATACCGATCTCCTTACCAATCGCCTTAAAGGTATCCCCTTTCCTGGCCTGAAGGAAATAGTTCTTATTATATATATGTATAGGGTGTAGGAATCCGTCCTGTCTATGTCCTGAGTTCTGCGCCATGAACTTGTCATAGCTCTTGGCACGGTCGTACTCATAGAGCTTGTACAGTTCGATAAGGTTGATCAGCATCGGTGCATAGTTCGGGTTCGTAGCATAGCCACACGCCTTCAGTCCGTGCGCCCATCCTTTGTAATCCGTGATGGAGAGAGAGAACAGCTGACTGTATCGTTTGTTCTTGGTCAGGAACTTACTATGGTCCTCATAACTCTCCTGTGCATTATTATATGCACGGAAGCACTCCTGTTTGGCATCATCATCCTTATGAACCGTCCTACCTGTCCATCCGTGACACTTAATACCGAAATGGTTATTCCCTTTCTTCACCAGTTCACTGTTTCCAGCACCGCTTTCCAGGATTCCTTGCGCCAATGTGATACTGGCTGGAATCTTGTTACGCAGCATCTGCTCGATCGCCATGTCGCGATACTGGTCGATATATGTCTGGTAACGCTGGTTCCATTTCTGCTGCTGGGCAACAGTAGAAACAGAACCTGTCATGAGGAACAGGAACAATATATTCCGTAAGCTGTAATTCGTGAACCGTATCATGAGTGACAAAGGTACGACAAAAACTGTATATAACAAAAAAAATAACACAATTTCTTGTGTTATTCTTTTATTCTTTGATTATTTCCTTCCACTGTTCGGGCGGGCGGGGAACTGTCCGTTCCTTCCTGGAGGTTGGGGATTTCTTCCTCCTACCCAGCGGAGTGATTGTCTATGGAAATTATCTTCCGCATTGATCACATCGAAGACCTTTGTGGCAGGAATGATCTTCAGGAACTTCTCGTGGTAAGTCTTCTGAATCTCTTTCACTTGCAGGTCGAGTTCATCCCGGCGAAGGATGACCTTCTTGCATTCCGCATTGTCTTTCGGTTTCATATAGCGGTAGCGGGCAGCCTGCGTATACACCGCACGCTGCTTGTTCATCATCTCCCGATATACCGGGAAGAAAGCAGCTGCCTCTTTCGGGGTCAGTCCTGCCTCCTTGGTGATGAACTGCTCGAGCTCTTTCTGGAAACGCTGCGGGTCGAATCTACCCGGTTGCTGTCCCCACTGTTGGGCATAGGCAGCACAACTGAGCATCATCGTCACCCATAAGATCAATACCTTTCTCATTAAGTACTCCGTTTATCAATTCTCAATCAGATAAGCATAGATGTCCGAATTATCGAGCATGGCATAGTCAGCCATTTCATCAAGATAATATTCGTCATTTTCAGCATTAGCGGACTTAGAGTCGGTTGCCTTTTCCATCTTGGCAGTCTGCATTTCAGAAGATGCCTGATGGCTCTGGTTTCCACTCATCGAAGTATAATACGTAGCGGCACCGAATAACAGCGCTGCGAAACTTGCAGCAATGGCCAGTCGCCGCATAGGCCTAATCCATGCCCTCTTGGTACTCTTAGTCTCAGACAAATTCACTTCAATTGCCGTTGTTTTCTCCTCCGGCAACTGCTGCATGATATCCGTCATAAACTTGTCGAAATACCCTTCAGGCACTTGGAAATGGTTCTGCTGACCAAATTTCTGTTTGAGTATATCCTCTGTCATTTTTATATAGTTTTTTTATTAGACGTTGTATTCGCGGAATGGTTTAATACATATTCAGAAATTTTTTTCACTGCAATATGATAAGATGCTTTCAGTGCTCCTTCGCTCGTTCCTGTGAGCTTGGAAAGCTCGCTGTATTTCATCTCGTCATAGTATCGCAGCGTGAACACTGTACGCTGTACATCAGGCAGTGCTGCGATTGCTTCCTGCAACAAAGCCTGCGCATCATCACCATCGAAATAGTCATCAGCCATGAGTCGGTTGGCCACCGACAGATCCATGTCCGTACTGATTTTGTGCTGCTGTTTGCGCAAGTGGTCCAGACTCTCATTGATAGCGATGCGGTAGAGCCATGTAGAGACTTTCGATTTACTCTGGAAATCCCCTATGCTGTTCCATGCTTTCAGGAATGTATTCTGCAGCACATCATTCGCATCATCATGGTCGAGCACGATACGACGGATCTTCCAGTACAGCGTCTCAGTGTACTGCTGTACGATTATTCCGAAGGCGCGGCGCTGGTTTTCAGGCTCGCCGAGCATCTTCATAACCTCGTTTTCATCGTATTGCTTTGCCATGCATTACTAATTAATAAAAGGTTTTAAGTGCTTCTTCAGCGCACGGTCGTATCCATATACGTCCTGATACTCTGTCAGCACCCCATCCTGATTGGGATAAACTGTATAGTATGTGATGAAGAGCGGTATTTCCGGCTCTACCTTCACCTGATGAATCAACAAACTCTTGTCAACCATTAAACTGGTATCGACATCTTCATTCTGCTCCGCCGTCAGATTAGCGCTCATGGAATACCTGATCTTCTCCAGCAGCTCCTCATCCGGATCCTTCAGCAGGAACTGCGCCAGTCGGAAGGGCTCTTGTACGCGTACGCAGCCATGACTAACAGCTCTGAACGAGCGTTGGAAGAACCACGGTGTTGACGTGTCGTGCAGATATACCGCGTGGTTGTTAGGGAACCTGAAGATGATTCTTCCCAGCGAGTTCCCCGGTCCGCCCTCTTGTACGATATACTGTTTCCCTTCCATGATCCTGCTGTACGAGCCTCGCGTAGCATCGAGTTTCCCCTCCTTCTTGTCGTATATGTACATGTTATTCCTTTTCAGGTAGCCATGACTATAGACAATGCCTTTGGCGATGCTCTGCGGCACGAACCATTTCGGATTCAGGTCCATCCGCTGTATCCTACTGGTGAGCAGAGGTGTCTTACTCTTTCTGGTGCCGCATCCCACCCTCATCGAGATCGAAGAGTCGGGACAAACGGCAAACAGTCGGTAGGAAGGCACATTCACCAATACATATTTCTTATGTTGCTCAGGCGCATCCTCCAGATACCATCTGCTACGTTCGATATTACAGATCGTTGTCAGTCGTTGCGCCTCCGACAGTCCTCCTTCCTTCAAACGCTTGCACAGCGCAGGATAGAGCGTATTCTTCGGCTGTATCTCCTTGAGGAAACGCGCCACGCTGTCGTTCCGGATTTTCCGCATGGCCTTACTGAAGAAGTTCTCGTCAGGATGTTTCACCTTGATGTCGAACAGCTGGTAGTATGTCACGCGCACCGAGTCGCTGTCCTTTACGTCGCAGTGGTTCATCACATATTCCGCATTCAGGTAGCCGAAATGCTGACCGCTGCAGTAGCGCAGGAACGCTTTGGTGAGGTTATACTCCAGTCGGGCGAACACCCTGTTGATATCAGCCACGCTGTCACCCATCTCCATGTTATGCGCCCTGTTCATGTCGATAGAGAGCTGTTTACGTCGGAACACGCCCGATGATAGTCCCCCTTCTTCCACCTTTTCCAGGTACGCCATCAGGGAATCAGCCCGCTGGTCTATTCCCATTCTGTCAATCCAGAGCAAAGGGCGGCCGTTTAAGTAATGACTTCGTGTCTGGCGGTCGGCCACCATCTTCCCGCTGTCTTCCCTTGCCAGTTGTCGCAAATGTTTTTTCACCGTCTGTGCATCCACACAAAAGGCCGACTTTCTCAGCTCAGAGAAAGCGTCTAAAGTTAAAGCCTTATTGGGATTCTCTTGTTTTTCCTGACATGATATAAACATACATGCCAGGACAAGAAATAGTATGAGTTTTCTATACACGGTGAGTGTAGGTCAATACTATTTGACGGAGATTTTGCGAACCACCTTGCCCACCTTTACGATGTAGCAACCTTTCGGCAAGCTCAGCTCAAAGCTTTTTTCTGCACCTTCTACTTTCACGCTCATGACGCGTACACCAGCCACATTATAGATATAAAGCATCTGTCCGCTGGCGTTGTTCACATGCAGGGTGTTGCCCTGCAGCACAACAGTCGGCTGAACGATTTCCTGCTCTATGATCTCTATGGAAGTGTTCGCCATGATGCTCACTGGTACGCCGAATACCAGAGCTGCAGCAAGGGTGATCATGAGTAATCTTTTATTCATAAGCGCTTATATTTTGTGCAAATATACATTGTTTTTGTGAATCCAGCAACATTTTTTACCATTTTCTTTCAGAAAATTGTAGAAAATAGATGATTTTAACAGTCATCACAGCTCAAAAACATCATTTTCGGCTGTCAGATACGATTCCGGGAACACTTTTCGAGCTTCGTTCACAATCTGCTGTTCATCGTTATATCTTGCTGAATAATGTCCCAAAATAAGTTTCTTCACGTTCGCTTTCAGGGCCACGGTTGCCGCCTGAGCCGCTGTACTATGATGGTAGAGTTCGGCACGGTCGGCCCTGTCTTCACAGTACGTACTCTCATGATAGAGCATGTCAACCCCCTGAACCACCTTATATAACTCGGGCATATAACGTGTATCACTACAGAAGGCATAGGCACGAGGCGGATCAGCCGGCGTAACCAGTCGTTCATGGGGCACCACTTCCCCATCCTCTTTCACCCATCCGGCACCAGCCTTGATGTTGTTGATCTGACTGATAGGAATCTGCAGGTAGTCGATCATGTCGCGACGGATATGCGGCAGTGTGGGTTTCTCACGGAACAGATAGCCACAGCAGGGCACACGGTGCTCGAGCGGAATGGTCTCCACAGTCACGCTCTTATCCTCGTAGATCACCTGCTGAAGCGTTGTATCCACGGCATGGAACACCACCTCATACTCCAGTCCGTTGCAGAACATATCCATCTGTGCCTTCAGCATCGGTTCCAGTTCTCCAGGTGCATAGACATGCAAGGGAGCCGTTCGTCCCAGCATACCAAAGGTACTGATCATACCAATCAGTCCGAAGCAGTGGTCACCATGCAGATGCGAGATGAACACAGCGTGTAAGCGGTTGAAGTTGATGTGTGAGCGCCGCAGCTGTATCTGAGTACCTTCACCGCAGTCGATCATGAACTGCTTGTCGCGCACCTCCACCACCTGCGATGTGGCCATGTGTTTAGGAGTCGGCAAAGCACTCCCGCAACCAAGGATATATACTCTGAACGGCTGCATTACTTGAGTCGTTTATAGGCATAGATACCCCGTTCGTTCTCCAAGAACAGACTATCTGCACCCAGCTCATAGATGCTGAACGTATCGGAAGAGAGAACCAGTCGTCCGTTGCATATCTTCCAGTCTACCAACGGTTTCGGCTCTGTGATATTCGAAACCACCACGCCGCCTTCCTGGATCTCGAACGACTTATCCAGACTCACCCATTTACCCAGCAGGGTGGTCAGGTTCACCACCACGCGTGCCTTGGCCGGCTCATCGTTGGTAGCCTCCGATTCCAGTGTTACTGCCATTCTGTCGCCTACGCCCATACCGCCTTTCACATTAGACACCGAGTCTTCGTTCACGCCGATATACAACGTATCACCCTGATCGGTAATCAGTTCCAGCGTATGCATGGCTGTTCCGTCACCGCAACGACCGTAGATGCTCACGTCTTCCACCGAGTCGATCTCCACGAATGTCGAGTCGTTCTCCACCTCTGGCTCCGGCTTCTTCTGCTCCTTGCACGAAGACACCCAGGTCAGTGTCAGCAGGGTTGCAAATACATAAACTAATTTCTTCATATAATTTTCAATTCTCAATTTTCCATTTTCAATTAGGTGAGGCTTCCCTTTTTCGCTTCTTCCCACAGCGCATCCATTTCCTCCAGCGTCATTTCCGTTAAGGGCTTACCCATTTTGATGGAATGCTCCTCCACATAGTTGAAGCGGTGGATGAATTTCTGGTTCGTGCGCTCCAGGGCGTTGTCAGGATTCAGCTTATACAGCCGTGCTGCATTGATCACCGAGAAGAGGAAATCGCCCAGCTCATTGGTGGATCGTTCCTTATCCTCTTTGTTCAATTCCACTTCCAGCTCATCCAGCTCCTCGCGCACTTTCTTCCACACATCACGACGGTCCTGCCAGTCGAACCCCACATTTCGGGCTTTATCCTGGATGCGGTAAGCCTTGATCAGACTCGGCAATGCATCAGGTACGCCACTGAGCACGCTTTTGTTTCCGTCCTTCTCCTTGAGCTTGATCTGCTCCCAGTTCTGCAGCACCTGCTCAGCGGTCTTCACATCTGGACGTTCCACTTTCTCCTGAAAGCGCGGATCATCCAGCGGCAGCGGTTCCTTCTGTCCCACCTGCGAAGGATCATAGATATGCGGATGACGGAAGATCAGCTTGTCGGCCTGCGTGTTACACACGTCAGCGATATCGAAATCATCTGTCTCAGAACCGATCTTTGCATAGAACAGCACGTGCATCAGCACGTCACCCAGTTCCTTACTAATCCCCTTGGTATCATTCTTCATCAAGGCGTCGCACAGTTCAAAGGTCTCCTCTATCGTATTGGGCCTCAGACTCTCATTGGTCTGTTTCTTATCCCAGGGACATTTCTCCCGCAGCTGGTCCAACACATCCAGTAACCTACCGAAAGCCTCCAGTTTCTCTTCTCTTGTATGCATCATTCTTGTTTTATTCCATGCAAATGTCGCAATTATTTTGGATATAACCAAATATTTTATCTATTTACAATGCAAAGATACAACAAGTTTTTCATACTACCAAAAATGAGGAGGCGTAGCGTGTGAAAATCCGTTAAAGAAGCCCTATTTAATTGTTAAAAAACACTGAACGCCGTAAACGCTCCCAGTGAATGGCGTTCCCGCTATCAGAGAATGACGTAAACACTACCAGAGATCAAGGTCAATTACAATGAGTGAATGACCGTGCTCAAAGCGAACGAACAAACGAACGAACAGTTTTCAAGTTGGTTTAGATATCTCCTTAGAATAATAATAAATAATATATTATTTATTATTATTCTACCACCATATACGTGTGTGGTATTAAAAACTGTTCGTTCGTTTGTTCGTTCGCATGTTCGTTATAGTTGTTTGTTCCGTGTTATGAATGAGTGTAAATAAAACTCTCATTTTTACTTGGAAGTTTTGAATGAAAGTTGTATCTTTGCAAACGCATGCAAATAAATCAACCATGAAACAATTACAAGCATTAAACAAACATACCGCGCCTAAAAGCGTGATGCCTGAGAAGATCATTCAGTTTGGCGAAGGAAATTTCCTTCGCGCCTTTGTTGACTGGATCATCTGGAACATGGACGCCAAGACGAATTTCAACGGAAGCGTGGTGGTGGTACAACCTATCGAAAGAGGTATGGTTGACTGGCTGAACGGTCAGGACTGTCTGTATCATGTGAATCTACAGGGCCGCATGAATGGCGAGCCCGTGAACACCCTCGAACGTATCGATGTGATCAGCAGGGCCCTGAACCCCTACTCGCAGAACGCGGCCTTCATGGCATTGGCCGAACAGCCTGAGATTCGTTTTGTGATTTCGAACACCACTGAGGCGGGTATTGCCTTTGACGATACTTGCAAGCTCACTGACAAGCCTGCCAGCAGCTATCCTGGTAAGTTGGTGCAGTTGCTCTACCGACGTTTCAAGACCTTCAATGGCGACCCAACTAAAGGTCTGATTATCATGCCCTGCGAGCTGATCTTCCTCAACGGACACCACTTGAAGGAATGTATCTACCAGTATATTGAACTATGGAAAGAGGATCTGGGCGAAGACTATGAGTCGTTCAAGCAGTGGTTCACCAAGTACAACTACGTTTGCGCCACCTTGGTTGACCGTATCGTACCGGGCTTCCCACGTAAGGAAATTACTGATATTCAGCAGAAAATAGGATACAAAGACGACCTGGTGGTACAGGCCGAGGCCTTCCATCTCTGGGTGATTGAGAAGCCTGAGAACATGAGTATCGAGGCGTTGCGCGAGGAGTTCCCAGCCGAGAAAGCGGGTCTGCATGTGCTCATCGCCGAGAGCGAGAAACCTTATCATGAGCGTAAGGTGACCTTGCTGAACGGTCCGCATACTGTGCTCTCCCCTGTTGCCTTCCTCTCGGGCGTAGATATCGTCAGGGATGCCTGCAACCACGAGGTAATTGGCCAATATATCCATAAGGTGCAGTTTGAGGAACTGATGGAAACACTGAACCTGCCCATGGATGAACTGCGCCGCTTTGCCGGTGATGTTCTGGAGCGTTTCAACAACCCGTATGTGGATCATCAGGTGACGAGCATCATGCTGAATTCCTTCCCCAAATTCCAGGCCCGCGATTTACCCGGAGTGAAGACTTATCTGGAGCGCAAAGGAACACTCCCCAGCGGATTGGTATTCGGTTTGGCGGCTATCATTATATACTACAAAGGTGGTAAGCGTAGCGACGGAACAGAGATCACGCCTAATGATGACCAGAAGATTATGAATCTCTTGAAGGAATTATGGGAAACGGGTGATACGCAAAAAGTTATCGATGGTGTTCTTAGCGCAGAATTCATTTGGGGAGAGGATCTCCGCAAGGTGAAAGGACTCGCAGATTTGGTAAAGAAATATCTTGACTTAATCCTGGAAAAAGGAATGCTCGAAGCTGTAAAAACAATCCTTTAAATTAAACATTAAAGATTAAAGAATCATATAATCCTTTTTTAACAACAACTTATTATGAAAAAATTACTATTACCGATCCTGCTCTTTGCAGCCATGTCTGTAAACGCAGCAGAAAACCCCGTGTTAACCATCGAAGGTGGTCAGGTACAAGGCGTATTCGCCGACGATCATCCTGACGTGTATGTCTATCGTGGCATTCCGTATGCAGCTCCTCCTATTCGCGAGAACCGTTGGAAAGCTCCGCAGCCCGTTGTACCCTGGAAGGGTGTGAAGATCTGCGACACCTTCGGTCGTCCGAGCTATCAGGCCATCCAGTACCCTGGCGGTTACTACACCGAGTGGGGCTACGGTAAGGAGGCTGCCTTCAGTGAGGACTGTCTGTATCTGAACGTATGGACAAAGGCTCCCGGACAGGTGGGCAAAAAACTGCCTGTAGCTTTGTGGATTCACGGTGGTGGCTATCGTGAAGGTTTCGGCTCTGAGCCCGAGTTCGACGGTCAGGAATGGGGCGCTAAGGATGTAGTGCTCGTATCTATCAACTACCGTCTGGGTATCTTCGGCTTCCTCACCCACCCCTTGCTGGCAGAGGAGAATCCGAACCATGTATCTGGTAACTACGGTATCCTCGACCAGATCGAGGCTTTGAAGTGGATCAAGAAGAACATCGCACAGTTCGGTGGCGATCCCAACAACGTAACCATCTTCGGACAGAGTGCCGGTGGCGGTAGCGTACGTACCCTTTGTGAGTCTCCCCTGGCTCGTGGCTTGTTCCACAAGGCTGTCATCATGAGTGCTCAAGGTCTGAGCATCCCCAACCCCAACGGTGGTGGTATGATGGGTGGCCGTTACGGCGGTGGTTCTGTTGAGGATGCTGCTAACAATGCCAAGAAGATGTTCGACTGGGCTGGTATGACCGATCTGCAGAAGATGCGTCAGGCTTCTACCGAGACTGTCTTTGCACTGCCTACTATCTATGCACAGGCTAACAGCAGCGGACAGCAGCAGGGTGGCTTTGGTATGATGCGTATGGGCATGGGCTATATGCCGATGATCGACGGTTATGTAAGCGTGAAGAGCTTTGATGATGCTACTCGCGAGGGCACGTTGGCCGACGTTCCTTATATGATTGGCTACACCCTGAACGATATGGGTAATATGGCTCCTAACATTGCCGAGTTCTGTAAGGTTCGCGCTGAGAAGGGCGGTAAGGCTTGGGCTTACGAGTTCGCTCGTCCGCTTCCCGATGATGGTTCTCATCCTGAGGTAACACAGCGTCTGCGTGGTGCTTTCCACTCTTCCGACCTCTGGTTCGTATTCAAGAGTCTGAAGCACTGCTGGCGTCCTTGGACCAAGGGCGACTGGGATCTCTCTGAGAAGATGCTTACTGCATGGACCAACTTCGCCAAGTACAGTGATCCTAATGGACCGAAGGGTGGCGAATGGAAACCTTGCACAGAGAAGAACCCGAATTTCATGGTGTTCAAGCTGAACGACAAGGACGCAGAAGCTTCCTTCTTCGGTCAGCCTGAGACGGCTCCTCAGCAGGGCTTCGGTGGCTTCCCCGGCGGCTTCGGCGGCGCTCCTGGCGGACCAGGTGCCAGACCAGCTGCTCCCAACAGACAGTAAAACATCAAACGCATATCATAAAAGGTCTTCCAAGCGGGAGACCTTTTTTTTATGTAATAAGTTAAAATATGCTTATTCGTAATTAAATCGGTGTTATTTTACTAATTTTGCACTCAAAATAGCGAATATGAAGAAACTAATGATAGCCATCATGCTCTGTCTGCCAATGGCAGGTATGGCACAAAACCAATGGGAGCGTCCTGATATTCAGGAGAAAAAAGCGGTTAAGACGGAAAAGGAGGTTACGACGGAAGATCCGAAATACCTTGAAGGTGCCGTTCCTGTAGTGAACGGTGAGGTGTGCTGGACACTCGACCTGTCGGTACCTGGTAAGAATGCGCAGCAGATCTACGATCTCGTACTGAACTATCTGGCCGATCTCGTCAAGCAGGAGAACCAGTTGGAGGGCAGCAGCGTGTCGTTGGTGAACAAGAGTGAGCACAAGATTGCTGCGTCCATCAAGGAATGGCTGGTGTTCAAGAACCAGTTCCTGTCGCTCGACCGTGCTAAACTTTTCTTCAACCTGATCGTGGAGTGCTCGGACAATCATGTGAAAGCGGATTTGCGACGAATCAACTACCTGTATGAGGAAGACCGCGAGGGCGGAGGCAGTCATTACAGGGCAGAGGAATGGATTACCGACGAGTATGCGCTGAACAAGAAAAAGACCAAGTTCTACAAGGCGCAGGGCAAGTTCCGCAAGAAGACAATCGACCGCAAGGACGAGTTGTTTGAGGCCATCAAGAACGTTCTTCAATAAATTGATAAACAATGCGTTACCGTTCACGATTCGACGAAGACGAGAAGCAGGACAAATACCTGATGCTAAGACAGATTCTGAACATTATCTTTATGTTGGGAGCTGTTGTTGGTGTACTGTTGTACTTCTACCAGAACAAGACCATTGGTACGATAGTGATTGTCGTGGCCATGCTCTTCAAGATGGTAGAATGTGTGTTCCGTCTGCTGAAATAACATGAAGAGAGTTTTCATCACCCTATTGTCTGTTGTCTGCCTCGTATCTACGATGCAGGCTCAACAGGATTTCAACCAGATCAACGATCGTGGTGAAATAACTCCGGCAGATGACTGGAAATCATCGCACAAGAAAGACACGACGAAACACGACAAGGAGATTCCTATTGGTATGAAGGTATGGACCGTTGATGAACGGTTCGGCGACCGTACTGCTGCCATCCCTGATACCATTCCCCACATGTATATGAACTCGGTGTTCACTACTGGCCGCCGCGGAGAGTTCAACACAACAGGAAACCTTGGTGCACCACGCATCAACAGAATCTTCATTGACAGAAGTCTGCCGGAACAGTTTATGTTTACACAGCCGTATGACTTCTTCATTACGCCCGTTGACAAGTTCCATTTCACCAACACCCTCTCCCCTATTACCAATGTGTCGTACGACGAATGTGGCGACAAGAATGTAGGCGAGGATCACCTCAAGGCATTGTTTGCCGTGAATGCTGGTAAGAAGACGGGATTGGGATTCAAGTTCGACTATATCTACGGACGGGGTTACTATCAGAACCAGAGTACCGCCCACTTCAACTATACGATGTATGCGTCACACTTAGGCGACCGCTATCAGGCACACCTGCTGCTTTCTACCAACCATGAGAAGGTAGCTGAGAACGGCGGTATCACGAACGATGATTACGTGTCGCATCCGGAAATCTTCAGGGAGTCGTTCAGAACGGATGAAATCCCCACCGTACTGAATCAGAACTGGAACCGTAACGACAACCAGCATATCTTCCTCACGCACCGCTACAACATCGGTTTCAACCGGAAGGTGCCCATGACTGAGGAGGAGATCAAGGCCAAGAAGTTCGCCATGGAGGCCGAAAAGGAGAAGGCTGAGCGCGAGGCCAAGGAGAAAGAGCGGAAGAAGGCCATGAAGGAAGGAAGACAGTATGATGAGGATGCTGTGCAGAACACTTATGCCGGCCGACCCGATGATGCGAAGATTGCCGGGGATGAGCCTGCTGGCGATGCAGATGCTGCCTCTGATCGTATTGCCGTGACCAAGCAGATGGCAGACAGTCTGCTGGCTGCCAACAAGAAAGCTGCAGAGGACACTTCATGGCTGAAGAACGAGTTTGTACCAGTGACCAGTCTGATACATACCTTGAAGGTGGATAACTACCGACGCATCTACCAGGCATATGCCACCCCGTCAGCCTATTACCACAACACTTATCTGAAGAACGAGGAACTGCAGGGCGACAGTATCTTCGACAAGATGCGCCACTATGATATCAAGAACACCCTCGCCCTCTCATTGCTCGAAGGGTTTAACAAATGGGCGAAAGCAGGACTGAAAGCGTTCATCACTTCCGACCTGCGGAACTTCTCGATGCCCGATACCTGTCTGGCAGGCTACCGCTCCTATCGTGAGCATAACCTGAGCTTCGGTGGACAGATCAGTAAGACCGAGGGTACATTGCTACATTATCAAGCTACATTGGAAACTTGGCTGACCGGTGAGGATGCAGGACAGTTGAAGTTTGACGGCTCGGCCGACCTGAACTTCAAGCTCTTCGGCGATACGGTGCAGTTAGCTGCAAGGGGTTTCTTCTACAAGTTGCAACCTACCTTCTACCAGCGAAACTACCATGCCAAGCACCTATGGTGGGACAACGATGGGGAGAATGGACTGAAACTATCGCAGGAGATCCGTTCACGCATCGAAGGACTGTTCACCTATCAAAAGACACGTACCAGTGTGCGGGTGGCCATCGACGACCTGAAGGATCACATCTACTTTGCCCAGAAATATACATTCAATAATGAAGTTGTTACAGGTAGCACTGTTAGCGTGAAACAGCACTCGGGTAACATCAGTCTGCTCACCGTACAAGTGGGTCAGGACTTCACCCTCGGACCGCTGAACTGGGAGAGTCAGGTAACCTGGCAGAAATCAAGTAATAACGAGGTATTGCCCGTACCCGACCTCAACATCTACAGTAACCTGTACCTGCATTTCCGCATCGCAAAGGTACTGAGGGTGGATCTCGGAGCTGACGTGCGCTATTTCACCAAGTACTATGTACCCGACTACAGTCCGCTACTGGCGCAGTTCACCATACAGGACAACGGCGAGAACAATATGGAGTTAGGCAACTACCCCATCGTGAACGTTTATGCCAACATGCACCTGAAGCATGCCCGCTTCTTCGTTATGATGAGTCATGTGAACGCAGGCGACGGCGGTAACCGTTTCTTCGTGCCCCACTACCCCATGAACGGAATGATTCTCAGGTTCGGTGTTTCGTGGAATTTCTTCAATTAATCCACTATTTCCTTTGTGATTAACACAAAATATCGTAATTTTGCACCGAATTACAAATATTTAGATTAAAATGCCTCAAATATCAGTACGCGGAATAGAGATGCCAGAGAGTCCGATCAGGAAGCTCGCACCACTGGCTGTCGCAGCAAAGAAACGTGGTACCAAAGTGTATCATCTCAATATCGGTCAGCCCGATCTTCCTACTCCGCAAGTAGCCATGGACGCGATCAAGAATGTTGACCGCAAGGTCCTAGAATACTCACCTTCTCAGGGATATGCCAGCTATCGCGAGAAGTTAGTTGACTATTATGCTAAGTACGATATTCACGTAACGGCGGAAGATATCATTATTACCTGCGGTGGTTCTGAGGCAGTGCTCTTTGCATTCATGTCATGCCTGAACCCAGGCGACGAGATCATCGTTCCAGAACCTGCCTATGCCAACTACATGGCCTTTGCTATCTCTGCAGGTGCTAAGATCCGTACCATCGCCACCACCATCGAGGAGGGATTCTCCCTGCCGAAGGTGGAGAAGTTCGAGGAACTGATCAACGACCGCACAAGGGCTATCTTGATCTGTAATCCCAATAACCCGACAGGTTATCTCTATACAAGGCGCGAGATGAACCAGATTCGCGACTTGGTGAAGAAATACGATCTCTATTTGTTCTCTGACGAGGTGTATCGCGAGTACATCTATACCGGCTCACCGTATATCAGTGCTTGTCATTTGGAAGGCATCGAGCAGAACGTGATACTCATCGACTCTGTATCCAAGCGTTACAGCGAGTGCGGTATCCGCATCGGCGCACTCATCACAAAGAACAAGGAGATTCGTCAGGCGGTGATGAAGTTCTGTCAGGCCCGTCTCTCTCCCCCACTCATTGGACAGATTATCGCCGAGGCTTCGCTCGACACGCCTGAGGAGTATCTCAGGGAGGTGTACGACGAGTTTGTGGAACGCAGGAAATGTCTGATCGACGGACTGAACCGTATTCCCGGTGTTTACTCGCCTATCCCCATGGGAGCTTTCTATACCGTGGCGAAGCTGCCGGTTGACGACAGTGAGAAGTTCTGTCGTTGGTGCCTGGAATCGTTCACCTTTGAGGGAGAGACCGTGATGATGGCTCCTGCCAGCGGTTTCTACACTACTCCTGGCGCTGGTTACAACCAGGTGCGCATCGCCTATGTGCTGAAGAAAGAAGACCTAAACCGTGCGCTCTTCATTCTCCGCAAGGCCCTTGAGGCTTATCCTGGGAGAGAGGAAAACGTCTGAACATGAATTTCCCCCTATACATTGCCCGAAAGATCTATAACGACCAAGGCGACAAACGGAAAGTGAGTCGCCCGGTGATTCGTATTGCTACCCTTGGTGTGGCAATAGGACTGGCCGTGATGCTGATCTCTGTCAGTGTAGTACTAGGCTTCAAGCATACCATCAGGGATAAGGTTATCGGCTTCGGCAGTCATATCACCGTAGGCGACTTCCTGACCATTCAGGGTAGCGACCAATACCCTATCGAGATGGGCGACAGTATGATGAACGTGCTGAAAAGTATCAAGGGGGTTGACAAGGTACAGCGCTTCGCCATGAAACAGGGTATCCTGAAGACTGATTCCGATTTCTTAGGAGTGATGTTCAAGGGTATTGCCGAAGAGTACGACACGACCTTCCTACATAATAATATGGTGGAAGGAACTATCCCTGCCTTCAGTAGCGAGGCCAGTAAGCAGCAGATTGTCATCTCGAAGATGATTGCCGACCAGCTTCATCTGCATGCAGGCGACCGTCTCTTTGCGTATTTCTTCAGCAACAACGGGGTGCGTCCGCGCAAATACACCATCACGGGTATCTACCAGACAAACCTGTCGATGTTCGATAAGGTGATTTGCTATACCGATCTTTATTCGGCCGTGAAGCTGAATGGTTGGGAGAGTGATCAGACCAGCGGAGCGGAGCTCACCGTCAAGGACTTCAACAAACTCGATGACGTGGTGGATATCCTCACTCATCGCGTGAACCGTTCTTCTGACAAATATGGTGAGACCTACTCGTCGGCTACCATCCAGCAGAACTATCCGCAGATCTTTTCGTGGCTCGACCTGCTCGACCTGAACGTATGGATTATCCTGACACTGATGGTTTGCGTGGCTGGATTCACCATGATCAGCGGTCTGCTGATCATCATCCTCGAGCGTACCAACATGATCGGTGTACTGAAGGCGTTGGGTGCAAGGAACAAGACCGTTCGTCATACCTTCCTCTGGTTCGCAGTGTTCATTATCGGGAAAGGACTGCTGATTGGTAACATCATCGGACTCGGACTGATTCTACTTCAGAAATACACAGGACTCATTCATCTGGATCCTGCCACTTACTATGTGAGCACCGTTCCCGTGGAAGTGAACATCCCCATTATTCTGCTCATCAATATTGCCACCTTATTGGTAAGTGTCTTCGTACTTATCGCACCCAGTTATTTGATCTCGCATATCCATCCGGCTAAGTCGATGAGATACGAATAGAGATGTGAGAAATCGCAAAATTTGGTAAGTAAGGGGCAAAAGTGAGAAGTTTCATCAAAAAGGTGTAGTTTTATATAAATTATTGCACAAAAATTTTGGAAATGTGCAGATAAAGCATTACCTTTGCACAATAATTTGAAAATTGTGCAATGGAATCAATACCCAGCTTTAATTCTTACATTGAGCAATCGATTATCAAGAATTGGGATCAGGATGCCCTGACCGACTATAAAGGGGCGACCTTACAATATAAAGATGTGGCCAGAAAGATTGAGAAGATGCATATTCTTTTCGAGAATTGTGGCGTTAAACCAGGTGACAAGATCGCCCTATGCGGTCGTAACTGTGCCCATTGGGCCGTATCTTTCCTCGCCGTACTGTCGTACGGTGCCGTAGCTGTCCCCATCCTTCATGAGTTCAATGCCGAACAGATCCATAACATCGTTAACCACAGCGAGTCAAAGCTCTTGTTCGTTGGTGATGTGGTGGCTACGATCATTGACGAGAAGGAGATGCCCAACCTGGAAGGAATCGTGTATATCCCCGATTTCTCTCTCGTGGTTTCCAGAACCGAATCGCTGACCTATGCACGAGAGCATTTGAACGCGATGTTCGGACAAAAGTACCCGAAGTTCTTCAGAAAAGAGCATGTACACTACCATGTGGATCAGGCAGAAGAACTGGCGTTGATCAACTACACCAGCGGTACAACCGGTTTTTCAAAGGGAGTGATGCTCCCCTACCGTGCCCTTTGGGGAAATCTGGACTTTTGTCTGAGACGACTGGGAATACATATCAAGCCCAACTCGAACATGCTCGGCATCTTGCCGATGGCGCACATGTACGGTCTGGCCATCGAGTTTATCTTCGGCTTCGTCAACGGCTGTCATATCTTCTACCTGACTCGCCTGCCGAGTCCTGCTATCATCGCACAGGCTTTTGCCGATGTGAAACCGGCAGTGGTTATTTCAGTACCGTTGGTCATTGAGAAGATCATGCGCAAACGGGTGTTCCCCAAGATTCAGAGTAACGCCGTTCGACTGCTCCTCAATATGCCGGTGGTGAACAAGAAAGTGAAGCAGCGTATCTGCGAGCAGGTGTATCAGGCCTTCGGCGGACAGGCTTATGAGGTGATTGTGGGCGGTGCTGCCTTGAACCAGGAGGTGGAGAAGTTCTTGTATGACATTGACTTCCCGCTAACGGTGGGTTATGGCGCTACGGAATGTGCGCCGCTGATATCATACAGCGACTATCACGATTTCGTCCCTGGCTCTTGCGGAACTGCGGTTGACCATATGGAGATCAAGATCAACAGTCGTGACCAGCAGAACGAGCTGGGTGAGATCCTCACCCGTGGTACGAACGTGATGCTGGGCTACTACAAGAACGAAGAGGCCACGCGACAGGTACTCGACGAGGATGGATGGTATCATACCGGTGATCAGGGCATTATGAGCAGCGACGGACATCTGTTCATCAAGGGACGAATCAAGAACATGCTGTTAGGTGCCAACGGACAGAATATTTACCCGGAAGAGATTGAGGATAAGCTCAGCTCCATGGCGCTGGTGTCAGAGTGTATCATCGTTCAGCGCGGGGAGAAACTTGTGGCTTTGGTTCATCCAGACAGTGACGAGGCTGAAAGCATGGACTTCTCCAGTGAGGATGTCACGACCATCATGGAGCAGAACCGACAGGAGCTTAACAATGTATTGCCTGCCTATTGCAAGATCTCAGCTATTGAGATCCAAGAAGAGGAGTTCGCCAAGACTCCTAAGAAGAGCATCAAACGATACCTGTATCAATAAAGACAGCTAAAACAACTCAGAATTTAAAAAGCGGATCGTATGCAAATACCAAGTTTTAAAGCTATAATCCAGAAAAGCATCATCGATAACTGGGATCGTGATGCACTCACAGACTATAAGGGAGCAACCCTACAATACCATGATGTGGCGCGTAAGATTGAGAAGCTACATATCATGTTCGAGAATAGCGGTGTAGTCAAGGGCGACAAGATTGCCCTGTGCGGACGGAACAGTGCCAACTGGGCCGTTGCCTTCCTTGCTACAATTACATATGGTGCCGTGGCTGTACCGATCCTGCATGAGTTTACTGCCGATCAGGTTCACAATATCGTTAATCATAGTGAAGCAAAACTACTGTTCGTGGGTGATGTGGTGGCTACAACCATTGATGCCACTAAGATGCCTCATCTGGAAGGAATTATCTATATACCCGACTACAGTATCGTGGTTTCCAGGACCGATAAGCTGACCTATGCCCGTGAGCACTTGAATGAGATGTTCGGAAAGAAATACCCGAAGTATTTCAGGAAGGAACATGTAAACTACTGTCTTGACGAGGATCCTAACGAGCTGGCTCTCATCAACTACACCAGTGGTACAACTGGTTTCTCAAAGGGTGTGATGATTCCGTTCCGTGCCATGTGGAGCAATTACGACTTCGCGGAACAGGTGTTGGGTAAGGCTATTAAAAAAGGTGACAACACCATCAGTATCCTGCCCATGGCGCACATGTATGGTATGGCGTTCGAGTTCGTCTTTGAATTCCTGCACGGCTGTCATATCTTCTACCTGACACGTGTGCCCTCTCCTGCCATCATCGCCCAGGCATTTGCTGACATCCGACCTGCCATCATCATTGCTGTTCCTCTCATCATCGAGAAGATCATCAGGAAGAAGGTGTTCCCGAAGATTCAGAACAACAGGATGCGCCTGCTGCTGAACATGCCGGTTGTTAGTAAAAAGGTACGCGAGAAGATATGCGATCAGGTGGTGAATGCCTTCGGCGGGAACTTCGAGGAAGTGATCATCGGTGGTGCAGCCTTCAATCAGGAGGTGGAACAGTTCCTGCACCGCATTGAGTTCCCATACACCGTAGGTTATGGAGCCACTGAGTGCGCTCCGATTATCTGCTATGAGGACTGGCACAACTTCGTGCCCGGATCATGTGGAAAGGCAGTTGTTCACATGGAAGTGAAGATTGACAGTCATGACCCGGAGAATGTTCCTGGTGAGATTCTTGCCCGCGGACTGAATGTGATGCTGGGTTACTACAAGAACGAGGAGGCCACAGCACAGACGCTCGACAGCGAGGGCTGGTACCATACAGGCGATCTGGGTACGATGGACAGTGAAGGAAACGTGTTTATCAAGGGCCGCTCGAAGAATATGCTGCTTAGCGCCAACGGACAGAACATCTATCCTGAGGAGATTGAGGACAAGCTAAATTCCATGGCCATGGTGGTGGAGAGCATTGTAATCCAGAAAGAAGACAAGCTGATAGGACTGGTGTACCCCGACTTCGACGAAGCCAAGAACCTCGGTCTGAGTCATGACGATCTGGTGAAGATCATGGAGCAGAACAAACAGGAACTCAATACTGCCCTTCCCGCCTATTGTAAACTCTCTGCCATCCGCATTCACGAGGAGGAGTTTGCCAAGACACCGAAGAAGAGTATCAAGCGTTACCTGTATCAGGAGTAATCCATAACGAATAGTTTCTCCTTTTCAACTAGTCGAGTAAGACAGTACTCCTTACTCGACTCAAGGTTTCGGGTGTCATCTGCAGGTAGCTGGCGATGAACAGCAAAGGAGCCCTGAGGGCAATCTGCGGAGAGATCTTGCACATTCTGCGGTAACGGTTCTCAGCACTCTCGAAACGCACGAGGTCGGCATGTACCTGTGAGACAATCAGCGATTCCTCCAAAATCTTTCTATACAGAATCTGGATGTTGACATTGTGCAACGCCACCTCTTCCAGTCTTTTCTTAGGCAGCTCATAGACAATGGTTGGTTCAATGGCTTCGATCTGCTGAACGGAGGGAACCTCCTTGAACAGACTCTCGATAGACATCATAATACTACCCTCAACGGCAAGGTATTCCGTTACCTCCTTACCGTTTTTCAGATAAAACTGCCTGAGCAATCCTTTATCGATATAGATAATACTGGTACATATTTCCCCCTCTGACAGCACCATCTCACCCTTGGCATATTTCCTCGGGATCAAGACGCTCTCAAGAATGTCCAGTTCATCGTGCGTCATCGTACTGTATTTGCGTGCCAATTCACGCGCCACATCTCGTGTTGTGTTTGACATTTCTCTCATTATATCCTCCTTTAGGATTATTAGTTTACATTAGTCAAGTTTCAGAACGGCAAGGAAGGCTTTCTGTGGAACCTCCACATTACCGATCTGCTTCATACGTTTCTTTCCTTTCTTCTGTTTCTCCAGCAGCTTACGCTTACGACTCACATCACCGCCGTAGCACTTGGCCGTCACGTCTTTACGCACCTGCTTTACGGTTTCGCGGGCAATGATTTTCGCACCGATAGCTGCCTGAATGGCAATGTCGAACTGCTGTCGTGGAATCAGTTCCTTCAGCTTCTCACACATCCTTCGACCAAACGCCACGGCATTATCGGCATGTGTAAGTGTTGACAACGCATCAACTGGTTCACCGTTGAGCAGGATATCCAGCTTGATGAGTCGTGAAGGTCTGTAGCTGTCGATATGGTAATCGAACGACGCATATCCCTTGGAGATGCTCTTCAACTTATCGTAGAAGTCGATTACGATCTCTCCCAGCGGCAGCATGAAATGCAGTTCGATACGGTTACCGCTCACATATTCCTGATTGATCAGTTCACCACGTTTGTCAAGACAGAGCTTCATGATCGGTCCGATATACGTACTTGCCGTGATGATACTGGCTCGGATATACGGTTCTTCGATATGATCAATCATGGTCTGGTCGGGCAGTCCTGAAGGATTATGCACTTCCTTGCTCCCACCCTGCTTGTCATATACCATATACGACACGTTAGGCACTGTCGTAATCACATCCATGTCAAACTCGCGGTCGAGTCGTTCCTGTATAATCTCCATGTGCAGGAGTCCGAGGAATCCGCAGCGGAAACCGAATCCTAACGCCACTGACGACTCCGGTGAGAAGGTCAGGGATGCATCATTCAGTTGCAGTTTCTCCAGCGATGCACGCAGGTTCTCGTAGTCGGTAGGGTCAATGGGATAGACACCGGCGAACACCATGGGCTTCACTTCCTGGAAACCTTCAATGGCCTTCTGACAAGGACGGGCAATATGAGTAATCGTATCACCCACCTTTACCTCTTTGGAGTCCTTTATACCACTGATGATATAGCCCACATCACCCGTACTGAGCTGCTGACGGGGAATCATGTCCATCTTCAGTACACCCACCTCATCAGCATCATATTCCATTCCCGTATTGAAGAACTTCACCTTGTCACCTTTGCGAATGGAACCGTTCTCAATCTTGAAATAGGCAATGATGCCGCGGAAGGAGTTAAACACGGAGTCGAAGATCAGTGCCTGCAATGGTGCTTCGGGATCGCCCTTGGGACAAGGGATTCGCTCCACCACAGCATTCAGCACGTCCTCCACGCCTTCTCCGGTTTTACCGCTTGCGCGGATAATATCTTTTCGGTCGCACCCGATCAGTTCTACGATCTCATCCTCCACCTCATCGGGCATAGCACTGGGCATGTCTATCTTGTTGATGACGGGAATGATTTCCAGGTCATGATCTATGGCCATGTACAGGTTAGAGATGGTCTGCGCCTGTACTCCCTGAGTAGCATCCACCACGAGCAGTGCTCCTTCGCAGGCAGCAATGCTTCGCGAAACCTCATACGAGAAGTCTACATGCCCCGGAGTGTCGATCAGGTTCAGTACATACCTACCCTTCTCAACCCCTTTGTCGCCACCGGGATAGTCATATTCCATCTGAATAGCATGACTCTTGATGGTAATGCCTCGTTCTTTTTCCAAATCCATATCATCCAGCATCTGTCCCTCAGTGATCTGGATCGTCTTGGTATATTCCAACAAACGGTCGGCCAAGGTGGATTTACCATGGTCAATATGCGCGATGATACAGAAATTCCTTATATGTTGCATCAATTGTTTTGTCTGAATTCGAGTACAAAGGTACAAAATATTCTTCAAAGATTTTCACTTTCAATAGAAAAATGTAGTTGAAAGTGGTTTTCACTTACAACTGATTATTTTTTTGAGGAATTTGTTGTCTATTCGGATTATTCTTACTACTTTTGCATCCGAATTAAATCGAGCAACCAACCCTCATCCGTTAGAGGGCGCTCAAACTTATTAAATCAGAAATGAAAGTTTTGAAATTTGGCGGAACGTCCGTAGGTTCCGTGAAAAGCATTTTGAGCTTAAAGAGAATTGTAGAGGCAGAGGCTCGGACGCAACCTGTCGTAGTAGTAGTAAGCGCATTAGACGGCATCACCGACGAGTTGATAGCGACCTCCAAGATTGCCCTCCAAGGTGACGAACGGTGGAAAGACAATTTCGACGCGATGGTCACACGCCATCATCAGATGATCGACACCATCATCACCGACAACAAAAAACGCGTAGATTTATTTAATAAGGTGGATGCCCTCTTCGAACAGTTGAGGAGTATCTATTATGGTGTGTTCCTGATTCACGACCTGAGTGGTAAGACACTGGATGCTATTGTGAGCTATGGTGAACGACTGAGTTCAAACATCGTGGCCTCACTGGTTAAGAACGGCGTGCGCATGAATGCCCGCGATTTTATCCGCACGGAGAAGAAGAACGGTAAGCATACACTCGATGCTGACCTCACCGTGAAGCTGGTAAAGGAAGCATTCGGTCAGGTGGACACAACACCCAATAATAAAGCGGTTTACGTAGTTCCAGGATTTATTGCAAGAGACAGGGATAGTCATGAGACCACCAACCTCGGACGAGGTGGATCTGACTATACCGCAGCAATCATTGCTGCTTCTTTGGATGCAGAGATTTTGGAGATCTGGACGGATGTGGATGGTTTCATGACTGCTGATCCGAAGGTGATCAAGTCGGCTTATACCATTAACGAACTGTCGTACGTGGAGGCGATGGAGCTTTGTAACTTCGGTGCGAAGGTGATCTATCCGCCGACCATCTATCCCGTTTGCATCAAGAATATCCCTATCAAGGTTAAGAACACCTTTAACCCCAACCATCCGGGAACACTGATCAAGGAGAAGATCGATGATGACAACAAGCCCATCAAGGGTATCTCCAGCATCAAGGGCACATCACTTATCACCGTAACCGGACTTTCCATGGTGGGTGTGATTGGTGTGAACCGTCGTATCTTCACCACACTGGCCAACAAGGGTATTTCCGTGTTCATGGTATCTCAGGCTTCTTCTGAGAACTCCACCTCTATCGGTGTTCGCGATGAGGATGCTGCGGCTGCAGCTGAAGCACTCAACGCTGAGTTTGCCAAGGAGATTGAAACCGGTGCTATGTTCCCCATGCAGGTAGAAAGCGGTTTGGCAACCATCGCTATTGTGGGTGAGAACATGAAACAGACCCCAGGTATTGCGGGTAAGCTGTTCGGTACGTTGGGACGTTCAGGTATCAGCGTGATTGCCTGTGCCCAGGGTGCTTCCGAGACGAATATCTCTTTTGTGGTGGATGGACGCTTCCTGCGTAAGTCACTCAACGTGCTGCACGACTCGTTCTTCCTGTCAGAATACAAGGTACTGAACCTCTTTATCTGCGGTATCGGTACGGTGGGCGGCATGCTGCTTGAGCAGATCCGCACCCAGCAGCAGTTCCTGATGCAGTCAAGACGACTGAAACTGAATGTGGTGGGAATATCAGATGTGGATAACTTCGTGCTCGACCGCGATGGTATCGACCTCGACAACTACGAAAAGATTCTGCGTGCAGGCTTCCCGGCCAATACAGAGCATATGCGCGACGAGATTGTGAAGATGAACATCTTCAACTCTGTCTTCGTGGATTGTACCGCCAGTCGACAGATTGCCCAACTCTACCAGACATTCTTAGAGCATAACATATCAGTGGTTGCAGCCAACAAGATTGCTGCTTCCAGCGACTATAACAGTTATATCAAGCTGCGTCAGACGGCTCGCGACCGTGGCGTATGGTTCCGTTATGAGACTAATGTGGGTGCCGGACTGCCTATTATCGGTACCATCAACGACCTGTGTAACTCGGGTGATAAGATCCTGAAGATTGAGGCTATCCTTTCTGGTACGCTGAACTTCATCTTCAACGAGATTGCAGCCGACGTTCCCTTCTCTGAAACAGTGCGTCGCGCCAAGGAAGAGCGTTACTCTGAGCCCGACCCGCGTATCGACCTCAGCGGTACGGACGTAATCCGTAAGCTGGTGATTCTTACACGTGAGGCTGGCTATCAGGTAGAACAGGAGGATGTGGAGAAGCATCTCTTCGTGCCCGACAGCTATTTCGAGGGCAGCATAGAGGACTTCTGGAAGAAGCTTCCTGAGCTGGATGCCGACTTCGAGGCTCGCCGTAAGGTGCTCGAGGCCGAGAACAAGCGCTGGCGCTTCGTGGCTACGATGGAAGCTGACGAGAACAATCCGTCATCCTTCAAGACCAGCGTAGCCCTGAAGGAGGTTCCCTACGGACATCCATTCTACGGATTGGAGGGTTCAAACAACATCGTACTGCTCACCACAGAGCGCTATAAGGAGTATCCGATGCTGATTCAGGGATATGGTGCCGGTGCCGCAGTTACCGCTGCCGGTGTCTTTGCTAACATCATGTCCATCGCTAACATTTAATGCGATATAATGAAATCCCCAAAGAAGATTATTAGTCGTTTATTAATATTGGTTGGAATTGACTTACTCATTATCACTCCATATTTTTTCCCATTTAGGGCTCCCCTTGATGGATTAACGACTTTTCTTTTTATCTGCCTTTTTTGTGCTGTGATGCTAATTACATCTATTATTCTCATCATTGCTAAAAAGACAGCTTGGGGATATGCCCTCCTGATAAATGTGATGGTCTTTGTGATTATTGCATTATTGGAAGGACACCTACATACATATACTTATTATGGTTATTTTTCATATTAAATGATGAAGCATATTATAGTTTTAGGCGATGGTATGGCAGATCTTCCTGTTGAACGACTCGGCGGGAAGACTCTCTTGCAATACGCCCAGAAACCCATGATGGATCAGCTGGCAAAAGAAGGTCGATGTGGTCGGCTCATCACTGTGCCCGAGGGATTTCCTCCAGGATCAGAGGTGGCCAACACCGCCATTCTCGGCTACGACCTGAATAAGGTATATGAAGGTCGTGGACCCTTGGAGGCTGCATCTATAGGCTATGAAATGGCTGACGATGACTTTGCCATTCGCTGTAATATCATCACGTTGCAAGACGGCAAGATCATCACACATAACGGCGGAAACCTGGAAACACAAGATGCTGATATACTTATCAAGTATCTGAACGAAAAACTGGCCAAGCCCATCAACGAAAGAGAGGGCTGCGAACGGGTGAAGTTCATCACAGGTATTCAGTATCGTCATCTGCTGGTAATCAAAGGTGGAAACAAACACATCGTCTGTGCCCCACCCCATGATCACCCTAACGAAGAATGGCGCCCGCTGCTGGTGAAACCGGAAGCCGCAGAGAATACGGATTCTGCGAAAAGACTCTCTCCGCAAGAAACTGCCGATCTCATCAATGAACTCATTCTGAAATCGCAGGAGCTATTAGCTCAGCATCCTTTTAATACCGAGCGGGCCAAGCGTGGTGAGCGTCAGGCCAACAGCATCTGGCCTTGGAGCGGCGGCTATCGTCCTTCCATGGAAACGCTGATGCAGCAGTATCCTCAGGTGAAATCGGGAACGGTAATCTCTGCCGTTGATTTGATAAGAGGTATCGGTCATTATGCAGGACTGAAGATTGTTGAGGTGGAAGGAGCCACCGGACTGGCTGACACGAACTACGAGGGAAAGGCTCAGGCTGCCATTGAGGCACTGAAAACCGACGACTTCGTGTTCGTTCATGTGGAAGCGAGTGATGAGGCAGGACATGATGGTGACCTGGAGCTGAAGCTCAAGACCATCGAGTATCTCGACCAGCGACTTATCGCTCCTATTTATAAAGAGGTGAACACATGGGATGAGCCGGTATGCATTGCCGTTCTACCCGATCATCTTACTCCTGTAGAAATGCGTATCCACGTAGGACAGCCCGTTCCGTTCTTGATCTGGCACAGAGGTATCGAGCCAGATAGCGTACAGCAGTACGACGAGGTTTCGTGCGTTACTGGCTCCTACGGTCTTCTCAAACTCAACGAGTTCATGCAAACCCTCATGAGCATCTCATAAAGTTCCATGTTCAAAGTTTAAAGTGTAAAGTCTATGCAATACTATAGTACCAACGGGAAAGCTCCCATCGCCGATTTGCAGAAGGCGGTAGTAAAAGGTCTGGCAGAAGACCGCGGTCTGTATATGCCAGAAAAGATCCATCAGTTGCCGAAGGAGTTCTTCGACCATATCCAGGAGATGTCGTTCCGTGACATTGCCTACAATGTGGCCAGCGCTTTCTTTGGAGAGGATGTTGACTTAGATGCCCTGCAGGAACTGGTGTATGATACGCTGCCGTTCGACTGCCCAGTGGTGAAGGTAACGGATAGTATCTATTCCTTGGAGCTGTTCCACGGACCAACCCTCGCCTTCAAGGATGTGGGTGCGCGGTTTATGGCGCGCTTGCTGAGATATTTTACCAGTAACACTAGTAATACTAGCAGCACTGGTAATACTAGTTCTAGACAAATCAACGTGCTCGTTGCCACCAGTGGCGACACAGGTTCTGCCGTGGCTAATGGCTTCCTCGGCGTTGAGGGCATACATGTATATGTGCTCTACCCCAAAGGAAAGGTGAGTCCTATTCAGGAATGTCAGTTCACTACCTTGGGCAAGAACATCACGGCCATTGAGGTGGATGGCGTGTTTGACGACTGTCAGGCATTGGTGAAGAACGCCTTTATGGATGAGGAACTGAACAACCATATGATGTTGACCTCAGCCAACAGTATCAATGTGGCCCGTTTCCTCCCGCAGGCATTCTACTATTTCAATGCTTATGCCAGAATGAAGGCATTGGGAAAGACCGATCAATTCGTGATGTGCGTACCTTCAGGTAACTTTGGTAACATCTGCTCCGCCCTCTTCGGTCATGAGATGGGTCTGCCCGTGAAACGCTTCATCGCGGCCAACAATGCCAATGATGTGTTCTACAACTACTTGCAGACCGGTCAGTATAACCCCAAAGCATCGGTACAGACACTCGCCAATGCCATGGATGTAGGTGATCCTTCTAATTTCGCCCGTATCCTTAACCTCTACTCAAAGAACGGAGCACGCACTCCAGAAGAGACCCATGCTGCCATCACCTCACTCATCAGCGGTGCTACCTACAGCGATGAGCAGATCAAGGAAACCATGCGCCAGTGCTATGAGGAAACACGATATATCCTCGATCCGCATGGTGCTTGTGGCTATCAGGCGTTGGTTGACGGACTGCAAGAGGGTGAGATCGGTGTGTTCTGTGAGACGGCTCATCCTGCGAAGTTCAAGGAGAAGGTGGATGATATCCTCGGCATCGACGTGGAGATACCTGCCCGTCTTGCTGCCTTCATGGAGGGAGAGAAGCAGAGCGTACCTATGTCGAAGGATTTCTCCGACTTCAAATCATACCTCCTGAACCAAGCTTAATTAGGTAATAATAATTATTCCCACCTTGGGAACACTTTATTCCCAGCGTGGGAATATTATATCAGTTAGGGAGTAACGGTGATTTGCAGTACACGTTCAGTGTGGTTAGTGACGCAGAATCGATTATCTGGTCGTTCATTAACCAACCATACAATGCGGTTTGAGCTATCTGTAACCACGAGTTGCCGACGTTTATCGAACAGCGAATACTTTCGGTCGGTTAGATAATCGGAAACAAGTTTACTACCCTTCATACCAAAAGGAACGAAGCGGTCGCCCTGTTGTACAGGACGAATCGTCAGTGGAAAGGACACTGCAGCAGCATCCAGACACGCTATGCACTTATCATGAGGGATTTCGCTCATGTTCATCTCCGCAAACGAGAATCGGAAACGCATGGTAGAATCCTCGTCAGCTTTCATTCCACTAGAGCCGCAATGATAGAGATACGTGCCTGTTTCTGGAATCCGCATCGGCTTAGTCGACTGATACAATGGTTCAATAATCAGTTCGTCACGGTCGATCAGCACTTCATGCGTAGAAGAACAAAACACCGTTCCCGAACCGGCATCCAGTCTTTCACCCATCTGCTCCACCTGTGGAGACGAGAAACCGTAATCTTTCAGAATCGTATATAAGACATATTCCGGCGACGGCGTGGTCTTCAGTAACTTGATAGAGATACGATTGCCGTTCATCACCTTGATAACATGTTCTTTCATAGCCTCATCAAACACCTTCGCTGCCTCCTGGATATACAAAGCAGACTGAGCGATGTTTTCCTTGGTCGATGGTGTTACCTGTTGAAGAAGCGGGATTACCTCCAAGCGAAGTTTGTTCCTGAGCGTTTCATCAGCATGCAGATTGGTACTGTCAGTCATGTACGACTGTCCGAATTTTTCCAAGTACCGCTCAATATCTGAACGAGAAAGACAAAGTAAGGGGCGTACCACAGTGAGCGGAGCAGGAAAAGGTTTCGACATAGTCTTTAGGTAACTTACTGGCTGAATACCTGCAAGACCGTGAATACCTGTTCCTCGCAAAAGATTCATCAGAACTGTTTCCACCGTGTCGTCCTGATGATGCGCCACACAGACAGCGGCAGCTGAGAGATCCTGACAAAGCTGCGCGAAATAACGGTAGCGTAACTCACGTGCCGCCATCTCCACACTGACGTGATGCGACGATGCATATTCACGTGTATCAAAGTGAATACGGTGCAAGGGAATATGCTGCTCTTCGCAGAGAGAAACGCAGAACAGTTCATCACGTTCTGCCTCCTCGCCACGTAGGTTGAAGTTACAATGAACTGCTTCAACAGAATAACCTAATTGTTTGAGTATCAAAAGAAGACAAACGCTATCTGCACCTCCCGACAAAGCCACGAGGTAATGCTCTTTCTGTTGGAGCAACTGGTGCTTTTTAATGAAGTCTGCAACGCGTTTGTTCATATCACTCATCTATTCCACGTACAATACCAACCCCTTGAGATATTCCCCTTCAGGATGATAAATGTTAATGGGGTGATCGGCCGGCTGATGAAGCTGGTGAAGAATACGTACCTTTCTACCACTCATGGCTGCAGCAGTGAACACCGCCTGACGGAACTGATCCTTCGTCACCACCTGTGAGCAGCTGAACGTAAAGAGAACACCTCCATGACGAATGCGTTGGAACGCCTTCACATTCAGTCGGGTATAACCCTTCAGGGCATTATGCAAAGCCCCTCTGTGCTTGGCAAAAGCAGGCGGATCGAGAATAATCAGGTCATAGATATCATCAGAATTGTCAAGGAATTTGAACGCATCATCACAGAATGCCTTATGCCGTTCATCACCTGGGAAGTTCAGTTCCACATTGGCATTGGTGAGTTCAATGGCCTTGGCGCTGCTATCCACGGAATGAACCAGTTGTGCCCCACCCCGCATGGCATAGAAAGAAAAGCCACCAGTATAACAGAACATGTTCAATACCCGTTTGTCCTTGGCATACCGTTCCAGCAACGAACGGTTCTCACGCTGATCCACAAAGAAGCCCGTCTTCTGTCCACGCAGCCAATCCACATGGAACAGCAGTCCGTTCTCCATCGCTGTATTATCATTGGAGCCACCGATGATGAACCCGTTCTCCTGTCCGAGTTCCGCTTTATAGGGCAGAGTCGTCTCACTCTTATAGAACACATTCCTGATCGTTCCCTCCATTACCTTCACCAACATCTCGGCAATCACCTTCCTGCAGACGTGTATACCCACTGAATGCGCCTGCATGACAGCCGTATCGCCGTAGCAGTCAATCACTAGTCCGGGCATATTATCCCCCTCACCATGCACCAGTCGGTAGGTATTATTCAAGGGATTCCCAGCAATGCCGATGCTGAGACGCATCTCATAGGCTGCTTTGAGACGGGCATACCAGAACGCCTCGTCAATCTCCACATCGCGGAACGACAGGATCCTGACGGCAATGGTGCCCACTTGGTAATGACCAATGGCAAGGAAAGTGTTGTCGGCTCCTATCACCTTCACCGTTTCTCCTTCGGTAATACCGCTGTCGGCATGATGGATAGCACCCGAAAACACCCAGGGGTGGAAGCGCTTAAGACTCTCCTCCTTGCCCCGTTTGAGGTAAATTCTCTTGTATTCCATTATCTATGATCTCCAATTCGTAATCATGAGTTTTCTCCAAACGCATCAGCTCCTCGTAAAGCATGATACATGCCCAAGCATCAGTAGCAGCATACACCTTTTGTTTATCGTCGAGCACATCCCGTTCCCAGTTACTCAGCTGCTGCCGCTTCAGGATTTTCTGGTGGAAGAAGTTGGCATAGAGCTTCTGCAGACTCCTATCTTCAATTCCTATCTCACCCACCAACTGCTGTAGGTCGATGAATCTTCCCGGTGTAAATTCCGCTCTTTTCCTTAAGGAAAGCAGATCATCATGCCAAGAAAGACCAATCTTGGGAACACGCGTATCCTCCAGGAGTCGAATCAGCGCTGGAGTAAGTCCGGTATAGTTCAAGCGGAAAAGGAAACAGCAGTTGTGTGTGGCCACCTGCAATAAGGACACAGCATACTGTGCACCTTTCTTGAAGGATGGTCGCGTCTCGGTATCCACACCAAGAATATCCTGTGAAAGCAGATAATCCACAGCCTTTTCCGTCTCTCCAGGAGAGAGAACGACGATGATTCTCCCTTCGAACTGAACCACCGGCAGATTGTTTATATCCTTCTTATCGAACTTGTTAACAAGTAATTTTTTCATCCTAAACTGATAACAAGGTGCAAAATTAGAAAAAAAATGCGATTTTTTGGCGAAATGTGGCAAAATTCAATTACTTTTGCAGATAATTAAACAATGATATAGAGAATGGCAAAGAAAAAGCAAGCAAAAACTGCCAAGAATTTCTCGGAAGCTATCGGCTTTGGCAATATATTCAAGAATGATATATTCAATTTCATTTTCGGATTTATCCTGCTGTTGTTGGCAGTATATGTCACCATTGCGTTCGTCTCATACTTCTCCACAGGACAGGCTGATCAGAGTCTGTTGCTGGACAGAAGACCCGGTGAACTGCTGAATACCCATCAGGAATACCAGAACAGCTGCGGATCGATAGGTGCCGTCATCTCCTATTTCTTCATCTCCCGCTGCTTCGGTCTTTCGGCATTTATCATCCCTGTACTCATGGCGTTAATCGGTCTGAGGATGATGCATGCCTATAACAATATCAATCTCCTGAAATGGTTCTTGTGCCTGGTGATTCTGATGGTTTGGTGCTCTGTCACCTTCGCCAAGTTCCTTACTCCCATCATGGGCGACCAGGTATTCAATCCCGGTGGCGACCATGGAATGTTCTGCTGTCAGTTCCTGGAGAACATCATCGGTTCACCCGGTCTTACGGCAGTACTCGGACTCGTTGCTATACTGTTCCTGACATATCTCACAACCGAGACCATCACCGTTATCCGCAAGATGCTGAACCCCATAGGATATATCCGTAGCAAAGTTCAGTTCGTGATTACCAACGATCAGCGCAAGGAAGGGACTGCAGTAAGCGGCGAACCGGTATATGAACCGGTCATGACCTATGATGAGCCGGAAGTAGAAGAGCCGTTAGTAACGGAAAAGGAACCTGACATCATCGTTGAGATACCGGAAAAGGATCAGAAGGTGAAGCCGCAAGGAGGACAGAACACCAATGACATTGACATCAATGTGGAGGTGGCCGATGCTGAGGAGAAAGCCAACAGCAAGGTTGTTACGACAGAAGTAGATTTGAGTACGCCTATCAACCCCCGTGAGCCGTGGCTGAAGTATAAGTTCCCCACCCTCGACCTGCTGAAGAAATACGACGATAGCGACAAGCCTACGATTGATAAGGATGAGCAGCAGCGTAACATGAACCGTATCGTAGAGGTACTGAACAGCTTCGGTGTACAGATTCGTTCTATCCATGCCACCGTCGGTCCTACCATCACCCTCTATGAGATCACTCCAGCAGAAGGTGTGCGCATCTCCAGAATCCGCAATTTGGAGGATGATATCGCATTGAGTCTGCGTGCCTTGGGTATTCGTATCATCGCACCAATTCCTGGTAAGGGAACCATAGGTATCGAGGTACCAAACGAGAAACCTCAGATTGTCTCTATGGAGAGTATCCTGAACTCCAAGCGGTTCCGCGAGACTACCATGGATCTGCCCATTGCTCTGGGTAAGACCATTACGAATGATGTGTTCATGGTTGACTTGGCCAAGATACCGCATCTGCTGGTAGCAGGTGCTACAGGTCAGGGTAAATCGGTTGGACTGAATGCCATCATCACATCTTTGCTTTACAAGAAGCATCCTAACGAACTGAAGTTCGTGCTTATCGATCCGAAGAAGGTGGAGTTTAGTATCTATACCCCCATCGTGAACCATTTCATGGCGCAGATTCCTACCGACAATGAGGATGAGGAAGCTATCATCACCGATGTTACAAAGGTTATCAAGACTCTGAACTCCCTTTGTAAGCTGATGGATCACCGCTACGACCTGCTGAAGATTGCCGGTGCACGAAACATCAAGGAGTATAATAAGAAATATGTGGAGCATAAGCTGAAGCCGACCGACGGTCATGACTTCATGCCCTATATCGTGGTCATTATCGATGAGTATGGTGACCTGATTATGACTGCTGGTAAGGAAATCGAGCTGCCTATTGCCCGTATTGCCCAGCTGGCCCGTGCGGTAGGTATTCACATGGTGATTGCCACCCAGCGTCCTACCACCAAGATCATCACGGGTACCATCAAGACCAACTTCCCCGGTCGTATTGCCTTCCGTACCGCACAGCGCATCGACTCCATGACCATTCTCGACCAGACCGGTTCTAACCAGTTGATCGGACGAGGTGACATGCTTTACAAGAACGGTGGGGAACCCATCCGTGTACAGTGTGCCTTTGTCGATACACCAGAGGTAGAGAGAATCAACCGATACGTAGAAGAGCAGCCTGGTCCGCTGGAACCCTTGGAGTTGCCAGAGCCCTCAACCGATGAAGCAGGCGGCGTAGGTCCTGACGGCAAGGTTGATGTGCATAGTCTTGACCCGTTGTTCGAGGAAGCAGCGCGCCATATCGTGCTCACCCAGCAGGGTTCCACCAGTATGATCCAGCGCCGTTTCTCCATTGGTTACAACCGCGCCGGTCGTTTGATGGACCAGCTGCAGGAGGCAGGCATCGTGGGTGAAGCCATGGGCAGTAAGCCTCGCGAAGTGTTAATTACTGATGTAAACCAGCTCGATAACCTCTTCGCTGCGTTAAGAAGATAAAAAAGGAATAAACCCTGTAACGGTGTTATCCGTCAAATCAGGGCAAACCATTTAATCATAATAGAAGATGAAAAAGATTGTTTATATATTGATGATGCTTGTTATCTCCATCAGTGCTCAGGCACAAACAGCCACACAGGCACGACATATTCTCGACAAGACTGCGGCTGTGGTAGGTAACAAGAACGGCGCACAAGCCAAGTTCTCCATGAGCGGAAAGTATGGCAATGCCACAGGTACCATCTATGTCAAAGGTAACAAATTCTGTGCTCATACCGAAAAAGCCACGGTGTGGTACGACGGGAAGACACAGTGGACGCTGAACAAGCAAGCCGAAGAGGTAAGTGTAAGTACTCCTACGGAAGCGCAGCAGCAGGCTATGAACCCCTATACCTTTATTAATATATACAAGAACGGCTTTACGATGAGCAGTAAGACCGTTAGCGGGAAGTACGAGGTGCATCTCACCGCACAGAACCAGAAGCGTACCATCAAGGAAATGTACCTGACAATCGACAAGAGCTATAAGCCCACACAGGTGAAGATGCGTACAGAGAAAGGCTGGACGGTGATCAACATCTCGAATTTCCAGACGAAGAAACTCAGTGATTCATTCTTCGCCTTCCACTCAAAAGACTATCCCAATGCAGAGGTGATCGACCTCCGTTAATCCATTTATTATTCTATGAATCGTTATCAACTATTCAAGGAACTGCGTCGCCATGTGAAACTGAGCGAAAAACGCAGTCCTGTGTATGAGCAGAACAAAACCGCCAAGACCATCATCTATCTGATGGGAGGTTTCATGGTGATGTATCTGATCTTTATCTCAGTCATGTTCGCCATGATTGCCAACAGTTCACGTACGTTCACAGCCTGTGAATTTATCTTCGGATTACTGCCGTTCTTTCTCACGGCAGATTTTCTGTTTAGGTTTCTGGGGCAGCAGACACCCGCGCAGCTGATTAAGCCCTATATCCTACTCCCCATCCCTAAATATGTTTGTGTGGAGAGTTTCATACTTTCAAGTATGATTACACCCAACAACCTGATATGGTTGTGCATCACTATTCCCTATGCCTTCATGTCCATCCTCTTCAGTAGTGGATTCTGGGCAGCTTTGGGTTTCATCGTCGGATTCCAGCTGATGATCATCATCAACAGTCAGAACTACATGCTCTGGCGTACCCTCATCACGAAGAAGATCTGGTGGTGGATAGCTCCTATCATCATCTATGGAGCCATGTTCCTGCCATGGATCATCAAGGACTTCGATGCGATGTTCGACAGTTTTGCCCTCATTGGTGAAGGAGTCGCCTCATGGAACATCCTGTATTATCTGGGCATCTTCGCTGTCCTCGCACTGTTCTTCTTCATCAACCGCGAGGTGCAGTACCATGTTACCTACACCGAGTCAACCGAATCCAAGAACACGCAGTTGAAGACCGTCACGGAATTCCGTCTGTTTGAGCGTTTCGGTGAGATGGGCGAATACCTGAAGCTGGAGATCAAGAGCATCATGCGTAACAAGAACATGCGCAACTCGTTCCTCTATAGTACGATCTTCACCGTCATGCTCAGTCTGGTCATTTCTTACACAGAGATATATGACGGCAATTTCACTTCCAAGTTCTTCATGGTATATGTATTCATCATCAATGGCGGTATGCTGTTGGTGAGGATCATGGGAGCGGAAGGGAACTATATCGACGGACTGATGATTCACAAGGAGAATATCTTGCAACTGCTGCATGCCAAGTATTATTTCTACTGTGCTTTGTTACTGTTGCCGTTTATCATCATGATACCCACCTTGTTCATGGGTAAATATACCCTGCTGATGCTCATCGCCATGATGGCATTCGCAGCCGGACCTGTATTCTTTATGCTTATGCAAATGGCGGTATGGAACAAGCAGACTGTTCCTTTGAACAGTAAGCTGGTTAGTAAGGGAAATGTAGAGAGTAACTGGTTTGCCTTTGGTGTTGAGATGGCCGCGATGTTTGCACCCGTAGCTATCATCAGCATCCTGCAAGCGTTCATGAGCGAGACAGCCACCTATGCCACTATGTTGATCATCGGTCTGCTCTTCATCGCCACGCACAACATCTGGCTGCGCAATATCTACCAGCGGTTTATGGTAAGGCGATATGAGAACATGGAAAGCTTCAGGGCCACCAGATGAGAGATGAAAGATAGAGATAAATAGACTTTTTTGAAAAAAGTTCAGAAAATATTTGGTGGTTTCAGAAAAAGGCAGTACCTTTGCACACGCAATTCGGGAAGCATCCCCATTGCACCGACAAAGATGCGCTTGTAGCTCAGTTGGTAGAGCACCTGACTCTTAATCAGGGTGTCCAGGGTTCGACCCCCTGCAGGCGTACGAAGGCAACCATTTAGGTTGCCTTTTTTCGTACCTAAAAATAACGATTAGAGAAAGAACCATGGTCTTTTATCATCATTTCTAGGTATTTTCTCTTCCTTTTATTGTTCTGCAACCCAGTTGCATCAAAAAAATGTGTACCTTTGCAGAAAAATAGAACAGGCGATGAAGTTATCTGAACTAAACACCGGTGAAAAAGGTGTCATTGTAAAAGTATCCGGACATGGTGGTTTCCGTAAGCGTATCATCGAGATGGGATTCATCAAAGGAAAGATGGTGGAAGTCTTACAGAACGCACCGTTGCAAGACCCCGTGAAATACAAGATCATGGGTTACGAGCTATCATTACGTCATAGCGAGGCCCGTCAGATAGAGGTCGTCTCTGAGAAGGAATTCCTGAAGGAACAGGAAGGAAAAGAAGAGAGTCTGCAGGTGGAATACGAGGAGAAGCAGATGGAGAAGCAGTTACATTCGGCTGCCCTGAAACGTCGTCGTACCATCAACATCGCCTTGGTAGGTAATCCCAACTGTGGAAAGACCTCCCTGTTCAACTTTGCCTCTGGTGCCCACGAACGAGTGGGAAACTACAGTGGTGTGACGGTAGATGCAAAGGAAGGTGTTGCCGAGTATAAGGGCTATCGTTTCAATATCGTCGACCTCCCCGGCACCTACTCCCTGAGCGCTTACAGTCCGGAGGAGTTATATGTCCGTAAACAGATTGTAGAGAAGACCCCCGATATCATCATCAACGTCATCGACTCCAGTAACCTGGAGCGCAACCTGTATCTTACTACGCAGCTCATCGACATGAACCTGCGCATTGTCGGGGCATTAAATATGTTTGATGAGATGGAAGACCGAGGCGACCAGTTGGATCCCAACCAGTTGGGAGAGTTGTTGGGATTCCCCATGGTGCCTACCGTGTTCAAGAGCGGTCGAGGTGTGGACCAGTTGTTCCAGACCATCATCCAAGTGTATGAAGGCAAGTTCCGTCAGCACAAGATTCGTCACTTGCATATCAATCACGGTACCTATATAGAACAAGGTATAGAAGCCATCCAGAAATATTTGAAGAGCGACCACGATATCCGTCTGCGCTTCTCCACCCGTTATCTTGCCATTAAGCTATTGGAGATGGACAAGGACATTGAGCGCATCATTGCCGACATGCCCCAGAAGGAGCAGATCTTGAAGACCCGCGATAAGGCAGCAGCCATCATCAAGGAAGAGACAAAGGAAGATAGTGAGACAGCCATTATGAATGCGAAGTATGGCTTCATCCATGGTGCCTTGGAAGAGGTGGGTTATCAGGAAGGACATAAAAAGGACACTTATGAGATGACCCACGCCCTTGATGCAATCATTACCCACAAATGGTTGGGATTCCCGTTGTTCTTCCTTTTCCTCTATCTGATGTTCGAGGTGACCTTCACCATCGGTCAGTACCCTATGGACTGGATTGACGCTGGTGTAGGCATGTTGTCCGACTGGCTGAACAACGTCTTGCCCGACGGTCCGGTGAAAGCCATGATCGTGGATGGTGCCATAGCAGGTGTCGGTGCCGTCATCATCTTCCTGCCGCAGATCCTGATCCTCTATACCTTCATCTCCTTCATGGAAGACTCCGGTTATATGGCGCGTGCCGCCTTCATCATGGATAAGATTATGCATAAGATGGGCATTCACGGAAAGTCGTTCATCCCTCTGATCATGGGCTTCGGCTGTAATGTCCCTGCGGTGATGGCCACAAGGACCATTGAGAGCAGGCGCAGCCGACTCATCACCATGCTCGTTCTTCCGCTGATGAGCTGTTCCGCCCGATTACCCATCTATATCATGATTGTCGGCACCTTCTTTGCGGTGAAATACCAGAGTGCTATCATGATTGCGCTCTATGCCATCGGTATCCTACTGGCCGTTATTATGAGTCGTGTATTCAGTCGTTGGGTGGTGAAAGGTGAAGACACCCCGTTTGTGATGGAGCTCCCACCCTATCGTTTCCCCACGGTGAAAGCCATTACCCGTCATACTTGGGAGAAAGGAAAGCAATATCTGAAGAAGATGGGAGGCATCATCCTCGTGGCCAGCATCATCGTATGGGCATTAGGTTACTTCCCCCATCACGAAGAGTTGCCACAACAGCAGCAACAGGAGCAGAGCTATATCGGAAGGATTGGTAAAACCATTGAACCTATCTTCCGTCCTCAAGGTTTCGACTGGAAACTCGACGTGAGTCTGATTGCCGGTGTTGGCGCCAAGGAGATCGTTGCCTCAACGATGGGTGTGCTCTATGCCGACGATGAAGAAGTAGCTGATGAGAATGTCGATAACAAGAGTGAACGTTATGCGAACCTCCGTCAGAAGATGGAAGCCGACGGGATAACCCCGTTGATAGCCTTTGCCTACCTGCTGTTCGTCCTGATCTATTTCCCTTGTATCGCCACCATTGCGGCCATCAAGGGAGAGACAGGCTCATGGAAGTGGGCCCTGTTTGCAGCTTGCTACACCACCGCATTGGCATGGGTAGTATCTGCTGTAGTCTATCAAGTGGGAAGCTTCTTTTAAGTGAGAAGTGATTACTTATCACTTTCAAACAGTCCGTCGATCTCTTCGATCTCGTCGTCGTCGAACCATTTGCTCAGACGTTCACGGGCTTTCATCTTGACATCATCGCTGACGTTACCCCACACCTTCTGTAAAACATAGACCAGAACGCCGAGGTCGTCGCCAAGACCAACAATAGGAATGGCATCGGGCACCACGTCAAGCGGACTGATCAGGTAGCCCAGTGCACCGATGATTATGGCTTTATCCTTTACCGATACCGAATCGCTCTGAAGGGTATAGTACAGTATTAGCGCAGCATATACCAGCTTTGCGCCCGCCCTTTTAGCTATTCTCGATATCTTCTCTACAAACGCCGTCTTCGAGAATCTGTTCGAATACTGCATGAAATCAGGTAACTCCATATCTATCGGTTTTGATGGTTCATACTTTTGAGACGACAAAAGTAATAAAAAGATTAAAACCTTGCAAATGATTTGGCAAATATCAAGAAAAACATGCGAATTTCATCAAAAAAGTTTGGAACTTATGGTTATTTTTCCTATCTTTGCAATAGAAAAAGGGCCGTATCGGTTCGATCGGGATACTCATCAAATAACATCGAAAACCGAGAAGGTTTCTCTTGCTAATGGCGGGCCATATAAATCGCGAAAGCGACTAAGCTGTAAAGCCGGTGGATTACAAAGGCGGAGAGCACTCAAATCATTTCTACTCGGAGTTTCATCACATCATCGATACGGCTTCCTTTTTTTCTCACCTTATCATTAACAGTTATGTTTTCCGGTATCATAGAAGAATTTGCAACGGTTGTAGCCATCAGGCATGACCAAGAGAATATTGACTTTACACTGACCTGTTCGTTTGTTGATGAACTGGGCATCGATCAGAGTGTGGCGCATAACGGTGTCTGTCTAACCGTCGTGAAGATTGAAGACAACACCTATACAGTGACTGCCATGAAGGAAACGCTGGAGCGTTCAAACCTTGGACTCCTTCAAATCGGTGATAAAGTCAATGTGGAACGGTCGATGCTCATGAACGGCCGACTTGACGGGCATATCGTTCAAGGTCATGTGGATATGACGGCCGAGTGCATACATGTTGAAGACGCCGAGGGTAGTACCTACTTCACGTTCAAGTATACCTACGATAAGGAGATGGCCAAACGCGGATATTTCACGGTTGACAAAGGTAGTGTCACGGTCAATGGCGTTTCGCTTACCGTCTGCAACCCCACCGAAGACACCTTTCAGGTGGCCATCATCCCCTACACCTTTGAGCACACCAACTTCTGCGATATCCGTGTCGGCACAAAGGTAAACCTGGAGTTTGACATTCTTGGTAAGTACATTGCCCGACTGCAATCGCTGGTATAATCAGATATCAAGCAGTTCGTGCGGTGAAGCGACAAATGTCGTAGCTCCATGCGCCAGCAGAAAATCCTTATCACGGAATCCCCACAGCACGCTGATACAAGGCAGACCGCTATTCATGGCAGTCTGTATATCTACATCACTGTCACCCACATATACGGCATGGCTGCAATCAGCCTTTAGTCTGCGTAACGCCTCCTCCACCGTATCGGGTGCCGGTTTCTTTCGAATATCCTCCCGCTCTCCGATAGCCACGTCAACCAGACCGGCAAAGAAATGACTGCACAGTTCCTCGGTGGCCTTATAGAACTTGTTGCTGACCACCGCTATTTGCTTTCCTTCATCCTTCAGGGCACGAAGCATCTCCATGATTCCTGGATATGGTTCTGTTGTATCCAGACCATGATGAAGATAATGATTGCGAAACTCCTGATACACTTCAGTAAACCGCGGATTATCGGTACCTTCAGGAACAGCCCGTTTCATGAGCTTCTTCACGCCGTTTCCCACGAACCATCTTACCTCCTCAATCGTTCTTTCCGGCATCTCCGCCCAGCGAAGAGCATGGTTCACGCTTGCAGTCAGATCCCTCAAGGTATCCAACAACGTACCGTCCAGGTCGAATACATATACGTCGTAACTCATCGTTTGCTTCGGTTTATCAAGGTTTTTATCTTTGTGTTCAGACGTTTTGCTTTCATCAGTTCCTCTATCGTCACCTGTTCAGGTAACGCACGGTCCATGGCAAGCCAGTCGTGCAAGCGCTTGATACTGATTGTAAACGGACTGTTCTCCTGACGGGGAATGCGCAGATCGTCAAGCACTTTATACACAGCTGCGGGCTGCATTCCCTCATCCTCCACGCACAACAGCATGTTCGTGTTACTTAAGATATCAGAGAGCTTACTGGTAACCACCTTATCCTCTACGATAACCCACGAACGGAAGAAATCGATGATATGGTTGATCTGTACCGCATCAAAGAACTGCTCCATCCATTGCAGGTACTGTCGCCACCATTCGTAGATTCCATGTTCCTCATCCCAACGGTAGGTAGGTTGCGCCAGTTGCGGGTTCATTCTCATCTCCACGCTGTCGCGAGAGACGCCAAAGGGCAGGTCGCCTTTCAGTGCCACACCCTTGCTATGGGCATAGTCGACCGCCCTTTTCAGCTGACGGTAGAGATGGTATTGTACAAAGCACACCTTCCTTATATCATTATAATAAGGTGAGGCTTCCTGACAGAATGCCGCATACGGAAGCAGCCACGACTTGTTTGCTTCGTGAAACACCAGGTAGCTGTCAGACGATAGCGTCTCCTCGCCTATCTCCGCGAAGATGTCATCCACATAAGCATTCTTCACCCGCTCGATTGTAGAGTAATCAATGCTGGTCATCGAGTTCAGCTCCCTTCGTTGTCGCAGATAGCTTTTCATCTTCTCTTTATCCGTCAGTTCCCCCAGCTGTTCTAGGTCGAGATAATGTGGATGCAAGGCCGAGCAGGAGATGATATGATACGGATGACTCTCATTCCATGATGAAGTACCTGTTGTATCGTTCACTGGCATCAACTCTATCATCTGCATGCCCGTCATTGCCACCCAGTCAACCATCCGCTGCAGATCACCGAAGTCACCTACGCCATAAGAGTGCTTTGAACGCAGGGCGAAGACAGGTACGGCCACGCCCGTCACCTTCCATGGTTTCTCCTTGAGATGCAGGGAACCACCGTCGAGTACAATCACCTCACCATCGTTCACCTCCCCATGCTGCGTTATCCTGTTCGCACCTTCCTCCCAGGTCAGCAGTTGGTTGGTCTTCTCGTCGATCACCACATACTTGTATTCCAGCGGCAGCTGCATACCATCCATGTTTACACTGAGTCGCCATTCAAAGTCACCCTGATACACCATGCGCAGATAACGAGTGGGATTCCAACTGCCGATGGCAGGATGACTGCCCACCAAAGCCACCCGCTCGCCCTTGGTAAGCTGTGGAGCCAGCACGCGGAATATCACGGTCTTGCGGAACAGCGGCAACGATGGGTGCTGGCCATTCCTTTCCACAGGTTCTGTCCGCCCCACATTCCTTGCCTTACTGTACAGATAAGCATGTAGTGGAACATCCCGCCACTGATCGGGAAACACAAAACTCTTCGTATCATCGGCCTGATAGGTCCTGGGCACTCGGTTCCATTCGCAACGCAACACCTTTCCATCCTGGTCCTTTAGCTGATACTCATAAGTGAAAGAGATCACTGTGCGCTGTCGTGACTCCATCAGTGCCGTCTCCAGAAACCACCATTCACCATCCTGCGTTTGCATGACCCAATCGTTGACATGCTCACGCAGATCATTGGTACGGTAACGGATATGCACATATATACACTGTCCCCATTCCGTCTTGTATTGTATGCTGAACTTCAGTTTCATGCTGCGAAGATACGGAAAAACGAGCATAACACAAAACATAACTCAAATATATTTGTTTATTTGCTCATTAAATCGTACCTTTGTACCATAAAACGAAACAAAAGGAAATGAAATACTTTACTTCACGTAAATACGCCATCGGTACAGGAGTCTGTCTGCTGGTGATTCTTGGCATCGTCTATTATTTCTTCTTCTCCAGTCTGTCGGCTAAGGAAGAGACGTGTTATCTCTATATCGATGAAGACGACACCATCGACAGTGTGTTCACCAAGGTGAAACCCATGGCCAACGATGCAGGTATGACGGGCTTCTCCACGTTGATTCGTCACAGCTCATATAATGAGCATATCCGCACGGGCCGCTATGAGATAGCTCCCGGCGATGGGGCCTTCACGGTGTTCCGCCGCATCAAGAACGGATTACAGACTCCCCTGAACCTCACCATTCCGTCAGTACGTACACTCGACCGGCTCACTGGCTATCTGGGCAATAAGCTGATGCTTGACAGTACGGAGTTGTATCGCACCCTGACCAATCAGGAAGAATGTAGGAAACTGGGCTACGACACGCTCACCGTTATCAGCATGTTCATACCTAACACCTACGACATGTACTGGAACATCTCTCAGGACAAGTTCCTGGAGCGCATGAAGAAAGAAAGTGAGAAGTTCTGGAACGACGAGCGTCTCGACAAGGCAGAAGAGATGCATTTCACCCCCGTACAGGTCATCACCCTTGCCAGCATCGTCGATGAGGAAACATCCAATGATGAAGAGAAGCCCATGGTGGCGGGAATGTATGTCAACCGACTGAATGTAAATATGCCTCTTCAGGCCGATCCTACCATTAAGTTCGCCCTGAAGGATTTCTCCCTGAAGCGCATTTATAACAACATGCTGTCGGTGAACAGTCCGTATAACACCTATAAGAATATTGGTCTGCCCCCTGGTCCAATCCGCATCCCCACTGTTGCAGGCATTGATGCAGTACTCGATCATGTCCACCACAACTATTTATATATGTGTGCCAAGGAGGATTTCAGCGGCACCCATAACTTCGCCCGCACCTATCAGGAGCATATGATTAATGCCTCCAAATATGCGGAGGCATTAAATCATAGAGGAATCAAATAAGATGAGAGATGAGAGTCTCTCATCTTTCATCTTACAACGGCCTTGCCGTTGTTGATATAAACACCCTTCTTCGTTGGCTTTCCATTCAACTTCCTACCATCAATGGTGTACCAACCATCCCTTTGACCTTTGACAGAGTCCCTTAGACTGTCATCGATGTCTGTGGATATGTTTGAGTCTCTTGTGATGACAATCTCTTTTGCGTAACTATAATCAGTTCTAATGCTACCATTGTCATCAACTACCCAGTTTTCGGGCGTAGTTATATTACAGCCTTCTAAACTAATGCCGCCCTTAAATAAACCGATCGCACATTCAGAACTATTGATATGTACATTACTGTTTATCACCATCAATGATTCGTCGGTTGTATTATTAAAGTAACCCGATAAACCATAACCGCATTGAATCACGAGATTGGCATTGGTAATCGTCAGAGAACTGCTTTCTGAAACGTCAATTCCACAACCCAATTCTGGACACGTACAAGTGAGATATCCTGGACCAGTAATAAACAAGGGCTGTGAAGTCTTGATGATACTTACCTCTTTGGAAGAACTAAGTGACACATCCATCGGAATATAAATAGAAAGTCCAGGAATGGCATTATTAATGATATCATTGCTACTGCTAGAACTGAATGACTTATTAATGGTCAGTTTATTTGCACTAGGATCATAGCTAAAGGATCCACCACCGATGTTATTATTGTTTACCGATGTCACCTGTACGCCATCAATCCAGAGATTATAAGACTTCACTGACGACAGGTAGCCTGGATTGCTCTCACCTCCATCGATATGTGCATAGCTACAGTCATAGGTTTCAAATGCGTTATCTATGTAACTCGTCCCCTGTTCGCCTTCCAGTTTACTGCACCTAAAGAACATAACTGAAGATTCTGTCACATTGCTTGTATTCCAACCTGTACCTACATAGATTTTTACCAATTCAGCACAACCTTGGAACATACTTGTCATATCCGTCACATTACTCGTGTTGAATGATTGCAGGTTAAGACTCTGCAAACTTACACACGATATAAACATATTTCTCATGCTAGTTACTTTTTGAGTGTCAAAGTAATTCAGATCGATACTTGTTAACTGTCCACAGCCACTAAACATAATTTCCATATTCGTCACCTCACTGGTGTTCAAGTACTGCATCCCTTCAATTTCTGTGATTTCGCCACCATCTGTAAACCATCCATAGGTCGAGACGGGTCGTGATTCAGCGAAGGAACTGTCGAATACCACATTTTTAATACTCTCCTTTTCCTTATACCACAACGGAATGTCCATACCAACATTCATCAAATACTTTTCTCCTTCCTTCATACTCATCTTCCCGTCATTGTAAAACGTGAGCGTACCATTAGCAAAGACAGCATAACCAGAAGGAATCAGCGTGAAATAGCCTGGTTTTGAGGTACCACCATCAACGCGAGCGAACTCGGTGCTCCATTTGTAGTCTTCATAACTAGTGCCTTCACCGCCTACTAATTGGTTACATTCTTGGAACATACTACATCCTAATTCTGGTTTAAACCAATCCGAATTAACATAAATGGTTTTCAACTTACTGCAATAGAAAAACATATCTACAAAACCCAGATCTTCAATTTTTTTTGTATCGAAAGAAGCCAGATTGAGGTATGTCAATTCGGTACACCAATTAAACATGCGTGTCATATTAGTCACTTTACTCGTATCAAAACTTGATACGTTGACATTAATTAGCTTACTACATGAGCTAAACATATATTCCATGTTTGTTACCTTACTTGTATCGAAATAGATCAAGTTGAGCGTAGAAAGCTTACAACCACAGAACATATAACTCATATCTGTCACCTCACTAGTATTCAAATAGTGAAGTCCAATTAATTCAGTAAGTTTGTAACACGAAAACCAATAAACTGTACTAGTAGGTCTGGCATTCTTGAACGACTCGTCTATTTCTGCCTTTTGAATATCAGATTTATGATCTGTGTACCAACCTGGTTCATTATTCCCTGTATTCAAGTCATACGTTACATATTGCTCGCCTGTCCAGTTACCTCTATTAGTATCGTAATAGAAAGTGAGTTTCTGGTTACTTGAGTCATACACAGCATATGCCTCATCTGCCATCACCTGCGTACCCATGCACATGGCTATGAGTGCAAGTATCATTGTGATCAAGTGTTTTTTAGTTTCCATAAATTCGTAGTTTATTTCTGTATTTTGTGCAAAGTTACGAAAGATATCTGAAACTTCCAAATTTCGGGGTGTGTAGCGTGCAAAAATATCAATTGGTGTCATTATTATATATATGGGAAACAGCGTGTTTGTAGGTTAGAAACAGAGTGTTTATAAGGCGCAAACACAGTGTTCGCAACACACAAACACTTTCCGAACACTTTTGATGTATTTCCTGAGAAGATGGTTTTCATCGTATTTGAGAACTGAATAATGATGAGTTGGGTGCGCAAACAATAGGGTAAATATGGTCAAAAGTGGATAAAAATACGGGAAAACCAACAAATAAGTGGTAGTAATGACCGTAAAAGTGACTTATTTCTATCTTTTTCAAAAAAAATATTGCAAAATGTTTGGTAATTCGCAAAAATGATGTAATTTTGCAAGCAAATTTTGAAAATAGAGGTAAAAAGGTAAAATTACAAACAATAACAACCAATTAAAAGAATTGATTATGAATGCAGCAAAAGTTGTAGAAGATCTCAAACAGAGATTCCCCAATGAGCCGGAGTACATCCAGGCAGTTTCTCAGGTACTTCCTACGATCGAGGAAGAGTATAACAAGCACCCTGAGTTCGAGAAGGCTAACCTGATCGAGCGTCTGTGCATCCCCGATCGTATTTGTGAGTTCCGCATTACTTGGGTGGATGACAAGGGTAACGTGCAGACAAACATGGGTTACCGCATCCAGCACAACAACGCCATTGGTCCGTACAAAGGTGGTCTTCGCTATCACAAGAGTGTGAACCTCGGTATTCTGAAGTTCCTTGCTTTCGAGCAGACCTTCAAGAACTCACTGACAACACTGCCGATGGGTGGTGCAAAGGGTGGTTCCGACTTCTCTCCCCGTGGTAAGAGCGATGCAGAGGTGATGCGCTTCTGCCAGGCATTCATGAACGAGCTGTACCGCGTGATTGGTCCGGACGAGGACGTTCCCGCTGGTGATATCGGTGTAGGTGGCCGTGAGGTTGGCTATCTGTTCGGACAGTACAAGAAGCTCACTCATCAGTTCCAGGGCGTGCTGACCGGTAAGGGAATCCCCTTCGGTGGTTCACTGATCCGTCCTGAGGCAACTGGTTACGGTACTGTTTACTTCCTGACTTCTATGCTTGCAACCCGCAACATCGACATCAAGGGTAAGAAGGTGCTGATCTCTGGTGCTGGTAACGTGGCTCAGTATGCTGCTGAGAAGTGTCTGCAACTGGGTGCTATCCCCATGACCATGTCTGACTCTGACGGTTACATCTTTGATCCGGACGGAATCGATCGTGCAAAGCTCGACTATATCATGGAGCTGAAGAACGTAGAGCGCGGACGTATCAGGGAGTATGTTGAGGAGTATCCTACAGCTAAGTACTACGAGGGCAAGCGTCCTTGGTATGAGAAGGCTGATATTGCTCTGCCTTGCGCTACACAGAACGAGATCAACGGTGACGAGGCTGCAGCCCTCGTGAAGAACGGTGTGATTGCTGTGGCTGAGGGTGCTAACATGCCTTCACTGCCTGAGGCTATCAAGATCTTCCAGGATGCTAAGATCCTCTACTCTCCGGGTAAGGCTTCTAACGCCGGTGGTGTATCTGTATCTGGTCTTGAGATGTCACAGAACTCTGAGCGTCTGAGCTGGACAGCTGAGGAAGTTGACAACTACCTGAAGCGTATCATGAACGACATTCACGAGAACTGCGTGAAGTACGGTACAGAGAAAGATGGCTACATCAACTATGTGAAGGGTGCTAACGTAGCAGGCTTCATGAAGGTAGCCAAGGCCATGATGGCTCAGGGAATCGTATAAGAAGTGATTAGCAATAAATAATAAGCAAAAAGAAGGGTGAGGATTTCTCCTCACCCTTCCTTTTTTTATTGCCTTACTCTTTATTGATTATTTGAATATTCTCTCTCTTACCATCCTCAACTCTCATGGAATCCTGTCGTATGGAATCTTTCTTCACCGAGTCTTGCTTTGCTGCAGCTTCCTTTTCTTGCTGTTGCTGTATTTTTTCTTTCTCGTGCAAACGCATAAGTCGGATATGATTAAGAATCATAACCTTCGTAGTAGTAAGCGTGGCATTGCGATCTCGATTCAGGTAGAAGAGTCCACGTATGTCTTTAATACCCACCATCTTGTCATCAAACACCTCAAGAGAATAATGAATGTTAGAAGACATGTGCATGGTGCGAGTAATCACACTATCATTAGAAAGTCTTGTAGCAAGAATGGCAATACCGTCGCGCACTCCTTCCTGATACAGGAACTGGGCATCAAACTCCAAGATGAGTCTGTCACCCTTATGGTAGGATGAGTCAACAGGGATGACGAATGCCTGCTTATTGAACGGAGCCTTTGGGATGAAGGCATAACAACGTTCACCAGTCCAGACATTGGCTGCCTCACCCGTCTCCATACTGTATCTGTTAAGACCGTCATCAGTAGTCTCTGATTCGGGTACACCGCCGATACGCTTGGCCAATTGCTCATAGATAGCATAAAGCTTATCCGTATGACGGGTGTAATACACCATCGAGGAATCAAACTGTGCTTCTGTCACACCATGCTTCTTCAACACAGCCAACTGGTAAAGACGAGCATTGTAGAACCGTGTGCTGTCGCTATTGAGGTTGGCAGCAGCATCCGCCAGATGGTAGTCGTATAAGATATCTTCCATGTCATCAGGATCAATGACATCACGAGGAATAGACGGTTTACAAGAACAGAGAACCGCCAATCCGCCCACCAGGAGTATCCTATTCAGTTTCCTACTCATCGGTTTCCTTTTCATCCGCTGTTTCTTCATCCGTTTTCACCGGTTTCGCCTTCAGCGTAAGCGTACTCAGTTCTTTGCGGTAGAGCAGCAACAGCAGAACAACACCCACGGAGATGCAGGCATCTGCGAAGTTGAATACCGGACTGAAGAACACGTACGGCTGACCGCCCCATATCGGAAGCCAGTCGGGCAACGTGGTTTCAATCAGCGGGAAATAGAACATATCCACCACCTTACCCTGCAGGAACGGAGCATAGCCCTCACCAAGAGCCACCAGATACGACGGTTCGTAGAGGGTTGACTTCGTAAAGAACAGTCCGTAGAACATGCAGTCGAAGATATTTCCTGCAGCACCGGCCATGATCATGGCCAGACAAATGATATAACCCCGTCGTGCATTCTCCTTTACCTGTAGCCAGATATAGTAGCCGATAACCGACACGGCCACGATACGGAACAGACTCAGCACGATTTTGTTGATGAAGGTCATTCCGTAGGCCATGCCGCTGTTCTCGACGAAGCTAATGAAGAACCACGGTGTGATCTCGATGCTGTCATGCAGACACATATTGGTTTTGACCAGTATCTTGATAACCTGATCAATCACCAATATGGCAATGACAATACAAACGGCCATCAGGCCTTTGTTTCCACGATTATTCATTAGTGCTTCTTCCCCATCTTACTCTGTACGCTGAGGGTAGCATGTGGAACAGCGCGCAGACGCTCCTTCGGAATCAGCTCGCCCGTCATACGGTCGATACCATAGGTCTTGTTCTGCACTCTTACCAACGCAGCCTCCAATCCCTGGATGAACTTCTGCAGACGGGAAGCCTGCATGATCAGTTCCTCCTTGGTTTGTGTGGCACTTCCCTCTTCCAGTACTTTGTAAGTTGGTGATGTGTCGTCCACGTCATTGCCGTCGGCATTCATCAACTGGCGCATCATCTGATTGTAGTCATGACGCGCTGTGGCTAATTTCTCATTGATAATGACTTTGAACTCCTCGAGTTCCTCGTCACTGTAGCGTGTCTTTTCTGCCATATTCTTGTTATTCGTTTTTAGGATCTAAAGAGATTTTGTTACTGTTATATTCAAGTCGAAATCATCAAACTCCACTACTGCACCGTCATTCGGTTGGATGCTGATCGTGTCGGCCAGCACCTGTGTCTTGATATAATCTTCATAGGCTTTGATGGCCTCATCAGTCTGCTCATTGGGAGAGATGACAATATGGATACGGTCGGTAATCTCCAGACCACCGTCCTTGCGCATATTCTGGATTCGGTTAATCAGTTCGCGAGCCATGCCTTCCTTACGCAGTTCATCGGTCAGCTCGATTTCCAGAGCTACTGTCAGGTTTCCTTCGTTGGCTACGAGCCATCCGGGAATATCCTCACTGATAATCTCCACGTCGGCAGCCTCAACCACAGCCTCCTGTCCTTCCACATTCAGCTTGATAGAACCGTTCTTCTCCAAGGCATTGATCTCCTCCTGAGAAAGCGAAGACATCTGTGCGGCAATGCCCTTCATGAGCTTACCGAACTTCTTTCCCATAGTACGGAAGTTACACTTCACTTTCTTCACGAGGATGCCGCTACCCTCCACGAACTTCAGTTCCTTAACGTTCACCTCGCTCATAATCAGGGCTTTTACAGCTTCGATATGCGCCTTCTGTGCCTCGTCAACTGCGGGAACCATGATGCTCTGCAGCGGCTGGCGCACTTTGATGTTCACCTTCCTACGGAGAGCCAGTACCATGGATGTAATCTTCTGAGCCATATCCATGCGAGCCTCAAGGTCGAGATCGATCATTGATTCTTTGCATGACGGGAATGAGACAAGATGTACGCTATCGTGCACGCCGCCCAAGTCCTTGTACAGCTGATCGGCATAGAACGGAGCAAACGGAGCGAGCAGTTTGGACACAGTCTTCAGACAGAAATAGAGTGTCTGGTAAGCACTCAGCTTATCCGTACTCATCTCCTTGCCCCAGAAACGTTTACGGTTCAGACGAACATACCAGTTACTGAGATCGTCGTTCACAAACGTATCGATCAAACGTCCAGCCTTGGTCGGTTCGAAGTCGGACAAAGCCTCATCCACGCCCTTGATCAGCGAGTTCACCTTTGAGAGGATCCAACGGTCGATCTCGGGTCTGTCCTCCATATTCACCTGTGCAGCCTTGGGATTGAACCCATCGACATTGGCATAGAGGGCGAAGAAGCTATAAGTATTATATAAGGTACCGAAGAACTTGCGACGAATCTCGTCGGCTCCGGCAGGATCGTACTTCAGATTATCCCACGGCTGTGTATTGGTGAGCATATAGAAGCGTACCGCGTCGGCACCGTTGCGTTCAATCTCAGCAAACGGGTTCACCACGTTACCCAGGTGTTTCGACATCTTGATACCTTTGGCATCAAGCACCAGTCCTGTTGAAATCACGTTCTTGAAGGCCACACTGTCGAAGATCATCGTTGCGATAGCATGGAGTGTGAAGAACCAACCACGTGTCTGGTCAACACCCTCGTTGATGAAATCGGCGGGATAAGCCAAGCCTTTGTCGATTGCATCCTTGTTCTCGAACGGATAGTGCACCTGTGCATAGGGCATGGAACCGGAATCGAACCACACATCGATGAGGTCGGTCTCACGGTGCAGCGGCTGTCCGCTTTTACCAACGAGTACGATATCGTCCACATACGGACGGTGTACATCGATCTTGTCGTAGTTCTCCTGTGAGTAGTCGCCAGGCACAAAACCTTTCTCCTTCAGCGGATTGGTGTTCATCACGCCTGCCTCGACAGCCTTCTCAATCTCGTTGTACAGTTCTTCCAATGAACCGATGCAGATTTCCTCACGGGTATCTTTGTTGCGCCAGATCGGTAGCGGAGTTCCCCAGAAACGAGAACGCGATAAGTTCCAGTCGTTCAAGTTCTCCAGCCAGTTACCGAAACGACCTGTTCCAGTGCTTTCCGGCTTCCAGTTGATGGTCTTATTCAGTTCCACCATCCTTTCCTTGCAGGCTGTTGAGCGGATGAACCAAGAGTCGAGCGGATAGTACAACACCGGTTTATCAGTACGCCAGCAGTGCGGATAGTTATGCACATGCTTCTCGATTTTGAAGGCACTACCTTCTTGTTTCAGCTCCAAAGAGAGCACGATGTTCAGGTCTTCTGCCTTGGCAGCCGCCTTCTCATCGTATTTACCATCGATATTGAACTCAGGAGCATATGCATTCTTCACATAGTCGCCTGCATGACGACTGTAGAGGTCGAGGTTCACACACTTATCGATGAACGACTCTGCCAGTTCCTGCACCAGATAGTACTTACCCTGGAGGTCAACCATCGGTCGTGTTTCTCCACCTTTATTGATCATGAACAATGAGGGAATGCCAGCATCTTTGGCCACCTTCGCGTCATCAGCACCGAAGGTCGGAGCAATATGTACGATACCTGTACCATCGTCGATAGTTACATAGTCGCCAGGGATGACGCGGAAAGCCAGATCGCTCATCTCCACGAAATGGTCGTTTCCTACCGTGAAGCACTTATCAGCATGCTCTTTTGCATATTCCTTCACGAAGTCGGCACTGTTCACTTCCACCTTCTCGCACGGTTTCACCCACGGCATCAGCTGTTCGAAGCGCATACCGACAAGGTCGGAACCCTTGTAGTTGCCCACAATACGGTACGGCACCACCTTATCACCCTGCTTGTATTCCTCCATCGAGGCGAACTCGCCTTCGGGCTTCAGGTACGAATCTACCAAGGCAGCAGCCATCACGGCACTGATCTTCTCTCCGCTATAGGGATTGAAGGTCTGCACACAGACATAGTCGATCTTCGGTCCTACACAGAGTGCCGTATTCGAAGGTAGCGTCCACGGTGTGGTTGTCCAAGCCAGGAACACAGGTGTTCCCCACCCTTTCATCTCGGGTCGCGGATCAACAATCTTGAACTGCACGGTAGCAGTTGTATCCTTTACGTCACGGTAGCAGCCGGGCTGGTTGAGCTCATGACTCGACAAACCTGTACCTGCAGCGGGTGAATACGGCTGGATGGTATAGCCCTTATAGAGCAATCCTTTGTTGTAGAACTGCTTGAGCAGCCACCACAGCGTTTCAATATACTTGTTATCGTAAGTGATATACGGATGGTCAAGGTCAACAAAGTAACCCATCTTCTCCGTCAGGTCGCGCCATTCCTGCGTGAACATCATCACGTTCTCGCGGCACTTGCGGTTATAGTCTTCTGTAGAGATATAACGCGGACTCTCATGGTTATCAATATCAGCCTTGGTAATACCCAATTCCTTCTCCACGCCCAGCTCTACGGGCAGACCGTGGGTGTCCCATCCAGCCTTGCGGTGTACCTGATAACCCTTCATGGTTTTATAACGGTTGAAGGTATCTTTGATGGTACGGGCAAGCACATGATGAATGCCCGGATGACCGTTAGCCGAAGGAGGACCTTCGAAGAATACGAACTGTGGACATCCCTCACGCTCTGTGATGGAGCGGTGGAAGATATCTTTCTCATTCCATGTATCGAGTACGCTCTTGTTGGTCTCAGTCAGATTCAAGCCATGATGTTCGGCGAATTTCTTTGCCATAATCTTACCTTATTTATAATAGTTTTATTTTTTAGGGCACAAAGGTATATAAAAAATTCCTATCCTCAAAGAAATTATCATCTTTTAATTAACTTTCGCAAGTTACGGCAAACAAAAAAGCGGCTGCATTCACTGCGCCGCTAACTCCTATTCTATGCTAATTCTCTCAAAACTTTCACTTGAGTCGTATAAACTATCCTGAATAATCTTTTACCTGTAAAAGCCAAGCCTATCTGGATGTTGTACTTCTTGTTATTTGACGATGTGATTCAAATCACACTGCAAAGGTAAGGCAATTCATCCGTCCGACCATCACAGGAGTGTGGGAAATCATGAAAAAAGGCGCAATAATTGACGTATATCAAAAAAGTGTGTCCGCACACGTTTCCTTATAAAACATCAGAAACCAAGATAAATCAATCTTTAAAAGAAAAAAAACAAGGAAAAAGCGGGAAACATCAAAAATAATCATTATATTTGCAAATAAATCCAACAAATACGTACAAACTATTAATCTATAAATTATTACATTATGACGTTTACAATGGTAATCCAGCTTCTCATCGTATTGCTGGCTCTTTGGGTAGGATCCCGATATGGTAGTCTTGCCTTGGGTGCAATCTCCGGTATTGGTCTGGCCATTCTGGTCTTCGGCTTCGGCTTGAAACCTGGTACGCCTCCTACCGACGTAATTTACATCATCATCGCAGCCGTTACCTGTGCCGGTGTGCTTCAGGCATCTGGCGGTATGGACTGGATGATTCAGATTGCAGAGAAGATGCTACGTAAGCATCCCGACCGCATCACGTTCATGGCCCCACTGACTACGTTCTTCCTCACCGTGCTGGTGGGAACAGGTCATGTGGTTTATACGCTGATGCCGATCATCTGCGACATTGCCCTAAAGAAAGGCATCCGTCCGGAACGTCCCTGTGGCGTGGCCAGTATTGCCTCTCAGGTGGGTATTACCTGTTCGCCGATTGCCGCTGCCGTAGTAGCATTTGCTTCCATCTCTGCAGCAAACGGTTTCCATGTGAACAACCTGCAGATTATCATGATCACCATCCCCGCCTGTGTTTGCGGATTGATGGCTGCTGCTGCAGCCTCCTATCGTCGTGGTAAGGATCTTGACAAGGATCCGAAGTTCCAGGAGCGTTTGAAGGATCCTGCACAGTATCAGTATATCTATGGTAGTAATGCTACCACACTCGACAAGAAGATCGGTCAGGATTCCAAGAATGCTGTGTATATCTTCCTCGCAGCACTCGCCATCATCGTCGTATTCTCTATCGCTCAGATGTTCGGCGGTAACCTTCTGCCTACGTACGACACCGTGCAAGCCGTGAAAGACGGTCCTGCCTCTATTACCTTGGCTGATGGTATTACCGAAACGGCTAAGCAGCTGGCCAGTGCAGGTATTGTGATGGAAGGTGTTACCGAGACCGTAAAGAAACCGTTGGCCATGAACCTTGTCATACAGATTGTCATGATCTCTGCAGCAGCGCTGATGATTATCGTCTGCAAGGCCAAACCCAAGAAAGCTGTTGGCGGCGCTGTTTGGCAATCAGGTATGGTGGCTGTGGTAGCTATCTACGGTATCGCTTGGATGGCTGACACCTATTTTGGCAACTACATGAAAGAGATACAGGTGATGCTCAATGACCTTGTTTCGGCTTACCCGTGGACCATCGCCATTGCTTTCTTCCTGGTTTCTGTGCTTATCAACTCACAAGGTGCAGTGGTTGTGGCCATGCTGCCGTTGGCCTACACCTTAGGAATTGAAGGTTGGGTACTCTTGGGTGTGCTCCCCTCAGTTTACGGTTACTTCTTCATCCCGAACTATCCGTCGGATATCGCTACGGTGAACTTCGACCGATCGGGCACCACAGTAATCGGTAAATACCTACTGAACCACTCGTTCATGATGCCTGGCTTGATCAGTGTGATTACCAGTACTATTGTGGCCTATATCATTTCATATCTGTGCCATAGTGCAGGGATATTCTGATTAAATGTGGAGTGTGGAGTGAGGAGTGTGGAGTGAGAAATGCACCATGACAAGTTCATAGTAGTAATCTCACTCCACACTCCTCACTCCACACTCCACACATTTTAGTTAGTTTTTCTTAAAAAATACACATTGTCCGTTGAAAAATTTTGGATGCTATATAAATAATGTGTACTTTTGCACCGAAATATTTCAAAGGCACTGACACATGGTTTTCTGTTTCTCTGGAACGGGCAACACCCGGTGGGCTGCTGAAGAACTTAGCAAGGCCACTGGAGAAGAACTGATTGACATCGGGAAAGAGATTTACGGTAATTGTACGTACCAGTTGAAGGAAAGCGAAAGCATTGGCTTTTGTTTCCCCGTACATGGGTGGCGACCGCCGAAGATTGTGAGAGCTTTCATTGAGAAGATGCACATCGAGATGACGGACAACAACCCGTATTGCTGGGCACTGTGCACGGCAGGTGATGACATTGGACTTACCATGGAGTACCTGAACCGCGATCTGAAACAGCAATCATTACAAGCCGAGAGCGTGTTCTCGCTTATCATGCCCGAGAGTTACATAGGACTGCCCTTCATGGATGTGGATAAACCTGAGAAGGAACGCGCCAAGAAGGATGCCGCCCGTGAACAGTTAGAAACGGTGAAAAAGATCATCATCAACAGGGAACGGGGTGTAACCATGACTTATAAAGGTCATTGGCCACGTATCAACAGTCATGTGCTCGGTGCCGCTTTTGTTAAATGGCTCGTCAACGACAGGCCTTTCCGGGTGAATCTCGACAAATGTTTGAGATGTGGAACCTGTGCGGAGGTTTGTCCGATTGAGAATATTGACTGGAAGCAGGGAGAGGAACCCACATGGCATCATGATCCCCTCTGCACAACGTGCTTTGCCTGCTACCACCACTGTCCGGTGCATGCCATCGAGTATGGCCACCGTACCAAGCATAAGGGACAATACTTTTTCAAGAAATAAACAACTAATAATAGCACGAAATGAAGAGACTGTTTATCATACTGATCACGACGGTTATCACACTCAATATTTGGGGAGCAAAAGCTTATCCAGAACCCGTTACCATTACCCAAAAGGATGGTAAGATACTTACTTATCGTTTGCATGGCGATGAGCATTTCAACTATGTCGCCACGACAGATGGAGTATTGCTTTATCAGCAGGGTATGGATTTCTATATTGCCGTGATTGATGATAAAGGTAATATGTCATCAAGCGGTGTATTGGCTCACAATGCAGGTCAGCGTACAGCAGAAGAGATTGCGCTCATTGGCAAGCAGGATAAGGACAAGTTCTTTGCTACAGAAAAGGCTTCTGTTGCCAGAAGTAGAAGCATGAGAAGAATCAGTATGCCGGATAATATCGAATCCACCTTCTTCCCCCACATGAATTATCCAGATGGACAACGCCCCAAGGCATTGGTAATCCTTGCTGATTTCGCTGACTGGAAGTTTAAGCGTTATGTGGAATCTGATAAGGATAATGATCAAATCACTAAAGCTATCTTTGGTCAATATCTGAATGCCATGGATGCAGCTCCATATCATCCTAGTGATCCCACTCTCAGCTTGAATCTTGGTAGCGTAGCCAAATATTTCAGTGATATGAGTAAAGGGGCGTTTGTTCCCCAATTCGATGTGGCTACCGTAGTGCATCTCCCTGAGAACATGAGTGTATATGGTCCAGGTAAATACGACGACATGCCGAAATTCTTCGAAGATGTCTGCAACTTTGCCAATGATAGCATTGATTTCTCCGAATACGATGCTAATAATGATGGTTATGTAGATCTAGTCTATGTGATCTATGCAGGATACGGACAGAGTACAGGTGGTGGTACTAATACCATCTGGCCCAAAAGTGGAACTGTATCAATAACTGAGCCTTATGAAGACGAAAATGGTAATCCCCAAGAGAGAGAGATACCATATGACGGTAAATACATATGTCGATATGGTGTGAACCCAGAACTTAATTTTGATCCTGCATCCACGAACGATTATTTTAAAGGTGTTCCGCAAATCAACGGCATAGGACTGTTCTGTCATGAGTTCTCACATTGCATGGGACTGCCCGATATCTATCCCACATCAGAATCTGCACAAAATGCAGGGAATCCTGCAATGGAGTTTTGGGATTTAATGGATGGTGGAGAGTATGGGGGTACTGTAACAGTAACAGTGGTAGTTGATGGAGTTAATAAGAAAATGAGTAAGACGGGAGGCTACAATCCTACAGCATATACCGCATGGGAACGGGAATATGTAGGTTGGATGAAGATGGATGTGCTGAAAGCAGAGAATTGCGGTCAAAAGATAGATCTCATTAACATTGACAGAAGCGACGGAAAGGCCTATAAAATATTCCCTGATGATAATGAAAATGGCGAAGAATATGTTTGCATTCAGAATATACAGAGCTACAAATGGAATAAATGGCTGGGGACGAATATTGGACATGGTATGCTGGTAACTTATGTCAAATATGATAAACCATATTTCTCACTAAGTGAAAATGATCTTCCTTATGTTAATAAAGTCAACAACACTATTGGGAAATCGAGAATGACCATTGTTCCTGCAGACGGACTTCTCATCAGTTCGTATTTGAGTGGTACTGGAAAGCAATATACAAGTGCAGAATACATTGCCTCGCACAAAGGTGACCCCTTCCCAGGCACGAGCAATGTCCATAATTTATACAGTATTCCATTGATATGGGCAGGACAGCCAATGGACAAACCACTCCTGAATATCCAAGAGAACAATCAGATCGTGTCTTTCTATTACATGTTCGAACCCGCTGAAAAGAATGAGGATATCAGCGAGGTGAACGTTCATGAATTGAGCATGATAACAGAATCTGATGAGAACCAGATCATCAATGAACATGAATGGAAAGATGCTGAAGATAACACGATAGCTACAGGGTATAAGGTCAAGAACTTCCAAGAAGTAGCTCTCGGCATAGAATCAAATATTGTTAATGCTTCAGACTGTAACATCCTGAGTCTTTGTGTAAAGCCATCACAGGCTATCACGTTGAATGTGACACTGACCTCTGGCACGCCTGAGACAAACAGTAATAGTAAGGTAGCGTTAGGGATGAATTCAAGGAAAACAGATAATGGTGTTTCTACATTTACTAAGTCATATGAACTTGAAGCTGGTGAGTGGCGTACGCTTGGTATTCAATTATCAAGCTTTGCTGCGCAAGGCGTCGACTTGTCCGAAATCAATAGTGTTATACTAAGTCTCGGTAGCGAGCCTGATAATAAGAAAGATAACATCCTTTTCCTTGAGGACGTCTATTTCAGTCAAAGTACACAACGTGCTATTGCCACCTTCATAAATCAAACAGACACAACCACAGCCAAAGAAAAGAAGGTTTACACACTCGACGGTCGTTACGTTGGTAACAACACTCGCGGCCTTGCTAAGGGTGTATATATCATCAACGGGAAAAAGACAGTGATTCGATGAGATTGTTCCTGTGCTTTATTTTGTTCTGCCTTACAACTATTGAAGGACAGGCCGCAAAGGCCTACCCTCACCCCGTCAAAACCATTCAATCAGATGGAACAACGCTCATCGTCGTAGCTCGCGGCGATGAGTCGTTTCATTATTATATGACCACCGATAGTGTATTGTTGTACCATGAGGGGAAGGATTTCTTCATTGCTCAGGTAAACAACGATGGTTCATTATCGCCCACTTCTCAGTTGGCTCATGAGAAAGGCAACAGAAAGGTGACAGAGGAACATTTGGCACAAGTACAAGACCGGCACTTATTTTTTCAGTTCCTGACAAAGCAGACGCAGAAGCGGATGATGCAAAGGGAACCTATCAAGGTGGATCATACGTATTTGCCACATACTGGTCAGCCACGCATTGCTGTTATCCTTGCGCAGTTTACCGATGACACATTCATGGATGAAGACCCCAAAAGTGTCTTTGAGCAGTATTTGAATGCTGAGGAAATAGATAATCAGGTGGGAAACCAAACCGTTGGCAGAAACTACGGTAGCGTAAGGCGCTATTTCAAGGATATGAGCTTCGGATTGTTTGAACCCCAGTTCGATCTTTATGGACCTGTCACCCTCTCTCATCCCACCTCCTATTATGGTGCTGGTAAGGACCGCATGGACCTGTTTATACCAGAAGTATGCGAATTAGCTGAGGAACAAGGATTGAAGTTCTCTGAATATGATAGCAATGACGACGGTTACGTGGATCTGGTTTATGTAATCTATGCTGGCTATTCTGAGTGTTTTACAGGAACACCCACAACATGCATCTGGCCCAAATCGGGAATCATCAGTGCCTTTGAGATGGATGGGAAATACATCTACCGCTATGGTGTGAATTCTGAACTTAACGCCTTTCCTGGTGCATGGGAGAACCCGCCATACAAACGCATCAACGGTATCGGATTGTTCTGTCATGAGTTCTCTCATTGCTTGGGAATGCCCGACTTCTACCCCACCTCAACAACTGCGCAGATTGCTTTTAATCCAGGAATGGAACGATGGAGCTTGATGGACGACGGCGAGTATGTGGATAATGGATATACACCTACCGAATATACGGCATGGGAACGGGAGGCCATGGGTTGGTTCGAGATAGATACACTGAACACATCTGGTTTCTATACGATGACTAACATCAATGAAGAAGGAGGAAAAGCTTATAGGATCATTAACAGTGAGGATTCCAGCGAGTGCTTCATCCTGCAAAACATTCAGCTAACCGGTTGGAACAGTAAACTCGACGGTCATGGAATGCTTGTAACGCATGTGGATTTCAGTCCTTCCATATTCAGAAACAACACGGTAAACAACACCATCGGTCATTCAAGGATGACCTTCATTCCTGCCGACGAAGAGTATATCAGCGCTTTCCAGATTGATGCAGAAACCATTACCCGACAGATGTATTGCGACAATCATGCGGGGGATCCCTTCCCAGGCACAAAAGATGTCACAGCCATCAATGAGTTTCCTGCCTATACCGGAATAATGAAAGAACGGGTGTATGACATTACGGAGCATCAAGAAAGGGTTTCGTTCTACTTTGATGACGGAACAACAGGCATCAAACAGACCATCATCTCGCAAAAAGAGAATGGGAAACACGAAATATTCACCCTTGACGGACGGAGCATGGGTTACAACATCGCCACGCTACCTAAAGGAATATATATCGTCAACGGACAGAAAACGGTTATTCGTTAGGAACCTCCTTCATCACCATCTTCCCGTCAGCTGATACGACCACATCTATTACATAACTGCTGGGCGAATCAGGAACACAAAGTTGTGCCTGATGATGGAAGCCTTCAGCATCAGTCTTCATCAGAATCATGTCACTGAGGATTACCTGATTGATGCGGTCCTTGGGAACAAACTGTACGAACTCGTGCTTCTTAAAATCATGCGAGTATTTCTTCACGGCTCCCTTGAACACAGCCACATGAATGGTATTATCATAATAGACATTTCCTACTTCCATACCCTCGTCTGTATTGGCCGACTTGATGACCTTATAGGTTGTGGGATTAACCTGAACATAACAATGATAACGTTCACCATTATAGGCTATTACGGTATCTCGCTTAATGGTTCTGTTCTGGTTCAGAACTACAGGATGCTTCGTCTCGAAATAGGTAATATCGTCTTCAGTATTATCACTCTTCACCAATTCCACTGTCTCCCCATTGGGATTCTTGAAGTCAAGCACATGCTCACTCTGACGGATAATCGGATACTTCACCACCGTACCGCCCTCAACGATAAGCGTATCGGCAATAATCATGAAATGAGCTGGCATACTGGTGGAGTCAGGATAATAGATACTATCCCCTTCCACCCGGAAAGCAGGTTCCTCGTCAACAGTGTTTACCCAGATGCCTTGCAATAGCTGCTTGGCCTGACGGTCCTCTTCCACCACAGGCAACATGTTATCCTGCTTCTTCCCTCCACAGGCAGAGAAAAGAACCACGACCATGATGATATATAAGAACCGTCGCATAAAAATGCTAATATGTTTATTCAAAATACTCCGCATCGCGGAATGCATTGGCTTTTAAATCCTTCTCACTGGTGAGTACATCTTGTTGGTTAATCGGCCAGACAATACCTAAGTCGGGATCATCAAATCGTATCGCTGCCTCAGCTTGGGGTGCATACACATTATCCACCTTGTAGGTAAAGATAGCTTCATCGCTCAGTACCAGGAAACCATGGGCGAAACCACGCGGGATGAAGAACTGTCGTTTGTTCTCGTCACTAAGTTCTACCATGACATGCTTACCGAAAGTTGGCGAGCTTTTGCGGATATCCACGGCTACATCCAATACACGACCCTTGATTACTCGTACTAACTTCGCTTGCGACAGGTCGCCCTTCTGGTAATGTAAGCCTCTGAGAACACCATAGCCCGACTTCGATTCATTGTCCTGAATAAAGTTTACCTTACCGATGTGCTCCTCAAACTCCGACTGCTTGAATGCCTCAAAGAAATACCCACGGGCATCATTGAATACCCGCGGCTCGATGATATAGACACCCTCGATTTCTGTAGCTTTGTATTCCATACGTGCAAAAGTAATCATAAAATTTTGATTATGGAAGATAATAGTTGTTTTTTTTGTTTTTAACATCCATTTCTTTGGTAATTCAGAAGAAAACGAGTAAATTTGCAGCATGATTGAACTCGAAAGACATATAGAGATTCTTCTTTTGAACAATGACTGCGTAATCGTCCCGAATCTGGGAGGATTCGTTGCGCATCATAGGGAGGCTCACTACGACGGGAACGACCAACTGTTCCTGCCGCCATTGCGTACCATAGGGTTCAATCCGAAACTCCACCTGAATGATTCCCTTCTTGCCCAATCGTATATTGAGGCATACGACATCAGCTATCCTGATGCCATGAACAGGATTGAAGGAGAAGTGAACGAACTGAAGCAGACGCTGGAGAATGAAGGCTGCTACGAGCTGAATGATATCGGTACGCTCTCGCTGAACGAGGACGGCCATTATGAGTTCATGCCCTGCGAAGCGGGTATTCTTACCCCTTCACTCTACGGTCTGAGTTCTTTCGACATGACTTGCGTGAACACCTCTGAGGATTCTGCTGCTGATTCTGCCACCATTATTAATATGGAGACGGAAGAAAAGAGCAAGACTGCTGATGAGGACAACGCAGCAGTTGCTGTTGCCTTGAAAGAGGATGAAGCGGAAGAGAAGCAGCCGCGCACCATCACCATTCGTGTCAGCACGCTCCGTAATGCTGCTGCCATTGCAGCCGCTGTCCTTGCTCTCTTCCTCATCACCACACCATTTGGAAGAGATGCACAAGCAGGGTTCAAGTTCTCTGACTTTGAGAAGACCTGGCTCTATCGGATCATGCCGAAGGAGAAGACAACTACCACAACTGATGTTAAGCTTCAGCCAGAGCAGACTGCCAAGGCAGAAATAAAAGCAGAGGCTCCGGCCGTTAAGCCTGAGCAGTTGGTTGTTAAGGAACAGGTAAGCGATGAGGTACAAGCACCTGCAGCACCCCAGCGCTACTGGTCGATTGTTCTGGCCAGTAAGGTAAGCATGAAGAATGCAAGGGCTTTCGTGGAAAAGCTCACCAGCGAAGGATTCAGTCTTGCAGAGGTTCTCGTTCAGAAAAGCGGAAACCGTGTAATCTATGGTAAATACGCCACAGAGAAAGAAGCCTATACCAACTTAGGACAGTTGCGCCACAACGAGGAATTCCGTGAGGCATGGGTTTATGAGGTGAAGAAATAAGCCGTACGCACACACCAAAACGTATTTGAAACATGAAGCGAGTAAGATGTCCTAAATGCGACCATTACATTACTTTTGATGAAACCCAGTACCAGGAAGGTCAACGACTGATCTTTCAGTGTCCTGATTGCAGTAAGCAGTTTGGTATTCGTATTGGTGTGTCCAAGCTCAGCGACCGACAGAAGGACGAGAACCCGGATGAGAATGCCAACGAGAAAGGTTTCGGTTCCATCATCGTCATCGAAAATGTGTTTCATTACAAACAGGTCATCCCGTTGCAATTAGGTAATAACGTAATCGGGCGCTATCAGAAAGGCAATTCTATCAATACTCCTTTCGAGACTGTTGATCCCAGCGTGGATCTCAACCATTGCACCATCAACGTTAAACGCGATAAGCATGGTAATATCTGTTATACACTTTCTGACAACAACAGTAATACCGGCACGTTCGTTGACAATGTGGAGTTAAAGCCCAATGAACGTCGAAGAATAGAAGACGGTACTTTGTTCACTATTGGAGCTACGAGCATCATTCTAAGAGGGGCGAATAATGAGGAAGAATAGGCATTTTTAAGCCCTTTTCCAAAACCTATGGTTTTACGATGCAAAAGCATAGGTTTTAGCGCCTAAAACCATAGGTATTGGAAGGCAAAACCGCAGGTATTCTTTTTCATAAAATAAGAGGGTGTGTCAATCGACACACCCTCAACTCTTTGTCAGGTTAATCTGACTACTCCTCCACAGCAGCCTGGGCGGCGGCAAGACGTGCGATAGGTACACGGAACGGAGAGCAAGAAGCGTAGTTCATACCGATCTTGGCACAGAACTTCACTGAACTTGGCTCACCACCATGCTCACCGCAGATACCGCAACGGAGATCAGGACGAACCTCGCGACCCTGCTTCACGGCATACTTGATCAGCTTACCAACACCCTTCTGGTCGAGTACCTGGAACGGATCCACCTTCAGGATCTTCTTGTCGAGGTAAACAGGCAAGAAGGAAGCGATGTCGTCACGGCTGTAACCGAAGGTCATCTGAGTAAGGTCATTTGTACCGAATGAGAAGTACTGAGCCTCTGAAGCAATCAAATCAGCTGTCAGAGCAGCACGCGGGATCTCGATCATGGTACCGATCTCGAACTCAACCTCGACGCCATACTCCATGAATACTTCCTTAGCGGCATACTGGATAATCTCCTTCTGCTGCTTCAACTCGTGTACAGTACCAATCAGCGGAACCATGATTTCCGGCATTGGGTTCTTACCCTCTTGCTTCAATTCGCAAGCTGCAGAGAGGATAGCCTTGGTCTGCATAGCGGTAATCTCCGGGAATGTGATACCCAGACGACAACCACGGTGACCCAGCATGGGGTTGTTCTCAGCCAGTGAGTCAACACGACGCTTAATCTCATCCAGACTTACGCCCATCTCCTTAGCCATGATCTCCTGACCAGCCTGATCGTGTGGTACGAACTCGTGGAGAGGAGGATCGAGCAGACGGATGTTCACGGGCAGACCGTCCATAGCCTCGAGGATACCCTTGAAGTCGGCCTTCTGATAAGGCAGCAGCTTAGCCAATGCCTTCTCACGTCCGGCAACGCTATCAGCAAGAATCATCTCACGCATAGCAACGATCTTCTGATCCTCGAAGAACATGTGCTCGGTACGTGTCAAACCGATACCCTTAGCACCGAAGGCGCGAGCCACCTGTGCATCATGCGGTGTATCAGCGTTTGTACGAACCTGCAGCTTCGTGTACTTGTCACAGAGGTCCATCAGTTCCTTGAAGTCACCACTCAGCTCAGCAGCCTTTGTGGGAACCTCGCCAGCATAAACCTGACCGGTTGTACCGTTCAGAGAGATGTAATCACCCTCCTTGTAAACGATACCGTCGATCTCTACGGTCTTGTCCTTGTAGCTTACATTCAGTGCACCTACACCAGATACGCAGCACTTACCCATACCACGTGCAACCACAGCAGCGTGAGAAGTCATACCACCGCGAGCGGTGAGGATACCCTCAGCAGCAGCCATACCTGCGAGATCCTCAGGAGAGGTCTCAATACGTACGAGTACTACCTTATGACCATTCTCGTGCCATTCCTTGGCATCGTCAGCATGGAACACGATCTGTCCGCAGGCTGCACCGGGAGAAGCGGGAAGACCTTGAGCAATCACCTTTGCAGCAGAGAGCGCCTTCTTGTCGAAGACAGGGTGCAACAGCTCGTCGAGCTTCTGAGGCTCGCAGCGGTTGATGGCTGTCTTCTCATCAATCATGCCCTCGTGGAGCAAGTCGATGGCAATCTTCACCATAGCAGCACCAGTACGCTTACCGTTACGGGTCTGGAGGAACCAAAGCTTACCTTCCTGAACGGTGAACTCCATATCCTGCATGTCGTGATAGTGGTGCTCCAGCTTATCCTGGATTCCGTTCAGTTCATTGTAAATCTCAGGCATAGCCTCTTCCATAGAAGGATACTTGGCTACACGCTCCTCCTCAGAGATTCCGGCACGCTCAGCCCAGCGCTGAGAACCAATCTTTGTGATCTGTTGCGGGGTACGGATACCAGCAACCACGTCCTCACCCTGAGCATTTACCAGATACTCACCGTTGAACAGGTTCTCACCATTAGCGGCGTCACGGCTGAAGCATACACCAGTAGCAGAGGTATCACCCATGTTACCGAATACCATAGCCATCACCGATACGGCTGTACCCCACTCATCAGGAATACCTTCCATCTTACGATAGAGGATAGCGCGCTCGTTCATCCAAGAACGGAACACAGCGCAGATAGCGCCCCAGAGCTGCTCGATAGGATCATCGGGGAACTCCTTACCTGTACGCTCCTTGATGGCAGCCTTGAACAGCTTCACCAGTTTCTTCAGGTCGTCAACAGAAAGGTCCTTGTCGAGAACCACACCGCTCTCCTTCTTCACATTCTCGATGATTTCCTCGAACGGATCGATATCGGTCTTGTTCACGGGCTTCATCTCGAGCACCACGTCACCGTACATCTGTACGAAACGACGGTAGCTGTCGTAAACGAAGTGAGGATTGTTAGTCTTCTTCACCATACCCTCAGCCACCTCGTCGTTCAGACCCAGGTTCAAGATGGTGTCCATCATACCCGGCATGGAAGCACGGGCACCAGAACGAACAGATACCAACAGCGGGTTCTCCTTATCGCCGAACTTACTGTTCATCAGTACCTCGATGTGCTTAACTGCATTCATCACGTCATCGTTCAAGATCTCCATGATCTTGGCCTGACCTACCTGATAGTACTCATTACAGCAATCGGTTGTGATTGTGAAACCTGGAGGAACGGGAACCCCAATGAGGTTCATTTCAGCAAGGTTCGCACCCTTGCCACCCAGTGCCTCGCGCATTTGTGCATTACCTTCGGCTTTCCCATTACCGAAGAGATAAACTCTTTTTTCGCTCATACTTTATAGTTATTATAAATGTAAATCTGTGTTTCAATTTTTATATTGTGCAAATATACAAAAGAAATTTGATTCTTCCAAATATTTAAACTTTTTTTGGAACATTATTTTGATAGTATAGTAGCAATCATTGGAGTCGCTTGCTGTGAGACTTCAATTTATTCCCATGTTGGGAACAAATTATTCCCACGTTGGGAACATTTCATTCCCACACTGGGAACATTCAGATATCATACCCTTCAAATTACTTTACCACATGTCGTGACTGGTATTCATCTTTATCAGGAAAACCTCTTTGTCCAGGAAAACCTCCAAAAGACTCAAATACGACACTGTCATTGTATAGAATAAACTGGTTGATTGACAAAGCTTCACGCTTTTCTTCTTTCGTCAGATGACGATCGTACAAAGCAAACTGATAGATATCGCCTCCATGCCATCTATACTGCAAAACGCTTTTGCAATCCATCCACCCATCGTTGGGATTCTTGTCTATCTCAATACCTATAATTCCAGCTTTGTGCATTTTCTTTTGAATCACAGCCAGCTCCTGCATCGACAATCCCGCATTCTGTAAAACCGTTTCAAGTTCCTGTTTGCTTACTATGCTTGCACAATCCCAATCATCTCTCTTGTTTCCTATCGAGAACTTCCTTACCTCATCATTCCTATATAGAAGAATTATCGAACAACTATCATCCAAGGAACTGCGCACATATTTGACCAAGTCATACATATCGTTATGATGAATCTTGAAATGTTTCTCCATCAAAGCAGCATCACAAGGTTCTGGCTTGGGAAGGAACATATAAAACAGGAAAAACAGAACGACATTGAGGATATGGAGTGAAAGGACAATCTTCTTATAGATAGATGTGGGAGGTATTAAGCACCTAAGAAAAGAAACCAGGATAATAATAAAAATAGGTAGAGTTATAAACCACAACCACACAAGACCAACAATATTATTATTTAGAATCCCTATCATTTCTGCGTCATCATGACTTGTCAGTCCCATGGAAACAATGGCGGTTGTGATAGAGAGTATTAACAAAACCTCTAACACTCTATATGAACAGCTAAGGAATGATTTCATTCTCATTTTCTTCAACAATTGATGTTTTGTATGCAAATTTAGGTGTTTATTCTCAAAACAACAAATGTATTAGTTTTATTTAGCTAACTTCACAGAATTTACTCCTTCTCGGCAAAAAAAGAACAAGTTCTTTGTTTTGCTCTCGTTTTTTCGTAACTTTGCAAAAGAAAATGAACAGTTATAATCAATGAGCAGGAAAAAGAAACCATTACCAATATTGGAACAGGTGGAGATTGAAGCATGTGCCGCCGAAGGAAAGTCGTTGTTCCACTGGGACGACTTGGTAGTATTCGTACCCTTTTGCGTACCAGGCGACATCGTTGACGTACAGATCAGAAGAAAGAAGCACAGCTTTGCCGAGGGTGAAGTGGTGAGGTTTATACAATATAGTAAGGTACGCGAAGAACCGCGCTGTAAGCACTTCGGTATCTGCGGCGGCTGCAAATGGCAGAACCTGCCCTACTCTGAGCAACTGAAGATGAAGGAACAGCAGGTAAAGGACCAACTGACGCGTATCGGAAAGATTGAACTGCCTGAGTTCCGCCCTATCCTTGGTTCGGTCAAGCAGTGGGAATACCGCAACAAAATGGACTATGGTTGCGCCAACAAGCGATGGTTGACGAAGGAAGAAGTAAGAGAGTGGAGTGAGGAGAGTGGAGTGAGGAGAGAGAATAGTCCTAGAAAAAATACCCCGGCCATCGGTTTCCATATCACGGGGGCGTTCGACAAGATCCTGCCCATAGAGAAATGCTGGCTGATGGATGACCTCCACAATCAGATTCGCAATGAGATCTTCGATTTTGCCCTGAAGAACGACATCAGTTTCTTCGACCTGCGAGAACAGGTGGGCTTACTTCGCGATGTCATCATCCGCAACTCAAATACTGGCGAATGGATGGTGATTATTCAGTTCCATCTGGATAGTTCTGCGGCAGATAACGAGGGAAACCGTTGGGAAAGTGAAGACGGAAAGAAGGCCTTAGCATTACTACAGTTCGTTGCTGATAAATTCCCACAAATCAGTTCATTACTCTATCTCGATAATCAAAAGTGTAATGATACGATAGGCGATCAGGACATCCTTGTATTCAAAGGTAATGACCATATCTTCGAGACCATGGAAGATTTGAAGTTCAAGGTGGGTCCGAAATCGTTCTACCAGACAAATACTGATCAGGCCTACCATCTTTATTCGGTGGTTCGGGAATTCGCATTCGGTTCACCCCTCCCTTTGGAGGGGAAGGGGGTGGCTCCGCTTGTCTATGATCTCTACACCGGCACGGGCACCATAGCCAACTTCGTGGCCCGCAAGGCCCGCAAGGTGATTGGCATTGAATATGTGCCTGAGGCCATCGAAGATGCGAAGGTGAATTCCCAGATCAACACCATCGACAACACCTTGTTCTTCGCCGGTGACATGAAGGATGTGCTTAATGATGAGTTCATCAGCGAACACGGAAGACCCGACATCATCATTACCGACCCGCCTCGTGCTGGTATGCATCCTGATGTGGTACAGACCATCCTGCGCACTTCGCCCAACCGTATTGTCTATGTCAGCTGCAACCCAGCCACACAAGCACGCGACCTTCAGATGCTCGACTGCGACTATCGGGTAATTGCTGTGCAGCCAGTTGATATGTTCCCGCATACACCGCATGTAGAGAATGTTGTACTGTTAGAGAAAAAGTAAAGATAATTTGGAAGTATCGGAAAAATTGTTTATATTTGCAATCAATTACAAATTTTCTATTAACTTTAACAGAATAAGCCATGACTAAAAAGATCACGCTAATGCTACTTATGGCTTTTGTTGCCATAACCGTCAGCGCAGAAACAACTACCGAAACAGAGGAGGTACAGAATACCTCACAGACATCTACTAACGATGTGCCAGCATGGGTGAAGAACATCAAGTTCAGCGGATACGCCATGTTGCAGTACCAAGGGCAGGACAAGGAAGGTGCACACACCAACTCCTTCAACCTTCGTTTGGCTCGTTTTATTCTCGATGGCAAGATCGGCGACTTCGACTGGCGCGCTCAGATTCAGGGAACCAATGCCAAGGGTCCTGGCGAGCCTACCGTACAACTTGTTGACCTCTATACAGAATGGCGCAAATACCCGGAGTTCAAAATCCGTGCAGGACAGTTCAAACGTGCCTTCACCTTTGAGAACCCCACCCACCCCATCACACAGGGATGGAGAGGTTACGCTGATGTGATTAACCGTCTGTCAGGCTTCGGTGACCGTGCCGGAGAGAAATCCAGCGGTGGACGCGATATCGGTGTACAGCTCTCAGGTGACATCCTCCCGAACGCCAGCGGACGAAAGTTACTTCACTATCAGGTAGGCGTCTATAACGGTGAAGGTATAAACCGCAGTGACAAGAACAACCAGAAGGATATTATCGGCGGTATCTGGGTAATGCCCATGAAGGGTGTCCGCATCGGTGCCTTCGGATGGCACGGTAGTCACGGCGATATGGTGGTTGGATATACCCCTGCAGGAACAGCCATTACAGACAATGTTCCCCTGAACCGTTACGCCATCTCTGCCGAGTACGACAAGGACGAATACACGTTCCGTGCTGAGTACCTGCATTCTCAGGGTTGGGGAACAGGAGTCGTTGGCAACAATGTCATCAACTACAACTTAGGCGACAAGGCTGATGGTTGGTACGCATTCGGTATCGTTCCAATCATCAAGTCGAAACTCCACGCCAAGGCTCGTTACCAGACCTATCGTGTTGCGAAGGAATGGAGCAGCTCAGTAAACCAGGTAGAATGTGGTTTGAACTATTTCTTCACCAAGAACCTGGAGATGCATCTGGAGTATTCTCATGTTAACGACCGTAATCTTGCACCCGACAATCACAACTATAACTTAGTGGATGTAGAACTCGATTTCCGATTCTAATTCTTTTTATAAAAACCTATGAATATACCTACAGTATTTTGGCTCGTGCCGATCGCATCACTTGTAGCCCTCGGCATGGCGTGGTTCTTCTTCAAGAGTATGATGAAGGCCGACGAGGGTACCCCTCGTATGAGAGAGATTGCACTTTTTGTGCGTAAAGGTGCTATGGCTTATTTGAAGCAGCAGTACAAGGTAGTATGTATTGTCTTCGTGGTATTGTGTGCCCTCTTCGCCTTTATGGCTTATGGGCTGAATGTGCAGAACCCGTGGGTTCCGTTTGCCTTCCTCACAGGTGGTTTCTTCTCTGGCTTAGCTGGATTCTTTGGAATGAAGACCGCCACTTATGCTTCTGCCCGTACGGCCAACGCAGCCCGTCAAAGCATGGATGCCGGACTGAAGATTGCTTTCCGTAGCGGCGCCGTGATGGGTCTTACCGTGGTAGGCCTCGGTCTGCTCGACATTGCCATCTGGTTCCTTGTACTCAACCACTTCTATTCAGGCGACGAGATGGCCCTCATCACCATCACCACAACCATGCTTACCTTCGGTATGGGTGCTTCCACACAGGCGTTGTTCGCCCGTGTTGGTGGAGGTATCTACACGAAGGCTGCCGACGTAGGTGCCGACATCGTAGGTAAGGTAGAGGCAGACATTCCGGAAGATGACCCCCGTAATCCTGCCACCATTGCCGATAATGTGGGTGATAATGTGGGCGACGTAGCTGGTATGGGTGCCGACCTCTATGAGAGCTATTGCGGTTCTATCCTCTCAACAGCAGCCCTGGGTGCTGCAGCCTTTGGTATCGCAGGTCTTGAAGTACAGCTCAAGGCTGTTATTGCCCCGATGCTGATTGCCGCTGTAGGCGTATTCCTCTCACTGTTAGGAATCTTCCTGGTTCGTACAAAGGAAGGTGCCACGATGAAAGATCTGCTCCGTTCACTCGCTCTCGGAACAAACGTGAGTGCTGTTCTCATCGCCATTGCCACCTTCTTCATTCTCTATCTCTTAGGTATTGAGAACTGGTTAGGACTCTCCTTCTCTGTTATCTCTGGTCTGGCTGCCGGTGTCATCATCGGACAGGCTACCGAATACTACACCTCTCACTCGTATAAGCCTACTCAGAAGATCTCCGAGGCAGGACAGACGGGTGCAGCTACTGTGATTATCAAGGGTATCGGTACAGGTATGATCTCTACCTGCATCCCGGTTATCACCATTGGTGTGGCCATCATGCTCAGTTACATGTGTGCCAACGGGTTCGATCTCTCATTGTCATCACAGTCACTAGCTCATGGTCTTTATGGTATCGGTATTGCAGCCGTTGGTATGCTCTCTACGCTGGGTATCACCCTCGCCACCGATGCTTACGGTCCGATTGCCGACAATGCAGGTGGTAATGCAGAGATGTGCTCACTGGGTGAAGAGGTTCGTCACCGTACTGATGCACTCGACGCACTGGGCAATACTACTGCCGCTACCGGTAAGGGCTTTGCCATCGGTTCTGCTGCCCTCACCGCTCTTGCACTGCTCGCCTCTTACATCGAGGAGATCAAGATAGCGATGGTACGTGCTGGTCAGGAGCTGACGAACGTGGCAGGTGAAGCCATTGCCGCTTCCAATGCAACCATCCCCGACTTCATGAACTTCTTCCAGATCAACCTGATGAATCCAAGAGTCATCGTTGGTGCGTTCATTGGCGCCATGGCAGCCTTCCTGTTCTGTGGAATGACTATGGAGGCTGTAGGCCGTGCTGCCGAGAAGATGGTACAGGAAGTACGTCGCCAGTTCAAGGAGATTGCCGGTATTCTGGAAGGAACAGGCACACCCGATTATGGTCGTTGCGTAGAGATCTCTACCCGTGCTGCCCAGCATGAGATGATCTTACCATCTATTCTGGCTATCATCATCCCTATCATTGTGGGCTGTGTTCTTGGTGTAGCTGGTGTACTAGGTCTCTTGGTTGGCGGTCTGGCTGGCGGATTCACGCTGGCTGTTTTCATGGCCAACGCAGGTGGTGCCTGGGACAATGCGAAGAAGAACATCGAGGAAGGTGCCTTCGGTGGCAAGGGTAGCTTTGCCCACAAGGCTTGTATCGTTGGCGATACAGTGGGCGATCCCTTCAAGGATACCTCCGGTCCGTCGTTGAACATCCTCATCAAGCTGATGTCGATGGTCAGCATTGTCATGGCCGGTCTGACAGTGGCCTTCATCTAAACCTTTTCTTCGCAAAAGAATTACCTTTTTCAGAGATCGTGTCAAAGCATTTCAATCGGTTTTGGCACGATCTCTTTCATTATATTATACGAAAAATCGAATATTTGAGATTTTTTGTCACATTTTCTTGTTTATTTTCCATCTATTGATTATATTTGCACCGTAAAAACTCAAGCGTTAACATATAATATGGATTTAGAACATAATCCTTGCCACACGACTAAACATGATGCTCAAGGACAAGAAGTCATAGGGCACCATCATTCAACAGAAGAATCCTCCCATCAGAACGATGGGACTAAAACCCATACGCATTCTCATCGTCATCATCACCATCATCACATGGATAGTTCAGAACGTGTCAAGAACCGGATTCTCATGACTGCCAAGAGACGTAAGATCATTGAGAAATACCTATTCCGCTTCATGTGCATTGTCGCCATGGTTGTTGTGCTGACATGCCTTTATGTATATATTTTCAACCCCCAGTAGTTACATTTATATAATAGTTCACTTTGTGTTCAATGCACATGAGTCGTTGCCGCTTGTCCTTGGAACCCTCCAAGGACAATGCAACATGTCCCATTGTCCGTCTAAGGTTGATCTCCACACAAGGATGAAGCAGGAATCCCTGTTGGTCATTACGTGACACCATCATCATGTCAACGCCCAACGGTCCCGTGTAACGATGTTCCAACAAAACCGGAAAACATGCACCTATCCGCTCTTTCACTGCATCGATCAGCGCAAGAGGAATCCATTTGTTCATGATAGCCCTTTTCTCTTCTTCCGAAGCCAGCAGATTTCCCGTATAAGTATGGTTCACGGTCTCGAACAACGACAAGCCCACATACTCCACTTCGCCGTTCTCATGCATGAAAAACTCCATAGCAAAATCCTTCACCTTATTATAATATGGCTCTACCATGACTCCTCCCTGCATCTGGATTACCCGTTGAACCCATCCGCTAACCGAAGGATTCATCTCACCATCCACATAGCGAACCCCTCGCCCACTGCTGCTCCAAGGTGCTTTGAGAACCACACGACGCCAGTCGGCTATGGTTTCCACCACCTCCTTCAGCGATGTATGATAGCGTGCTTCACCACAAGTCTGGTCTTCAATGCCATCACGAATAGCATGTAGTGCAGGAATGGTGGTTACACGACTGGACAATCGCCGCACAAAAGCCAGATCATCATCTGTGGGAAGAATCGTTTCCGGCAGTCCGTGCTCAGCCAACGCAGTCCTAATAGTAATATCCCAACCCCACGGTAATACCCGGTCAACCTGTAACTTCGGCAAATCGCTCCATGTCACGAACAGTACATCCTTTCCTTTCACGAAGCCTGACGAAGCCTTGATGGCAAAAGCGATATCATCTACAAGAACAGCATCCCCGTCGGAAGCCCACAAAGCAGGAATCCAGCCCAGGTTCATTCTCAGTTCCTGGGCCACATGCGGCATGGTGAGATGACGGCGGTTATGAGCCAGCGCTATATCATGCTCGGGGTTGAAAACATGTAAATCCATTTTGTAAAATTCGTCATGCAAAAATAAGCATATTTCTTCTATAACATTCCATCCAACATTAAATTAACAAAAAAAAGAGAGATTTTGTAAACTTGACTTTGCAATATGCGAAATAAGTATTACCTTTGCACATGATTTTGCGATAACATTCAAGGATTATTGGAAATGGAGGCTTTTTTTCGTACACACTCATACCTCGTGGAGCATGTCAATGCGCCCGTTCGCCGTCTTCTCATGGACGAGATAGACTGGAACGACCGCATGATCGGCATCAAGGGAACTCGTGGTGTGGGTAAAACTACCTTCCTGCTCCAATATGCCAAGGAACATTTCGACACACACGACCGCAAATGCCTCTATCTCAACATGAACAACTTCTATTTCCAAGGAAGAGGCATTGCTGACTTTGCAGGATCTTTTTATGAGAATGGCGGTAAGGTACTGCTCATCGACCAGGTGTTCAAGGAACCCAACTGGAGTCATGAGCTGCGGAAGTGCCATGATCTGTACCCCGGTCTGAAGATTGTTTTCACAGGATCCAGCGTGATGCGCTTGAAAGAGGAGAATCCGGAACTGAACGGAATCGTCAAGAGCTATAACCTCAGAGGGTTCTCGTTCAGGGAGTTCCTGAACCTGCAGACCGGTCATCAGTTCCGTCCGTTCACCTTAGAGGAGATCCTCAACGACCATGAGCATCTCACACGCCAGATCCTCCCCCATGTATCGCCGCTGAAGTTCTTCCAAGATTATCTGCACCATGGGTTCTATCCCTTCTTCCTGGAACACAGGAACTATTCTGAGAACCTGCTCAAGACGATGAACATGATGACCGAGGTGGACATTCTGCTCATCAAACAGATTGAACTGAAGTATCTTACAAAAATCAAGAAATTGTTCTACCAGTTGGCTGTGGAAGGTCCTAAGGCACCGAACATCTCCCAGCTGGCCATTGACATCGAGACCAGTCGTGCCACCGTGATGAACTACATCAAGTACCTGGCCGATGCCCGTCTCATCAATATCATCTACCCGCCGGGACAGGATTTCCCCAAGAAGCCGGTAAAGGTAATGCTGCACAACACAAACCTGATGCATGCCATTTACCCTATCGAAATCAAACGGCAGGACATCATGGAGACCTTCTTCGTGAACTCTATGTGGAAAGATCACACCGTGAACTTAGGCGGAAAAGACGGTTACTATATAGTTGACGGAGATAAGCGGTTCAGAATCTGCAACGCTGAAGGAAGCAACAAGATCCGCATCAACCCCGATACAATCTATGCCCGATACAATACTGAGGTGGGCATGAAGAACCAGATTCCGCTATGGCTGCTGGGATTCTTATATTAATTGAAAATTGAGAATTGAAAATTGAAAGATTGGAAATTTATAGAATAATATATCGTTAACATTATTAATTATTATGGCTAAAGAAAAGAGATTTATTACTTGTGATGGTAATGAGGCTGCTGCTCATGTGAGCTACATGTTCTCTGAAGTTGCTGCTATCTACCCCATCACCCCGTCATCACCCATGGCGGAGCACGTTGACGAGTGGGCTGCCAAGGGTCGCAAGAACCTGTGGGGCCAGAACGTCTCAGTACAGGAGATGCAGTCGGAGGCTGGTGCTGCCGGTGCCGTTCACGGATCACTGCAGGCTGGTGCGCTGACTACTACATTCACGGCTTCTCAGGGTCTGCTCCTGATGATCCCCAACATGTACAAGATTGCCGGTGAGTTGATTCCCACCGTATTCGATGTATCTGCCCGTACCCTGGCTTCTCATTCTCTGTGTATCTTCGGTGACCACCAGGATGTGATGGCTTGTCGTCAGACTGGTTTCGCCATGCTCTGCGAAGGTGGCGTACAGGAGGTGATGGACCTCACCGCTGTTGCTCACCTGGCAACGCTCGAGACCTGCGTACCGTTCGTGAACTTCTTCGACGGTTTCCGCACCTCTCACGAGTATCACAAGATTGAGTTGATGGATCAGGAAGATATCCGTCCGCTGGTAAAGGAAGAGTACATCAAGCGTTTCCGCGACCGTGCTATGTCACCCGAGCGTCCTATCACTCGTGGTACTGCCGAGAACCCCGAAACCTTCTTCACACACCGTGAGGCTTGTAACCCCTACTACGATTCAGTACCTGAAGTAGTAGAGAAGTATCTGGGCGAGATCTCTAAGATCACCGGTCGTGAGTATCACCTCTTCTCTTATTACGGAGCTGAGGATGCTGATCGTATGATCATCCTCATGGGTTCTGCCACTGATGCTGCCCGCGAGGCTATCGACTACCTGAACGCTAATGGTCAGAAGGTGGGTATGATTTCTGTTCACCTCTATCGTCCGTTCTCAGTGAAGCACCTGCTCGCCTCTGTTCCCAAGAGCGTGAAGCGCATTGCTGTACTCGATCGTACCAAGGAGCCCGGTGCTAACGGTGAGCCTCTGTACCTCGACGTGAAGGATGCTTACTACGATGTAGAGGATCGTCCGTTGATCGTTGGCGGTCGTTACGGTCTTGGTTCTCACGACACCACTCCGGCTCAGATCATCAGCGTGTTCAACAACCTTGCAATGCCCGAGCCCAAGAATCACTTCACCATCGGTATCGTAGACGACGTGACCTTCACTTCTCTGCCTGCCGTTGAGGAGATTGCTCTGGGTGGCGCTGGCATGTTCCAGGCTAAGTTCTTCGGTTTGGGTGCTGATGGTACCGTAGGTGCTAACAAGAACTCAGTGAAGATTATTGGTGACAACACCGATAAGTACTGCCAGGCTTACTTCTCTTACGACTCTAAGAAGTCGGGTGGTTTCACCTGCTCTCACCTGCGTTTCGGCGATACACCGATCCGTTCTACCTATCTGGTAACCACACCTAACTTCGTGGCTTGCCACGTTCAGGCTTACCTCCACATGTACGATGTGACTCGCGGTCTGCAGAAGAACGGTCAGTTCCTGCTGAACACCATCTTCGACGATGCTGAGCTGGAGAAGTTCATGCCGAACAAGGTAAAGAAGTACTTCGCACAGAACAACATCACTGTCTATACCATCAACGCTACCAAGATTGCACAGGAGATTGGTCTGGGTAACCGCACCAACACCATCCTGCAGAGTGCTTTCTTCCGCATCACCGAGGTGATCCCGGTAGAGCTCGCTGTAGAGAAGATGAAAGCCGCTGCCTTGAAGTCATACGGTGCTAAGGGTCAGGATGTGGTTGACAAGAACTATGCAGCTATCGACCGTGGTGGTGAGTACAAGCAGCTCACCGTGAAGCCCGAGTGGGCTAACCTGCCCGATGATGAGCCGAAGCAGGACAATGCTCCCGCCTTCGTAAAGGAAGTGGTTCGTCCTATCAACGCTCAGGCTGGCGATCTGCTGCCCGTCAGCGCATTCGCCAAGTTCGGTACTATCGACGGTTCTTGGGAGGTTGGTACTGCCGCTTACGAGAAGCGCGGTGTTGAGGCCTTCGTTCCTGTATGGAACATCGAGAACTGTATCCAGTGTAACCAGTGTGCTTATATCTGTCCTCACGCAGCTATCCGTCCGTTCGTGATGGACGATGAGGAGGTGAAGGGCTACGAGGGCAAGACCATCGAGATGAAGGCTCCGAAGGCCATGGCAGGTATGCACTTCGCTATCCAGGTCAGCGTACTCGACTGTCTGGGCTGCGGTAACTGTGCTGACATCTGTCCGGGTAATCCGAAGCTCGGCAAGGCACTCACCATGGCTCCGTTCAACCCCGATGCTGAGGATATGAAGCTCGAGGCTAAGAAGTGGGAGTACTGCGTGAACGAAGTGAAGAGCAAGCAGGATCTCGTTGACATCAAGAGCAACGTGAAGAACTCTCAGTTCGCACAGCCGCTCTTTGAGTTCTCTGGCGCTTGTGCTGGTTGCGGTGAGACTCCGTATGTGAAGCTGCTCTCTCAGCTCTTCGGTGACCGTCAGATGATTGCCAACGCTACAGGTTGTTCTTCTATCTACTCTGCTTCTATTCCTTCTACTCCTTACACCAAGAACGAGAAGGGTCAGGGTCCTTGCTTCAACAACTCACTGTTCGAGGACTTCTGCGAGTTCGGTCTCGGTATGGCTCTGGGTAACAAGAAGATGAAGGAGCGCGTTGCTAAGCTGTTGCAGGAGATGATCGACGGCAACGCCAGCGACGAGTACAAGGCTTTGGCTCAGGAGTGGATCGACAACTGCGAAGATGCCGACAAGACCAAGGAGATTGCTCCGAAGCTGCGCAAGTGCATTGCCGAGAGTGCTGCCAAGGGCTGTCCGGTATGCAAGGAACTCCAGACACTCGACCACTACCTCGTGAAGCGTTCACAGTGGATCATCGGTGGTGACGGTGCTTCTTACGATATCGGTTACGGCGGTCTCGACCACGTGATTGCTTCTGGTGAGGACGTGAACATCCTCGTGCTCGATACTGAGGTTTACTCTAACACGGGTGGTCAGGCTTCTAAGGCTACTCCGCTTGGTGCTATCGCTCAGTTCGCTGCTCAGGGTAAGCGCATCCGCAAGAAGGATCTGGGTATGATTGCCACTACCTACGGCTACGTATATGTTGCTCAGATCGCTATGGGTGCTGATCACGCTCAGTGCTTGAAGGCCATCCGCGAGGCTGAGGCATGGCACGGACCGTCAATCGTCATCGCTTACGCTCCCTGTATCAACCACGGTCTGAAGGCCAAGGGCGGTATGGGTAAGAGCCAGGCTGAGGAGAAGAAGGCCGTTGCTTGTGGCTACTGGCACCTCTGGCGTTACAACCCAGCCCTCATTGAGGAAGGCAAGAATCCGTTCAGTCTCGACTCTAAGGAGCCTAACTGGGCCGACTTCCACGACTTCCTGCTGGGTGAGGTTCGTTACCTGTCTGTCAAGAAGGCATATCCCAACGAGGCAGAGGAACTCTTCGCCGAGGCTCAGCGCATGGCACAGCTCCGTTACAAGAGCTATGTTCGCAAGACACAGGAGAATTGGGAGGATTAATCCCGACGAGAAGTTTAGGGTAATCCCCTATCCTATTATATTTAGAGGTGGAACATTGCTGTTCCACCTCTTTTTATATAAGTTTCAATGAGAACACATAATTTTTTGAACGATTTGACGTTTCATGTGTATGCTGTCAAAACAAATTCAAATAAAGCGTATGAAACGGACAATGTTGACAATGCTGGCAGCCGTCACGATGATGACTGGTGCCAGTGCACAGAAAACAGAGCGCCTCGCCCACATCGTGGATGGTTTCTATGAAAAAGACTCTGTGGTTTTAGACAGCATGTATAACTACTGGAACGACTTCGTGGCGCAACACCCGAAGGACGAGATTGCATGGCGCAATCTCTTCGAGGTGACGGATAGGAAGGTCTTCTGTCTAGGGTACAAAAAGAAAGACTGGAAGTCAGGAGAAGACCTTCGCAAACAACTCAACGTGGTGGGACGCATGGAGAAGGCCATTCCCAACTCCTATACCTTTTATTATTGCGCTTATCAGGACAACTACAAACCGGGGTTGTTAGAAAAAGCCGATGCAGATAAGATGTACGCCGATTCGGCCATTGCCAAGCTCCCCGATGACTCTTGGGCTGACGACTACGAGCTCTGGATACAATACCTCATTCCGCAGCGCGACACCGTACGCATGGTCCAACTGCTGAAGCGTTACTACGAGAGCGGACAGTACCCCGAAGAGTCGTTGCAGTACCACTTCAACGAACTGCAAGGCATGGCCGAAGGCGGTGTTTACATCGGTCCTCATCCTGGCGGAATCATCGGCAAACTCATCCTGCAATATGTGTTAGGCGTGCACAAGGACAAGGTTCTCTACGATGAATATGCTGCCATGAACCCTGATTATGTGAAAGACGTATTCGGGCACATCGGTATTCCCTTCGACGACAAGGTGTGGAACCAGCTACATAACGCTTTGTTGCAGGACCAGACGCTCCGCAACATTATGCGCTACATCTTCGACCATTCCGAACGACCCGTCTATCTCTCGGCTCACGACATATGGGTGTATAATCTTAGTCAGGGATTGCCCGATGATATCAAGGCCTGCCTCTACAACGAAGGTCTCACCATGCGCTACTCGGCCAAGCCCTACGACAACCGCGCCGTGAAGCGTCGCAACATCGAGCAGCGCTACCGTCTGGAGTACTTGCGTATGCCTTTCCATCCCGAGGTCAGGGACACACGACGATACGAAATGTACAGCAGTTCAGGTCACTCCATGAACTACATCCGGTTGCTACACGACCAGCTGCCCTACTACAAGCAGCACAACCCAGAGCGCTACCAGTGGCTTACCGACATCTTCAACGATATCATCCGCCAGTTGGAGAAAAGGGGATACGATATTAATGAGTTCAAAGGCTATCTGAAATGAGTATCTTCCGTCTGAAACCCCTTCGGCAGCATACCGACGAGCAACTCATGACAAGAGCAGCGGCAGGCAGTGATGCAGCTTTCGAAGAGCTGTATCGCCGCTATGCCCGACGACTGAAGGGCTTCTTCTTCATGCAGCTGGGCGGTAACGAGGAACTGGCAGCCGACTATACGCACGATGTGTTCCTGCGGGCTTACGAGGCTCGAAGTCGTTATCAGGAAGGGCGAAGCGTCAGCACATGGATCTTCACCATTGCCTATAACCTCTGTCGTAACCACTACCGCAACAATGCCTACGAGGCGCAGCTGTTGGCCTCGCTCGATGCTGAGCCCATTTCCGAACAACCCATAGAGGTGCAACTGGATGCTGCCTCGCTCGACCAAGCCTTGGAACAGGTATTGAGCGAACTGCCCGCCCCTTTGCACCAACTCTTCTCACTACACTATCAGGAGGAACTCACCATCCCGCAGGTGGCCGAAATCATCGGAATACCAGAAGGAACGGTCAAGTCGCGCCTCCATAAAACCATGAACATCATCCGCAAAAAACTCAAAAGATATGAAAAATAACATCACCAACGAACAGATCATCCAGTCGGCCCGCCGTCAGCGGCAGACCGTCAACAACCGTATAGATGTAGAACCGTGGCAGTCGCACCGTCGTAAAGACCGTGGAATAGCTGCCGCCATTGCCGTTGCCGCCAGTTTCATCAGCTTCATCGCCGGCTACGGACTACATTCCAAGATGGCCCAACCCGACAAGCAGTCGTTGGCGCAGACCATTCAGGTGCAGCATGACACCATTATGCATATAGAGACCATCCGCGACACCGTCTATCAAACACGGGTAGTTACCCAATACAAGGAACGCCTCGTGGCTCGGAACACTAAAGAACAGCCATCCTCTACCTCATCCCAACAGTCGGATGTTGAGCAAATGGCCTGTTCCATGCTGTGCGACGATATTCCCTATGCTTTGCTGGCTACGCCGTAAAAGAAAAGTATTTTTTCATTTGGTTTTTCGCTCGTTTAATCGTACCTTTGCAGCCACAATTAAAAAACGAAAAGCTGTATGAAGATTAAGACACTCTTAGTAATGTTTGCCGCCAGTCTGGCTACCACCGCTTTGGCACAGGAGAAATTCGAGTTGGGAAAGCCAAACGACGACAACTATCGGTATTTGGATGAATACAAAGCACTCAAGGAATACATCGACCATGACAAGTATCCCAATTTCAAGTTGGGCATTGCTACCGAGAACCTCGATAACGCCCTGGTCAGGAACATGATCAGTAAAAACGCTAGCGAAACCGTTGCAGGTAACGCCATGAAGATGGCCAGTTGCGTAGATGGAAATGGTAACATGAATTTCAACAACGTGAAGAAATTCATCACTGCTGCCACCAACGCTGGCGTCAGCGTCTATGGCCACACCCTCGCCTGGCACTCGCAGCAGCCCAAGGGATGGTTACTCAAGCTGCTGGCCGACAAGCCCATACCGGGCACTGAGGAGTTCAACCTCATCACCGTCAAGGATTTCCGTACCGACCAGAACATCGGCTGGAAGCCCGATAACAACGAAAGCGAATACGGCTTCTCTTTCAAGTTCGACAAGACCAACGGACTGAAGGTGACTACCACCAAATCCTATCCTTGGGAGGTGCAGTTCGTCATCATGAGCAATATCGTCCTTGAAAAGAATAAGGAATATAAGATGACCTTTAATGTGAAGGGCTCTGGCTCTGGTAAGCTCGACGGTCGTCTGGGCGACTGGAACGGTGGTGCTAACTTCAGCATCCCGTTCAGCACGGAGTGGCAGGACGTACAGGTATCCGTCACCCCAACCATGGACGGAAACTTCATTCTCCTGCATGTTCCCAACTACATTGGCGATGTCTATATCCAGAGCATCAAGTTCGAAGGCTATAAGGCCAGCACCGTTCCCCAAACCAAGGAAGAGATGCACGACACCCTTGTCTATGCCATGGACAAGTGGATCAAGAGCATGATGGAAGCCTGCGACGGAAAGGTCAAGGCTTGGGATCTGGTCAACGAGGCCATCGGCGGTGACGGTAACGACGGCAGCGGAAACTATACACTGCAGCACTCGAAGGATTATAATCCAAACGGAAATCCTAATGCCACATGGGATGTAGGTGGCGATGCTTTCTACTGGCAGGACTATATGGGCGACCTCGAATATGTTCGTCAGGCCTGTCGTCTGGCCCGTAAGTACGGTCCCGAAGACATCAAGCTCTTCATCAACGACTACAACCTCGAGTCCGACTGGGACAACAACAAGAAAGTGAAGAGTCTGGTCAACTGGATCAAGAAATGGGAATCCGACGGCGTAACCAAGATCGACGGTATCGGTACGCAGATGCATATCTCGTGCCACGAGAACGAAACGAACCTGAACAACATCAAGAAGCATATCACCCAGATGTTCCAGATCATCGCCAATAGCGGTAAGCTCTGTCGCATCAGCGAGATGGATATGGGTTATGTACGCGGTTCCAACCGATGGGGCAGCTCCATCAAGACCAGTCAGATTACCGAAGCCGAGCACAAGAAGATGGCCGACTTCTACGAGTGGATCATCAAGGAGTATTTCCGCATCATCCCGCCCGAACAGCAGTGGGGCATCTGTCAGTGGTGTGCCACCGACTCACCTAACAACAGCGGTTGGCGTGGTGGCGAGCCCGTAGGCATCTGGGACAGTAACTACTACCGCAAGCATGTCTATGCCGGTTTTGTTCGCGGACTGAATGGCGGTGAGCCCACAGCCATCAGCAGCACTGTTGCCGACAGCACCGTCGACACCTCGAAGGGTATCTACAACCTCAACGGTGTGCGCATGCAGGCTACATCAATGGATGAACTCCCCTCCGGTCTTTACATCGTGAATGGGAAGAAGGTGGTGAAATAGAGTTAGCTTTTACTTCCCCCCTTTCTTCCCAACGTGGGAATAAAATGTTCCCAACGTGGGAATAAAATGTTCCCAACGTGGGAATAAATAGTTCCCAGCGTGGGAACAAATAGCTTTTAGCATCGTTAATTAATATAAAGAAAGGACTGAAAGAGTGTGTATTCGCAAAAAAGTTGTATTTTTGCATTTACAAACGAATCAATGAATGATTATGAAGCAAAGACATGCCGTGATTGTGCTCTTCGTCCTGATTGTTGCATCCAGTATGACCAGCTGGGGCAGTTATCGCACTACCAGCAGGTTGGTGTGCGAGGATATGGACAGAGCTCTTGCACTGACCATGCAGCAACAGCAGAGCGATGTGATCAGTCAGGACACCATCCGTACGTTTAACCGCCATTTGCAGATGGCAGAACTGCGGGGAAAGGCTACGCTGGCCGTAGATACCCGTAGTCGCCAGTTCAAGGCGTATGCCCACTGTTCTGAAGCCACCATCTTCAGCTTGTCCGACCAGCGTCCGGCTACCCTGCTGTGGATGCTGACAGGTATCTGGTTCGTGTTTGTATGGTATAGACGTCAAACCGACAGACAGATGCTTGCACCGAGTGTGGTGGGGAACAACTATGGCGGTCTGGTATATTCCGACACCGACCGTTGTTTCTATGCCGCCAATGGAGGCGAAGTACCATTCACACCCATGCAGCAGCACCTGATGGAGATGTTCTTCCAGTCGCCTTCGTACTCGCTGACCAAGACGGAGATTTGTGATGCGCTATGGCCGAAGAAACCTGATGCACACGAAACACTCTACACACTTGTTAGAAGACTGAAACCAGTGATTGAGCAACAATCGGATTTGAAAATCGTGTCCGACCGCAGTAAGGCGTACCGACTGGTAATCAAGTAATTAACACATGACACAAGGATGACAAGCAATTGTCAGCCAAATGTCAGACTGTTTTTTCTCCCATCCCATCATCTCTTCATACCTTTGCGTTTGAAATGTTGAAAATGCAAGATATGAAGAGATTCTTTTTATTGCCACTGGTCGTATGCTGCATGACAGCAGCGGCCCAAGACAATGGTGAGTCATTGTACGAGAAAGATGTAACGCTTGATGAGGTAACCGTGAAGGCAGCCCGTGTGGTGCAGCAAGTAGATAGAATGCGTATCTATCCGTCGAAACAGCAGATTGAGTCATCTGCGAACGGCTATTCCCTGTTGGCGAAGCTCACACTGCCCCACATCCGTGTTGACGAAGCCATGAGTAGCATTACCGCACTGACGAACCTTGGAAACGTTCAGGTGCGCATCAACGACGTTATAGCTTCACGTGACGATCTGCTTGCGCTCGATATGCAGGGTATCGATCATATAGAATTCATCGACAAGCCCGGAGTGCGATATGGGGATGATGTGGCATACATCATCAATATCAAGGTGAAGAAACCTGCGGGCGGCTATGTGATAGGTTCACAGCTTACCAACACCCTGACCGCCGTGAATGGAAGCGAGTCGGTATTCGCAAAGCTCAACCACGGGCGCAGTGAGTTTGCTTTGAACTACTCGCTCGACTACCATCACTTCAAGGGCGCTGAATATGATGCAAGAACAACTTATCGGTTGGAGAATGGTGAAGTGATGACCATGAACAGACGCAGCTTGAGCAGTCGGAACAGAAACATTAGTCATTTAGCACAACTTACTTACAGTCTGTGTGATAGCAGCTATATCGTACAAGTAAAACTAAAAGGGAATGCAGACATTCATCCTCAGCGAAACGATGCTATCATGGAACTGAACGGAACGCCCTATGACGACCGCTCCTCTTCGCGCCGTAGCTCTCCTTCGCTCGATATCTACTATCATCATGACTTCCATCAACACCAGTCGGTTACGGCCAACGTGGTGGGCACATCTATCAAGACCACGGGCGAAGAGGTGAACAATGAGGGCTCTGACTACAGGTATTCCACCAACGGACAAACCTACAGTTTGTGGAGCGAAGCCATCTACGAGAACCGTCTGAAGTCGTTCACCCTTTCGTGCGGTGTGCAGAGTTCCCAGCGATATAGTCATAACATTTATCAAGGTGATGTGCTTGCCGTCAACAACATGCATACTTCCGACCTCTATCTCTTCTCGCAACTGAAAGGCAATCTCAGTAAGCTGAGCTATATGGGCGGATTGGGTGTCAGCAGGCGCTATTACCGTCAGACAGATACAAAGCAGGATTTCTGGCTGTTCAGACCGAAGATGACGGTTATCTACCCCATCACCAACAACGTGAAACTGAAGTATGATTTCGAGATATCCCAGCACACCTCACAGATCGCCATGGTAAGTGACGTGAGCATCAAGATGAATACCATGGAAACGATCCTGGGCAATCCCGAAATCCATCCCAACCGTATGACCTCCCATCAGCTTCTGCTCTCCTACTCCACTCCACGCTTCACCTCAGAGCTGCAAGGTTATTACCGCATCAACAGTCATTGCAACCTGGAACAGTACATCCGGCGTGACGGACATTTCTATCAGACACAAGTGAATGCCGACAACGAGTGCAGCTTCTTCTATATAGAGAGCTACAACCAATGGGACATCATCCCCGAGAAGCTTACGGGTACCATCTATGGGGGCATCTACCGTTTCTTCAATTTCCTGAGAAACACAGGTAATGACTACACCCATACCTACACCTCGTTCAACGGCGGCTGCTCACTGCAGGCTTATCTGAACCGCTGGACGTTGGGGGCATACGCCGATAATGGCTGGAATTTCATGGAAGGCGAACACCGCGGTCATCAGGCACCTGCATGGTACTTCACGGTTACCTACCGCATGAACGATGCCCTCACCCTATCGCTCTTTGCCCAGCACCCGTTCAGTCAGCACCCGCTGACCAACAAGACCGAAGTGGTGAGTCGTTATGTTCAGAAAGAAATTACGCAACGTTGTCGTGACTATGGTAACATGCTTACGCTGAAAGTCTCCTGGCGACTTAACCGCGGTAGAAAGTACCGAGACATCCAACGCACCATGAACCATAGTGATAAAGAAACGGGAATCTTGTCAAAGTGACAAAAAAGTGTTTCTCATAAAGAAACAGAGTGTTTTTCACAAAGAAACAGAGTGTTTCTAACAAGGAAACACTCTGTTTATGACTTAAAAACACTTTGATACAAACCTACTATTATTGTTTCTTCGTGTAGATGCGGATGCTCTTTTTTGAATCAACCTTCTCATCTTTGACTATATTGATACGTTCAATGCCTTTAGGATCGATCTCGTTTAACTTTTCTGTTTCAACCACCTTATCATCAACATACACGATGATATCCTTAGGATCGACATTACCAAAGAAGCGTAAACCCTTGGTTACAGTGACAACATCCTCTAGATTATTCTTCTTTTTCTCTACATACGTCACGCTTCCCTTGAATTTGCTTTCGTCGGGAGTAAAGGTGCCTGTTGCTTCATTGGGCGTATAGGTACCTGTCACGTTATAGCTGTTCTTAGCAGGTGTTGCTTGATCTGACTTGAAAATGACAGGCATAACATATTTCGTGTTGACAGGTTCTCCATTTTGTTTGCCAGGAATCCATTTGGGCATGCCATTGACAACACGAAGAGCCTCAGCATCGAATGCGGGATGAACAGACTTCACCACTTTGGCATTGCTGACGGAACCGTCTTTCTCAACGACAAACGAAACAATTACCCTTCCTTGAACAGACGATTCCTCATCAGGCCATTTGATATTGTTCCTGATATATTCCATCAGTGCTTGCGTTCCACCAGGGAACTCAGGCATAGTCTCAGGAACATCATACACCTTCGAAGATTGATTGTTACCATCTGGAGCACCAAAAGCAACGATATTCGTACCTTTCTTTTCTATCATCTCTTTGGTGATCTTCACCTCTTTCACATTGGTAACAACTGTAAAGCGTACCGTAGAGCCAAGCGGAGCATTCAAAGTGATGGTACCATCATTGTCAGTCTCGGCTGTCTGTATAACTTTACCATTCTGTATCACCTCAACAGGTACACCTGCAATGGAAGAATTCTCTGGAGAGAATACAGCCTTGAACTTGACAGGATTGCTGTCATTTGTCACCTGAATCTCCTGATTACCCACTTTAATGGTTGTGTTCTTCTTACCTTTCTTCACGGGTTCCTGCTTCTGCGGACCGTCATAGACATAGTCAGTAACGGTACGTGCATTGAGAGCTATGGTGATACCCACGATGGGGACAAGTGCGAATAGCTTCAATAAGCTGGTTCGGTTAGATTTCTTATGTAACATCATATTGATTCGGTTTTTGAGGGTACTATGACTGATACCGTTGGCAAGGGAGTACCCGCCAATGCCTGCGGCCTTCGAGATTAATAGATATTGATATTGACGCGCATTAATCCCTTTAGAGAGTACCTCACCGTCGGCCTCGTATTCGTGGATGGTACGAAGATCCATTCGTAGCATCCACATGGCAGGATTGAACCATTGGAGGGCAGTGAGTAGGTCAACGAAGAGCAAGTCCCAGGAGTGTCTGAGACGGATATGTCCTCGTTCATGAGTGAGGATGGCGGCATCTTGTGCCTCATAGTCACTACGGTTCATCACGATATAGTGCATCCAACTGAAGGGCGACAACTCTGTGTTACCGGTCACACAGATAACTGTACCGTCTTCTTGCGGATGTTTCTCGCTTCGATGGATAAGCAATTGGATTCTGATTATCGACACGAAGGTATGTACCAACGTGGCCAGCATACCTATAATAAATAGGTAAGGCAGGACAGATGACAGACTGAAAGAGGATTGTTCTTCGGATGGCAAATCCGTTACAACAGTCTCGTTCATAGCTAGTTCTCCAAATTGATTCAAGTCATAATCAACCATCACCGTTTCGTGCATGGTAAACACACACAGCGGCAGCACGAACGAAGCCACAGCCGTAGTCAACAGCACCAGGCGGTTTACACGGTGGTATGTCTCGTGGGCCAGCATCAAACGGTAGAACATATAGAATACCGCGATGAGCACTGCTACCTTAACGTCGTATATCAGAAAATCCATCATTGCTCTTGTTCGATTTGGTTAATGAGTTCACGCAGATCTTCCACGCTGATTTTTTCTTCCTTGACAAACGAGGAGACGGCAGAGAGATAGGAATCGTCGAAGTAGTTCTTGATGATACCAGCAATAGACTTTCGTCCATACTCTGCCTCAGAGATGAGCGGATAGTACTGGTAGGTATTGCCGAACTGCTTGTGATCGAGGAAACCCTCACGCTCCAGAATGCGAACAATCGTAGAGAGCGTGTTGAAGTGAGGGCGAGGCTCGGGGTAATGCTCCTGCAACTCGCGAACAAACATCGGACCGTGTTGCCAGTACAGGTCCATGATTTCCTTTTCCTTGTTGGTCAGTTTCTTCATTGTTAACGGTTTTAAGTTACCTTTTCTTGCGTCTTTAATCAATATCTGAGGGCAAAGTAACTAAAACTTTTCGTTATATACAACTAATTTGCTTAGTTTTTAAACTAATTATTTTAGTTTTATTAGTTGTTAACACTTTACTGTGTCTGCATGGCCTGCTTCATGCCGTCGGTAAACTTCTGCTGTAACTGCTTGGCCAGGGCGTTTTCGGGATTGATTTTCAATGCCTTATCGAAGTTCTCCATCACGCTGAGATAGTAGCGCTGACCGTTTTGGGCAGGGTTTTGCACAATGCGCACCATATCGAGGAAACCACGAAGGGTGAAGAGATCCGACTGGTCCATCTGCTTCATCTCCCCTAACTGATTGATGGTTTGCTCGGCCTCGGCCATCAGGTTGTTGGTGGTTTCTGCCTTGGGGTTCGATACGGCACATACCAAGCTCTGCAGAGCGATTTGGTACTTGGGCTGGATACTGTCGGGGAACATGGCATCAATGCGCTTGAGTTCGGCAATGCCATTGAGGACACTTTGCGGGTCTGACTGCTGCATCTTGCTGAGCGACTGTCCAATCAGGGCCCGCATAGGGGCGGTCTGCTGGGCGTTGATACTTACTGTAGCCATCATCAAGAGGGCTGCGAACACGATGTGCTTGATGAAAGCACTAAAAGTTTGAGATGTCATAAGCTTTATTACTTTTAAGTGAAACAAAAATTCCGATATAGAAAAAGCGGTCGCGGTTGGCTGTAACGGGCTTTCCAGCATTGTCGTAGCGGAAGATGTTGGTGCGACCTAGGATATTGCTGAGTGAGGAATAGACAATGACCTTAGGACTGACCAGCCAGGTGATGTTGGCATCAAGACTGTTGTAGTGCGGAGTGGTGCCTACAGCATACTGACGACCGCTGGCGTAGGAGTCGGCCAAGCCAATGATGGTCTTGCCAATAGCGTACTTAGCCGTTATACGCAGGTTATGGCGTGAGGCATAGTCGGGTGTCTGCATACTGGGGTAGTCGAGATAATACCTGCGGGAATCATTATAAGAATAAGATAAGGTGGTGGTGAGGTTCTTCACCAGCGAATGGCACTCGAAGAACACATCCAGTCCTTTACTTGTTCCGTAGCCATCGGCCGTATAAGTACCATTGCTCAACAGGGGCAGACGATGGTATTTCTTATGGTACGGCTCTATGCGCAGCAAAGTCTTGTCGGTGGTGTGCTGCATAGAGAGGATAAGGTGGTCGGCCGTGCTCTGTGAAAGCTGCTTACCGCTCATGGCCATGTAATCGTCGTTGGCGGTCTGACTGTATCTGCCTGCCATGGCCGACAACTGGAAACGGTTGTTGGGCACATAGCTCAGCGTAGTACGGGGAAGCAGGAGCCAGTGATGACCGAAGGTTTCTTGTTCGACCCTCGTGGAGAGGTTCAGGAACAGTTTCGGTACTACACGCAGTTGCGCATCGAGATGAGCAGACGGCAAGTGGTAGTCGAGGGTGTATCGACTCTCTTCATACCGCTTCGTACTGTGGCGGAGATAGTCTTCTACCCCACCCGACATCTTCAGCACCTGTGAGAACACCTTCCGTATCTCAGTCTTCAGATGCGCCTCGTTACGGTTGTTATGGAAGTGGTCGCCAACGATAAGCGCATCATCGATATTGTTCAGCACCGACGACCATGCAGCTCCAGCAAAGAACGAATAGCCCTTTCCGAGGGTGGTTTTGAAGGTGGTGTTGGCATAGATGTTGTGCTCAGCCAGCGAAAGACGGCGGTTGTCGATGTGCTGTCCCACAGAGGTTAAATCATAGCCCACGTAGGTTTTCCACACACTGGTTGTGGAGAGATCGGCCTTATACTGCGCCTCGCCCGAGAGCTTACGGTAAGGACGGGTCCAGTCGTAACGATCGGGGAAAAGACGGTTGTATAGACCCATGCTGGTATAGTCGGCATTGAACGACAGACTGCTGTTCTGGAAGGCTTTGGTGCCGCCGATGTTCCAATCTACTAACGAGGCACTCACACCGAGCTTATCGCTGGTGGCTGCATCGGTGGTCTCCATGGGAAGAACCGACGACAGGGCCTGACCGTATTCGCCGCCGTAGCCGCCCAGCGAGAAGTTGATGCCTTTGAACAGGAAGGGTGAGAACCGACCGCGTGAGGCATTGTTCTCGGTGTTGGTGGAATAAGGTACGAGCACGTGCATGCCATTGACGAAGGTCTGGCACTCGTCGCTCTCACCGCCGCGTACATACAGCTTACCGTCTTCTCCCACCTTCTGCGTACCGGGCAGGGTTTGCAAAGCCGCCACGATGTCGCCGCACGAGTTACCGCTCATCACCACATCGAGGGCATCCATAGTCTTGAAGTTGTCGCTCTTGCCGAAGCTGTAGGTGCTGGCCGTTACCACCACCTCGTCGATGGAGGTGGCACGCTCGTGCATCTTAATAGTAAGGTCAGTGAGCTGTGAGGTGGTCAACGAATAGTCGTCGAAGCCGAGGTATGTAACCTGCAGTGTCACCTCACCCTTACGATCGGTCTGGAACGAGAATCGACCAAGGGAATCGGTAAGACAGCCATCTATCGTACCTATTATATATACATTGGCACCTGTAAGGGGTTCACGACCATCGGTAACGGTACCGGTTACCGTTGTCTGACTGTTCGCATGACATGCAGCGAACAGAAGGATAAGTGTATAAATCAATCGCTGTTTCATGCCGCAAATATACGACGGGAAAATGATACCGCCAAATACCTGTGACAGACGACTAAAACTACTGACGGAAAGCTATTCCGACTGACGAATGACTAAGAAAAAGGACGAACTACTAAGCGATAAACGAGCGCAGTTTGGGCACGTAGGTACGCGAAACTGGCACGAAGGTTGGGCATTGGCCAAGCCTCAACTGGTAGCCATTGGAGTTGCCTTGCGCCGAAGTGATATTGTTCAGGTTCACCACAAAGGAACGGTGACATTGGAAGATGTTCTTGTATTCACTCAGCTCTTCGAGTACGGCTGCAAGGGTGGTGTGGATTTCAGTATGGGTTACCTTCTCGTCTTTCACATAACATACCGACACGTTGTTCTTTTGTGCCTCGATATACAATAGTGAATTGATGGGCAGCTGCAGGTCGTTACCCCGCACATTGGTATCGTGAATGGTCACAACGATATCGGTCTGCTCCTCGGTGGTCTTGTCAAGTAACGACTCGAGTTGGTTACGCAGGTAGCGGTAGTAGTTCTGACTGACGGAGCAGATGGTGACTACTACGCCGATGATCAATGTCCAATACAAGAACATCAGGAAGAGGGTGAGCGTAATGGGGATATGGAACAGCCACGAGAACAAGAAGAAATTGCCAATGCTGATGAACAGGATCAAAGCAATGACTGACAGGATCTGATGCCAGATACGCCAGGGCGAGATGCTTTTCTGGAAGGGGTAAAAAGCCATACCAAACACATAGCAGCAGACAAAGGTGACTGCTCCGAACAGCAATGACACCAGGAACTTGTTCCCCTTATACATGCTGAAACCAAAAGGTTGCAGCAGATAGAGAATCAGGAACACGATGACACAGTATATAATACAGTCTCTCAACCAGTGACTGCCTTGCGGTAATGGATATTTGCGTGTGAGGAATGACATATGAGATGTGATATGGAGTGAATACGGGCATCATCGATGAAAGACCGAAGATGCCCGTAGCGTTATGTTGCTGGTGCCTTAGCACCCAATACTTCTATTAAAGAGCAAAGGCTATACCCACCGAAACAACGGGACGATCCCAGTCGTCTACTATCTGGTACTTGGCCTCAGCATTGATCTTGATGACATCGGTGATGGGGAATTCTATACCACCACCCACATTCACACCAAGATCGGAATTGGAGCCTATTCCCGGGGCATCCAGATCGGTTGCCAGCACGCAGACACCACCCAACGGATAGATGGCAAACTTATCGGTTATGCGGAAGATGTAATGCAGGTTAGCATTGATGTCCCACATCTTCAGATTGTCTTTCTCCAAGAAGTAGTTGGCAGAAGCCTCTGCACGGAAATTCTGAATGAACTCATACTGTGCCTTTACACCAAAACCGAAGTTCTTGTAGTCGGAGTGCAGACCGTAGTTCAGGTTTCCACCCAGATACATGGCACCTTGCTGTGCGAACATGGCTGTGCTGAACAGCATCATGCAAGCCATCATCAAAAATTTTTTCATAAGCTTTGTTTTTTGTTGTTAATACTACCCCTCAAGCCCCTATAGAATAGCGTTTCAAGGGATTATTGCGACAAAGATACAAAATAATAACGAAACGAACAACACTTCTGTAAAAAAATGTGTATGACGAAGCTAATAAACCCGCGGACCAAAGATAGTTGTTCCCACCCTTACCATTGTGCTATGGCACTGAACAGCAATGGGATAGTCATGACTCATGCCCCACGAACGCTCGCAGAAATGAACATCATCAGCAAAGAAACGGGTCTTCACCTCGTCGTAGAAATTGGCAGCCATCATCATCTCCTGACGGATCTGTTCCTGATCATCCACGTAGCTGGCCATCATCATCAGTCCGCAGATCTGCACATTCTTCAGCTCACGCCACTCCCCTGCTTCCAACAGTTCACGACAAGCATCGAGGGTAAGACCGTACTTGGTCTCCTCCTCAGCAATGTGCAGCTCCAGCAGTACCTTGATGACACGGTTGTTCTTCTGGGCTTGCTTGTTGATCTCGCGGAGCAGTTTCATGGAATCCACCGCATCGATCATCGAGATGTAGGGAGCTATATACTTCACCTTGTTGGTCTGAAGATGACCGATGAAATGCCATTCTATATCATCGGGCAACGCCTGATGCTTCAGTTTCAGCTCCTGTTCATGACTCTCGCCGAAGATGCGCTGACCTTCCTCGTAGGCTGCCATCAGTTCCTCTACAGGATGGAACTTACTGACGGCCACCAGGCGCACACCTTCTGGTAGGTCGGCCAACACCTTATGCAGATTCTCCTTGATATTGTACATCTTATTCCTTGTTACTCTTCTGATACTCGAACACGTCCATAACGGTGGTCTCGGAAATGGCAGCGATGGCATAATCAATCATCGTACCACCCATTACCTCATCTACATTCTTCAAAGCGCCCTGAAGGGTGGAAGCCTGAACAAGGTAATACACGTTGGAACGTTTCTCTTTCTCGGTTTTCTCATCGATGGTGATGAACTGTACCTTTGCCTTATACCAACGGTCGGCTGTTGCCTCATCACTGAAGAAGATCTCTTTATAGGTAGCTTTCTTGATATCTGCCACATCAAAGGCCCCGCTGATATATGATGACATCTCCTCGGTGATACGCTTCTCGGCTTCGGTAAAGCTCAGCGCATCCACCACATACTGTTCCTTTACTTTCTTCTGCAGACCATCTTCCATGGTCTTCTCATACTGGATCTTGGTCTCAAACCAAGTAGCTGTTCTTGTTCTCATTATCTATTTTATAATAAAATACCTATACTCACCAAAAGCCCATAAACAAACATATTACGGGCGGTTTCGCCTAAAACACCATTAAGGGCACGCCCATGGTCGATACGTACCATATGCCGATAAGTGATTGCGTGCAGAGCGAGATAACCTGCAGGCAGGATGAAGGCCCAGAGATGACCGTTCAGGGCGAAAACGATGCCTAATAAACAGGCAGCTATGCCCAGGAGCAGATACATCATCCTACTGCACTCCTTTCCTAATTTCACGGCCAGTGTTTTCTTCCCTGCCCGCACATCATTCTCAATGTCGCGGTAGTTGTTGATCATCAGCAGCGTATCTATCACGAGTCCGCAGGCCAATGAAGCTACCACCACCTCAATGGTGAGGGTCCGGGTGATGATATAATAAGGTATGCAGACGGGTACGATACCGAAAAACACGAGCACCAATACGTCGCCCATCCCCACATAACTCAGGTGCGTGGTGTAGAGGAAGCAAAACAATACGCAGAGCACACCAATCAGGATCATCTCGAGTCCGCCATACCACACCAACGGAAGACCGATGATACAAGCCAGTGCCGTGGTGATAGCAATGGCCCGGCGCATGGCATGAGAATCCACCCACCCCATGGCACACGCCCGTTTGGGTCCGAGACGCGTCTCATCATCATTACCTTTCATGAAGTCGAAGTAGTCGTTCACGAAGTTCGCATCAATCTGCATGATGAAGGCGAACAACAGACAAAGGATGGCAGGAAGCCACTGGAACGTTTCCACCTTGTCGTAAGCCAGCGACAAGCTGATCATCACCGGTACGGCGGCACCTGTGAGTGTCTTCGGTCGTGCCGCTAACAGCCATGCTTTCCACGAATTCTTGACAATTTTCTCTTCCTGCATCACTAATTTTGTGAAATTGTTTGCAAAAGTAAACAATTTCGTGTATATTTGCAAATAAAAATAGGGCAAAGGCAATGGAAAATCATGTAAGTCTGGATCTGATGGAGTTCATCGAACGCAATATCCTGCCCCGATACACCGAGTTTGACAAAGCTCATTCGATGCAACATGTCACGGGGGTTATAAGACGGTCTTTGGAGATTGCCCGTAAGACTGGAGCCGACCTGAACATGACTTATACGGTGGCGGCCTATCACGATCTGGGATTATCAGGACCACGTGCCATTCATCATCTTACCAGTGGGAAGATATTAGCAGCTGATGTCAGGTTAAAACGCTGGTTCTCAGCTGAACAGATAAGAATCATGAAAGAAGCGGTTGAGGATCACAGAGCCTCTGCCAGTCATACACCCAGAAGTTTATACGGGAAGATTGTGGCAGAAGCCGATCGTGACTTGGATCCTATGACCGTGTTCCGCAGAACCATTCAATACGGGCTGTCCAACTACCCGGAAAAGAGCAAAGAGGAGCAGTGGGAACGATTCATGGAGCACATGAGCGACAAGTACTCGGAGCATGGATATATCCGTTTGTGGATGCCCCACTCGCCTAACGAATCGAAACTCAAGGAGATCCGTCAACTGATCAACACACCAGCTCAGTTGCGTGAGATATTCAACAAACTGTACGAGGAAGAAACCATTAACAAGCAATAAGTATGAAAAAGAAATCCTTTTTAGCATGTGCAGCCGCGCTCTTGTTGTCGAGTTGCGGTTTTACGGGCGGAACAGCCACGAATGGTGGTGCAAGTACCACTGATATCTTAGGCGGCATTTTAGGTGCCATTACGAATCCCAATACCCTGGGAGATATCCTCTACGAGGTGATTGGTGCTTCGAAACTCTCGGAGAAAGATGTCATCGGAACATGGAAATACTACCAGCCGGGCTGCGCCTTCACATCGGAGAATGCCTTGGCAACAGCTGGCGGTAAGGTGGTAGCGGCTCAGGCAAAGGAAAAGCTTCAGCCCACATACGACAAGCTGAAGATCAGCGGTAAGAACACGTATTTCACCTTTAACCAGGACGGTACGTTCTCTGCCAAGGTAAAGGGTAAGACCATCAACGGCACCTATACGTTCAACAGTAGTAACAGCTCTGTACAGCTACAGACACTGCTGCTTTCCACCACGGGTTATCTCACCCGCAACCCGCAGGGTATCAGTCTGCTCTTCGAGTCGAAGAAACTGCTTACCGCCCTTCAGGTACTTGGAGCCGCCAGTGGAAACAGTACTTTAGGCACTGTCAGCGAGATCAGTAAGAACTACGACGGTATCCGACTGGGATTCGATCTGGCAAGATAAGCATTACATTACGTTCATGTCCTGAAGTACATGAACCAGATATAAGCGAGCGCAGCCACGATGACGAGCATCACGATGCTCTTGATCAGGCAGCTCGCTATTTTTTTGATGACCAGGAATACAACCACCACAACGGCGATGGCGAAAAGATAAAAATAGAAATCTTGACTCATGAATGCGTTATTCGTATATAGGTTACTTGAATACGTTTAAGAAACTATCGGGAATCGGGGTGGCAAAATCCATCCGCTCATGTGTAACAGGATGCTCAAAGCAGAGCATATAGGCGTGCAGAGCCAGACGGTTACAAGGATCATCGCCATTACCATACTTTGTATCGCCACAAACGGGATGTCCCATATCAGCAGAATGCACGCGTATCTGATTCTTCCTTCCTGTCTCCAGTTTATACTCCACCAGCGAATAGCCGTTCCTGCGCTGTAGCGTATGGAAATGCGTCACGGCGTACTTCCCCCCATTGTCAACCGGTGACGAATAGGTGAAATAGGCCTTGTTGTCCTTCAGCCAGTTGGCAATCGTTCCACCCTCTTCTTTCACTTCACCACTCAACACGGCCACATATCGACGGTCATAGACAATCTGATGCCATTCTTTCTCGAGCGCCTGCTCGGTCTTCATGTCCTTGGCATAGATCATCAAGCCACTGGTGTCACGGTCAAGACGGTGCACCACATGCGCATGACAGCGTTGATGACTTTTGTGGAAATAGTCGTCTAACACACTTTTCACATTGAGAGACGAATGACCGGCAGCCATGGATAAGATACCGATCTTCTTTTCCACCACCACCAGGAACTCATCTTCATATACAATCTTGACATATCTGCTCTTCAATACCTCCTGGTTGCGCTTGGTCTTACTCACCATCACGTCCATTCCTGGTTCCAACGGATAATCAAACTGTGTCACCGTTGTGCGGTTCACACGAATACCACCACCCTTCAGTGTCGCCTTGATCTTGGTGCGACTGCTCCCCTTGATGTTCTCCAAGAGGAACGGCAGGAGTTGCTGCTCTTGTTGCACGCGGTAGTGATCGTACTCACCCTGCTTTTCGTTATAGATAAACTTCTTCATACCTTTCATTTCAAAATGAGCCCCTGATTCACATCAAGGGCCCATAACAACACAAACACAAAATACATGTCTGTCTAAGACAGGCCATGCTTTATCTTACTGAATACCGTCCTCGCGCAGTTTCAACTGCCATTTCCAGGCAGAGCGGAGCACGTCTTCTATATTCGCTTCAGCTTTCCAGCCAAGTACCTTGTTGGCTTTCTCCACATTTCCCCAGACCTTCTCAATATCACCCTCACGACGGGGAGCATAGGTCCAGTTCAGTTTCACGCCCGTGGCTTTCTCAAAGCCTTCCACCACTTCCAAGGTACTCAAGCCTGTTCCCGTACCGATATTGAATACCTCCACAGGATCGGTGTCAGGATTATCGAGCACTCTTTCCATGGCTTTTACATGAGCCTTGGCCAGATCAACCACATAGATATAGTCGCGGATGCAAGTACCATCGGGTGTATCATAATCGTTACCGAACACCTTCAACTGCTCGCGAATACCGATGGCCGTCTGGGTAACAAAGGGAATCAGGTTCATGGGAACGCCATTGGGCAGTTCGCCAATCAGGGCAGAAGGATGCGCACCGATGGGATTGAAATACCGCAGGATGACCGCCTTGATATCAGCGCCGCTGTGGATATAGTCCTGGATGATTTCCTCGTTGATCTGTTTCGTGTTTCCGTAAGGTGACAGCGCCTGCTGAATAGGGGCCTTCTCTGTTACAGGAAGGTTCTCCTTCGACGGCTGTCCATAGACGGTACAACTGGAAGAGAAGATAATACCCTTCACACCGTATTCCGGCATCAGCTCTAACAGGTTCAGCAACGACGTAATGTTATTACGGTAATAGAGCAAAGGTTTCTCCACACTCTCGCCTACTGCCTTACTGGCGGCGAAATGAATGATACCTTTTATATCGGGATATTTCCTGAAGACATTCTTCAGGGCAGAAAGGTCACAGCAATCCACCTGCTCGAAAGCCGGACGCTCACCGGTGATCTTCTCGATTCCGTCGATTACCTCAGCCTTAGAGTTGGAAAGGTTATCGACAATCACCACACGATAGCCGGCCTGCTGCAGTTCCACTGTGGTATGACTTCCAATGAAGCCCGTACCACCGGTAACAAGGATAGTCTGTTTCATCTTATTGTTCTGTTGATAATATACACCGTGCAAAGGTACGATTAAGTGAGCGAATAACCAAATAAAACCTTGTTTTTTTGTATACCGAGCCTTTTTTGTGCAAGGGTTAATCCAGACCGAACAGCGTACTCAATCCGCCGTCAACACCCGAGAAGCCCATGAAGGCCAGACTCAGTAATCCGGCAGTAACCAGTACGATGGCCGTTCCCCGCATGCCTTTGGGAATGTTCAACAAACTCATCTGCTCACGAATACCGGCAAACACCACCAAGGCCACGCCAAAGCCGATGGCCGTAGAGAAGGCATAGACGATACTCTGCAGCAGGGAGAACTCTTTCTGAATGACGAGGATGGCTACACCGAGCACGGCACAGTTCGTGGTAATCAGCGGGAGGAAGATACCCAGTGCCTGATAGAGCGCAGGAGAAACCTTCTTCAACACAATCTCCACCATCTGCACCAAGGCGGCAATCACCAGAATGAACACGATGGTTTGCAGGTACTGCAGTTCGAACACGTCCAACACGAAATGCTGGATGAGGTAGGTGACGATAGTGGCCAGCGTCATCACGAAAGCCACTGCAGCCGACATACCCAACGAGGTGTTCACTTTCTGTGAAACACCCAGGAACGGACAGATGCCCAGGAACTGCGACAGGATGATATTATTAACGAATATCGCCGAGATAAAAATCAGAATATATTCCATATGAAATCGATGTTACGTTATTAAGAATCTTTTCTCATCTTGTTCACAATAGCCACCAGGAATCCCAGTGTGATGAAGGCGCCCGGAGGCAGCACGAACATCAGCATGTTATAGGTTTCGGGCAATAGCGTAAACCCGAAGATACTACCGGCACCCAGCAGTTCACGACAGATTCCTAAGAGTGTCAGACCCAGGGTAAAACCAAGACCGATACCGATACCGTCCATCAGACTGGCACCTGTACTGTTCTTGGCAGCGAAGGCCTCAGCACGTCCTAAGATAACGCAGTTTACCACAATCAAGGGAATGAACAATCCCAGTTCCGCATACACATCAGGTACATACGCCTGCATCACCATCTGCAGGATGGTTACGAACGAGGCGATGACCACGATAAACACCGGGATACGCACCATGTCGGGAGTGAGTTTCTTGATCAGTGAGATCACCACATTCGAGCAGATCAGCACAAACATCGTAGCCAGACCCATGGAGAGTCCGTTGATGGCGCTGGTGGTTGTAGCCAATGTGGGACACATACCCAACATCAAGACGAACGTAGGGTTCTCCTTGATGATTCCGTTTTTGATAATACTTATATAATTCATTGAACTTTGATCTTTGAACTTTAACTTCGAATTGCCAATTGTCAATTTTCAATTATCAATTGTCAATTTGTTTACTCGCTCCCGTTGCCCCATCGATGGGCGTATTCTTATAGGCCTTATAGGCATTGTTCACAGCCAGGAGGAAGGCCCTGCTGGTGATGGTCGAAGCTGTAATCGCATCTACCTGTCCTCCATCCTTGCTCACAACCAGTTCCTCCTTCGGGTTCTTCCCGATGATGTTTCCTTTCCCTCCTTCCTGGAACCATTTATCGGCCTTGGCACCCAGTCCTGGTGTCTCAGCATGTTCCAGTAAGGTATATCCAAGAATCTTTCCTTCCGGGTCGAACCCCACCAGGATTTTCAGGTTTCCTCCGAATCCCATCGTTGTACTCTCAACAGCAGCACCGAGGTCTTTTCCCTGCTTATCCTGTGTCTGATAGATGGTATAAACCAGTTCCTTTCCTTTGGCATCAGTCTGCTTGACCACATCCGACTTAGCCACAACCAGGTCGTTGCAAGCCATCACTGTCTTGATGCCGTCGGCCAGTGCCTTCTCTTTCTGATAGGCAATGGGGTCTTTCGTCAGCTGGTTCAAGGCTGCGAGAATACCACCGGTTATCACAGCTACGCTCGTCAGCACCAGCGCCATGTTCGTTATAGATGATTTCAGTTTTTCCATAATCGACAAGTATTAATTCTTTGTAGGCACTTCTCCGAAACGTTTGGGCTTCACATACATATTGATCAGCGGTGTGAAGGCATTCATGATGAGGATGGCGAATGACATTCCCTCAGGATAGCTGCCCCAGTTTCTAATGACAACCGTCAGTAAACCGATGGCCACGCCATAGATCAGCTGTCCGTTGCCAGTCATAGGAGATGTAACATAATCGGTAGCCATGAAGATGGCGCCGAGCATCAGACCGCCCGTGAGGATCTCGGCGAAGGGATCTGCATAAGCAGGATTCGCCAGATGAAGGAGACCGCTGAACACAAACACCGTGACGATAATACTCACGGGAATGTGCCAGGTGATGATCTTCTTCCATAGCATATATACCAGACCTAACAACAAGGCCAGGGCGCACACCTCGCCAATGGTTCCCAGTCCGCCGGTAGGATTAGACCCCAACAGCAGGTGAGTGGCCGAAGGCAGTTGGTCGAGCAGCGAAGCATCGCCCGTCTTAATGGCTGTCTTCATGATGGCCAATGGTGTAGCCCCCGTCTCAGCATCGAGATAGCTCGTAAGCTGACCAGCCACGGGCCAAGAGGTCATCTGTGCCGGGAAGCTGATCAACAGGAAAGCACGTCCAAGCAAGGCCGGGTTAAAGATATTCTGTCCCAGTCCACCGAAGGTCATCTTCCCTACTCCGATGGCAAACAGCGCACCGATGATGATGATCCATACAGGTAGGTTCGAAGGCAGGTTGAATCCCAACAGAAGACCCGTCAGTATGGCCGAGCCATCACCAATCGTTGTCTTCTCCCTTCTCAGAATATATTTGGTAATGGCCCACTCGAAGAACACGCAGGCTATAACACTGGTGGCAAGAACGATGGCAGAACCCAGTCCGAAATAGAACAGGGAGACAAGCAGAGCCGGAACAAGAGCGATGATCACGCCATACATGTTTTTCTCTACTGTGTCGTTGCCATGGGCATGCGGTGATAGTGAAACAATTAATCTACTCATAATTATCGTATTTCATTATTCTTACTACTTGGCAGCTCTGCTGCGAATGATTCCCATAACTGTTGTCTTACCCAGACGGATATTGTCGAGCAACGGACGATGGGCAGGACAGGTGAACTGACAAGAGCCACACTCGATACATGAGGTGATATCCTCAGCTTCCAGTCGTTCCCAGTTCTTCAAGCTGGAGAGGGTGGCCAGCAAGTAAGGCTCCAGTCCCATAGGACAGGCGCTGACACACTTGGCACAACGGATGCAAGGCATAGCCTCCTTACGGCGAGCATCTTCATCAGAAAGCACGGTCACACTGTTCGTACCTTTACAGATCGGTACTTCGGTACTGGTGAGAGCTTTTCCCATCATCGGACCGCCTGCCAACAGCTTGTTCTCCCCTTCTGGCATTCCACCGCAGAGGTCAATCAAGTCTTGCATAGGTGTTCCCATTCGAACCAGGAAGTTACCTGGATTCTGCAGCTTCTTACCAGTCACGGTTGTGTATCGTTCAAACAAAGGTTTCCGCTTCATAACTGCTTCATATACAGCAAATGCAGTACCCACATTCTGAACAATCGCTCCAACGTTTACAGGGATGGCTGGCGGTGCAGGAACCTGACGACGGATGACTGCATCTACCAGCTGTTTCTCGCCTCCTTGCGGATAGCGTTGCTGCAGCGGAACCACTTCAACATTGTATTTGGAGCCATTGAACTTTTCTGCGCACTTTTGGGTGAGCAGCTCAATGGCCGCAGGTTTGTTGGTTTCAATACCGATATAGCCAGTAGTAACCTTGGCTGCCACCATGAGCAGTTCCAATCCTACCAGAATCTCATCAGCCTTCTCCATCATCAAACGGTAGTCGGCTGTGATATACGGCTCGCACTCCACCGCATTGATAATCACGCATTCAGCCTTAGCAGTGGGCGGTGGAGAGAGTTTGATGAAGGTTGGGAACCCTGCGCCGCCCATACCCGTGACGCCAGCCTCCTTTACCCGATTGATAATCTCTTCAGGCGTCAGTTCGGGATGATCGGCCAACAGTTCCAGTTTATCAGAGCGGTCGATACCTTCTTCCCATTCATCGCCCTCCACATTGATGATGATCACAGGCTTCCGATAGCCTGTTGCATCAATGGCAGTGTCCACCTTGAACACGGTTCCCGATACCGATGAATAGATGGGAGCCGAGACAAAGCCGCCAGCTTCAGCAATCAGGGTTCCCACCTTCACCTTATCGCCCTTGGCGACAACAGGCTTGGCAGGAGCACCGATATGTTGCGACAACGGGAAGATAGCCTGTTTGGGCAGGGGTGCCACCTTGGTCATCACTTCATGGGTAAGCTTGTTCTCCTCCGGATGAACGCCACCTATTCGGAATGTTCTGCTTTTCATGCTGATTCCTCCTTTCTTTCTTGGTTGCTAGTTGTACTAGATGTACTAGCAGTACTAGTTGAACTAGTTATACTCGCAGTAGTAGGTTCTGGTTTCGGCTTGGGGGCCGGGAAGTTCACGGCATGAATAGCGTGGGTGGGACAAGCCTCCACACACTTCTTGCACAAGCGACACTTGTTGAAGTCGATATAGCTGAGGTTATTCTGTACTGTGATAGCCTCGAACTTACACTCCTTCACGCACTTGCTGCAACCGATACAAGCCGCCTTACATGCCTTCATGGCAGCAGGTCCCTTGTCCTTGTTCATACAACTCACATAGACGCGACGATTCTTGGGTCCTTTCTTGCGCAGCTCGATGATACTTCTCGGACAAGCCTTCACGCAGGCACCACACGAGGTACACTTATCATCGTCAACCTCAGGGATTCCCGTTTCCGGGTTGATCCTGATGGCATCGAACTGACAGGCGGCTACACAGTCGCCGCATCCCAAACAGCCGTAGCCGCAAGCCGACTCACCAGCGCCAGTGGCATTCATGGCAGCACAAGTGAGCAGACCGTCATATTCAGCAATTTGCGGACGGAGGGAACAGGTGCCGTTACAACGTACCACGGCCACCATCGGATCAGTGGCAGCCACTGCCATTCCCAACAGATCGGCCGCCTTACCCATCACGTCTGCACCGCCCACAGGACAGTTCAGTCCTTCCAACGATCCTCCATCGGCAGCCTTCACCAAAGCTGAAGCCAGTCCTGAGCAGCCTGCGAAGCCACATCCGCCGCAGTTGGCGCCAGGAAGCACTGCCGTTACCTGAGCAATCCGAGGATCTTCCTGAACAGCAAACTTCATGGAACAGTAATACAGTATCAGCGCTGCAATCAGCGCGATACCTCCAAGAACGATTACTGCCGTCAAAATAAAGCTCATCATCATGTATTTGTTTTAGTTATTCGTAAGTTTCTCCACTTGGAACGTGAAACTCTCCTTCAATCTGTCACGGAACAGATACAATATAATATAATAAGGTATGAGGAAGAGAATCCCCGTCAAGGCCATTACCGGTTCACTGTCGGTAAACAAGCTACAGCCGAACACAGCAGCAACGACAATCAGGAAAGGAACAACAAAGGCCATCATCACGGCACGCATGCCCGTTCGCTCTGCGAAGGTCAGAATCACCGTTTCACCGACACCAAACCGACTGATATCCTTCACATGGTCCACATCTACCATTTTCTCCTTCTGTTCGGAAATATGGCAATGGGCAGATACGCTGCACTCAGAACAGGCAGCGCGCTGAGTAATCCGCACTTGCATACTATCTCCGGTAATACTCGCTACCGTGCCTTGGTGAACGATCTGATGCCCCATGAAACTCCCTTCGTTTTTGTATCCCGTCTGCTTTGTCGAGTTTACATTGCAAAGATACGAAATTGTTTCCTATTAGCCAATAAAAAACAAGCAAAATATTTTGTAGTTCGCACAAAATAGCTTAACTTTGTATCGTAAAACAAAGAAATGTATGCAAGTTACTGAACAAACCACCCAGCAGATTGAGCGCAGCATCAAGAAGATTGCGCAAAAGCTGCCTGCCAATGAGGAAACCTCTTTGCTCACCGATATCCATCTGCTCGTTTCGCAGGATAGCGGTGAACTGATTGCTTATGATGATAACGATCAGGAGATTACCCGTTGCGTGGTGGAACAGTGGATTGACAACAAGGACGAGAGTTTCTACGATGAGGTCACAGCTATCCTCCGCAAGGAACTGCATCAGATGCACGAGGTTGTTGACAATCTCGGTATCATGAAGCCATACAGTTTTGTATTGGAGAACGATGACAGGGAAGCTGTCGCCGAGTTGTATGTGGCCGATGATGACACCATTATCCTTGGTGGCGACCTGATGGAAGGCCTCGACCAAGACCTTGACAGTTTCTTTGATTCATTAATGAAGGGATAGGTGCTCCTATCCCTTCATTAATGTTTGGATCTCCTCATCGGTGGCCAGGTTGTAGTCACCGGCAATGGAATACTTCAGCGTGGCGGCAGCCAGTGCATAGTCGAGTATTTTCTGCGAATCATTCCCAAAGGCATTGATTGCATGCAGCTGTCCTGCTGTGAAGGCATCGCCCACACCCATTGAATCCACGATTCCCTGTATGTCGTAGATCCTGGTGGAATACAGTTTCCCGTCATCCCACAACAAGGCTGTCAGCGTATTTCTGCTGGAACTGATCATGTTACGCATTCCCATGAGCCATTTCTTGCATCTTGGCCAACGCGCATGTATCTCATCGAACCACTCCCTATACACCTCCATGGGCATCTCATAGTCGGACGACATCGCCGGGAAGGGAACCTTCCTGTCGGTCATGTACTCATACTCTATCACGTCGGCAAACACCACATCCGCATAGCTGAGCATCTTGCTCAGCGTGGCCTTCGGCTCAGCCCCGTATTTCCACAGGTTCTTGCGGTAATTGATGTCGAACGAAAGTGTGAGTCCCATCTCGTCTGCAATATCGAGTGCCTCGAAGGTAGCATCGGCCGACTCCTTCGATACCGCCCCTGCAATACCAGAAGCATGGAACACAGCAGCATCGGCAAAGATCTTCCGCCAGTCGATCATTCCCGGCTCCAGATAATAGAACGACGAATAGGCACGGTCGTAAATCACTTTAGAACTGCGCATTCCGGCAGAGCCCTCGTAATAGTACGACCCCATGCGGTCGCCGCCATAGAGTACATGCTGCGTACCCACATTGAACTCACGAAGCGTCATGCAAGAAGCGCGCCCGATAGGACTATCGGGCACGCGAGTCACATATTCCACATCATCACCTAACGTTGCCAGCGACACGGCCACATTGGCCTCACTGCCACCGTAGTCTCCGAAGAATGCTCTGCCTTGCTGCAGACGGTTATGCTGGTCCTTGGAAAAGCGGAGCAGAAGCTCTCCGAAGGTAATAATCTTATTTTTCATTGATTCTTCTCCTACGGCATCAATCAAGATTCAAGCACTTCTTGATAGCTGCCACTTTCGCATCCGTAGTCTTCATGCTCTGCTCATAGTCGGCAGCACTCTTGAAGGCCGGATCTTTCACTTCTGTATAGAACTTGATCTTCGGCTCAGTACCTGAAGGACGAACGCTTACCTTCGTGCCATCCTCGCAGAACCACTGAAGCACATTACTGCTATCGGGCATGTTCAGTTTCTCCACACTACCGTCAGCCTTCTTGGCCTCGAGTGTCTTGAAGTCCTTGCACAGTGTAACCTTAGATCCACCCAACTCCTTCGGCGGGTTGTTGCGGAAGTCGGTCATCATCTGCTTGATCTCGTCGGCACCCGACTTACCTGGACGAACCACGTTGATGGTCACCTCTCTAGAGAAGCCATACTCAGCGTAGATATCCATGAGCAGGTCGTAGAGTGTCTTACCGTTGTCACGAGCCCATGCTGCGATTTCACAGATCAGACAGATAGAAGCTGGTGAATCCTTGTCGCGTACCTTGTCGAACGGCAGGAAGCCAAAGCTCTCCTCACCACCACCGATGTATTTCTTCACTCCCTCGGATACGCGGATCTCGTTGGCAATCCACTTGAAGCCCGTGTAGCAGTCGCGCAGCTCCACACCATTCTTCTGGGCAATCTTGGCAATCACCTCAGTGGTAACGATGGTCTTTACGAGGAACTCATTACCCTTCAGCTGACCCAGTTTCTTCTTGTTGGCGATGATATACCAAGAGAACATCATACAAGTCTGGTTACCATTCAGGATCTCCCACTCACCCTTAGAGTTACGGCATACAATGGCCAGACGGTCGGCATCGGGGTCAGAAGCAATCACCAGGTCGGCATTCAGCTTCGTACCTAACTTCATACCTAATGTCATGGCCTCGGCATTCTCGGGATTCGGAGAAACCACCGTGGGGAAGTTACCGTCGATGACCATCTGCTCGGGTACCACGTGGATATTCTGGAAGCCCCATGAGCGCAGTGCCATTGGGATGATCACACGTCCTGTACCGTGCATCGGAGAATACACAATGTTCAGGTCTTTCTGGCGCAGGATTACATCTTGATCCACCATCGCTTCCTTCACGGCCTGGATATAATCCCAGTCCATCTCACCACCGATGGGGATGATCAGTTCCTTGTTTCCTTCGAACTTCACATCATCGATCTTCACCTTGTTCACCTCGTCGATGATACCCTTGTCGTGTGGTGCCAATACCTGTGCACCATCGTCCCAATAGGCCTTGTAGCCGTTGTACTCCTTCGGGTTGTGCGAAGCCGTTACGTTTACACCGGCCTGACAGCCCAGATGACGGATGGCGAAAGAGATTTCTGGCGTAGGACGCAGACTCTCAAAGAGATACACCTTAATACCGTTGGCAGAGAAAATGTCGGCTACAGTCTCGGCAAACATCCTACCGTTGTTACGGCAGTCGTGACCTACCACCACAGCGCTCTGCTTACCAGGGAAGGCTTTGTTGATATAGTTGGCGAAGCCCTGTGTGGCCATACCTACGATATACTTGTTCATACGGTTCGTACCGGCACCCATGATACCGCGCAGACCGCCTGTGCCGAACTCGAGGTTCTGGTAGAACGCATCAATGAGATCGGTCTTGTCCTCATTGTCGAGCATGGCCTGTACTTCTTTCCTTGTCTCCTCGTCGAACGACGGTGACAACCATTCCTTTGCTAATTGCTCACATTGCTTGATGAGCGCTTCGTTATTTGCCATATACCTGTTGTTTTTTAGTTAGTAAATGATTTATGGGTTCAAAGATAATAAAAAACCAGCAAACCGCAAAATTATTTGGGTAAATTATCACAACGGTTTCTTTGGAAGGCTGGTTGGAGGGAGTTATAAGGCTGATTAGAGGGAGTTATCAGCCTAGTTTCTTGGTGCAATCAGCCTTGTTAGTAGAAGCTATGTTTTTACCATAGTTTCCACTATATTAAAAAACTTAGCAAAACATGATACATTTTGAAAGAATATTTGTACTTTTGCAATCGATTTGACATTTTTTGTTTAACATAATCAATAAAACGACATGAAAAGACAGGTTATCAAGACGGCAACACTTGCCGTAATCATGGCTGTTTTCAGTAGTACAGCAGCCATGGGACAACAGACAAGCGAGTCAATCGACTGGAAAAAAGATTTTACCAGTCGCATCACCTTCAACGGCTATGCCCAGGGAGGCTGGTCGTACCAGAACCCCAACGGGGTGAAGACCAATAGTTATAACCTTAAACGCACACTACTATGGGCCAAGGCACGAATTACCGACCGCTGGTCGTTCATGTTTATGCACGACTTCTCGAGCGTAGTTCAAGAGTATTACACCGATTACAGACTCTCTAACGACAAGTCACTGAGTGTACGACTCGGTCAGTTCAAGCATTCCTATTCGATGGAGAACCCGCTATCGCCGACCATGCTCGAGCTGATTGACGTATATTCACAGGCTGTGCTTTATCTGGCTGGCGAAGGACCGGATCCGCTGAATGGCGTGAACTACGGTCGTGACATGGGTCTGATGGTGTTTGGCGATCTTGCTAAGGGAGCGCTGCACTACGAGCTCGCTTTGATGAGCGGTCAGGGTATCAACCGCAAGGACCTGAATAATCAGAAGGATTTCCTTGCGAAGTTGGAAGTGAAGCCTTTCGACGGCTTCCGTATTGTTGGATCAGGCTATTTAGGTACAGGCTGCGCCGTGGGCAAGGCTGCCTGGAACCCCGATATACAAGTAGGCGACAATTACAAGCGTAACCGCTACAGCGTAGGTGCTGAATACAAGACAGCTGCCTACACAGGAAGTAAGTACAAGGAAGCCCGCCCTGCCAGCGTTCGTGCTGAGTGGTTAGGCGGACAGGATGGAGAGGTTGGCAGTCGTGGTGGTTATGTCACCACCTGCATCCCCGTGGTGGACGCACTCGACGTAGTGGCCAGCGGTGAGACATACGACCGTAATACAAAGGTGGACGGATGGGATCAGACAAACCTCACCGTGGGTTTGCAGTACTGGTTCTACAAGAAATGCCGTCTGCAGCTGCAGTACACCCGCTGTTTGTGCGGCGAGAACATCAGTTCACAGGATTACGACTGGCTGCAGGCTCAGGTACAAGTGGCGTTCTAATTGTAAACAGAAAATTGAAAAGTAAAAAATGATTATAAAAGTATTATTGACCATCATCTTCCTGGTCGTGATGATTGGCGTGGGTGTTTACACCCGTAAGCAGGCCAGTAGTGTAGAAGGGTTCGTATTGGGTGGACGTGCTGTGGGTCCTTGGCTCACCGCTTTCGCCTTCGGAACGAGTTATTTCTCTGCCGTGGTCTTTGTGGGCTACGCAGGACAGTTTGGATGGAAATACGGTATGTCTTCAACATGGATCGGTATCGGCAATGCCGTCATCGGTTCCTTACTGGCCTGGATTCTTTTAGGTCGTAGAACCAAGCTGATGACACAGCACATCGAGAGCCGTACCATGCCCGATTTCTTCGGCACACGCTTCAACGATCAAGGTCTGCGGGTAGTGGCATCAGTCATCGCCTTCGTCTTCCTTATCCCCTACACAGCCGGTGTATATAAAGGAATCTCCACCCTCTTCGAGATGGGATTTGGCATTCCATACGAGTATTGTGTGATCATCATGGCAATCCTCACCGCCGTCTATGTGATTCTTGGAGGTTATAAGGCTACGGCCATGAACGACTTCATCCAGGGCATCATCATGCTCTTCGGTATTGTTGCAGTAATCCTGGCCGTACTGCATGCACAAGGCGGTCTGACTGCTGCTGTGGAGAAGCTGGCTGCACTGCCTTCCGACGCTGATCCTGCTGTTAACGGAGGCTTTGCTTCATGGTTCGGTCCTGATCCTTCCGGACTGTTAGGTGTGGTGATTCTGACATCTCTGGGAACCATGGGTCTGCCGCAGATGGTGGGTAAGTTCTACTCCATCACCGACGAGAGTGCTATCAAGCGCGGAACGATCATCTCTACGATCTTCGCCTTCGTGGTGGCTGGTGGCTGCTATTTCCTCGGTGGTTTCGGACGACTGTACGAACCGGTTGTTGCCAACGGTAAGATTGCCTTCGACAGTATCGTTCCTGCCATGTTGGTAACCCTGCCCGATATTCTCATCGCCCTTGTGGTACTGCTGGTGCTCTCCGCATCCATGTCAACATTGGCTTCATTGGTGCTCACCTCTTCTAGTACGATGACACTCGACTTGATCTACCGCGACAAGAAGTCATTGCCCGGTGAGGTGGAGGATGGTTCCATTGATGATATCGTAGCAGAGAAGATTGAACGCCGTAAGGTGGTGGTGATGCGCGTACTGATTATGTTCTTCATCGCTATCTCCTTGCTTATCGCCTTGAATCCCCCCACCTTCATTGCCCAGCTCATGGGTATCTCTTGGGGTGCATTGGCTGGTGCCTTCCTGGCTCCGTTCATGTTAGGTCTTTACTGGCGTGGTGTGACGACTGCTTCTGTATGGGCTTGCTTCGCCTGGGGTGTCGGTCTGACGGTGGCAAACATGCTGCTGGGCAATCCCATCAACCCCATTAACTGCGGTGCTATCGCCATGGTGGGAGGTTTCCCAGTAGTGTGGATCGTCAGTCTGATTACCAGGAAAATGCCAAAAGAGAAGGTTGATTGTATCTTCGAGTGCTACAAATAACTACCTGCTACCAATATAAAGGAATATCATTCCAAGCAGTACAAGAGCAAGGTCAACAGCCTTGCTCTTTAAATTTTTCTCATGGAACACCACGGCACCGAAAAGGAACGATACCAACACGCTTCCCCTGCGGATCATGGATACAATGCTGATCATGGCACCAGGAACGCTCAGGGCATAGAAATAGACGAAGTCAGCTGTGCTGAGGAAGATGCTGATGAAGGGAATGCTCCAATGCCAGTGGAAGGAGGTGCGTTGATGGCGGCGAGGCCACCACAGCAGCATCAGCATACAGAACATCAACACACACTGATAGAGCGTGTACCAACCCTGCACCATCATTCGGTCAAGGCCTACCCCGCCCTCGCTGACAGGTGCCATAAGGTATTTGTCATACAGTCCGCTGACAGCTCCAAGTAAGGCGGCAAGTACAATAAACCAAATCCAGTTGTTGTGCTTGAAATCGATTCCTTCTTTCTTTCCACTTCTGCTCAGCATATAGAAAGAGGCTATTGCCAACAGGACACCAATCCACTGATACACATTCAGACGCTCGCCAAAGAAAAGAAAAGCACCCATGAGTACCATGACAGGACGGGTTGCGTTGATCGGTCCGACAATGGTCAGCGGCAGAAACTTCATACCAAAGTAACCGAACACCCAACTCGACAAGACTATAATCGACTTCAATACAATATATTTGTGGACTTCCCAGCCGCCAGAGCCTACATGAAAGATGCTGCCGTCGAGAACATTGGTATGTGATGACAACAGGATCAACGGCAAGAAGATCAGGGAAGAGAACAGGGTGTTCAGGAACAAGACAGGAATGACCTCATTGGAACTAAGTGCCTGTTTCTTAAAGGAGTCGTAACAGCCTAACAGGGCTGCGGAAAAGAATGCTAAAAGGAGCCACATGATGAGAAGTGATAAGAGAGAAGTGATAAGAAAAAAGTTTGATTACCACTATGATGCTGAAGTCAAGTTTGAGGATAGGACACATCTTCGAGGAAGAGGGCGTGGGCAGGCATGCTTTCTCCTGCATCGGTACGCTTCTTCCCTTCTATAATCCTGCAGAAGTCATCTATAGACAGACGACCGCGCCCCACATCGATGAGCGTTCCCACCACGGCTCGCACCATGTTACGTAAGAAGCGGTTGGCGGTGATCTCGAAGTACCAGCTATATGGCGACTGCTGAACCCAGCGTGCGACGGTAACCTGACACAAGGTGGTCTTCACATCGGCATGACTCTTACAGAAAGCGCCGAAGTCGGAATAGGTGAGCAGTTTGGCTGCCGCCTCGTTCATCTTATCAAAATCAAGAGCATAATGCAACTCGCAAGATGAGTTCCATAGGAACGGATCTTTCTGTGTATGGATATAATAATGATAGGTACGGGCAATGGCACTGAAACGCGCATGGAGGTCTGAAGGCACCTCTTTCACTTCCGTTACGGCAATGTCATTGGGAAGGATGCGATTGAGTTTATAGGCCAGCTGCTTACCATCAATGATCTGCTCTGTATCGAAGTGGGCCGTCATCTTCCGGGCATGAACACCTGCATCGGTTCTCCCCGCCCCTGTCACAGTTATCTCTTCCCGTAACAGCGTACTCAGACAACGTTGCAACTCGGCCTGCACAGAGTTCCCGTTAGGCTGTATCTGCCAACCGTGGTAAGCGGTTCCGTCGTAACCAAAATATACAAAATATCTTTTCACGACGCAAAGTTACTAATTATATTTTGTTTGTACAAACGAAAGCGGTAAATCATTGCATCAACGGCAAAGATGATGACGTAGATCATACATACCTGCAAGGGATGTAGCGAGGGTGTAACAAAGGTGGAACCAGGCAGGGAGGAAACGCCCTGCAGACAGGTATTCTGGATATGTACAAGCCACGAAAGCGGTACAACGAGCCACGACTGTACTGCCGGTAGCCACATCAGGAGGAAGAAAAGGAGCGAGAGATAGATGATCAGGGGGGTGAACACCATCACAACAAGACTCGACAAGAGGAAATAGCTGGATACATGATGGAAATAATAGGCGGTAAGAGGTGCTACCCCCAATTGGGCTGCAAGGGACACTGACAGGAGTCGCCAGCACCACTTGACGATGGGATGCGACGAGGAGGGTATCAAGGAATAGATACGACCTTGGTAGAGAAGGATAAACGCCACAGCAACGAACGACAACTGGAAGCTGATGTTGAAAAGAATCATAGGATCGGCCACGAGCATGATGATGGCGGTGAAAGCCAAAGCGTTCAGTGATGACCGGTTCCTGTTCTGTAATGACAACAGGGAATAGACAGTCATCATGATGGCGGCACGCACTACAGAGGGTGACATACCAACCAAGACCACATACGACCAAATCGTGATCAGGATCAAACCTTCGACTACGGGGCGCGACCAGTGGTGATAACGTCGGCGCCAACGTGCGGTCATGAAGGAGAACACAAAATAGATAATGCCCAAATGAAGGCCACTTAATGCCAACACATGCGATGCACCAGCTCTTGAATAATCGCTTCTTAGATCTTTGTCAATCAACGATTTATCGCCAAGAGTCATCGCTGACACTATAGCCAGTTCCTGATGTTCCAATCCCTTGTCTGATAAGGTGCTCACCAACTGGTTTCGTAACTCCAAAGCGTTGGTCTGGGCACGTTGCATCATTGATGGAGAAACTTCCTTAGTATCGGTTGGAGATGACGCTAACAACAGACTACGACTCATCAAACAGCCACCGAAAAGGAAGACAAGTAGCATAACAACAACCGACTGCCGCAACTCTTGTCGAACCAAGAGGGTCATCAACAAAAGGATCAGCGCTCCACCCAGCCATAGCCAACAAGGTATAAGACCGGATGTGTAATAAGCCACGACCATCCCCAAAATCAGTAGGACAGTCATACGTACCATGGGATAGAGTTGTATCTTTCCGTTTGTTTTCATAGTAAGAATAAGGTATTATTTCAATGATGCATATGCTTTGTCAAAGTCCTCTTGCCTTGTATATCAGGTCTTTCGCGGCATTGATTTCCTTGAACTTCTTTTCCGCTGCTCGTTTCACATCCTCTCCCAGGGTAGCCACACGGTCGGGATGATGTTTCAACGCCAGCTTCTTGTAGGCCTTCCTTACCTCCTCATCAGTAGCATTCGGCGAAATCTCCAGTACCTTGTAGGCCGCCTCCAGATTTGTGCTTCCATCAGAAAGGTTCAGCATGGAATCCACCTCCTTGTCATTCAGTCCCAAAGCCCTTGCCACTTCTCGTAAGGCATTCACCTCACGGGGGTCAACCACACCGTCGGCGCGAGCCACCTGAGCCAGGAAAGAGAGCATCTGAAGACACTGCTCGTAAGGCAGATGCATGGAAATCTGCTGACAGCTCTGCATCACCACATTCCTATAGGCTGCATCACCCATCTGCTTCTGCTGATCAAATAAACGCTTGAGGATCTGCTCACCTTGTGTTACGGCTCCGTACCCGAAGTTCTGGCGCAGGAACTGGCGCATCATCTCCATCTCGCTGTGCATCACCTTCTGGTCGGCACGGATGATATAAGATGCAAGCACAAGAATACTAAACAGGAAACTGTTCCTGTCTCCCATGTTCACCTGTTGGGCATTCCCGTAAGTCTCGCGATAAGAACTGTCGTAGCGGGAACCGCTACCTCTTCCAATATACTCATTCCCTTCATTGAACGATCCCAACAGTTGATCGAACAGTGAACCCAAGGCATAACCTGCCAGTGCCCCAAGGGGTCCGGCTGTCATAAAGCCTAAGAAGCCACCAATCCATTTTCCTATTGACATAATGAAAAGAGTGAAATGTGGAGTGAGAATTGTGGAGAAAACAAGCTTTCAAACAAAATGTCGGGGTGACAGGATTCGAACCTGCGACACCCTGGTCCCAAACCAGGTGCGCTACCGGACTGCGCTACACCCCGTGCATGTTTGAAATGCGGCTGCAAAGGTACAGACTTTTTCTGAGTCGTGCAAATTTTTACATCATTATTTGATGATGCCCTGCTCAACAAAAATCTTCTTCAAGGCCTGCACACCACGCTCAACTTGCTCTTCTGTATGTGTGGCCATCAAAGCGAAACGCACCAATGTATCCTGCGGAGCACATGCTGGTGGGATAACAGGATTGATGAACACACCGGCATTGAATGCCAATGCTGTTACCAGGAATGTTTTCTCTACGTCGCGGACGTAAAGTGGAATGATAGGACTCTCGGTCTCACCGATCTCAAAGCCCTCCTCACGGAAACGACGCAAGGCATAACGGGTAACCTTCCACAATGCTTCGATACGCTCAGGCTCCTGCTGAATGATGTGCAGTGCTTCGAGTGCAGCTGCTGTGGCTGCAGGGGTATTGGAAGCTGAGAAGATATAGGTGCGACAGGTGTGGCGCAGATAGTTGATGGTGTCGGCATCAGAAGCAATGAAACCACCGATGCTGGCCATCGACTTGGAGAAAGTACCCATGATCAGGTCAACCTCGTCGGTCAGACCGAAATGATCGCATACTCCCCTACCCTGATTGCCGAATACACCGATACCATGAGCCTCATCCACCATGATAGCCACATTGGGATACTTCTTCTTGAGCTTGACAATTTCAGGAAGATTGGCCAGATCGCCTTCCATGGAGAAGACACCATCGACAACGATCAGCTTGATACCTTCTTCAGGCAGACTCTGGAGAACACGCTCCAGGTCAGCCATATCGTTATGCTTGTAATGCAACGGACGGGCAAAAGAGAGCCGACGGCCGTCAACAATACTGGCATGGTCACGATCATCACAGATGATATAGTCGCCTTTGCTCACCACCATGGCAATGACACCCTGGTTTACAGAGAAACCAGTAGAGAAACAAAGACAATCATCCTTATGGATATACTCGGCGATTTCCTTTTCCAACTGAACATGCAGGTCGAGCGTTCCATTGAGGAAACGACTGCCGGCACATCCAGAGCCATATTTATCAAGGGCTTCCTTGGCTTTATCAATGATTCGCTGATCGCCAGTCAGTCCTGTATAGGCATTTGAACCGAACATCAGAACCTTGTGTCCGCCCATTTCCACTTCAGTTCCCTGCTTACCAGTAATTGCACGGAAATAGGGATAAACACCGCGTTCAATAAACTTCTGCGGTTCACGATACTGCTTGTATCTTTCTTGTAAAACTCCCATATATAAGATAGGTGTTATTCAACTATTTATAATTACAGGCTGCAAAGGTACAAAAAATAATGCAATCACTCACCATTTTTTTCAGAAAAAAACAAATAACTATCATTCTTGACCTAAAATTTCCGTTTCTCAAGATTTCTTTTTACCTTTGCAGCGATGATTACAAAGAAGAACATAACATTTATCATCAACCCGATTTCCGGAAGCGTGAAGAAAAACAACATTCCGGATATAATAGAAGAGACGATTGATAAGAGTCTGTTCAACTATTCCATTCAGGAAACCGAAAAGGCGGGTCATGCTGCGGAAATAGCGTATGAGGCCCAACAGAACGGTATAGATGTGGTGGTTGCTGTGGGAGGCGACGGAACGGTCAATGAGGTAGCCCGCTCCATCGTCCACTCCAACACAGCCCTGGGCATCATCCCCTGCGGTTCAGGCAATGGTCTGGCCCGTCATCTGTTACTTCCGATGGATCCGAAGAAGAGCGTTGAAATCATCAACCGCTGCGTCATACACGACCTCGACTACGGTATCATCAACGAAATACCTTTCTTTTGTACTTGCGGTATGGGCTTCGATGCATTTATCAGCATGAAGTTCGCAGAAGCAGGAAAGCGCGGACCGGTTACCTATATCGAGAATGTACTGCGTGAAGGACTCACCTATAAGCCTGAAACCTATCATATTGAAGACGAGACAGGGACATTGATCCGGAAGGCTTTCCTGATTTCCTGTGCCAATGCGTCCCAATACGGCAATAACGCCTACATCGCCCCGCAGGCCTCCATGAGCGACGGTCTGTTGGATGTGATTATCATGGAGCCGTTCGATGTGCTCGAAGCACCTCAGGTGGCCATCGAGATGATGAATAAGACACTCGACAAGAACCAGAAAATCAAAACCTTCCGCACCAAACACATCCATATCCACAGGGAGAAAGAAGGGTATATTCACTACGACGGTGATCCTGTAATGACAACCGCCGATGTGGATATCCAGCTCGTCCATAAGGGAATCAAGATGATTGTCAACCCTGACGGTGATAAGAGTAAACGGCAGCCGAATTTGGTACAGACCGCTTTCAGTGAGTTCTTCAACGACCTCAACATTGTGAGGGAAGACCTTACCAAGATCAGTAGGAACACGCAGGCGCTGAACAAGAAACTGATACGTAAGTTCAATAACCGATAAACGCCTAAGACTAATACGAAAGATAAAAATCTTTCATTAGATCAACATACGCCTCAGAACCGATTGTCAGGACATCTCTCACATAACAGGAAGAAGGTTTTTTCCTATAGCACAACAGAAATCTTTTGGGTTGTTTGCGCAAAGATGTCTTTACTGCACATTCCGCCAAAGGACACAAACCATGGAGAATAGCTTCAGCATCAAACGCATCCCTGCATTCCGTAGGAATGACAGCAGAGAAGACACCGTCTTCATGTAACAAACGCACCACCCCTTGAAACAAATCGGCATAAGTCAGACTCCCTGCATGCCTGGCAGTAGTACGCTGTTCATCTGGACAAGAAAGAGACTGCACAAAAAACGGCGGGTTGCTAACAATGGAGTCGAACCATTCATCTGTATAATCTTGTAAAGAAAGATGACTAATCTGCACTCGGTTTTGGAAGGGTGATGCTGCCACGTTCTCAAGTGCTTGCTTACAAGCCATACCGTCAATGTCAATACCCACCACCTGTGCTTGGGGAAAGCGTTGCGCCATCATCAAGGCTATCAAGCCAGTACCCGTACCGATATCCAGTATTCTCTCCCCTCCTTGGGCCCAGGCCCCGAGTAGTGTTCCATCGGTACCCACTTTCATGGCACATTGCTCCTGATGGATGGTGAATTGTTTGAAACGGAAATACGAATTAGACATATCAAGTGCAAAATTAAGAAAAATATGAGAGATTACACCTAATTATATTAAATATTGTGTTACAAATGGCATTTTATGAAGATAAATGTGTACCTTTGCATCCCAAATTTGAAGTAGAATTATGAGAAATAGTCAAAATAACAGCGCATTCTCCATGATTGCCGACTACGAAGGAGACATCACACGACTCCTTTGTGGAGGAGCTGATGGTGAGGTGCCTATCCTTGCAACACGCAACCTGATCCTCTTTCCTGGTGTTGTATCACCGATTCTGATCGGCCGGTCGGCCAGCATCAGTCTGGTAGAACACCTGAAGGACAAAGAAGACGCTATCTTCGCTGTGTTCTCACAGAAGAACGCCAATATAGAAAACCCTACTAAGGATGATTTATACGAATACGGTGTATTCGCAAAGATTATCCGTGTTCTGGAACTTCCCAATTCCAACAACAACATTACAGTGATTGTTCAAGGACTGGGTAGATGTAATCTGATTTCCCTGAAACGTACCCGTCCTTACCTGAAGGGTGAGGTTCATCTGGCGCCGGAACTCATTCCCGACGATGGAGACACCGAGTTCATGACAGCCATTGCCGACCTGCGTAATGCGGGTATCGATTACATCAAGCAGAACGAAGATATTCCAGATGAGGCTCAGTTCGCCATCCAGAACATCAACAATCATCTGGTGATGCTGAACTTCATCTGCTCCAGCATGCCCTTTGCCATCGAAGAGAAGATGAAGCTGCTCGAGGAGTCGAATCTCAAGGAACGTGTCATCAAGGTGCTGCGCATCATGCACCGTGAACTCCAGCTCGAAGAGATCAAGCAGGATATCAGAAGTCGTACCCGTGAAGACCTTGATGAACAGCAGCGAGAGTACTTCCTGCAACAGCAAATCCGGAACATCAAGGAGGAACTGGGTAACGGCGAAGGATCTCCAGAGCGTAAGGAATTGGTGGAGAAGGCCGAGAAGAAGAAATGGAACGAAGATATACGAACCACCTTCTTCAAGGAACTCGACAAGTTAGACATGCTCAACCCGCAAGGTCCGGAGTACAGTGTCCAGCTGAACTACCTGCAGACACTGGTGAATCTGCCGTGGGGAGAGTTCACCAGCGATGATCTGAATCTGAAGCGTGCGCAGCGAATCCTTGATAAGGACCACTACGGCATGGAGAAGGTCAAGGAGCGCATCCTGGAATACATGGCCGTACTCAGTCTGCGTGGTGACCTGAAGTCACCCATCATCTGTCTTTACGGTCCTCCGGGTGTCGGTAAGACTTCTTTAGGAAAGAGTATAGCCGAGGCCATGAAGCGCAAATACGTGCGCATCTCATTGGGTGGTATGCACGATGAGTCGGAAATCCGCGGTCACCGTCGTACCTACGTCGGTGCTATGCCGGGTCGAATCATCAAAGCCATCCAGAAGGCAGGATCGTCAAACCCCGTCTTTATCCTTGATGAGATTGATAAGGTAACACAGAACACCATCAACGGTGACCCGTCATCAGCGCTGCTGGAAGTGCTTGATCCTGAGCAGAACTCTGCTTTCCATGACAACTATCTGGATGTGGACTACGATTTGAGCAAGGTGCTCTTCATCGCCACAGCCAACGACCTCAATACCATTCCACGTCCCCTACTCGACCGTATGGAGGTGATTGAGGTAAGTGGCTACATCACAGAAGAGAAGATTGAGATTGCCAAACGACACCTCATCCCCAAGGAGAAGGAGAATACCGGTTTGGCAACAGAGCGTTCGCTGCAGTTCAACAAGGCTGCCACGGAAAAGATCATCGAGCAATATACCCGTGAGAGCGGTGTCCGTCAGTTGGAGAAGCAAATCAACAAAGCCCTCAGAAAATTGGCCTTTACCAAAGCCAAGGAGATGGCACTGCCTTACCAAAAGATTACACCAAACGAAATAGAGGGTCTGCTGGGCAAGCCACCCTTCTACCGCGATATCTACCAGGGTAATGCTTATGCCGGGGTGGTAACAGGTCTGGCCTGGACCAGCGTTGGCGGTGAGATTCTGTTCATCGAAACCAGTCTGAGTAAAGGCAAGGGCTCTAAGCTTACGCTTACGGGAAACCTCGGCGATGTGATGAAGGAGTCGGCCGTGCTCGCCCTTGAATACGTCAAGGCCCATGCCGACACGTTGAAGATCGACTACCGCATCTTCGACAACTGGAACATCCATATCCATGTGCCGGAGGGAGCAACACCCAAGGACGGACCGTCGGCAGGTATCACTATCGCCACCTCCATCGCCTCGGCACTCACCCAGCGTAAGGTGCGTAAGAACACTGCCATGACCGGTGAGATAACCTTACGAGGTAAGGTATTGCCTGTGGGTGGCATTAAGGAGAAGATCCTGGCAGCCCGTCGGGCTGGAATCACCGACATCATCATGTGTCGTGACAACAAGAAAGATATCGATGAGATTCCCGAAGTATATCTGAAGGGAGTAACCTTCCACTATGTGGAGAATATTCAGGACGTCTGGGATTTCGCCCTCACGGACGAACTGGTGAAGAACCCTGTAACATTTACGGTTGAAGAAGAGAAGAAATGACATTCGAACTGCAGCATACCGACCCGGCCAGTGATGCCCGTACCGGTCTGATTACGACCGATCACGGACAGATCAAAACGCCTATCTTCATGCCTGTGGGAACGGCAGGAGCCGTGAAAGGTGTTCACTTCCAGGAGCTGCGCGAACAGGTAAAAGCGCAGATCATCTTGGGAAACACCTATCATCTGTACCTGCGCCCCGGACTGGAGGTGTTGCGGGCAGCAGGAGGCTTGCATCAGTTCAACACATGGGACCGTCCCATCCTCACTGATAGCGGCGGTTTTCAGGTCTTTTCCCTGACTGGTATCAGGAAGCTACGTGACGAAGGTTGTGAGTTCCGTTCACATATCGACGGCTCCAAGCATTTCTTCACACCAGAGAACGTGATGGACACAGAACGTATCATTGGAGCAGATATCATGATGGCGTTCGACGAGTGCCCTCCCGGACAGAGCGATTACCAGTATGCCAAGAAGAGTCTTGATCTGACACAACGATGGCTCGACCGCTGTATAAAACGTTTCAACGAGACCGAACCGCTCTATGGCTATTCCCAGAGTCTGTTCCCCATCGTACAAGGATGCACCTATAAGGATTTGCGTCAGGAGGCAGCTAAGTACATAGCAGACCTCGGTGCTGATGGCAATGCGATCGGCGGACTCGCCGTGGGTGAGCCTACGGAGGTGATGTACGAGATGATCGAAGTGGTGAACGATATCCTGCCGAAAGATAAGCCCCGTTACCTGATGGGTGTAGGAACACCTCAGAACATTCTCGAGGCCATTGAACGCGGTGTGGATATGTTCGACTGTGTGATGCCAACCCGCAACGGTCGTAACGCTATGCTTTTCACCTATCAGGGAACGATGAATATGCGGAACAAGAAATGGGAGAATGATTTCTCCCCCATCGACCCTGACGGCTGTGACATCGACCGTCTGCATTCCAAGGCCTACCTGCATCACCTGTTCAAGGCACAGGAACTCCTTGCCATGCAGATTGCCAGCATACATAATCTGGCATTCTACCTCCGACTTGTAGGCGATGCCCGTCAGCACATCGAGCAAGGTGACTTCGTTGCATGGAAACGAAGTGTAATTGAGAACTTAGGAAAAAGAGTCTAACGACGACAGATAATAACAGATTATGCAATACGCAGAGATCAGGAAACATAGAAAACGGCTGAAGATACGCAGATGGGCAGACCGTCATCTCAAATGGTTTATTGTCGCCTGGCAATGGATCAAACAGAAATGGCAACCCATAGCCCGTCGTCTGGAATGGATGAAGAAACTGAATCCGTTCCGCTACATCAAGATTCTTGATCGCTATATCATCCGTAAGTTCATTGGCACCTATTTCTTTGCCATAGCCCTGATCATCAGCATCTCCATCGTCTTCGACATCAATGAGAACCTGGCTAAGTTTACGCAGTTCCATGCCCCATTGAAGGCCATCGTGTTCGACTACTATGCGAACTTCGTTCCCTACTTTGCCAACCTGTTTAGTCCGCTGTTTGTATTCATTGCGGTCATCTTCTTCACCTCCAAGCTGGCAGGAAACTCCGAGATCATCTCGATGCTGGCGTCAGGTGTCAGTTTCAAACGACTGATGCGCCCGTATATGATCTCCGCCGCCTTGATCTCCCTAATGACTTTCTATCTGGGTTCTTACGTCATTCCCAAGGGAACAGTGATCCGTCAGAACTTCGAGACGCTCTATAAGAACAAGAGGAAGAACACCTCAGCAGAGAACGTACAGTTGCAGGTAGGGAAAGGAGTCATCGCCTATATCCAGCACTACGATAACACGATGAAGCGCGGATATGGGTTCTGTCTCGACAAGTTTGAGAACAAGAAGGTGGTCAGTCATATGACAGCTCAGGAGATCCAATACGACACCATCAGTGACTCGAAATATCACTGGAAAGCCTCACAATGGAGGATTCGCGAACTTCGAGGACTACGTGAGAAGATCACCAGCGGTGCCAAGTTGGATACGCTTATCATGATGGAGCCCACCGATCTCGTCTTCTCCAAAGGACAGCAAGAGACCTTCACCAGTCCGCAGCTTAGGGAGTATATCAACAAGCAGATTGACCGCGGTTCCAGTAATGTCGTTCAGTACGAGGTGGAATACCATAAGCGCATCGCTTCCTCTTTTGCCTCATTTATCCTGACCACCATCGGTGTATCGCTCTCCTCAAGGAAACGGAAAGGAGGCATGGGACTTTACTTAGGTATCGGTCTGGCACTCAGCTTTGGCTATATCATGTTGCAGACCGTCTCCTCCACGTTCGCCATCAATGCGAACACACCGCCGATGCTGGCAGCATGGCTTCCCAACATCATATTTACCTTCATAGCATACTTCTGCTACAGGAAGGCACCTAATTAATGCACGTTCCAACATAGGAACCATGCTCAAGTGAATAACGAAAAGAATAGGATAGCATATATGGATTTTTATGATTTAGACCTCAACGACCACGCCCTTGATGCACTGGATGCGATGAATTTCACCACTTGCACGCCAGTACAAGAGAAGTGCATCCCCGAGATTCTGAAAGGAAGAGATGTGCTGGGAGTGGCACAGACGGGAACGGGAAAAACGGCAGCCTATCTGTTGCCGGTGCTCAGCATGCTCGACGATGGCAGTGTCTTCATCGGTGACACCGAGAAGGTGTTTCCTGAGAATGCCATCAACTGCGTGATCATGAGTCCTACCCGAGAGCTGGCACAGCAGATCGACCAAGCCATGCAGGGCTTTGCCTACTACATGCCATCAGTGAGTAGTCTGGCTGTTTATGGCGGTAACGACGGTAACAGATATGATCAGGAGTATAAGAGTATGCGAATGGGAGCTGACATGATCATTGCCACACCTGGAAGACTGCGCAGTCACATCAATATGGGAAATGTGGATCTCAGTCAGGTATCCTTCTTTATCCTCGATGAGGCCGACCGTATGCTCGACATGGGTTTTAGCGATGATATCCTTTCCATTGCTAAGCTTATACCGCCCACTTGTCAGACCATCATGTTCTCTGCCACGATGCCGCATAAGATAGAGGAATTGGCACGTACGCTACTCAAGAATCCTGCCGTAATAAAGCTGGCTGTGAGTAAGCCTGCCGAGAAGATCCATCAGATGGCCTACGTCTGTCATGAGACTCAGAAGCTACGTATCTTAAACCATTTATTTAAGAACGACGAGCTCAAGCGCGTGATTATATTCTCCTCAAGTAAGCTCAAGGTGAAAGATATCAACCGCAGTCTGAGGGCTATGCATGTAAACTGCGCCGAGATGCATTCCGACCTTTCTCAAGCCGAGCGCGATGAGGTGATGTATCGTTTCAAGAGCGGACAGGTGGATGTTTTGGTGGCTACCGATATTGTGGCTCGAGGCATTGATATCGACGATATCGCTACGGTCATCAATTTCGATGTACCACGCGACTGTGAGGATTATGTTCACCGCATTGGGCGAACAGCAAGGGCTGAACGTGATGGTAAAGCTATCACCTTGGTGCGTGGATGGGAGATACGCGACTTCATCAGGATTGAGCAGTTCCTTGAGAAGACAGTAGAGAAAGTTCCCCTTCCCAATGGTATGGAAGGACCAGAATACCGTCCTATGTACAAGAAGACGCCACGTGCCGTCTTCCATCGCCATGGTAAGAAGTCAGAAGGAGGAAAGAATCGAGGCGACAACCGCAGGAAGCCCCGCAGGAAAGCTAAGTCAGAACAGCGTAAGTCAGAACAAAAGAAGGCGTAATCTCATAATTTATCTCTACGGTGGCGTTGCGCCGCATATTCTCCGTTAGCACAACACCCTGCTTCTGCAAGGAAAAGCGAAGGAGCCGTATCTCATCCAACGCCAGTCGGTCGGAAGAGTACAGCTTGTACATGGTTTCCTTCGCACTCCAATGAATCAGTTTCTCATCTATGGTATCTGCCTGTTCATCCTCTCTGATGAACATATGCGCTATTCTGTTCACGCGATCACTGGTATATTCAATGTCCACCGCCACTTCATGGTCGGGCGATATGATTACACAGCAGAAGCCTTTCGTATGACTGATACTGATCTTCCATCCATTCTGCAGAACAGGTTTTCCACTTTGTTCATGAGAGATGGCCCATGACGCATCACCATCGGTCATCTGGCGTAATAAGGCACGCACACATACATACTCCCGTTGCCTCCCTTCAGCATGAAACCGTTTACGGGCCTCCTCATACCACTCAGGGAATGCCGACGGATGCTCTGTCATCTCCCAGATGCCGAGGATGACATGCTCATCGATATGCGTCACTCTCAGTAAAGGCATACTGTTTATTTGTCTGTCGGCTCGTCGTTCTTCTCACGAATCACAACCTTTACCCGTGAGATTCGTCGTTCCTCCAGTTCCATTATCTCGAACAAATAGTTCCGATATTCCAGTTTCTCATGAATGACAGGGAAATCACCTTTGATTTCCAGCAAGAGACCGGCCAATGTATCTGCATCGCCTTCCACTTCGGCAAACTCCTCATCGTTCACCTCGAGGATTCGGCAGAAATCGCTCAACAAGGTCTTACCCTCAAAGATATAAGTATTCTTATTCAGTCGAGTGTAAGTCTTCTCTTCATCATCGTACTCATCATTGATCTCACCTACAATCTCCTCCAAGATGTCCTCCAAGGTAACGATACCACTGGTGCCGCCGAACTCATCTACAACGATAGCAATATGCACCTTGTTCTCCTGGAACTCACGGAGCAGGTCGTCAATCTTCTTCGTTTCGGGAACAAAGTATGGCGAACGGATCAGACTCTGCCAGCGGAATGTGGACGGTTTACCGAGATGTGGCAATAAGTCTTTGATGTAGAGCACACCACGGATATTATCAGAGTTGTTCTGATACACCGGAATCCTACTATAGTTATTCTCCACAATGCACTGCAGTACATCGCGGAAACTACTCTTGATATTCAGGTCAACCACATCCTGCCTACTGGTCATCACCTCTTTCACGGTCTCATCACTGAAGCGGATGATACCCCTCAGCATGCGCTGATCATCCTTGATCTCCTCCTTGTCGGTCAGATCCAATGCCTGCTCCAGATCATCCACACTCAGTATATGACTGTCGGGCTGCAGCACCCTCTCTGCTAGGAAACCGCTGCTAAGCAGCACATTCTCCAAGGGCCAGAACAGTTTTCTGAAGAACATAATGGAATTAGCCACGCGGCGACAGAACGACAATGAGTTCTGACGGGCAAACACCTTTGGTATAATCTCTCCAAACAGCAGGAGGAGGAATGTCAGCAGTACCGATATACACACGAACTCCACCCATGTCTGCTTAAACACCACCAGGTGTGAGAAGACATAGTTAAAGAGCATGATAATGGTCACGTTCACAAAATTATTGGCAATCAGGATCGTGGCAAGCGTACGTTCCGAGTCTTCACGCAGACACTGAATCATCTCGTCCGCACTGCGTTTCTCCCCGTCCAGTTCAGCGACATCCGTCGGCGAAAGACTGAAGATAGCGATTTCGGAACCGCTGGCTAATCCTGATACAATAAGCAGCAGGGCTGCCAAGACGGCAGCCACTACAACGCCCGTAGTAAGAGGCAGAATCTCTGTCGTTTGGGCTATTTCAACAAAAAATGATGGATTCATACATTAAAAGGGAAGTCGATCATTATCTTCCGGTTGAATGGGACTTTCAGAAACCATAGTCGGCTGTTCTGCAGGTGAGTTTTGTCTCGGACTGAGCATCTCCATGTTATCCGCATAGATTTCAGTTACATATTGTTTGATGCCCTTTTGGTCGTCATAACTGCGATAGCGTATTCTTCCTTCCACATACAGCTTGTCGCCCTTATGCACATATTTCTCAACCACCTTGGCCAGTCCTCTGAAAAAAACAACGTTATGCCAGTCGGTCCTGTCAGGAACCTGCGTTCCATTTTGCAGTGTATAGCCTTTCTCTGTTGTGGCTAATCTAACCTGAGCCACGGCCTGATCCTGTTCATAATAGCGTACTTCAGGATCCTTTCCGACATTTCCAATAAGCATTACTTTATTCATCGTATTCAAATGGATAGGTTCAACAATAATTTATTTCCACATTCCCAAGTACTTGAACTTGAAGTTCTTACCCTTGGCTGAGGGGAACTGGCTGCGATTATCAACTCTCTCACGCAGATGTTCCACCACCCTGTTATAAGCATCCTGTCCGCTAAAAGCCTTCACGTTAGCCACGAACTGTGTGTCGCGGTATTCATGCTTCCCAGTTGATGGAATCAGTACCACCCGTTTGAATGTCAACGAAGCCTCATACCAACCCTCACGTTTCTCACTCAGTCGTGCCACGGCTGGAGCAACTGTTTCACGGTGATCGCCTTCAGGAGCATTCGAGCGCAGCGCTTTCTTTTGCTTGAAGTCCATCATGGTAGCGGCTTCAGTCTTGATGATGATGAAATACACACGGGGACGTACCTTATATCTCTTGGGATAGTACACTTCGCTTCCAATATAATCACGCACGTCGGCTTCCAGTTCCGGAGTCATTCCAATCTCAGGAATAGACTTCAGAAAATCGATAGCCTCTTCGACATTATACACCAATGTCTCATTATCAAAATACCTTAAATACAGATTCATTTAGGGTTTGTTTTTCTTTGTTATCACTACCTTCCAACAAAAGGAAGATCTCTTTCATAAAGAGCGGAAAACGGGACTCGGACCCGCGACCCCAACCTTGGCAAGGTTGTGCTCTACCAACTGAGCTATTTCCGCTTGTTTTTCAGACTAAAGTGAAGAGGAGGAGACTCGAACTCCCACGTCGCACTTGACACTACCCCCTCAAAGTAGCGCGTCTACCAATTCCGCCACCTCTCCAACAAAAAGCATTCTGAATGACATAGTGCCCAGAACAGGACTCGAACCTGCACACCTCGCGGCACACGCACCTGAAACGTGCGCGTCTACCAATTCCGCCACCTGGGCAAACACGCGAACAAACGATGTTTATTCTTCGTTGTCATTCAGAATGTGTGGAGCGGAAAACGGGACTCGGACCCGCGACCCCAACCTTGGCAAGGTTGTGCTCTACCAACTGAGCTATTTCCGCTTGTTCTACGAACAATCGGTTTTTTCGGCTACGCTCGGCAGAAAGTGAACTTTTTGCTCTCGCTTGCACGAAAATTCCGCATTGTTATAAGCTATCTCTCTCGATTGCGGATGCAAAGGTAATACATTTTCCTGAATCACCAAAACTTTTCTCCGCTTTTTTTTCAATCCATGCGATTTTTATAATCCTCATAGCTGTATTCCCTCAGCATTTCCAGTTCACCGTCGGCATGCAGGAAAGCAATGGCAGGATGAGGCACGCCGTTGAACATATTGGTCTTCACGGTGGTATAGTGCAGCATATCCTCGAAGATGATGCGCTCTCCCACCCTCAGTTCATGATCGAACTGCCAGAAGCCCATATAGTCGCCGCTGAGACAACTGTTACCGCCTAATCGATAAGTGTGGAATGAGGAGTGTGGAGTGTGGAATGAAGAAGGATCTATATGTTTAGCACCTCTCACTTCGGGATAGTAAGGCATTTCAAGACAGTCGGGCATATGACAAGTGAAGCTGACGTTAAGAATGGCCGTACGGATTCCCTGGTCCTCCACGATGTCAACCACTTCAGCTACCAGCGGACCGGTTTGCCAAGCAAAGGCGCTTCCTGGCTCGAGGATAACCCTCAGGTGGGGATAACGCTGTTTGAGTCCTTTTAATATATAAATAAGGTGGGGCACATCATAGTCTTTCCTTGTCATGAGATGCCCTCCACCAAAGTTAATCCATTTCAGTTGGTCGAACCAAGGCGAAAACTGTTCCTCAATATGCGCCAACGTGCGTTCAAACACATCCGCTCCGCTCTCGCAATGACAATGACAATGGAAACCCTCTATATCATTCGGCAGCTGTTTCGGCAACTTGTCGGCACGCACCCCAAAGCGGGTTCCAGGGGCACAAGGGTTATAGAGCAGTGTTTCCACCTCCGAATAGCCGGGGTTGATACGCAGTCCGATAGAGCACTTTCCCTCTATGCGTTCATGGAAACGTTCATACTGCGACAGCGAGTTGAAGGTCAGATGACTGGAGCAGCGAACGATCTCATCAAAGTCCTTATCGGTATAGGCAGGCGAATAGGTGTGCGCCTTCTCCCCAAACTCTTCTGCTGCCAGTCTTGCCTCATACAACGAACTGGCTGTAGTAGCATGGATATACTCCCGGAAGATGGGAAAGGTCTTCCACAGCGCATACGCCTTGTATGCCAGGATGATTTCCACCCCTGCATCTTCTGCTACACCCGCAATCAGTTGCAGGTTCCTGCGCAGCAGTTCCTCTTCCAGTACATATACCGGGGTTTGCACCCCATCGAAGGTCTGTCTGTCAATATGCATAGAGAGAAGTGTTAAGCGACATACTATAGTCGTTCCGTCACCTTACCAGTTGTTCAGTTTGACTGAAGAACCGCCACTGACTGTACCGCCAACGTTTGCCATACCGCCGAAGTAGGCTGTTCCACCACTGACGGAAACACCCGACTGCAGCGAAGGTGTGGACGAGGTATATACAACAAGTTGCTGGTTACCACCTCTACCAGACGGCTTGCTCGGAGTCTGGAATGCCAAAGCAAGATTGCTGCCACTATACAGTGCATGCCAGCTATTGGCAGTCCACGAAGTAGTGCTCATGCATGTACCGCCGGAGATGCTGGCTCCTTTCTCTATCCCTCCAACAGCTATGACAGTACCACCTTGCACGTAGAGTTTCTTACGATCCTCGCTGTTCGCATCGATAGCCACCTCCGGTTCAGCTCCACCAATTGCATATACCACACCGCCCTTGATGTAGCAGTCACCATTGGCATCGATACCGTCGTTGTTAGTAGAGCGGGCAAAGACATAGCCGCCGCTGATGGTGATGTCCTGACCAGTGTTGATGGCATCATCGTAACTATTGATGGTAATATGACCACCGCTGATCTTCAAAGAGTTCTCACACTCAACACCCTCACCCTTATTACCCGTTGAGGAAACATTGATGGTACCATCGCTGATGGTGATAGCACCGTCGCTCTTGATGCCATTTGCAGATGCGGCAGTGCAGGCAACATTGATAGAACCACCGGTGATATAGATGTTACCACTGTCTTCATCTTCATGATCGGTAGTCTCACCAGTAGAGCTATCACCATCGATTTCACACTGGATACCGTCATCCTCAACACCACTGATGTTGATGGTGCCACTTTCCATGAGGAAGTATTCGTTGCACGAGATACCGTCGCCTACTGAAGATGTCACGTTGATGGTGGCATTCTTGATGGAGAAGTACTCACCAGTCTTGATGGCATGTTTTACATTGCCCTTCACATTCAGCGTACCTTTCTGGGCAAACTCGGCATGTCCCTTAATATATAGACAGCCCTTCTGCGAACCGTTGGCAGCATCCACAAGCGTATTTGTGGTACCTGTAATCACTTTTACCTTGATGCGCTTACCGTTCTGTATGCACACAGCAGCACCGCTATAGACAGGAGAAGAGTTAGTCAACGTCAGTCCGTTCAGTTCGACGGTTGACTTGTAGTATCCCGTTGCATAAAACTCACCGTCAGATGATGAGCCCGACAGTGTATAGGTAACCTCCTCTTCCAGCGAGCTGCTCTGATCAATAGAAACATGGGCACCTCTGATGGAGGGTGTTATGTATTGAGCGATGTTGCCAGCTACGAACACCTTAGCAGATGTACCTTCATAAACAACACCTACAGTACCATCGGTCACTTCTGTGTTATCCACGATGATGCTACTGACATCATTGAGTTTGAAAGCCTTACCCATAATGGTTACCGTGTTACCACCTGAGAAGGTCATATCACCTGTTTGCGAAGCAGGGTACTGATAAGTCACATTACCTACCGTTATGTTCAGCGTTTGAGCTGATGCCGTAAGGACAACGAGCATTACGGCAAAGAGAGTCAGTATCTTTTTCATGGGTTCACTGTCATTTTATGGGTTCCTTTCTTGCTACGTACCACATATACGCCTTTCTGCATCTGGTTTTTCGTTACCTTCTTACCATTCAGGTCGTATATGTCTGTTATTTCATTCCAGTCAGAAACATAGAGCGTTTCGATGCCTGTTGATTCGTCATGGTCAGAGAAATACATCTTACTCAGATTCGAAACGGTGAACGACTGATCACCAGCTTTCAGTGTCGTTCCTGAGATGGAAATGGTTAGTGACGATGACGATACAGATACCCTCGCCCCATCGGTCATCTGAAAGGTCAGATAGGGGTAATCCTCTGCATGAGCTGTAAATGTTCCTAACAGGAGCATCAAAAATAGAAATAGTTTCTTCATATACGTAGTTTTTAGAAATTTGCTGCAAAGATACACTTTTTTTGAACATATTGGAAGAATATGCTCAGATTATGTTTGACAAATTGTCGGATTTAATATGAATTTGCCAAATAATACGATTTTTTGTAATTCCGGTCATTATATGAAGGATTTTATCTATCTTTGCACAGAAATAGATATCATTACTCGTAATATGTACAGTATTAAACTATAAAGTTATGAAAACCATCAAGTTCTTCTTAGGGGCAATGCTTATGGCTTGCATCCCGTTTACAGCAAACGCACAGTTCATGTTCGGAGGCGGAAACCGCGCAAACCAAGACAGCCTTCGCAAGATTGCTGCAGCCGATTATGCCGACATGCTGGCAAAAGTGGGAGTCGGTCAGCCACGTGAAGGTCGCCAGCCTAACAGTCAGGATGAGAGCAAGCACCCCAACTATGATGAGCTCATCGCAAACCCCTACCCTTTCTATCCAGATCCGCTCGTTACAGAAAGCGGCAAGAAGGTCACCAGCGCCAAGATGTGGCAAAAGGAACGTCGCCCGGAGATAGTAAAACTGTTCGAGTACAATGTCTATGGTCGTATTCCCGACAACGTACCAGGTGTAAAATGGGAAGTTACCAATGAGGAAAAGAAGGACTTTGCAGGAAATCCTGTGGTGGTACGTTATCTAAAAGGTACGGTCGATAACTCCAGCTACCCTTCCATCAAGGTCGAGATTCAGGCCAATGTGGTATATCCTGATAACGGAAAGCAGAACATACCCGTGATCATCGAATTCGGATTCGGAGGCGGTGATCCCCTCCGCACCTTTGGTGGAGGCGTATCATGGAAGCAGATGGTGATAGAACGTGGCTGGGCAGCCGCCACCATCAACCCTTCGTCCATCCAGGCCGATGCTGGATCAGGACTGACCAACGGCATTATCGGTCTGTGCAACAAGGGAGAGCATCGCCAGCCAACAGACTGGGGCTCGCTGCGTGCCTGGGGTTGGGGATTGTCTCGTCTGATAGACTATTTTGAAACCGACAAGACCTTCGATGCTACGAAGTGCGCCATCGAAGGTGTTTCTCGTTATGGTAAGGCTTCACTCGTGGCCATGGCCTTTGACGAGCGTGTTGCAGCAGGATTCATAGCCTCTTCGGGTAAGGCTGGCGCAGCTGGCTGGCGTCGCGACTGCGGTGAGAGCATCGGAAACATTGTCTCACATGAAGAGTACCACTGGGTATGCGGTAACCTGATCAAATACGGAACCGATCCCATGACAGAAAACGACCTGCCAGTAGATCAACACGAGTTGATAGCACTCTGCGCCCCACGTGCCTGTTTTATCTCCACCGGTAGCTGGAACGGTGACAAGTGGCAGGATGTGGTAGGTTCGTTTATATCTGCCTCCAAGGCGTCGCCTGTATATGAGTTGCTCGGTTATAAAGGCGTAGGTACCGACCTCTTCCCCGGCATGGACAACGGTCTGATGGAAGGTCGTCTCACCTATCGCCAGCATCATGGTGGTCATGAAGCTGGTCCCAACTGGCCCTTCTTCCTGGACTTCTTTGAGCGTGAAGTGGTCAGGAAGTAAAGTAACAAGCGATCAGACAACCTACTTTTTAATGAACTTACAGGTTGCGTGATGACCATTACCGTCTGACAGACGAGCTATATAGCAACCAGAGGGCAGTGCATCGAGAGTCTGTTCGGCATAGCCATTGGCAATAGATACTGTCTGCTGACTCAGCAGCTGACCTGTGATATTATAGATACCCAGTTTTGCTTCAGCGACAGACAGGTTGCTACTTATAATCAGACGATTACGAACATAGCTCATACTGATTTCAGTATCATTGGTCATCACCATCTCGTTGATGCCTGACGGATCATCACCCGAGAGGCTTACGGCATATGATGAAATGATGTTAGCCTTCGCTATGGTCGGCAAGTTCATGAGATATACATGATTACTACCATCGGGATAGCGACCAACAGTCTCGTCACTATTCATCATATAATAAGTGATGCGGTTACTCCAACTCTCGTCAGCAGCCATCAACATGACATCTCCGCCTTCCGCATCAAGTTTGAAGGTGGAATGTAGTTGAGTGAGCGGTTCCAGTTTATCACACCATACAACGAGATAGCCATGGGGAGGAATGAAGGTCGATGCCCCTTCGCCCGTTATCTGATACTTCTTGGGCTTACTCAGATTGTCTGTCAGATACATGCCCTCAACATTGATACCGGCATCCGTTGTGTTATAGAGTTCTATCCAGTCGTTACGCTTGTAGTATTCATTCACATAGATGCTGTTAGCCGAGCTCACCTCGTTGATACATACAGGTGTAAGACCTTGTTCCTTGCGTTCACCATCGGTCAAGGGAGTGAAACAAGCCACCAGCGAGATTCTGCTTCCTTCTGGCAGACGGATGATGCGATCGGTTAAGACGGCTTCCCCTGTGGTGGCACCTACTGTCGTCACCAGTTCGCATGTCCAGAACAGGTCGCTGGAGTTCGCATTGTTGTTATGAACCTCAACGGCGATGGTATTCTCGCCTTTCTTAAACAACAAAGGTGACAGTTCGATGGTACCTGTCAGAGGCTGATCGCCTGCATAAGATGTGGTGAACGTATTGTACTCGACATTTCCGTTGGGTAAGTTCATACGACCGGCATCCTGACCGTTCACCCAGATAATGAAACCGTCATCAACTTCGTAGTTGAGCGTAAAGGTGTCATTGGAGGTTGGTGAGCCGTTGAGGGTTATCGTCTTACGGAAGTAGGTGGTGGGATTCTTGTTCTGAGCGTCATTACCATAACCAACGGTGGTCTTCACGCCAGGTGACTTATATCCCAAGGGCGCTGCTCCTGACGACCATGATGCATCATTGAAACTGCTGGACCGCCAACTTGTTCCTTGCTGTTGTCCCCGGTCGTAATACTTCCATGTATCGGTGGTCTTAATAACTTGCACGGTAGCTCCTGATGATTTCTTCCATCCTGTAAAGGTATATCCAGCAGGTGCCTTTGCCTCCAATGTGACAGGATCAAAGAGTCTGCCTTTGAAAGAAGCATACGGTACTGCGATGTCGTTGATGAAAAGCTGGGCTCCTTCCACATCGGCAGCCAGTGTCACATGGGGTTTATTGACTCCTGAAAGCTTCATGGGTCCATATTGCTGAGCACGAGTCATCATCTCTTCCAGTCGGTTCTGCAGCTGATTGATAATCTTATTGGCCGCATTGTCAGGTGTATAGCCGTCAATTTCCGACATAGGACGCATGGTGTTGGCCAGTTCCTTCACGATAGCTGTAGCTCTGTTCTTCTCGAAAACACTGCCTGCCATGATGCAGTAGGTGTCGATGAACTTCCTACGGAAGCTGTCGTTCTTGAGCAGGTTGAGGAACAAGCTCACTGTTTCCACATCATCATGTTGGTCAAGTACCTCGTTGAACGTGTTCCTGTTCCATGGATTGAAAGCATAATCAAGGTCGAAGCAGATATAGCGGAAGCGTCCGTCGTTACGACTGCGGTATGCCTTGATGTTGTTTTCTGGCCAGTCGTCATTACCAAGGAACAACTCTGCTGCCATATAGTTGGCAAATTCATCAACATCGAGCAACCGTTTCACTTCTTCATAGACACCCTCATTGTTGATGCGCTGGGCCAACTGACAGAGATGGTTGAATGCTTCATTGTCGCCGTTATTGAAATCACCGTTCTCAAACATATCAATTTCCTCGTCGTCGTAGCCAAAGTTCGCATACACGAACTTGTCGTTACTGGTCTCACGCAAGTTGAGGATGCCCTTGAACTCTCCGTTGATGTATTCCGCTACCTGCACCGTCGACTGCACATCGAGGTCGATGCCAGAACGCTGAATAACGGTTGTCAGAGCAGGGTCGGTAAAGCGAGCGTGGTTGTTCCATACATCGTTACCGCCATTACGTATCAGCAATGCCTTGTCTCGGTTGAACGGTTTCTGTGGGAAGAAAGAATAGTCGAAGCGGTTCTGCCCGTCAAATATCTTGTTCGACTTGAGTTTCATGGAACGGGGATTGATACTTCGTGTCCATCCGCCTGAAACGCTGATATTGACATCCTGGTTGAAGAGCATACCTTCCGTAGGACTGATATAACTGAAGTTGACAGGACGATCCCACGGCTGGTTCCAGTTCACGGGTCTATCCACGCCTTTACCGGAAATGCCGTTGCTACCCTCTATGTCAATACCCCACATGGGGTCGGTAAAGTAACGCTCATCACCCACAACAGAGATGATGGGAATGGTATAATTGTTACTTGTCTGGATAAAGCTGCGGGTGACAGGAACACTGGGAAGATAACCGTCCTTGAAAAGACGGAAAACATAATTAGTAGTCCATGAGACAGTAAATTTACCGTCAGCACTTTTCTTACAGTATCTTGTAGGACTACCTTCTTTGGCTGACGTGGGCACTGAGCCGTCGGTAGAATACATCAATGTGGCACCTTGTGGGATATCGACATGAAAAGTGAGCGTACTGTTGATCAGCTGACTGCCCACATTCACCACGGGAGCATCGAGTCTTTCACTCGCAAAAACCGCTGTGGCGTTCGTAGCACCGGGTGTAGCATCAGCTGTCCAGTTCCATTCCTCACTGCCGTCTGTGGTTCGTGCCCAGGCAGTACGACTCATCGCTACGGGATAATCCACGCTGGTGATGAGTTGTCCGTTCTTGTCGCTCAGGTAGATAGTACCGCCATCGCAGTCAAGTTTGAAAGGAGCCTGACTGATTTTGATGTCATTCGATCCTAACCACACCACCAGGAATCCCTTAGCTGGAACAGTACCTATACTATTGGGCATCTTCCAGAACATCAAATCGCTTGCGTCAACGCTAAGGTACATACCTGCCAGATTGATATCCTTGGTATCGGGGTTGTATATTTCTATCCAACTATCGAAATTAGTAGCAGGACTCATCACTACGCCCGCATTCGAGGCCATCACTTCGTTGATGATAAGGGTTGTTGATGTATTGTCACCTGCACCATAGACTGTTGATAGAGTCAATGGGGTAAACAGGGCTAATAGGACTGAATACAGTTTTTTCATTGTTGTATATCCTTTATTCACTTTTCAATATTCCATTTTGGTTTGCAAAGTTACGGATATTTTGAGTAATTCCACTATATTTGCACGGATTATTTGGATTGTTTTGAAGAAACAAATCTGACTCGCCCCTTCTTTATGCTCTGCGGTTAGGATAATTTAACGCCAGTTGATGCAATATATACGCAGTTTCTCGTATAATAGATAGAAATATTGATAACAATTATCGGAATAAAAACAATGATACGGTTATTTATAAAGTTTTGGTGGGCGTTTCCTATTATGTTGGCATTGTCAATGATTGCATTGATTGTTTTATTTACTAAAACACCTTCCATATTAGAAACAATTATTGGAATCTTACTTCTTTTGGTAATTATAGCGTTATTAGCTTCATGGGTATTATTGCTCATTAATAAACAGTGGTTAAAGGCCTTTTTATCTTTTATTGTTTCCGCTGTTGTAGGTTGTATTCTATTGATACCTCTTACTTTAAGTGCGATGTCAGGTCCTGATGGATTCGGTAAGGATCACCCCATTCCTGAAGGTCTGGAATACAACTTGCCATTACCTTTTGAATCCGAAAAGGTTGAACTTGTTGATAGTTTGAACAATAAAACATATTTGCAGATTTGGAACGATTCTCAAGGTGGTATGTATAAATATGACTTTTATTATGGCAGCTTAGGACCAGGTGAAGTATTTCTCCGTTGTTACGAAGTCACAAGTAACATACCTCTTTCAGAAGATAGGCTTATTGAAGAAAGCCGAGTGAGTGTTTCTCCCCAAAAGCAGTTCGGGATGGTTGTGAATAAGCAGTCATTTACTATCTATGAAGGTGACTGGGATGATTATTATGCAGCCCGCATAGAGGTATGGTTCAAAAATGCCGAAACAAATCGAGAAAGCAAACTCTTGGAAAAAGTCTATCGCGTTGAAGGATGGATGAGATAATCAATCAATTTCTGTTTATCGGACAGCTATCCTTTATTCCCACGTTGGGAATTTTATTCGGAGGAGCACCCCTACCCTCTCTATTCTGACGAGACTCAATTTGTCTGAGTAGAGAGATTTTTCATGAATTTTCGCGTTTTTCGAAAGACCTAACATTGAATAATCTTAATCGTCTGAGGTAGATCATATTTCCTCCAATCCTCCTGTTTCGGAATCAATGATGAAGCTACGCACCGTAATGTCTTTGGGTGTCCATACACGATAATACCGCAAGCTTCTTGTCAGGGTACTTGTCCGTGAGATACTTCTCATAGCCCTTTTGTGCCACGAATTCTTTGTTAAAGGCAATAATCTGGTCGATCATACGCATAGTATCTAAATGAATTTTCTTTCGTAAATTATATCTGCAAAGATAGTGATAATTCCAGAATAATTGCTACATTTGTGACCAGAATTAATAATCTTTACAACGATAAGTATGCAACAACTCGCTCAGATCTACCTCATTGCCATCAATGTAATTACATTCTTTTTGTATGGCATTGATAAGATGAAGGCGCAACGTTCAAAATGGCGCATTCCAGAGGCTGTGTTACTGGGCTTGGCCGTGATCGGTGGTACCATCGGTGCGCTGTTTGGAATGAGAGTCTGGAACCACAAGACGAAGCATAAGTTATTCAAATACGGTCTGCCCCTGATCTTGTTAATTCAGATTCTGCTCTTTTACCTCATATCATCTACTTGATGGATCCTGTGAATCTACTATTCATTTGTTTCTGCGCAATTGTTCAAGTCGAGGATTAGGACTTCCCTCATAATACCGGTTTTTGTCGAAAGCAAATCCTGTCGAATCAACAAAGTCATAACCGCAGATGAATGAGGAAATATCAGCGTCTTGCATCAGCGAATCACGGTAATATACATGGTTTCCGTCGTGCGAATAATCAATATCCTTATTATTGTCTGTTACGTGTCTCTCTGAAACGTAATGACTAGGAAAAACCTTGAATGTTTGCGGGTTAGCTCCTGGTAGCAGACGGTTTTCGTAGTATACATGCTTGCTGTCTGCATACCAGTCACGATAACGTTCCACTTTATGGATGGTTGCAAAGTCTGTACCTTCAGGCATTGCCATCAGTTCAGGATTATATACCGTTTTGCCATCCGTATGGAAAGCGTTACGCAATCCATCTTTCATGTTCTTATGCTTCAACTGATTCAGGCTTCGTATTGATGATCCGCGTGCCTTGCAATAGACGCGATTCTTGTCTTGTCCATAATGTGGTTCACCTTTTAGTGGAACGAAAGTCTCAGGATCTGCCCCTTCCACTATTTTGTTCTGGTAATAGACATATTTGGCATCGGCAGCGTAAGAGTCATTCAAAGTACGGAATGTATGGTAATCACCGATGGGCACAGTATTTTTCCCGACTTCGGCCTCTATACCCATATAATATACATTCTTTTTGTCCATTGCCCAACAATTGCCTATCCGCTTGAAACTGCCCATGTCGGCTCCGTTGTACCATAAATGATTCTTGTCAGTTGCATAGTCTTCGCTTATATCTCTGAACGAGGCTCTTGATGCGACTGTTGCAAATAGGAAGAATATAGCCACGGGTATTAGTGGACAGAAATAAAAGAGCCATGCCGTTTTCAAATGTTTGGAAAACTGGAACCATAATCTCATCAATGGAAACAGGTAGAGGGGATAAAGCCAAATTGTCAGTGCCGCACCCATGCGACAAGCCCCGTCAATGAAGGATTGGATGGGAACATCGAAGAAGAACATGGACACGAAGGCACCTATTGGCCAAAACAACAGCAATAGGAGCATAAACCAGAAAACTGTTTCCTGGTTTGAAGTTGGATGATCGCCTAGGATACGGGCAATCAGTCCTTTGAGTTTCATCGTTTTCATTTCGATATTGTTGTCAATGTTTCTATCTATTATACGCGAATCTGCGTATATATCGCACCGACTGACGTTAAATTATACTAACCACTAGCCATAAAGATGGTGCGGTACAGAAACAATTCCTTTATAACTTCTTTTCCTTGGCTTGTTTGGCGAACTCAAACAGTGATAGAGGCAGATGACAATAACCTTCAGGATTCTTGTCGAGATAGTCTTGGTGATACTCTTCTGCCGTATAGAAGTTCTGCAAAGGTAGTTTCTCCACGGCCAAGGGTTGCTGATAGTTCTTTTGTTCTTCGGCAAACACTTTCTCGATGACGGGCAGATCAGCTGGGTCGATATAGTAGACACCCGTACGATAGCGAGTACCTTCATCATGCCCCTGCTTGTTAAGACTTGTCGGATCGATGGCCTTGAAGAACATCTGCAGCAGGAATGACAGGCTAACCACATCAGGATTGTACCTAACGTGTACTGTCTCAGCATATCCTGTTGTATCAGTATATACCTCCTTATATGTAGGGTTTTCCGTATGACCGTTTGCAAAGCCCACTTCCGTCTCAATTACACCCTCAATTTGTTTGAAGTAATGCTCTGTTCCCCAGAAACATCCTCCAGCAAGGTAAATCTCTTTTTCCTTCATTTATTATCTTCTCCTGTAAAGAAAAGGCCTCCTCCAATGAGGAAACCATCATTTATTGTCCAGTGATTACTCATTAGATATTGTCTTTTGAAAATCCTTCAATACATCTACTATCTCCTTGGGGTCATCAGTGAGTGTAAGCAGGAGGTTCTTGTAACGCCCTGTTTCCATCATGTATTGCATCAAGGGGTACACGGGAACATCTTCCGACCAGTACTTCTTACCCATAAACACCATCGGACTGGCGAAGCCGAACGACAGGTAGTGATCCTGTACGGCGTTCTGGAAGATCTCCTGTAAGGTTCCAGCACTACCCGGGGTATAGATGATGCCACCATAGGCAATGGTCAGGATGGTATCTTCGCGAATGCAGTTGGCAAAATACTTGGCTATATGTGTGGCAAAGGGTGTAGAAGGTTCATGACCATAAAGCCAAGTAGGTATGCCAAGACTCACATACCGTGTTTGTGGATAGCGGCGCATCACCTCAAGTGCCGACGACACCCATTTCTGGTCCTTGAATGAGGTGGCAGCAGCTGCAAGAATGCGGATAGCCTCTTGCGCCTCTTCATCTGTACGACCAGCCATCCATGCGCCCAGGTGGGTGGCCTCCATCGCTCCAGGTCCTCCCCCGCTCACCATGTAGAAGCCCTCCTCGGTAAGATGTTTGCTCAGCATCGTAACCGACGAGAACATAGGGTCGGTACGCAGCAATGCATGTCCACCCATGATACCGATGCAACGTCGGGGATCGTGCTCGGCAAGAAATGCCTTGAGTGCAGTGTGAATGCCATGGTCGTGAATGGTGCGAGCCACCGACTCTTTCATATCCTTGGCAATCTGACCCTGAGTCATAAAATGTTGATACACCCTACTGTCGAAGCAGTTTGCAAACGATGCCCTATCTTTCTCCTCATCGGTCGAGGGTTCATATCCCTTATACAGTTCCTCGGCATTGTATAGTTGTCCATGTCGAAGCACATCGTATGGAACAGTCTTCAACCACTCCACCAGTCCGTCCACTTTCCCTATGTCTGGATTAGAAATCATATCTTATTACTTCTTCCTTATCAAAATACACATAAATCTTGTTGCAAATATAAGGATTATTCCGCAATTATTCGTATTTTTGCACTCAATTTTGAAATCTGACAAAGAATTATATAGAATGATATTATTCACTCATAAGATGAAAAGGGTTTTATCATCAGCTATGATTACCCTCTGCATTCTCCCAACATTCGGGCAAGAAAAAAAACAATGGTCATTACAAGCAGGCTTCGGCGGAATACAGATGTTGGAAAACAGGTATGAAGGTGGAGATAAGTATGAGTCGGAGGATGAAGGTAATGCCTACTATGTATCTGCCGACTATTGGTTGTCTCAACGACTTGCCCTTTCAGGAGGACTTGTCTTTGAACAACAAGGATTGTATACCAGCAAATCTAACGGTATCGGTTTGAAGAAGGTGAACATGTTGGGCATCAGTGCAGGTGCAAAATACTATTTCTTCCCTAAGAAATGGATCTTCCAGCCTCATATAGGTGCTTCTGTTTATACCAACTGTCTTAATCTGGGACATCAAATAGGAAAATCTACTATTCTGGTTGAACAAGGTTATCCTGGCTCTCATGGATTGTTGAACTATGATGTGTCATGTCCAGCTTTGAGTTTATCGCCAAATATTGGCATCGATGTGCACCTCTTCAGTAGTGTGTCACTCTGCGTGGATTATGATCTCCGCTTTGGACTATGGGGAAGCAACAAGGCGCAGCTGTATTTCACCGACGGACCAATGACTGGTAAGATGATAGGTATCGATGAACGTAACCACCGCCGTTGCATTTCGTTAGGTTTGAAAATCGACTTTCCTGTCAAACCTGTTTCGGAGAAAGCCCAAAACAACCTGATGTGGATAATCTACTCATTGATTTCATCAAAAGCAAGCTAAAACAATTGAAGGCAACATGTGTAGGATCATCAGAGAAATAAGAAAAGAAGAGATTCCTTTGTTGGAAGATTTTCTATACGAGGCCATTTATATACCTCAGGGTATGGAGGCTCCACCAAGATCAATTCTTCAAGATGAAGCCTTGCAGGTCTATATCAAAGATTTCGGTCAGAGTCCCGATGACAAATGTCTTGTGGCTGAAGTGAACGGAACTGTTGTCGGTGCAGTATGGACGAGAATCATGCACGACTACGGTCATGTAAACGACGAGACACCTTCGCTAGCCATAGCTCTATATGCTGACTATCGCGGAAAAGGCATTGGAACAGAGATGATGAAAAGTATGCTCGAATGGTTACGTAGATGCGGATATAAACAAGTCTCGCTATCTGTTCAAAAAGAAAACAGAGCCGTCCGCATGTATCAGAGAGTAGGCTTCGAGATTGTACTCGATCGTGATGAAGAGTACTTGATGATCTGTAGAATCGTATAACAAAGATAGATTAAACGAACATATAAAATATTTGACAATGTATTTCACAGGAATTATCATTGCTGTATGCACCTTTCTAACCATAGGTATATGGCATCCAATAGTTATCAAGACAGAGTATTATTGGGGAACACGCCCCTGGATTGTATATCTGATTATTGGATTGGCGTCAATCATTGGTGCGCTGTTCATTGAGAACACCCTTGTTTCTGCCATTGTGGGAGTATTCGGTGCTTCTGCTCTATGGGGAATAGGTGAACTCTTCCACCAGAAGAAGCGTGTTGAAAAGGGCTGGTTCCCCAAGAACCCCAAGCGTAAATATTGATCCTACAGGATGTATAACGCGATGGCTGCGCAGGCTTCGGCATCTGCCAACGCGTGGTGATGATGCTGTAGGTCGAACCCACAGGCTGCAGCCACGGTATGTAACTGATGATTCGGCAACGACTGTCCGAATTGGCGTCGGGAAGCAGTCAGGGTGTCATAGAAGCGATAGTCGGGATAGTCCATCTGATATACCTTGAACACTGCTTTCAAGCAGCTTTCATCAAAGCATGCATTATGAGCGACGAAAGGTAGCATGGCTATCATATATCTCCTTTCCTCTGTTGACTGTAAATCAGGGAAGAACACTTCAGCGATACGTTCTTCCAATTGTTGCCATACCTTAGAGAACACTGGCGCATCATCTGTATCGTTCTGGGTAATGCCATGTACCCGCTGACAGAAATACGTATAGTAGTTCGGCTCAGGCTGTATCAGACTATAGAACGTATCTACAATCTGTCCATCGCGCACCATAACCACTCCCACGGAGCATACGCTGGACGGATGCTGGTTAGCTGTTTCAAAGTCGATGGCGATGAAATCCCTGATCATAGATATTACCTCTCTGTAAAATTCGGTTCAAAGATACGGATTATTGTGGAAATATCGGTATATTTGCACTCAAATTTAACAAGTAATCGTGAATAATTGCTATATGAAGTATTTGTTGGTGGCACTGGTAGCGTGTGGATTATGTGCCTCGTGCCAGAAGAAGATGGTGGAGAGCGAATGGATTCCTGCCGTGCCTGATTATAAGGATTCAACGCAATGGTATATAACCAACCGTGATGCAGCGGCCGATGTGTTCTACATTATTTCCACCGAAACGGGCGACTATATGCTGTCCACAGGTGAAACCTGTCATTATGCCGACACCCATAACGACAGTCTGAGGGCTCCACTCTATGGAGAAATGCTGGGCGTAGATACACTGCTGAGCGGTAGATTGAACTACTATTCGCCCTACTACCGGCAGTGTTCGCTGCAGAGTTTCGAGAACGACAGCGTGGCGGCCATACGCATGCCGTTGGCATTGGATGATGTACGACAGGCTTTTGCTTATTACCTGGCGCATTACAATCATGGACGACCGTTCATTCTGGCGGGATTCAGTCAGGGTGCCCACATCATGATGGAACTGCTAAAGGAGATGAATGAGGATACCTTCCAACGGATGATTGCGGCCTACGCCATCGGTATATCCGTAACAGAAACCCATCCACATATTGTGGCTGCCAAGGGTGCAGACGATACTGGTGTTACCATCTGCTACAATTCAGTGCGCGACAAGGATTGTGTGATGCGAGGATGGGAAAAGAGCAACCTGGCCATCAATCCCGTAAACTGGCGTACAGATAGCACAATGGCTACACTGATTACCGAGCCTTCACCGCTATTGCCAGTATCCGAACAAAAGAAAGACACCATGACGATTCATCTCGACACGGCTACAGGTTTGCTGATGGTAGAAGGCTATACGGCCAAAGACTATATGCTACCGTTGTTGGGAATAGAGGGCAACTACCATACCCGCGAGATTTGGCTCTATCGCCAGCAGCTGCAAGAGAACATGGAGCTCAGAGCCAACCGTTTCCTACAATAAGAAAGGGAACCCCATTACTGGAGTTCCCCTGAGTCCTCTTACGAGGCATATATAGAGGGAGTACAAACTAACGGCGACCTCTGTCGTGACCCGGACCACGGTGGGCTGGAGTGTTCTTTGCAATCACGTGATGCGAACCTCTCACTGCCTTGTCGTGCTTCGGTGCGTGGTGCGGACCGCCCACTACCTTGTCGTGCTTCGGCGGGTTGTGGTGACGAACAGCGGGTGCAGGTGCTGGCTTTGCCAGTCTTCTATTGGCATAGAAGTGACTCGGCTTGCGGTTGTGCCCTCCCCTGTAGGTTACATACACCGTTGGGTGATGTCTGTAGAAACGTGCCCTGTCGTAGTGGCTATATACATGGATGATCAACCCTCCGTTGCGCCAAGTAACCGGGCGATAGAAGTAGGTACGATCCAAGAACCTTGCATACTGCCATGTAGTCAGCACATAGCGGAGGTCAGCGTTGCGGCGATCCCACCAAGGGCCGAAGACATCAGCGCGTCCGTTCACACTCATCAGGTAGTCCAGATTGATCTCGTAAACAGCTTCATACTGGGCATCCGTCAGATTCAACTCATAAGCCATTTTATCACTCAGGAACAGTGCTTCGTTGCGTGCTGCTCTATAGCTCATTGCGTTGGCCGTGATGGTCATCGCCATCATCATTGCCAGGAACATCATTTTCTTCATAATCGTATCTCCTATATTTTAATGTTAATCATTGAGATTGTATCTCTTTTACATCGGCAAAGGTAGGCACTATTTGTAGCTTTTCAAAAGGATAATTCCTAAAACGGAGGGGAGTTTTTCCTATTTCGAATAGGGAAATGCGAAGGGGAAGGAAAAAGAGCCATGGTTTTCTTGCATGATAAGGGAATCTTTGGTATTTTTGCAGCTGAAAAGAATTGTTTTCGAAAAAAATCGGAAAAACGCGAGATAATTTTCGGAATTTGTCGTATAACAGATAGAAGGACGAAGTCGAGTGAGATTGGAGTTGACTGAGAAGGAAATCGTGAATGCCGTCAGGGCAGGACGACGTGAGGGGCAGACTGAGATGGTTTGTCACTATGCAGAGCGTGTCTTTGCCATGATTGTCAGACAGGTACCTGACGTGATGGATGCCCAGGAGCTGACACAGGATACCTTTCTCCGCGCCTTCAGTCATATCGACAGCTACGACGCCCATAAAGCATCGCTATCCACTTGGCTTTGCCGCATCGGTTACCGTCTGACGCTCGACTTCCTGAAACGCCGACGACCACTCATCGTATCGATGGAAGATCGACAGGAATGGCAGATGGATATCAGCGATGAAGAACTGGAGAAAGAACTTTCCACTGGACGCGAGGAGCGCATCCAACGACTGGAGGCAGTGATCGACGAGCTGCCAGCTGACGAAAGGATGCTTCTGACACTCTACTATTACGAGGACCGGCCACTGACAGAGATTGCCTACATCACTGGTATTGACGCGAAGGCACTGGCAAACCGACTCTACCGAACGCGAAAGAAACTCTGTAAAAGATTGAAGGATTGAAATTCTATGGTGAAAGATATATATAAGGACACGGACCTGCGTGAGGCGCTGAAACGTAAATATGCCGGCACGCCGCAGCTGCCTGCCGACTTCATCACAAAGATGCAGGAGGAGACACTCACCCACTCCCTACCCAACAGGGAGCGCAGAAAGAGTGTGCTTCGCTGGATGGCCGCTGCCGCCTGTCTGTTAATAATAATAGGTGTTGGGATTAATTATATGTTTTTTAGGATAACTGATGTTCCCAGTCAGAACGCAACAAGGTCTGAATCTATGATGGCACATCAAACAACGACAGCTGTTGATGAAGAAACGCTGTCTTCAAGCAGTTCGAAGCCTGCGGACGAACAGTCCGGAGGCAACGGACTGGCTGTTCGCAGTACGCAAGCGGAACAGCAGCTAACTGCCAAAGAGCAGAAGGAAGCTACCGACAAGGCTGAACCTGAACGCAAGGTGCAGATGGAAACCACTGCTTCCACACCCAACATACACTACGCAGCGCAGTCGATGGCCTACGACTCCACCTATCAGGCTCCCAGTAAGATGAATGCGTTTATCGATAAGATAGCAGAATATAATAAGGTAAAGGGCGTGACGTTGGATTGCACGTCCGACTGTGACGGAAACAATGTTGTCAACACGGCCTATGTGTTCCAGGACACCAAGGAACTGGATCTCTTTGCCCGACTGTTGCAGGCTGCTTGCTGCTACGACAGTAAGACGCCAGGTTACCTGCTCAGATTCTCAAACCAGCAGTTCTACTTCACGCTGAAGGATCAGCATAAGGGTGAGAAATACCTGTGGATGGCAGAACGACTCGTTGACGGTAGGATTCTACTTCTTAGCTCCCACTCACCCATTGCATCGAAGGTGTCAGCGGCGTGCTATCAGAATTACCGCGAACAGCTCACACATACCCATACCAATACTATACAATTCTAATCAACAAAAGCTATATGAAAAGACTATATCAAATTGGTTTACTAATACTTACGGGATTGTCCGCACAGGCCCAGACGTATACCATCAATGGCACCCTCACCTATGAGTCATCCTCGAGAGGAGTGAAGGAGTACGCTAAGAGTATAGGAGTATTAACAACGCTGCCGGATGTAAAGACCGTGAGTGGTGCAGGTGGTGAGAAGAAGACCACTGCCGAATGGCACGCCACAAACATGGAATGGATCAAAGACCATTGTGTAGTGGAGGATGCACCCATTGAAAAGAACTACATGAGCATCTTCCCTGAGATAGCCAATATGGCGTTAGACGAGCAGCCTTGTGTGCCGATGAGCTGGCGTCTTACTGAAGAGAACAATGAAACGGTGATGCATTGTTACTTCCGCATGCCAGCCGATGAGGTGACGAACCTCTGGCTGACATCGGAAGAAACATGTATTGTCGATCAGGAGACGGGTGCACAATACCGTATCCGTCGTACCGTACCCGACACTTATCGCAAGCACTTCACCCTAAGAGCCAAAAAGGGGGATGTGATCGACCTGAAAATCTTCTTCGCGCCACTGGCCGAAACAACAAAGGAAGTAAGGATCTATGGTCTGCCCAACTGGGAAATGATGGGTGTTCCCATCACCATCCGCCATCAGGTGTCTGGTAAGTACACGAACGTGATAACCTACGATACCGTTCCGCAGTTCCACAAGCCACTTCTGGAGAAAGAGCACATGAGCGAGAATAAGCCATACGACCTGCAGAACTGGAACACATGGAAGGTGATGAACGACGCTCATCTCATCAAACCGTTGCGAGATGGAACGATGGCACTGTGGCGCACACCCGAGGCTACATACGTTGCTGTGGGCTATGAGCAGAACTGGACCACCGAGTATTTCAATTTCGATCAAAGAACTACGATTATCGACCAGACAGGACAACAATACAAGCTCCGCAAGGTACTGGGTCTTCCCTTGGACGAGATGTTCTTCATGAAAGGGAATGCTGGCGATTATGTCGCCTTCCTGCTGGAGTTTGATCCCCTACCCCTCGACGTATCAACCATTACCTACGTCGAACCCGACGGAGAACCGTTCAATGCGTGGGGCGCCAACTGGTCGGGTAGCGTGAAACCCGATATCAGCATCCAGGAGTTACGCAACAACCAACGACTGTTTCAGTATTATCCGCGGATGGTGATCAAATAGATGATTACTCTAAATACTAACAATATACATGAAGAAACTATTTTTATCAACTATTCTATTTACACTTGTTGGCGCATCAGGACTGGCAAAGGATATAAAGGAGGCAGACTCCAAGGCGCCAACGCTCCAGCAGCTCTATGCTGCCAACCCCTTTACGCTGCCCGCGGACTGGTTTAACTCTGGCATTGTCACGGTCCGTGGGCGCATAGAGGACTATGATGCCGAACGGTTAGGGTTCTCTTCCTTGGAGAGCTATGCGTACGACGTAACCAAGAACAACAATGGTACCATGTTGATTGACATCAATCCTGATGGCACGTTCGAAAAGGAAATCCAACTGAGCTATCCCATGAAACTGTATTTCTATCATTCAGCAAGCTCTGCCAATGAGAACTTCTTTAAGATACCCTTCTTTGCCCGTCCAGGTGACACCATCGACATCACCGTGCACTTCAACCAGCAGGGAATGCCTGAATGTACCTATAACAGCGGGAGCAGTCGTGAGGTGGAACGATGGCTGAAAGCCGACCTTCAACTGACAAAGTTAGGTAGAAGAATCAGTGAATGTGAGGGCGACTTCAACAAAGCGAATCAAGTAGCCGAACAGGTGTGGCAGGAGATGATAGCACGAATAGACTCAACCAGTCGCAGCATGCACTACACACCCATGGAGATGCATTTGGCATTAGGCGAGATGCAGTCGGTTTTCGCCTTATCCTTCATGGACTATACCGGAATCATCGAAAGCAAAGCTGCTCCTTTTGTGCAACGCGAAGATGGCAGCTGGACAAGAATCGTGGAAGACAGTGCAGCCATGGCTACTCTTTACGACATCAATAACTACAAGATGTTGCATCGTGTTGACTTCGACAACCCGTTGCTACTGGTTGACAATGACTACTATTTTACCTTGAACCGCATTCATAAAGCCAAGATTGTACGCGATGCGCAGTCAGAATCGTTGGAAAGCAATTATGCTTTATGGCGTAAGCTGATGGGATGCCAACAGAACAACCTGACGGCTCAACTATGCGCGCTCACCGAAATGGAGAACTCTTTCAACTTCTGGAGACAGTGTGAGGAGGATATCCCCGTAGTCATGGCCGATACGACTATGACAAAAGAAGCGCGCGACTCGCTTGTAGCTGAGTTAGGAATGGTAAGCAAATACTATCCCGTTTACCTCGCATCATTCACCCATCCCTATATTCACCAGAAGGCAGAACAGTTCTATCAGGAAAAAATGGCTCAGTCTGCTTTATCTTCTCCACTGCCAGAAAAACCTGGCATTGACATCGTCCGTAAGATCATAGCCAAGTATCCTGGTAAGTATCTGGTTCTTGACTTCTGGCAAATGGGATGTGGTGGTTGTATTGTTGGCATTCAGGGCAGTAAGCAACTGCGTGCAGAGTTAGCCAAGCGCGATGATGTAAAACTCATCTTCATTGCAGGTGAGCGAACAGCCGAGGGTAGCGAGAACTATCACAAGTTCGTGGATGAATGGCTGTCAGGCGAAGAAGTAGTATGTGTCAACTACACTGATTTCCGTCGCCTGATGGAGCTCTTCCAGTTCAGCGCCATTCCACACCACGAAACCATCACCCCTGATGGTCGTCGTGTTCGCGATGACTACAGCATCAGTGGTTTCGATCATTTCGAGCTTCAGCTGCAAAACCTAAAACGAAAGATGAATTAAGAACACGCTTATCTTTTCATGGCAAGATGAAGAACAACATCATGAATTCTCGTTTAAGGGGATTAGGCATCCTCACACTCTTCTTTGTTGTGACGAACTTATCGGCACAGATCATGCCGGAGGTTTCAGAAACCACCGACCTGCTGTATATCCTGCCCAGTAAGGATATCTATGAAACGGGAGAGGATATGTGGTTCAAGGCCTACCTGATGGACAGGCAGACCTTTGCACTCTCCGACAGGAGTCAGACGCTCTACCTACGACTGCGCAGCGATAAGGGCGACGTGGTGTGGAGCGAGAAGTATCTACTCACAGCAGGACGGGGCGACGGACATGTCTATATAGGTGACAAGTGGCAGCAGGGCGAATACCTGATAGAAGGATATGCCCGTTCATCATTCACTACCGACAGCACACTGGCCATCCATCCGAGACGCATCAGGGTGGTCGACCGTATTTCACAGATGGATTCCATTTCATCAGAGGCTGTCAAGCAGGATTCCATAGAAAAGATAACTGCCAAGCACCGCTTCGACCTCTTCCCTGAGGGCGGACAACTCATAGACGGCATTCCTTCCGTGGTGGCCTTCAAGGCTACCTATGGAAACGGGATGCCCGAGGAGGTGACAGGTAAGGTACTGGAGAACGGACAAGAGATCGCTGCCATCAACAGTATGCACGACGGAATGGGAGCCTTTACCCTTACACCCCATCGGGACAAGGAATATCAAGTGCTGCTATCAGACGGAAGGACTTATCCCCTACCCGACATACAATTATCGGGCATGGCACTGCGTGTATTGAGAACCACCAAGACAGCCATCACCGTACTCATCTCATCACCCGACTCCCTTGCCCGACCGTTTACCCTAACGACCAAGATGAGGGGAATGACCTGTAGCAAGGCCCAGGGAACTCTCCGAGGGAAGCAAACGGTGAAACTGCCCATCAAGGAGTTCAACATGCAGGGAGTAGCAGAGATTACCCTAACTGACGGCGACGGGCGACCGGTGGCTGAACGATTGGTGTATGTGAACCCCGAACAACGACTGAACGTCAAGGCAAAGACCAACCAGCAGCCGTACGACCGTCGTGAAAAAGGAAAGGCAAGTTTTCAGATAACTGACCCCTCTGGTAAACCCATCAAGGCGGAACTCGCCGTGAGTATTTTTGACAAGGCCTACCTCTATCAGCCGGGACATGAGAACATTCTCTCGCACTGTTTCCTGGCTGAGGAGATAAGGGGCAACATCTTCAACCCGACATATTATTTCGACGAAAGGAACGATGACCGTCTGCAGGCGCTCGACCTACTGCTGATGACGCAGGGATGGAGACGCTATGTGTGGGATCAGCAGCCAGTTCAGGGACGAACAATTCTATCTGACGGCATAGCAGGTAGGGATTGTGCCCCCAAACTCCAATTCATCCAGGCTTTCACACCAAGTAGTGACACCTGTCTGGTGATGTCCGACTCCCTGGGAAGATTCGAGATCGAACCTTTGCTATTGGACCATTTGAGGGGGGATTTCTATATAAAAGCGCTAAGGAAAAAGCCCAAGCCCAAACTATTGTTGGAAAACCCCTTTGACAGCATCGATTTCTATCAGCAAGGAAGACAAAGATTCCTTCCAATGAACCATCTCGTTGAGACTGAATACGGAGAACGGGATGTCATCGATGGCTTTGGTACAGTAGTACTGGATAATGTGCTCGTCACTGCCAAAAAACAGTCGCCATACAGGGATAAGGTCATAGAAGACCTCGACAGTGCCATCCTCATGGATACTGGTGCATGGGTATGCGAACATGGATTTATTAACGACTATCATGGCTATTCGCATCATCCTTCATACTATCCATATCCATATTTCGGAAAACGACTGAAGCCCAAGCGTGGTGAGCTCTATGGCAGGTGCCTACTTGAATGGCACGGGGATCGTTGGTGGAATATGGTATGCAAAATGGGACCCGTCCTGTACGAAGGACCCTACGTTACTGATAAAACGTTATTGGAGATGAACAACATGATGTTAACAAGAGGCTACTATCCCAAGCGGGAATTCTATGAACCGGATCCCATCGACCTCACTCCCACCATGCCCGACCCACGTAACACGTTACAATGGAAACCTAACGTGCTGACTGATGAGAACGGAAAGGCTGAAATATCCTTCACCGCTTCCGACGTCAACACCGAGTTCATCGGTATCGTTGAAGCTATCGATGGAAATGGACTCATGGGCTGTCAGACATTCACATTCAGAGTAATAAGAAACAAATAAAGATGCAATGTGTAAAACAATGTAATGGTTTTCTTGCAAAGAAACAGGTTTTTTAATACCTTTGCGCAATCAATCAAATAGAGATTGTTATAAGCATGAAGAAACTATTTACTACCACGATGCTCGTCCTTGTTGCCCTGACAGGATTGGCACAGATTGAAGACGAACCGCTACAGTTACTCTTGCTGCAAGGTGACAGTTGCATGGAGCAGTATAGTACCTACCAGGCGCTGAAGTACTACCAACAGGCTTATGCACTCAGTGACAATTGTACTACGCGTCAGAAGCTCGCCAACTGCTACTACAAGCGTGCCAACTATCATCAATGTGCCGAGCTACTGAAGAACCTGGATGAGGATAGTCTTACTCATGAAGCCTTCCGCCAGCTTGCTTACAGCTATCATAAACAAGATAACACCAGTTCCTTCATCTATTGGGCGCAATGCTATCTTTCACACTACCCCGATGACGGCGAGATGGTGGCATCACTAACTAATGCCTTTGCTCTGAAAGATCAGCCGCAGAACGGAATTGTCTGCGCACTGATGTTTAATCAGGAAGTGGATTCCACGAATATCCTTGTAAACCGCGCCTTGGCTGATGCCTACTTTCTGAACAGGGATTTCTCAGCAGCAGCAAAAGTGTACGAACGGTTGTTGCAGCAAGGTGACTCTACCTTTAACACCCTCTACTCGGCAGGCATGTGCCATGCGCAGTTAAAAGAAAATGAGTGTGCTTACGAACAACTGCGTGCTGCTCTTTATCTTAAGCAAATGCAGCACTACGGCTGCGCCTACCGTTTAGGGGTGGTATGTGTTGACACCCAACGTTACGAAGAAGGTTTGTTGTACCTCAAGCTGGCGAGAGAGTTGATGACTCCCGACCCTGCTGTAATGAAGGCCATTACCCTCTCACAAGGTGAAGGCTACTACCTCACTCAGCATTACCCCGAGGCCGTGGCTGCGTGGAAGGAACACCTTACCTACAATCCTGGCTCTATAGCCACCTATTATAATATAGCCAATGCCTACGCCTATCTGTTGAAAGACTATGAGCAGGCAAAAGACTATTATCAGCAGTTCCTTACCCTTGCCCGTAAGGAAGATAGTCCCAATGAACAACTCTCTAATATGATCACTGCATCCGAGGAGGTACTGCAGTATTATAAAACCATCAATCAGAAAAAAAGATGAAAAAAGTAGTATTTACATTGATTGTTTTCAGTTTATCAGTCATCACAACGCAAGCTCAGACCAGAGCCGACTCGCTTCGTGCTGACAGCATCTACAAGTCGTTGGAATTACAGGATGTTGTTGTGGTGCAACAGAAATCGCTCGTAAAGTCGGATATCGACAAGTTAACCTACGACATAGAGAGCGACCCCGACTCAAAGTCGAACACCATTCTCGAGATGCTTCGTAAGATACCGATGGTAACAGTAGATGGTGAGGACAATATCCAGGTCAACGGCTCCAGTTCGTTCAAGATCTATGTGAACAACAAGCCCAACCAGATGATGTCTAATAATCCCAAGGAAGTTCTTAAAAGCATGCCCGCTACCAGCATCAAGAAGATCGAGGTGATCACCAACCCAGGTCCTAAGTATGATGCAGAGGGTGTGGGTGGTATCCTGAACATCATCACACACAACCAGGGTATCGAAGGTTATACAGCCACCTTCAGCGGAAACGTAAGCAACCGCGGAGCCGCTGGTAGTACCTATGCTACGGTGAAGAGTGGTAAGCTGACCATGAGCGCTAATTACAATTATCAGTACACAGATTCACCTCGCAGTTATTCTGGCGGTAGTCGGAAGACGATTGGCAATCTCAGCGAATCGTCATCAGATATTGATAACGAAGGATGGTCAGAGGTTAACAGCAAATTCCAATACGGAACAATCGAAGCCAGCTACGAGATAGACACCCTGCGACTTGTTAGTGCAGCATTCGACCTCTGGGGAGGTATAAGCAAAAGCAATAGCGAAAGAAGTGTAGCAGCCACCTCGCCGCTTACACAAAGCAAGCTCTATAGCTATCATACCGTGGGTACCTCAAAGAACAATTACAGTGCTGTTTATGGTAGCATTGACTATCAGCGTAGTTTCTCTGTACCAGAGCGCCTGTTCACATTGTCGTATAGGATCGCTACTGAGCCCGATAAAACGGACGCATATACCAATTATACTGACATGCAAGCTATTGACGGATGGGAAAACTTTCTGCAACGACTGAAGAATCAGCATAACGATGGCGATCAGAACACTACGGAGCACACCTTCCAAGCAGACTATACCACCCCCTTTAGTAAGATACATACGATGGAAACGGGTGTGAAGTATATTCTGCGCAACAACAAATCGGAAGATGACCGCTACGAGCAGCCGGTCAATAACTCCAGCGACTACACTTACGATCAAGAGCACTCTTCGCACTATAAGCACCGTAACGACATCTTTGCAGCGTATCTGGGCTACGGACTGAAACTGGAAAAGCTATCAGCTCGCTTGGGAATGCGCTACGAGCATACCCTGCAGGATGTGGAATACATACTTGGACGTGGTGATGATTTCACAAAACACTTCAATGATTTCGTTCCTTCTGCCAGCATTGGCTATAAACTGACTCAGACATCCAATCTGCGCTTAGGTTATGATATGCGCATCTATCGTCCTGGCATCTGGTATCTCAATCCATATATCGACGACACTACTCCCACCAATATCCGGCAGGGAAACTCCTTCCTCGACAGCGAGAAGAATCATACGTTCAGTCTGAGATACAGTAGCTTCACGCCAAAGTTCAACATCAATCTCGCCCTGCTTCATAGTTTTACACGAAACAGCATAGAGAGTGTAACGAAGCTGATACCTGATACCCAGATTCCAGGACTGAAGAATCCAACAGGTAAGGAAGTACTTTATACCACCTACGAGAACATCGGTCATGTTCGAGGAACCTACCTAACCGCCTACGTAAACTGGAATGCCACGAAGAATACTCGCATTTATATGAACAATCGTCTTTCATATACGGATATGAACGATGGCGGAACGCTGAGAAACCACGGATGGGACTTCTATGCATATGGTGGTGCCCAGCAGACACTGCCCAAGGATTGGCAACTGTCACTTAATTTCTATACATTTACGCCTAGCATAACCTTGCAAGGAAGGAGCAACAGTTATAGCAGCTACTCCATGGGTATCCAAAAGTCATGGCTGAATAAGCGTCTTAACCTGACACTCTCTGCCACGAACTTCCTGAAGAAATATAAGAACTATAAATCTACCATGGAAGACGTCTACTTCCGTTCAGACAACTGGACGAAAAGCGTTGTTCAACGCTTTAGCCTCAGCATCAGCTATCGCATAGGCGAGCTGAAAGCCAGTGTAAGGAAAGCCGAACGCACCATCAGTAACGATGACGTGAAAGGCGGAGGAAGCAACAATGGCAGCAGCGAATAATAAGAATAAAACAGATAGCAGCATGAAGATATATATGAAGAAAACGATTGTAACTTTACTGTTCACCCTCGCAGCCATTATAGGGTGTGCACAGAACAAAATCGGGACCCTCGCAGGAACCATGTGGCGCAACGAACAAACAGGCGACTGGGACATTGGATTCACAGAGAAGTATGCCATATACGACTGTCGTCTATGGGACTATGGCAACCTCAAACGAATCAACGATAAGTTCGAGGTGACGCTGGTCAATCCCGACGAGACATTGAAAGTAGCGGTAGGAAAGCAGAAAGACGGGAAGCGACAGATGACTATCGGTGGTGGAAAGAAACAAGTATATTCTCTCATCACCTCCGAAACGTTGCCCAACTATCCCACCAAGGACTTATCGCCCTTCAAGGATAATGGCTATCGCGAGGGGGATACCGCAACGATAGTTGGCTGGCTGAAGGATCTCCCCAAGGAGGTGCTCGACAGAAACCGGAAGTTTGAGATAAACAACCTATATAACATCTTTACGAATATCCCAACTACTGTCAGCAGCGATATCGACGACGAGGGACACTTCATCATCAAGGTACCCGTAGAGAACGCCAAGGAGGTGTATGCCGACTGGCGGAGAAGTCGTCTGCAAACCGTCTTGGAACCTGGCGAAACCTATTTCTTCCTGTTGGACGGGAAGACGAACCAGCGACTGATGATGGGGCGCAATGCCCGGGTACAGAACGAGCTGCTTGCCCATACATTCAGAATGGCGTATAATCAGACCGACGAGCACGGTTTGTCAGACGAGCAGCTACTGGCGTATAAAGACCAGTGGGTTGGCATGTATGAGAAGAATAATGGGTTGATCGACTCCGTTCTGAACGCGAACCCTACCCTATCCCGTAAGTACGAGGACTATCGTCGCATGAGCAACCTATGCACCATGGCTCAGGAACTGGCACAGAGCAGGATGTATAGTGCCAGCGGGAAACTGCCCCAGTCGGTCAAGGACTATGTCAACACCACGCTATGGTCAAACGTCATCAAGCCCTACACCATTTCCCGAGAGATGAGTTGGCTCATCTACTACTATTCCTTGATGGCCGAGGAAGACGATCCAAAGATGCAGCAAAACAGGACCTTCGATGCCAATACCCTACTGCAGATGTCAGAGCAAGGACGGTTCAAGGCCTCGGCCGAAGATCTGGCCACCATCAAGAAGTGGCAGAATATGATGGAACAGTATAAGAAGGCATCACCCGACGAAGCCAAAAAGATAGAGGAACAAAACAAGGAGCTCATTGAGGAATTGAACATATTGATGCAAAGACCTGATGTGGAAGACATCGTGAACGACTACTTTGACATGATAGATCTCAAGGCGAAGATCATCGATTCTGTATATCAAGACCCTGTTCTGCGCGATATAGCCAAGGGACAGCTGCTTTGCAGTCGCTTTGTGGAGAGAAAGTTACCACTGAACCAGGCCTATATGAATGTGCTCAGCGAGATACAACTGCCGGCCATCAGAAACACTGTTCTGGCAAATAACGACAAACTTCTCGCCATTCAGCAGACGGTATTGCCCTATCCCGCCAGTCTGCGGCCATCCTCAGATGTAGAAGGTCTGACTGACGGCGAGGCTATCCTGCGAAAGATACTGGAACCCTTCAAGGGACGTATTGTCTATCTGGACATCTGGGGAACCTGGTGCGGACCCTGCAAGGAGAAACTGGCAGAGTCACCGTATGTGAAGAGTCAGCTGAAGGATTTCGACATCGTTTACCTGTATCTGGCCAACCGCAGTCCTGAGGAATCGTGGAAGAACACCATCAAGGAGTACGATCTGACAGGCGAGAACAGTGTTCACTATAACCTGCCCGCCGCCCAGCAACGTGCCGTCGAAGAGTTCCTGAAGGTCAATAGCTTCCCCACCTACAAGCTCATCGACAAACGCGGTAACATCCACGAACTGGAGTGGCTCCACACCAGTAACATGACGCTCTTCAAGGAAACCCTTTATAGGATATCCTCTATGCAAGAATAGGGGTTTCCCTACTTGTTCTATGAGCAAAAAAGCCTATTTTTGCAACAGATAAACAGTAAAAGAATAAGAATATGAAAAAGATTGCTTTCTTACACAAAACCTTCTTGCTGGTTGCAATGATAGGGTTTGCCATGACCGGGTACGCACAGCAGTATGAAGTGGATCGTGGCAAGGTTTATTTCGAGAATGAACTTTTGATGTATGCTGATGCACGGAGTTTCAAGGATCTGGGCTACGGCTACGCCAAAGACCATTACAATGTATATCTGAATGGGCAGGTGCTCGAGAATGTGGATCCATCCACGTTCCGCCTGAAGCACAGCGGCAGTTGGCGGCATCGTGAGGACAGCCAAGTGGAAACCGTTGAACCTCCTGCACGCAGGGGATATTTCAAGACCACCTTTAACGTCTATTACGGCGATAAGAAAATAGACGCCATGCCCAGCACGTTCAAGGAGCTTGGTGGTGGTTATGCCAAAGATGCCTTCACTGTATTCTACTGCGGTGAGAAAGTGGAAGGAGCCATGGCCTCAACCTTCAAATACACCGGCGAAGGCTACGGTCAAGACACATTCGATGCTTACTTTAGAGGGAAAAAGATCGGGAAGTAGTATTCCTGAACCTCCTCACTCCATTTCCTATTTGCTCCGCTAATACGCCTAATCAACTTATAGTGAGAAGGTTGTTAGCGGAGCAATTTCAATTAAATTCCTCCGCCACGAATTCTCTGGTAATCATGCAGTTACACTAACATAGCGGAGGATTATGTAAATTGAAAAACTATAGGCTAAAGTTATAAGGCTGGTTACGGGTAGTTATAAGGCTGATTACGGGTAGTTATAAGGCTGATAACTATGCGTTAGAAGGCTGATAACTATGCGTTAGAAGGCTGATAACTTTGCGTTAGAAGGCTGGTTGGAAGTTAAGTGGAGAAATTTTGGAGGGAAAGAGGGGTATTTGCGTTTTTTTTGCTAATTTTGCCGACGCGATTTAGAAAACAATTTTTGTCATGGAATATATGTCACAGGAAGGTTACGACAAACTCGTGGCCGAATTACATCAAATGGAAAGCGTTGAGCTGCCGCAGGTTCGTGAGGCGATTGCCGAGGCCCGCGACAAGGGTGATCTCAGCGAGAACTTCGAGTACCATGCCGCCAAGCGCGAACAGGCACGACTCCTAAGTAGGATTCGTTTCAAACAGAAGGTGCTGGCCAATGCAAGGGTGATCGATGTGTCGCGACTCGGCACCGACAGTGTGCAGCTGCTGAGTAAGGTGCAGATGACCAACCTGGCCACTCAAAAAACGATGACCTACACCATAGCCAGTCCGAACGAGGCCAATCTACGTGAGGGGAAGATTTCCATTAAATCACCCATCGCGCAGGCTCTACTGAATAAAAAGGTGGGTGATGAAGTGGAAGTGCGTGTTCCTGCAGGCTTGTTGAAGCTGAGGATTGAGAAGATTGAATTATAAACTCCCTCCACAAAGAAGGGAGTTTATCGTGGAGTGTGGAGTGTGGAATGTGGAATGAGAAATGATTCAAGTACAAGTGGTTGAGTATATGAATACTTTATCTCAGTACTATTCTCACTCCACATTCCACACTCCACATTCCACAAGAAGAACTATCCACCGAAGTTATCGTACATGATGCTCTCGGGCTCCACGCCAAGACTGTCGAGCATTTGAACGACAGCGTTGGACATCGGTCCAGGACCGCACATGTAGTACTCTACATCCTCGGGGGCCTCGTGATCCTTCAGATAGGTATTGTACATCACTTGATGTACGAATCCAGCAGTATATTTCACACCAGCAGCATCTGCAGCAGGATCAGGACGGTCGAGTGCGAGATGGAAGTGGAAGTTAGGATACTCCTTCTCCAGTCCGAGGAAATCGTCTAAGTAGAACACCTCATTGAGTGCACGGGCACCATAGAAGTAATGCATCTCACGATCGGTGGTATGCAGTGTCTTCGTCATGTGCATGATCTGTGCACGCAGCGGAGCCATACCGGCACCACCACCAACCCAGATCATCTCCTTCTTCGAGTCGAAGTGCGGATGGAAGTCACCGAACGGACCGCTCATGATCACCTTATCGCCTGGCTTCAGTGAGAAGATATACGATGAAGCGATACCCGGGTTCACATCCATGAAGCCACTGCGGTCGGGCTTGAACGGCGGCGTTGCGATACGCACCGTCAGCATGAACACATCACCCTCGGCAGGATAGTTGGCCATAGAGTAAGCACGGATGGTGTCTTCGGGGTTCTTACACTTCAGCGGGAACAAGCCGAACTTCTCCCAGCTGGGCAGATACTCATCACCAATCAATGACTTGTCGAAATCCTTATCGTAGTCGATGCAATCGAACTTAGGAATCTTGATCTGTGCATAAGAACCAGGCAGGAAGTCCATATGCTCGCCCGGAGGCAGCTGCACCTTGAACTCCTTGATGAAGGTAGCCACGTTCTTGTTAGAGATCACGGTACACTCATACTCCTTCACGCCGAGGATGCTCTCATCGACATGGATCTTCAGGTCGCCCTTGACCTTGCACTGACAGCCGAGGCGCCAGTGGTCCTTGATCTGCTTACGGGTGAAGTGAGGCTTCTCAGAATCCAGAATCTCACCACCACCTTCGAGCACCTGTACCTTACACTGTCCGCAGCTGGCCTTTCCACCGCAGGCGGAGGGAAGGAAGATGCCGTTCTCGTTCAGTGTGGCCATCAGGTTGTTACCCTGAGCTACCGAGATGGTACGGTCGCCATTGATCTCAATATTCACATTGCCCGAAGGAGAAAGATATTTCTTTGCCACGAGCAGGATGATCACCAGGAGGATGATCACCAGGAGGAATACTCCTATACTATATGCTATAAACTGTCCCATACCTATCAAATATTAAGTCCAGAGAAACACATCATTGCCAAGGCCATCAGACCCACGGTGATAAACACGATGCCAAGACCCTGCAAGGGCTTGGGAACGTCGCTATACTGCATCTTCTCGCGGATAGCACCCATGGCCACGATGGCGAGTGTCCAACCAAGACCAGAGCCGAAGCCATAGACAATGGCGTCCCAGATAGAGGTGATGGCCTGCGAATTGGAGGGATCCATCAGGATGCGCTGCTGCATGAAGAGCGAAGCACCCATGATGGCGCAGTTCACAGCGATCAGCGGCAGGAAGATACCTAAGGCTGCATAGAGCGAAGGAGAGTATTTCTCGACCGTCATCTCCACGAGCTGTACCATACCGGCAATCACGGCAATGAAGAGGATGAATGACAGATAGCTGAGATCCACCCCATCAGCGAGGCAGTTAGGACCCAGCACCTTGGTCTGCAACAGATAGTTCACAGGGACGGTCACGGTGAGCACGAAGGTCACGGCAAGTCCGAGTCCCAAAGAGGTCTTCACGGTCTTCGACACGGCAAGGTAGGAACACATGCCAAGGAAGAAGGCGAAGATCATATTGTCGACGAAGATCGACCTAAACAGTAATGATATTGCGTGTTCCATATCTTATTTCTCCTTATAAAAATATGCACGATGTACCCAGATGACGCATCCCACGAGGATGAGCGCCATAGCCGGCATTGTCATCATACCGTTGTTGACATATCCGAAATCGTAGAAACTCTGAGGGATGATCTGAAAACCTAAGAGCGAACCGCGGCCGAGGAACTCACGAACGGCACCTACAATGACCAGGATCATAGCGTAGCCCAAGCCGTTACCTACACCGTCGAGGAACGAGGGCCAGGGCTTGTTCTGCATGGCGAAGGCCTCGAGGCGTCCCATCAGGATACAGTTGGTGATGATCAGACCCACATACACGCTCAGCTGAACGCTCACGTCGTAGGCGAAAGCCTTCAGAATCTGAGAAACGATGGTTACAAGAGCTGCCACAACCACCAGTTGCACCACGATACGGATGCGGTTAGGAATGGTGTTGCGGATGACTGAGATGATCACATTGGCAAAGGCCGTGATCACCGTTACGGCCAGACCCATCACAATGGCAGGTTTCAGCTGCGAGGTGACGGCCAGTGCCGAGCAGATACCCAATACCTGTCCGAGTATCGGGTGGTCGAGGTTCAACGGGTTAGTAAAAACCTCCTTATTTTGTTTACTGAATAGTGCCATAGTTTACTTCCCTTTCAAATTAGTAATGTAAGATTTCAAACCCTCACGGAGCATGTCGGAGACACCATTGGAGGTCAGCGTAGCACCCGTGACGCAATCCACCTCAGAAGCAGGATTCTCCACTTTCTTTACTACGCCGATAGCCAGGTTGCCATCGTCAGAGAAGATCTTCTTTCCCTGGAACTTCTCCTGCCAAGCTTGAGAGTCCTTGATTTCAGCACCAAGACCGGCTGTCTCACTCTCATGGTTGAAGTAAGCGCCATAGATGGTGTTCAGATCATCGTCAACAGAAACGAAGGCTGAGATACCGCCCCAAAGACCCATGCCCTTCAGGGGGAACACATACTTCTTCTGTCCGTCGATCTCACAAGCATAATACAACTGGTCGCCAGTCTTCTCCTCGCTCTTCACCACATCGGCATACTTAGCTTCTGCCTCCTGACCATCCAAGCCACGGATATTGAGCGAATAGAGGATCTGCTTCTTGATATCGAGCTCCACGTTAGCATCCTGTCTGGGCTTCAGTGCCTGATAGACGAATGCCAGCAGGAAGGCCACGATCACAACAAGAACCGCACTATAAACAATAATGTACGAATTCGAATTAGTATTCAGTTTCATTTGGTACCTCCTCTCTTTGCACGTTTTGAAATGTTACGGGCCACCACGAAGTGGTCGATCGTGGGAGCAAACATATTACCAAAGAAGATGGCAAGCATCATACCCTCAGGATAGCCGGCATTCATCACACGGATGATGATGGCCATGGCTCCTACCAGGAAGCCATAGATATACTGTCCGCAGGATGTGCGACAAGAGGTGACGGGGTCGGTAGCCATAAATACGGCACCGAAGGCGAAGCCACCCATTACGAAGTGATGCCACCAAGGTACGGTCTGGCAACCAGTAGTAAAGCTACCTGTCTGCTCGAAGATGATAGCCAGAACAGCACCACCGACAAACACGCTCAGCATCGTACGCCAAGAAGCGATGCCTGTCCAAAGAAGGATAATAGCACCGATGGCGATGGCGATAACTGAGGTCTCACCAATAGAACCGGGGATGAAGCCGCAGATCATATCACAGATAGAAGCGTCGGGAGCAATACCCTGACCGATCTGTCCCAGCGGAGTAGCTGCTGTGAAGCCGTCGGGCAGTGTGTTACCGAGTCCGAAGATAGCATCCTTTGCCACCCACACCTGATCGCCAGTCATCTTCGACGGATAAGCGAAGAACAGGAACATACGGGCTGCGATGGCGGGGTTGAAGATATTCATACCTGTTCCGCCGAAGATCTCCTTACAGAAGATCACACTGAAGGCGCAGGCCAAGGCCAGCATCCACAGCGGACAGCCGATAGGGATGATGAGCGGAATGAGGATACCCGATACCAGATAACCTTCCTGGATCTCCTCGCCTTTCCACTGTGCCCAGGCGAATTCAATGCCCAGACCTACGATGTAGGATACAAGGATCTTTGGAAGTACGGCCAGGAAACCATAGCAGAAGATCTCACAGAAGCTGGCAGAAGCCAATGTGCCTGCAGCGAGATAATTCTGGTAGCCGATATTATACATACCAAACAGCATGGCCGGCATCAGGGCGATGACCACCATACTCATAATACGCTTCGAATCAATGGCGTCGTGGATGTTCACTCCACTCTTGGACGTGTCGTTCGGCACGTAAAGGAACGTTTCGAAGCCGTCGAAAATCGAACGGAAAGCATGTAGCTTGCCTCCCTCTTCAAAATTCGGCTTAATCTTATTGAGATAATTTCTTAATGCTGACATAGTTATGCGTTTTCTTTACGTAAAACATCCAGACCTTCACGAACAATACGCTGCAACTCAAGTTTAGAGGAGTCAACGAACTCAGCAAGGGCGAAGTCCTCAGGACTCACCTCATAGATACCTAATGCCTCCTGACGGTCGATATCGCCAGCGATGATGGCCTTGATGAGGTATTCACCGTAGATATCCATCGGCAGTACCTTGTCGTACTCACCACTCATGATCATGTGGCGCTCGCCACCTTTGATGCGGGCATCAAGGGCGTAACTCTTCTTGCCACAGAGCCAGGAGAAATAGCTGCGGTTCACAGAGAACTGCTTGAAACGAGGGAGAATCCAACCCAGGAACTCATCAGCGTCATCACCTTCGGGGATTACCGTGATCTCTGAGGTATGAGCACCTACATAGTCATCGAGCGAACAGGGCTTACCTGTCAGCACATTACCATTGATGATACGCAGGTTCTTCCCTTCCTTCAGGTTTCCTGCCAGCAGGTCGCCAATACGGTCGCCTACCAGTGCTTCCACATAAGCAGGGCGTTCCACCTCGCTGCCAGCAACGGCAATCAGGCGATGCAGATCCACCTTACCGGTGTTGAACAAACGACCGAAGAAGATCACGGCACTGGGGTCAACAGTCCACACCGTTTCTCCCTTGTTCACGGGATCCAGATGATTCACCTGCACACCCACGTTACCAGCAGGACAAGGACCGTCGAAGATGTTCACTTCCACATCCTTTGCCTGAGTCAACGCAGTAGCTGTCTGCTGACTGCCGATACCTAAATAGGTCTTGGCCATCTTAGACAGCGCTGTCAGTCCAGTTTGGAAATCATTCTCGTTACCCTCCAGCTCGAACTCGAAGTCGGCTGCCAACGGTTTGTCGCGAAGGGCACTGACGAAGATTGCTTTCGGTTGGGTTTCGGGGTTGGTAGAAACAGCATAAGGCAGCTGGTCGATATAACCGAAGAGTCCAGCCTCGAGGAGCGCCTGCTTAACAGCCTCGCCATCGAGCTGAGCCACATCCTTCTTGCCATAATCAACATACTGCTGTTCCTGATCAGCCTTCACCTTCACGCATAGCACTTTGCGCCGTTCACCACGTATCACGGCAGAAACCTGTCCGCTAACGGGTGAGGCAAACTTCACATCGGGATACTGTTTGTTGACAAACAGGGCATCCCCGGCTTTGACCATATCACCTTCCTTGACAACGACCTTGGGAGTCATGCCCACAAACGCATCGGGTGTAAGCGCCAGCTCACTGCCCCGTACGATGTTGGTTTTCTCCTTTACAGCCTTGCCTTTCAGGTTCATGTCCAAGCCTTTTGATAGCTTAATTACACTTGCCATAGCATTTATTTAAATGAGATTATTGGTTACTCTACACAAAGATGCTGCAAAATTAAGGAATTTTTTGCAAATATTGCACAAAAAAGCCACGAATTATTCCAAAATGCGAATATTTTGATGTACTTTTGCGTTCGAAATATAGATTGAAACGACTGACACACATCATCAGTGGCATAGTATGGACCTTGGCTGGTTTGTACCTATTGCTGATTATACTGCTGCACATTCCAGCAGTACAGGGTTATATCGGCCATCAAACCAGCAGATTCCTCTCTAACAAACTGGGTACGGAAGTGCGTGTGGGAAAGGTGAACGTGGGTATCCTGAACCGCCTGATTATCGATGATGTGCTCATTAACGACCAGCAAGGAGATACCATGATCCATGCCTCACGACTGTCAGCCAAGGTGCGCCTCCTCTCCATCCCCCAAGGAAAGATCTCGATCTCATCGGCGCAACTGTTCGGTCTGCAGGGACGTTTCTATAAAAAAGATGCATTCACACCTGCCAACTACCAGTTTGCGCTTGACTCGCTGGCCTCGAAGGATACCACCCAGCACACACCACTCGACATCAGTATAGGCTCATTGATTATCCGTCATGGAAGTATCAAATACGACCGTTACGACCTTCCGCCAACGAATGGTCAATTCAACCCTAACCACTTACATGTCAACGATATCAGTGCTCATATCCTGTTACCCACGCTAACGGATGACAACCTGGAGGCTACGGTCAAGAAGATATCGCTCAGGGAGGCGTCGGGATTGGATATCCAGAACCTGTCGTTCCGTCTGAAAGCTGACAAGCAACAGGCATTCCTGAAGGATTTCTCGCTCAAACTGCCGAATAGTCGTGTATTGGTTGACAGTATCGGGGCGTCCTACCAACTGGTGGACAACCGTTTGAAGCCCGGTACACTGCAGTACGCATTCCAGGTACCGCGCTCAACCATCACACCCAGCGACATAGCCTGCTTCGAGCCCATGCTGCAGTCGTTCACCAACCCTATGCAGCTCACCGTTTCGGGCACGGGAACACATTCGTTACTGCAAGTGAACCACCTGCTGCTCCATGGCGACCAAGATGACATCGACTTGAAGGTAAGCGGCAGCATGAGTCATATCAACAGTACTCCGCGTTGGTACACCAAGGTGGATAACCTACGACTCAGCGGGCACACCATCGACGTGCTCTCGAAGAACCTGCAAGGGAAGAACATGGACATTCCGGCAGAGATTGTACGACTGGGCGATGTGGATTTCCAAGGGGAGGCGCATGGTACGGGTACAGAAGAGATAACCTTGAACGGATCACTCCTCTCAGATGCGGGTAATGCGAAACTGCAACTGGCCAAGCAGCACCAGCAAATGCATGCGAATATCGTGACGAATGATTTCAACCTACGACGTGTGCTCGATGATGAACGGTTCGGAAACATCTCGGCGAACCTGGATGTCGATGGTACGCTACGCAAGGGTAACGACCAACGTATTGCACTCAAAGGAAACATTCAGAAATTCCAGTATAACAACTACGTATACAACGACTTATCCATTGATGGCGATTATCAGAAGAACACCTTTAACGGTCAGCTAACCCTGACGGATCCCAATGGCGACATTGATGTTTCGGGTATGATTCTGTTAAACGGTCAGCAGTCGAAAGCCAACCTCACCGGTACCGTTCGCCACTTCAATCCGCAGGCCCTGCATCTGTCGAACCAGTTCAAGGATGCTTCTTTCGATGCCGACATCGATGCCGACTTCACCGGTAACTCGCTCAGTAACATGAACGGTACGCTCGACATCAGCAATTTCTCGATGACCTCCTCGGAGGAGAGTTATGCATTGAACGATCTTCACCTGCTGGCGGCCAATGATGGAGACGTGCGGTACCTGAACATGCAGAGCGACTTCGGTAATGTGAATATCCATGGTCAGTACGACTATGCTTCGCTGCCACAGAGCATTATCAACTTCATCGGCTCGAAGCTCCCCACCCTGCCCGGTCTGCCCAAGACCAACAATGTGCGTCATAACAACTTCACCATCAACGCAGATATCACACGTTCGGACTGGCTGAACACCTTCCTCCATATCCCCGTGACGCTGAACCAGCCGATGCATGTGGAAGGAACCATGAACGACCAGGCGCAGAAGATGGATATGACCATGCGGTTACCTGCTTTCACCTACGATGGCGGAAGCTATGAAGACGGCATCGTGAGTCTGCACACATCGGATGTGAACGAGCTCCTCGTGAGTAGTCATCTGCGCAAACTGATGGATAACGGTCAGCGATTGGACATCAACCTCAATGCCAACGCCGCGAATAACGAGCTCATCACCAGTCTGAACTGGAACAACAACCAGCCCCACCCCATCAAGGGAACATTCAACAGTACCACGGAGTTCTTCAAGACCGACCAGGGGAAGGCTGCGGCACACATGCGTATCCACCCCTCGGAAGTGCTGGTCAACGACACCGTATGGCACGTGCAACCCTCGGATATCATCTATAGCGAGAAGAACCTGCTGGTTGACTACTTCGCCATCGAGCATAACAAACAGCATATCATCATCACCGGTAAGGGCACGGAATCGGCGGCCGACTCACTCGTGGCCGACTTACAAGATGTGGATGTGAACTATATCCTGAACCTCGTGAACTTCCATTCGGTGGAATTTAGCGGTAAAGCATCGGGGAAGGCTTGCGTCAAGGCGGTCTTCCATCATCCCCAGGCCTACGCCAACCTGTCGGTAGGCGAGTTCCGTTTCCAGGAAGGACGGATGGGAACGCTCTATGCAGCAGTGAACTGGAACGAGGATGACAAGCAGATCGACATCGATGCTCATGCCGATGAAACGGATCAGGCACAGACGCTTGTCAAAGGCTTCGTGTCGCCAGCCCGTCATGAGATTGATCTGGCCATTGGTGCCAGGAACACACGACTGGAGTTCCTGGAGTCGTTCTGCGGGAGCTTCATGGATAATGTGGAGGCACGAGGTACGGGCGACCTGCGGTTGGCTGGCGATCTCAGTGAGATCAACCTCACAGGTATGATCGTGGGTAACGGCGGCTTCGACATCACCACATTGAATACGCAATATGTGATGCAGAACGATACCGTCAGACTGATTCCCGACGAGATCATCTTCCGCGCTGACACCATTCGCGACAGGAATGGAAACATCGGTATCCTCAGCGGAGCACTGCATCATAAACATCTCACCCGACTCACTTTCGACCTGGATATTCAGGCGCAGCACTTGCTGTGCTACGACTTCCCCACCTACGGCGATAACACATTCTACGGCACCGTCATTGCCTCAGGAAACTGCGCCATCACAGGAAGAAGCGGACGGATCGACTTCGACATCAGCGGAACACCCGAGCGTAACTCGTTCATAGAATACAACGCAGCGAGTCCGGATGCCATCTCTAAACAGGAGTTCATCACCTGGAGAGATAAGAACGAAACGGAGATGGTGAAGGAGGTGACAGGAGTACCCGTAGAACGACCGGATATTCCTTCGGATATCCATATCAACTTCCTGATCAATACCACGCCCGACTTCACCCTGCGGGTGCTGATGGATCAGACCAGCGGTGACTATATCGCACTCAACGGTAACGGGGCCATCCATGCTACCTATTTTAATAAGGGGGCGTTCGATATGTTCGGAAACTATAATGTGGACCATGGAGTCTATAAGCTCACCATTCAGAACATCATCAAGAAGGACTTCCAGTTCCAGCAGGGCAGCACCATCGTCTTTGGCGGTGATCCCTATGATGCCGTACTGAACCTGAAGGCGTTATACACCGTCAGCGGTGTTCCCCTTTCCGACCTGCAGATTGGTAGGAGCTTCAGTAGTAATAACATCCGTGTTGACTGTCTGATGAACATCACAGGAACACCGCAGGAGCCGCATGTGGAGTTCGACCTCGACCTGCCTACCGTCAATACCGATGCCAAGCAGATGGTAAGGGCACTCATCAACGGCGAGGAGGAGATGAACCAACAGGTGATATACCTGCTCAGCATCGGTCGTTTCTATACGCAGAACACCAACAACGCCGGCGAAAACAACACCCAGAGTCAGACCAGTCTGGCCATGCAGTCGTTACTCAGCGGCACCATCAGTCAGCAAATCAACTCGGTGCTGAGCTCGTTCGTCAACACCAGTAACTGGAACTTCGGCGCAAATATCTCTACAGGTGATGAGGGATGGAACAATGCCGAATACGAGGGTCTGCTCAGCGGACGACTGCTGAACAACCGATTGCTGATTAACGGACAGTTCGGCTACCGCGATAATGCCAATGCCACCACATCGTTCATCGGTGACTTCGATGTGCGCTACCTGCTGTTCCCCAGTGGTAACCTGGCCATTAAGGTGTATAACCAGACCAACGACCGGTATTTCACCCGAAACAGTCTTACAACACAGGGTGTGGGTCTGATCATGAAGAAGGACTTTAATAACTGGCGTGACTTGTTTGGAATCAAGAAGTGAGGAATGTGGAATGAGGAATGTGGAATGAGGAGTGAGGAAAAGGTAAAATTGAAAATTGAAATATGAAGGGATTTGCAAGAGCCATGATGATGGCAATGATTTTGGGAGCAGGACTCAGTGCCTGTCATGAGAACCTGGACGAAAGGACGGAACGGGAATGTAAGGAATATACGGAGAAATACTGTCCTGCACCGGTTGATGCAAATGTTATCTCCGACAGTATGACCTTCGATCGCGGGAGTAAGACCATTTGTTATTACTATTCCTTGCGGGGTGAAGCCGACACGCTGCTGACGGGTGATGCTGAGAAGGATATCCATAAGGCACTGCTCAGCGATGTGATGAACGCTCCTACCCTGATACGCTACAAGGAGGCAAAGTATAACTTCCGCTATATTTACTTCTCGTCGAAGAACAAAGGAAAGAAACTGTACGACTACCTGTTCACACCGAAAGACTACACGAAATAGCCGACAGACAATTACCTGTCGGGTGTAATCTCTGCCACCACGTACTCTGAACGGGTACCGATTCTGAACTTACCACCCCAAAGACCCATGCCGCTGGTGACATAATAGCGGGTGCTGCCTCGTTGCCATTCGCCGAAGGCACACTCGTATATTCTATCGGTAATCCAAGAGATGGGCCATACCTGACCGTGATGGGTGTGCCCGCTCAACTGGAAATCAATGCCGTTCTGCTCCGCCTCCTCAAGATGATAGGGCTGATGGTCGAGCAGAATGAGGTATTTAGAACGGTCAACACCATTCATCAAGTTACTGAGCGTTTTTCGTTTTGGATGGGTACGGTCGTCCCTGCCGATGATACACAGATCGCCCACCGTTATCATGCTATCACGCAGTAAGGTGATATCAGCTTTCTTATAGAACAGCAGTGCATTCGATTCGCCTCCATAATACTCATGATTACCTAAACAAGCTACAACGGGAGCATTTAAACGAAGGAACTCCTGGTGCATCTCCTGCTCTTCGAGCGGCTGAATGTTCTTGTCGATGATATCACCAGCCACCAGAATCAGATCGGCTTTTTCTTCATTGATGCGGTTCACCCACTTGGCCAGTTCGCCTCTTCGGTTATGATAGCCAAGGTGCAGATCGCTCAACATCACCACCTTCATCGGGCAACTGAGGGTTTTCTGGGTGGTCAACGTCAACGGCTGTCTGTACTTCTGATGATAATGGATATTGCCATAGATGAAGATCACCAACATGGCTATCGTCACCGTGAGCGTACCTGCCCAGCTGTTCTTCAGGAAGTGTGCTGGTACCAAGTGTAAAATGCGCCCGATATCCAACAAAAGGAAAGTCATGAACAGGTAGAGCAGGATGAACAGCGACGAGGTGCCGATCTCATAGACCACCGTGGCAAGGGGCATACTCAGGTGTATATGACGGGAGAACCCGACGAACAACAGCAGGAAGGCGAACAGCATCACCGATACCACCACTATCTTCGCCCAGGTGGGAAGCGGCAGGATGCGCCATACATGCCATAGCACATACACATTGCCCAAGAGGGGCAACAACATGAATATGATCATTGCCATTTTGTTCATTTAGTACTTCACCTTTTTGATCTTACTCTCGTTACTCAGTTGGTCGAGGGCAGTGATGACATAGGTGGAGTGCTGACTGCGGGCTGGCAGACGGTAGAAGGTGTTGGGGGTAATGGCAACGATATGTGAGGGATCATCGATATTGATACGCTCTCCGTTGTTGAAGCGATACACCACATAACGCACAGCCTGGTTCTTCCAGCCCTTCCCCTTCGGCTCGCGCCAAAAAATCACATTACCGTCTTCTTGGGTATTGATAACCTTGGGCTTACGCACCTTCTTAGGCGCCTTACCGTCGATAAACGGCATCTGCGGCTGCAGAGCAGGATATCTCCAATAGGTGCTGCGAAGCGATGTTCCGTAGTTACCGATGTTATCTACTGCGGCCTTGGCATACCAAAGAACAGCACCCTGTACGTTCCGCATCTGAGAACGTAACTGCACCTTTGCCGCCAGCTGGTGGGTGTTGGGATTACGCAGGTCGGCATTCTTCACCGTACGTTCCACGTCCTCACCGATGAACAGCGGACGGTTGGAAGCATATCTGTTCCACCACCCTATCAGTTCCTGGTAGTCGGCAGATTTATGACCGATCTCCCAATACAGCTGCGGTACATTGTAGTCCACCCATCCCTTGTTCACCCAGAGAAGGACATCGGCATAGAGATCATCGTAGTTCTGCAAGCCATTGGTATTACTACCATTAGGATCGTTCTTCTTGTTACGGTAGATGCCGAACGGCGAAACGCCGAACTTCACCCACGGCTTGTTCTGGTGGATGGTGTCGCTGAGCTGACGGATGAAGAGGTTCACGTTATCGCGGCGCCAGTCGCCTTTGTTGGTGAATCCTCTGGGGTTGCTACGGAACAGTTGGTCGTCGGGAATGGTCTGACCGGCAGCAGGATAAGGATAGAAGTAATCGTCGATATGCAATCCATCCACATCATAACGGCGCACAATGTCGCCCACCACATGACAGATGAAGTTACGGCACTCGGGAATGGCGGGATTCAGGATATACTGATCGTCATACTCGAACACCCACTCCGGATGTCTGATGGCTACATGACGACTGTCGAGCTCATGGGTGGTTTTTGTCTTGGCCCTGTAAGGATTGATCCAGGCATGCAGTTCCATGCCTCGTTTATGACATTCCGTGACCATCCACTGCAGCGGATCCCAATAAGGTGACGGAGCTACACCCTGCTTTCCTGTGAGGAAACGACTCCAGGGCTCTATATTGCTCTGATAGAGGGCGTCACACTCAGGGCGTATCTGGAAGATGATGGCATTCACCCCATCTTTCATCAGCTCATCCAACTGGTAGGTCAGCGTCTGCTGCATCTTCTGGGTTCCTACTCCGACCCACTGGCCGTTCACGGCCTGTATCCAGGCGCCGCGGAATTCACGCTTGTTCTGAGAACAAACATAGCTGCATGCTAAGAAAAGCATGCAGCTAATGAATAGTGTTCTTTTATGATGTATCACGGTATAATCGTTTAGAAATGGTATCCGAGGGTGAACAATAACTGATGGCGCTCTTTGTTAAGTTTCACAGGATTGCAGACATTGTCTGACATGTTCTCGCCATCTGCAGTCCAATAACTCATGAACGGACTGAACTCACCGTTCTTCTGACTATACTGATAGGCGAAATCTATGCTCACCTTGTCGAAACGGTAGCCAGCACCAATCATTATACGGGTCGTGCCCTTCCAGTTGGTATAGTCGGTGGCTGATGCATAATAGGATCCCGGACTGTCGAGCGAACCGTCTTTGTAGCCGTCTTTGCTATACATCGGAGAGAGGTAGTTGAAGCCTACTCTCAAAGAAAGATCGTTGTCGAGCATGTACTCACCACCTATCTTCAGGGTGTGAACACCCTTGAGGGTTGACTCGGTGTGATTGTTCATTACGTAATCGCTCTCGCTGTCCTCGTAGTAGTTATCGTAATACCAATCGTAGGTACCGCCTGTATTATAACGACTGTCGAGATTACTGTAGTCAGCATACTCATAGGTAAGACCCAGAGCCAGCCAGTTGCCAACGGTATGTCCTAAAGAAGCACCGAATTTCCATGGGGTATAGAGCTTATACTCATACACCTCGCTGCTGTTGAAGCTCTTGTAAAGACCCACATTGGTGTTGTTGATCAACTCCGTGTAGTTGGAAGTCTTCAGATCATACCATGTCGGAGTGTTCACATACAGACCGACGCGGAACGGAGATGTTTCAACGGGACGGAAGATGATACCAGCCTTTATATCGAAACCTGAACCGTCGATGCGACGCTCGTCAGCCAGTGTGGTACTACCGATACCTTTCATGTTCCAATCCAGCAGCTGCTCGGAGTATTCGCTGTATGACTTATAGTTCACATCCTTGATGCCTAATGTCAAACCCAGATAAACACGGTCGTTGATATTTCCGCTCAGGTTGAAGTCATAGGCACCGATATGACCTTTTGAAGCCTTGCGCATCAGGTAGCTGTTCGCATCGTTGTAGAACAGGTTACCCTCTTCATCACCCAGGAAGGCATTGTAGTAGAGGTAGTCCACCTGAGAGAAAGCGTTGGAGTTTCCGGTGATGGTATTACCGAAGTTCAGATCAAACAACTGCTCAAAGCCCTTGGCATAAGAGAGTTTGTTCTGCGATGCACCATTGAGACCGTCGCTGACTTCAGTCAGATCGTTGAAGTTACGACTCTTGTGGTAGTTGAATGCGAAGTTCAGGAACGACCTCTCTCCCGACCGGTGTGCATAGACGAAACCGATCTGATCGAAGCTCACCTTAGTCTTCTTACCGATACTGAAGTCCTCTGCATCCTGCAACTCAAGACCGCTCAACGAGGTACTGGCCATGGTATGACGGAATAGTCCGATACCTGCGGGGTTCGTACCGATGGTTGAAATATCAGCTCCCAGTGCTTCCATGGCACCACCCATACCTACATAACGAGCAGTTCCATTGAGATCTTCTGTAGCGATGTTGGCATTCTCGTATGTTTCTTGCGCTGCCATTGGCATTGCAGCCAAAGCGAGTACAGCTATTGTAAATATCTTCTTCATATTCTTTTCCTGATAATATAATTAGTTAATATTCTTTATGGCTTTGTTCCAGAGCGCCCCTCCTGGGAGAGGCGCTGAGTGGATCTTATCTTCTGCCGCCGAAACGACCGCCGCCACCGCCGCCACCAGTGCTGCCGCTGCTACGGGTTCCACCGCCGCCACCGCCGCTGAAGCCGCCACCGCCGGTGCTACCGCTGCTTCTGCTGGTGTTGACTGGAGGAGGTGTATAGGTAGTACGGTTATTATTGGTGTTCACATTGGTATTGTTACGGTTATTGCCGAAACGTCCCGGAGAAGTAGCCGTTCCCCTGTTGTTACGGTTCTGGTTAGCTTCATAGGCACGTGTGGTCTGACCGTTGCCACGATAACCGCCGTAGTTTCCACCTTTGGCAACCGTAGTACCAGGACGTCCTACCGTTCCGTGGTTGCTGGTACCTGTCACCCCGTTGCCGGAATAATGACGTACGCCGCCTGGAACATACCATGTAGTACCATAGTAAGCGTATCCCCAACGGTTATAGGGGTAGCCCCAGCCATAATAGCCATAGTACCAGGGATCGTAAATGCCATAGTAGCCATAGTACCAAGGATCGTACCAGCCGCCATAATAGCCAAACCAGGGATCATACCAGAATCCTGTATAGCGATAACGCCAGTACGGACCGAATCCATAATAACCATAGAGCCACGGGTCGTACCAGTAGTAGTCGTCGAAACGACTCAGCCGGCGACTGTACTTATAGTCATCTTCCACCGAGAATTCCACCTTTGTGCCTGGATAGACAGCCAGTGTATCCGTTATATCCTCTGCACTCGTATGGAATTCAATGATATCATTGCCCAGAGAGTCAGTACCTATCTTTTTGAAATAGCTACTTGACTTACCACGACGATTGTACTCGTCCACGTCGCGGTTGCTGCCGCTAAGAGGAGCGGGAGAATCATTGATCACCTCGTAAGAGCTCATTGATTTCTTCACGCTCTTACTGGGGGTGAAGTAAACATCATCTTGAGCCATTGCGCCCAAAGATACGGCTCCGAAAAGGAGTGCTGATAAGATTAATTTTTTCATATCGCTCACATATATTTTAAATTCAGTGCAAAAATACGACATATTTTACTGCAAATATAAGGAATTTCCCTAATCAAAGATAGGATTTTCCCTATTTTTTTATACTTTTGCATCAAATTTAACACTGAGCATGAAATATTACGTAACGAAGTTCCGTATTTCTGCCCCAGACGTTCAAGGTGATTATCTTTCCGAACGCCTACAGGCAGCACGTGATATCCTGGCAGCACTTGTCGCTCAGGTAGGTTACGAATCGTTCGAGGAGACGGATACAGGTCTGAACGGTTATGTGCCTGCCGATATCTTTCATCAGGAAACACTGGATGAATGCTTGGAGGACTTCCCCATCGATTCCCTGCAGATTACCTGTGAGACGGAAGAGTTGGAAGACGCTGATTGGAATGCGACTTGGGAACAGGAGGGATTCGAACCTATTTATATAGGTGACCGATGTGTGATTCATAACCTGTCAAGACCTGCGGAGAAAGAATTCCCCTACGACATCGTGATTGATGCCAAGCAGTCGTTCGGCACAGGAACACATGAGACAACCCGTCTGATTGTATCATCCCTGCTGGACATGGATCTGGAGGGGAAGCGTGTTCTCGACTGCGGATGCGGTACGGGTATCCTCTCCATCGTTGCCTCCAAACGCGGCGCGAAAGAAGTGGTTAGTTATGATATCGACGACTGGTGCACACAGAACACTGAACATAATGCGCAGCTGAATGATGTGAAGAACCTGGAGGTGTTGTTGGGCGATGCCCATGTACTGTCGCATGTATCCGGTATTTTCGATGTGGTATTGGCCAACATCAATAGGAATATCCTATTAGCTGACATGCCCCGATTCAAGGAGGTGATGACACATGGTTCTATCTTAATTATCAGCGGGTTCTACGAGGAAGACTCCATGGTACTGGCTGAGAAAGCGGGTAAATTAGGAATGTCGTTAATCTTTGCCAATAGTGAGAACAACTGGTGCATGCTCCAGTTCCGTATAGAATAGCTTGTATCTTGCCTCTTGCTTCTTGCCTCTTGCTTCTTGCCTCTTGCCTCTTGCTTCTTGCTTCTTGCCTCTTGCCTCTTGCCTCTTGCTTCTTGCCTCTTGCTTCTTGCTTCTTGCCTCTTGCTTCTAGTTTATACACAGCTGTTTCAAGTCGTAGTAGCTCCCGTTGTAGATATCGAAATCCACATAGCCCTTGATGCCTGGCAAACGCCCTGCATCAGTATGCTGCCAGAACTTCCACGGTCCGCTGTATTCCACCTTATCCACATAATAATGTGCTATCCAGTAAGGATAGTCGTCAAACACGGGTGTACCCAGATAGTTCATCTTGAACTTGTAATAGGTATAGATAATCGGTTTGACATGGTATTTATCTTCCACAATATGCAACCAAGTAAGGATTTCCCGTTGGAAATCTTCGGTTGACATATCCTTGGGCTTATGCTCCACATCCAAAACCGGGGGAAGATCACCACGCTGCAAATGCACCTTCTTCAGGAAGAAATAAGCTTGGTCACGGGCAGATGACTTGTTACTCCAGAAGTGATACGCACCACGTATAAACCCGTATTCCTGTGCGTTACGGAAATTATCGTTAAAGCGTTTGTCTAATTGCGTGGAACCTTCTGTTGCTTTGATAACCACAAAGCGAATGGGGCACTTTTCAATCATGGCATTACGCAGTTGATCCCAGTCGATCTTACCTTGGTAATGACTGATATCAATACCCCTGATCTCATAACCGTTTGGATTCTTCGCATCCCCATAGACAGCTCTCCATCGGAATCCGTAGGGGCCCACGAAGAAATAATAAAACAACCAAACGTACAATCCTATAGCAAACAATCCTCCCAACCACCATGCCCATTTGGGATAGCGGCTCCAATGTCTTTTCTTATGTGATCGACGAGAGGATTTCTTTTTCATAGGAAGAATAATCGAAAGATGAGAGACAAAAGATGAAATAATCACCTCTCATCTCTCATCTCTCATCTATAATCTATCATTATTTGCTCTGTTCCAGTGCCAATGTCATGGTAGGCTGGTCGCATACCTCAGACGGTCCCCAATACTGGATAGGACCAGGATAGATGTAAGCAGTCTTGCGAGCCCACTCGTCACGATGAGCGGCAAACTCCTTGAAGGGAGCACCGTCAAGCTCAACGAGAGCCTTGCGGATCACGGGCTTCATCTCACCAGCACGCTTCTCCATGTTCATCATCATGGTGATGGGCACACCGCCGGCTTTCCACTCATCGGTCTTGGCTGTGGTATTCTTCACGATAGCCATGTAACCGGTCTTACCGTTGGCAATCAGCTGAGCAGCACTTGTTCCCAGTGCATAGCAATAGTCAGCATCAAAGTTAGAAGGAGCGGCACAACGTCCTTCATAGCCGAAGAAATGGTGCTGAGTACCGAACTTACCGACATACTTACCTTCCTTCTTCATCTTCTCAAGCTTCTGGGCTACCATGGTAGAGAGCAGCTTCTCTGTCTCAATCAAAGAAACCTGTACGTTTCCATGAGGATCACGATCGAGAGCCAGCTGACGGGCAACACCTACAGGCAGACTGTTGAACACCTTCAGGTTCTCCTCGGTGAGGTGACTCTTAGCAAAGTCAACCTGCTCGTCACGACTGATCTCCTTAGCCTCAGGCAAAGCCAGTACGTCGTTCAGCTGAGCAATCAGTTTCTTAATGGCAGGGATGAACTCAATGACACCTTCTGGAATAATTACAGTACCGAAGTTATTACCGTCGGCAGCACGCTGAGCAACAGCATTAGCGATATATTCTACGATATCGTCAAGGCTCATGCCCTTAGCCTCAACCTCCTCAGAAATCAGACAGATATTCGGCTGGCACTGCAGGGCGCACTCCAAAGCGATATGAGAAGCAGAACGTCCCATCACCTTGATGAAGTGCCAGTACTTGCGGGCAGAATTACAGTCGCGCTCGATATTACCAATCAGCTCGGAGTAAGTCTTACAAGCAGTATCGAAACCGAATGAAGTCTCGATCTGGTCGTTCTTCAGGTCACCGTCGATGGTCTTCGGACAACCGATCACCTGAACGCCGTACTTCTTAGCTGCATAGTACTCAGCGAGCACACAAGCATTGGTATTAGAGTCATCACCACCGATAATCACGATAGCCTTGATGTCGAGCTCACGGATAATCTCCAATCCTTTCTCAAACTGATCAACCTTCTCCAGCTTTGTACGACCGGAACCGATCATGTCGAAACCACCGGTGTTGCGGTAGTCGTCGATGAAGTCTTCTGTAATCTCCATATACTGATGGTCAACCAGACCGCCAGGACCGAGGATGAAGCCGAAGAGACGGTTCTCGGGATTCAGTTTCTTAATGGTATCGAAAAGACCGGTAATCACATTGTGTCCGCCGGGAGCCTGTCCACCACTGAGGATGACACCGACATTCATCTTTGCCGTATTAGCAACGTCGCTCTGTTCGAACTCGATAAGCGGCATTCCGTAAGTGTTGGGGAAGAGAGCCTTGATTTCTTCCTGGTTATCCACGCTCTGTGTTGGAGCACCTTCTTTTACCTTTACTGCACCTTGAAGAGCCTTTGGCAATTTAGGCTGATAAGCAGCCCTTGCCAGCTGCAATGCACTTTTTTCCATAATCCTGTTAAAATGTTTATTGAAATTTATTGTTGTATATCCTTACTACTTAAAAATCAAGTGCAAAAATACGCTTTTTCTCGGAGATTTGGAAAGGTTTTTGAATAAAATCAAGTTTTTAAGATATTTTTTATCGTTCTTTGCACCATGTATATAGAAAAATTGCTATATTTGTCACATGAAGTTAACAAATAGGTAATGAAAGGAGCTATTGTATATGTTGAACAAAAGAGAATTAAAGAAAACCATCAATTACATCTGCAGTGAATTATTCGCAGAGTGTGTAGCGGCTTCGTTGTATAGTGGGAAGCCCAACCAGGACAATGTAGAAGCTCTTCTATCTTCCATCTTGCACATTCAAAGCGACTATGTGAAACGCATCTCACATCCCGAGCCAGGTATTCCGCAGAAAAAATACTTCAGAATCCTGATCAATGATTTCAACAAGGATGTTTCAGAGTTTATCGATCAGATAGGCAACTTGAATTAACAGATATGATACAGAGTTTTTGTCGTTGGCTATTATACAAACGTATGGGGTGGACAAAGGAGATTACTGTTGCCCACCCCGATAAGTACATTATTTGTCTTGCCCCCCATACCAGCAACTGGGATTTCGCGCTCGGTCAGCTCTACATGCGGGCAGAAGGATACACCATTAATTTTCTGATGAAGAAAGAGTGGTTCCGGTGGCCGTTGGGAAACCTGTTCCGACGGATCGGAGGCATTCCTGTGTGGCGTTCCAAGAAGTCGAGTATGACCGACAACCTCGCAGAAACAGCCATGCAAGAAAAGACATTCCACCTGTGCATCACCCCGGAAGGAACGCGATCGTTGAATCCCGATTGGAAAAAAGGTTTCTATTATATTGCCCTCAAGGCACAGATACCCATTCTGTTGTATGGTCTCGATTACGAGAAAAAACTGATACGCTGCACGCGCAGCATCATCCCTACAGGTGATATCGACAACGAGATGCGGGAAATCAAATTGTATTTCAAGGATTGTAAGGGAAAGAAACCAGAGTTGTTCACTATTGGCGAGATTTAAGACGCATGAAGAAAAAGATTGTTTTTGCATTCACCTGTCTGCTTTTATGGAGTTGTGGAACCCATCGGGTTGTGAATGACAACAGACCCGTGCAAGGTTCTATTCCTGTACAGACAGGGAAGACGGATAAAGTAGAAGAAGTAGAGAAAAAAGTCCAGTACGAGAAGGAACCATGGGTGAAGAACCTGTCAAGACCCTTCGAGATAACCCAAGGATTACAAGACAGACATGTTTCCCTCTGGGCCAGTCATGGCTATTATTATGATATCCCCAAGGGCACCTGGAAATGGCAGCGCCCTTCCCTGTTCGGTACCACCGAGGACCTGTTCACGCAGACCATCGTGGTTCCATATCTCATTCCGATGCTGGAGAAAGCAGGTGCCAACGTGTTCACTCCCCGTGAACGTGACTGGCAAAAGCATGAGCTGATTGTGGATAACGACCACTCTCAGTCGCCCAACTACATGGAGACAAATACCCAGAACAAATGGAAAGATGCTGATGTGAAAGGCTTTGCCTTGCATCAGGGAGCCTATCACGATGGGGAGAACCCGTTCCTGGCAGGAACGGCACGTATGGCCAAGACCACCCATGCCAATCCCAGTTTAATCACCTACCAGCCTCAGTTCGAGGAATCAGGCAGTTATGCTGTCTATGTGAGCTATCCCACCCTGGAGAACAGTGTGGACAACGTACAATATACGGTCTATCACCAAGGACAGGCTTCGGTGTTCAGCGTGAACCAACGCATGGGCGGCAGCACGTGGGTATATCTGGGAACCTTCCATTTCGACCGCGGTTGCAGTCGTCTCAACAGCGTGGTGGTAAGTAACGTGAGTGACCAGAAAGGTGTTGTCACTTCCGATGCGGTCCGCTTCGGCGGAGGAATGGGAAATATCACCCGTGCCGGCTCCGTCAGCGGAATGCCCCGTGCCTTGGAGGGTGCACGTTACTATGCCCAGTGGGCCGGTGCTCCTTATGAGGTATATAGCAGTAAGAACGGACAGGATGACTATGCCGATGATATCAATGTGCGGTCGCTCATGACCAACTGGATTGGCGGCGGCTCTCGTTATATGCCTACTTTGGAAGGCAAGCATGTGCCCATCGAACTGTCGTTGGCTGTTCATAGTGATGCGGGTTTTGCCAAGGACTTCGCCTCACTGACCGGTTCGTTAGGCATCTACACGACCAATTTCCACGACGGTCTGCTGAACAACGGCGACAGTCGTGACCAGTCGCGTATCTTTGCCTCATTACTGTTGAACAACCAGAAAAACGATCTCAACAAACTGTACGGTCTCGACTGGCCTGTTCGGGATATCCGTGATGCGAACTATTCCGAGACTCGTCTCCCCGAAGTACCTTCGGCCATCATGGAAACCCTGTCACACCAGAATTTCCCGGATATGCGACTGGCACAGGATCCTACTTTCCGGTTCGCATTGGCACGCAGTGTGTATAAGTCTATTCTTCAGTTCCTCTCGAACAGGCACGACAAGAACTATGTTGTTGCTCCCCTCCCACCCCAGGACCTGCGGGTGGAGTTCACTGGGGCCGATGAGGTGACGCTGAGTTGGGAGGATCAGGACGACCCGCTGGAGAAAACAGCCAAGCCCACTTCCTATGTGGTCTATACCTCCAAGGGAGCAGGCGGCTTCGATAACGGACAGGTCATCAAGAGTCGTTCATGCAAGATGAACCTGCAGCCAGGTGTCATCTATAACTTCAAGGTTACTGCCATCAACAAAGGTGGCGAGAGTTTCCCCTCGGAAACGCTCGCGGCCTTGCATCATGCCGGAGCCACCCGTTCCATCATGATTGTCAACGGGTTCCGCCGACTGGCACCTCCTGCCGTTCGCAACACCACCAACGAGCAAGGTTTCGACTTTGACATCGATCCTGGCGTAAGTGATGGGACAACAGCCGGATGGGGTGGTAAGCAGATTTGTTTCGACAAGAGTCAGGCCGGTCTTGAAGGTCCGGGCGCTCTTGGCTATAGCGGTCAGGAATGGGAAGGACAGTTCCTGGTAGGTAATGAGTTCAACTACCCCACCACCCATGCCGAGGCTATGCGCAGTATGCTGCAATACAATGTCACCAGCTGTAGTGCCAGCTCGGTGGAGAGCGGGAAGGTGGATCTGATGAAATACCATCTCGTGGATATGCTCTACGGACTGGAGAAGAACGATCCCAACGCATTAGGGTCGTACAAGACCTTCCCTTCCCGCATGCAGGACATCCTCACTAAGTACACCCGCAGCGGTGGTGCCTTACTGGTGAGTGGTGCTTATCTTGGGTGTGATATGCGCTCAAAGGCCGACTCCACCTTTATGCGGAACATCCTGAAGGTGAGCTATGGTGGAACCATCCGAAACAGTAATGACTCCATCATCAGCGGTATGGGCACCACCCTACCCATCTACCGCATGCTCAATGAAGAGCATTATGCCGCCACTTCCACCGATGTGCTGAACCCCTTGCAGCCCGCCTACTGCGCACTCACCTACTCTAATGGTACCTCGGCCTGCGTGGCCTACGACGGGAATGACTATAAGTCGTTCACCATCGGCTTCCCCTTCGAGTGCATCACCTCGCCAAGAAAACGGGCGGCGGTGATGAAAGCCATCATCAATTTCCTCATACCGTAAATTCAAACATTACAACCATGTATAAAATACAAGCAAACGCATCTGGCACCAGAAGCATCGAGGTAACGGATGCTCATCTGGAAACCATCGGGAGGTATGCACTCCTGAAGAACCTCATCGACAGCAATGGTATCATCGACGAGGCCGTTCTCGACAAGCTGAAACTGAACTGCCGCGCAATCCTTGAGTCGTTGCCCGAGGTGGACCGTGACCTGATGGATCTTTGTCTCGACGTGATCTATCACAAGAACATGAAAGCCTTGGGACTGACCAACCTGGTTCAACTCTATGTGACCTGGGAGGAGAAGAAGGCCGCTAACGAAGAAGTATGAAGGAATACCGCCTGACTGATTTTCTCCCTACTACCAAGAAGGAGATGGAGCTGCGGGGATGGGATTACGTGGATGTGATCCTATTCTCGGGTGATGCCTATGTGGATCACCCTTCTTTCGGTGCAGCAGTCATCGGTCGGGTACTCGAATCACATGGCTATCGGGTGGCCATCATACCCCAACCCGACTGGCATGGTGACTATCGCGACTTCAAGAAACTTGGACGGCCCCGTCTGTTCTTCGGCATCTCACCGGGGTGTATGGATTCAATGGTGAACAAATACACAGCCAACAGACGACTGCGGTCGGAGGATGCTTACAGTCCTGATGGCAGGCACGACTGTCGTCCGGAATACCCCACCATTGTCTATAGCCGTATCCTCCGTCAGCTCTACCCCGACGTGCCCATTGTCTTGGGCGGCATCGAGGCTTCCCTACGCCGACTCACCCACTACGACTATTGGCAGGACAAACTTAGGAAATGTATCCTTTGCGATTCTGGTGCTGATATCATCAGCTATGGCATGGGCGAGAAGACGGTGGTAACCATTGCCCAACGACTAGCTGAGGGTGAGGATATCAAACAGTTACATGACCTCCCCCAAACCGTTTATCTGGCAAAAGAGAAAGACATCCCCGGAGGGATTACAAAAGAAGATATCGTGCTGCATTCCCATGAGGAGTGTCTGCGTAACAAAAGAGCCGAGGCCGAGAACTACCGACATATTGAAGAGGAGTCGAACAAATACCATGCGCAGCGCCTGCTGCAGAAGGTGGATGGGGTATATGCGGTGGTTAATCCGCCCAATCCCCCCATGACAACCGATGAGCTCGATGCCTCCTTCGATCTCCCCTACACCCGTCTGCCGCATCCCAAGTACAAGGGTAAGCGCATTCCCGCCTATGAGATGATCAAGCACTCGGTGAATATCCACCGTGGCTGTTTTGGCGGTTGCGCCTTCTGCACCATCTCTGCCCATCAGGGTAAGTTCATCACCTGCCGCAGTAAGGAGAGTATATTAAAAGAGGTAAGACAAGTAGCAGAGATGCCCGACTTCAAAGGCTACCTCAGCGATCTGGGCGGTCCGTCGGCCAACATGTACGGCATGCATGGTCGTAACCTCCTTGCCTGTGAGAAATGCAAGCGTCCTTCCTGCATCCATCCGCAGGTGTGTCCGAACCTGAACACCGACCACTCTGCCCTGCTGGATATCTACCATGCTGTGGATGCCCTGCCAAAGGTGAAGAAGAGTTTCATCGGCAGCGGTGTACGCTACGACCTTCTGTTGCACCACAGCAAGGATGAGAAGAGTAATGAGGCAGCAAGGCAATATACCCGCGAACTGATTTGCAAACATGTGAGCGGACGACTGAAGGTGGCGCCTGAACACACTTCCGACAAGGTGTTATACCTGATGCGAAAGCCTTCCTTCCAGCAGTTCGAGCAGTTCAAACGCATCTTCGACCGTATCAACCGCGAGGAGAACATGCGCCAGCAGCTCATACCTTATTTTATCAGCAGTCATCCAGGCTGCAAGGAAGCTGACATGGCCGAGCTGGCGGTCATCACCAAACGACTGGATTTCCATCTGGAGCAGGTGCAGGACTTCACACCAACACCCATGACTATCGCTACGGAGATGTGGTATTCCGGTTTTGATCCCTACACCTTAGAACCTGTCTTCTCGGCCAAGACGGCGCGTGAGAAGCTTGCCCAGCGCATGTTCTTCTTCTGGTATAAGCGCGAAGAACGCCGCCATATTGAACAGGAACTCAAGCGCATCGGTCGTCCCGACCTGATTTCAAAGCTATACAGTAAGGGAAAGTAAAAGTACTTTTTTGAGTGTGTATGAGATAACCCAGAATGTTGACCAAAAACATTCTGATTTATCTCATACACACCGCGCCACCGTACCTCCGCACCATCGTATGTTTGCTTAAGATAAAGCCCAGAATGTTTTTGGTCAACATTCTGGGGTTTGTCTTAAGTAAACGTACTCAGTTCATCATCCGAAATAGCGCTTCAGCAAACCTGCGAAGCCTGCTCCATGACGAGCCTCATCCTTGGCCATTTCATGAACCGTGTCGTGGATGGCATCAAAGCCGGCAGCCTTGGCATTCTTGGCAATGCGGAACTTATCCTCGCAAGCACCAGCCTCAGCAGCAGCACGCTTCTCCAGATTGGTCTTGGTATCCCAAACGCACTCGCCCAGGAGTTCAGCAAAACGACTGGCATGGTCGGCCTCCTCGAATGCATAACGCTTGAAAGCCTCAGCAATCTCAGGATAGCCCTCCCGGTCAGCCTGACGAGCCATGGCCAGATACATACCAACCTCACCACACTCCCCATTGAAATGGTTACGGAGGTCGTTAATCATCTCCTCGCTCACACCCTCGGGTTTGCCGTCACCGATACGATGAACGGTAGCATAGGTAACATCACCATCCTCCTTCAGTTCAGAGAACTTGGAAGCAGGAGCCTTACAAATCGGGCACTTCTCAGGTGCAGCATCGCCTTCATAGATATATCCACAAACGGCGCAAATAAACTTTTTCTTCATAATTCTTGGTTTTAGGTACAAATAGCTTCAATTTTAACTTCGTTGACTTTCGTCACGACTCGGCCAATCAAACAAGTTTGTTGGCGCTCGCTGCTCCGAAAGTTCAATTTTCAATTTTCAATTATCAATTATCGGTTTTGATGATCAAAACCGATTAAATGCTTAACTCATCAAGCACTTTGATCAGTTTCTTATCAAACGGCTTGTCACTTCTGATGGCCTCAGAGAACGGAACATACACCACCTCGTTGTAACGCAGACCGATCATCACGTTGCGTTGTCCCTGCAGGATAGCCTCGATGGCTCCCACACCAGTACGTCCCGCCAGAATACGGTCGTGTGCTGTAGGTCGTCCACCACGCTGCAGATGTCCTAAGATGGAAACACGCACATCGTAGTTGGGGAACTCCTTCCGCACACGGTCGGCATAGTAGAGAGCACCGCACTTAGGACTCTCCGACACGATGACGATGCAACTCTTCTTTGACTTACGAATACCGCGCTCCATGAACCGTGCCAGCTGGTCCACATCGGTAGAATCCTCCGGTATAATGGCAGCCTCGGCACCACTGGCAATCGCACTGTTCTGTGCCAGGAAGCCAGCATCACGCCCCATCACCTCGATGAAGAAGATACGCTCATGACTCTGTGCCGTGTCACGGATTCGGTCAACACACTCCATGATGGTGTTCATCGTCGTGTCATAGCCAATCGTGGAATCCGTTCCGTAGAGGTCGTTGTCGATGGTTCCCGGCAGTCCGATGCAGCACACATCAAACTCCTCAGCAAAGATACGGGCACCCGTAAGAGAACCGTTTCCGCCGATGATGACCAGCGCATCAATGCCGTTCTTCACCATATTGTCGTAGGCTTTCTGCCGACCTTCCTTTGTCATGAAGTCCTTCGAACGCGCCGTCTTCAAGATCGTTCCACCCATATTGATGATACCGCTCACATTCTCCGTGGAGAATTCTTTGATCTCATTGTTGATCAGTCCGTCCCATCCACGATAGATACCTTTGATCTTGAAGCCGTTGTAGATACCAGCACGTGTCACCGCACGGATGGCGGCATTCATTCCTGGAGCGTCACCACCAGAGGTCATCACTCCTATCGTCTTGATTTTTGCCATATACCTTTTATATATATACTATGTTTTGTTTCTAAGATCAGCCCAGCAGACACAGGGCGAGCGTACCGAGAATCCAGGAAAGGATGACCACCCACCCCACATTCTTCAGATACCATCCCACATGAATATGCTCCATCTTCATCAGGGCCAATCCGCTTACACTTCCTAACAGGAGAATAGTACCACCCATCGACGAGCTGTACGCCACGATCTTATAGAATAAATCGTTCTCGGGTAACGAGGGGTATAGCGAGAAGAAGCTCATGGAGGTAGCGAAGGTATCAAGCAATGTACTGATACATCCTGACAAGATACCGAACACCCATACATGATGGATATACTGACTACACTGTCGTGATAGCCAGGCAATGGCGCCCGTTTCCTGTACCACGCCGAGAGCCAGTATAACTCCCATTACATAGAGCATCAGCTGGAGAACACCATACTGGAGTACCCGCGGTGTACGCCGTTGAATCATCTGCTCCACATTCATCAGCTTACGGTTCACCACCTCGTTCACGATCCACAGAACAGCCAGTACACACAGGGCTCCGAGGAACGGACTGAGCTTGGTGATGGCACGGAAGGAAGGGATGAACCACAGACCGCCGATGCCTACGATCAGCATCAGCAGGCGCTGCCACACCTTCAGGTTCGTATCGTCGCCACGGTAGGGCATCGATGTCCACTGAGAATCAATTCGCTCGGGCAGCATGCGCGACAGCCACCAGGTGGGCAGCAGCCACGAGATCAGACAAGGCACTGCTAACGAAATAGAGAAGTTCGTAGCGGTTACAGCCCCCTTTGTCCAGAGCACCAGTCCCATCGGGTCACCAATCACCGTCAGTGCACCACCACAACTGGCTGCAATCACAATAGCTGAGCCATAGATCATCCGTTGCCGACGACTCGGCACGATCTCGTGCATCATCACTAACATCATCGTTGTGACCGTAAGGTTATCGAGGTTGGCCGAGATCACAAAGGTGATCATCGTCATCACCCACAGCAGCTTCTTGCTCTTGCGTGTGCGCAACATCTGCTTGAGGAAGTCGAAACATCCATTATTGTTCAGCACCTCCACGATGGTCATGGTAGCCAACAGGAACAAGACAATCTCCGCACCACGCCCCACATACTTCAGGAAGACGTTCTGCGAGATGTATTCTTTCACGGCAACGCTCGTAGGACTGGCACCGCCCAGGAAGTCGATATACTCGCTGGGGTGCTGACTCATCACGAAGTCAGAGCCATAACAGATATAGAGCACCCACCCCACCGTACCAGCAAAGATGGCGGCTGCCGCTTTGTTGATCTTCGTCATGCTACTGGTAGCTATCAGCACATAACCGATGAGTAATATCGTTACAATGATCAGTGTCATTCCCTTATCCTTGTTTTAGCGACAAAGATACAAAAGAAAAAAGAAAAACAAGTGATTATTAAGAATTATTAGAAAAAAATGTCAGCGAGCCTGTCGGAACAGTCGGAAAGAGATCCACAGACTCAGCAATCCCATGACGATTCCCGATGCCCAATACAGCCAGCCATGGAGCCAACAGGTAATGGCATACACCGCCAAGGCTATCGGCAACTGGTACTTGGCGAAACGGAACACGGTGGAAGATACCTTGTAATGGTACTTATACCGCGTGAAGATATTGACCACAATGATGTCAATCAGTCCGGTAACCAGCAATCCCGCACCCGTACCAGGCAGTCCGAACAGCATATAGCCGCCCACCACAGCAATCACCATCACCACGGCGCTGTAGGCTTCCAGGAAGAGGTACGACTTGGAGTCGCCCTTGGCCAAGGTAAGATAGGCAACAGGGAGTTTCATGGCACGGAGGTACATGGCCAGAACGGTAATTTGTATCATCGGTACCACGTCGAGGAACTCCTTACTATACAACAGCTGTACGATGATCGGTGCACCGATGCTGAAGGCCACCAACAGCGGAGAAATCATCAACAACGACACCTCTACCTGATGATTCACCGTGTTACTCATCTGATGTACATCACGACCGACGGCAGCCAAACGTGGGTAGTAGTCCGTTTCCATGGAAGTGAAGACCATTCCCGCATAGGTCACCGACATCATAAAACCGGCATTGTACAAGCCCAACATGTTCAGGGAAGCGATGTTGTTCAGGGAAGCACGGATCAGGAAGTCGGCCCCGCTGCCAAAGACACCAGCCACGACAAAGGCAATACCCAGACGGATCATGGGGAGTCCTTCGCTCCACAAGCTTCGTTCAAAATGAAACGACCAAGGAAATACCCGGTGAGAGTAGCGTATCGTCAACAGCATCTGCGTGAAGGTAATCAGCGTGATGGTGGGGATGATACCCTTCTGTCCATAGAAATAAATGATGGGTGTAGTAAAGACCAAAGCCAGGAACACGTTCCAAACAGAAACCTTAGCCAAATTCCTTAACCTCCTGGCAGACTTCAATATAGCCGTTTCTCCTCCAGTGATGGCCAACATGGCAACGGTAGGTGCCAACAGCACGAAATGCTTCACGTGGTTTCCCCAAGTGAAAGAGAAATTGTTCAGTAGCGGACCGGCTAAGGCACATGCGAAAAAGCCGATGACAGCTGTTGCCAAGGCCCATTGACGAATCACACGGACATGCCTCTTCACCTGCTCTTCATCCCCTTTCTCATACAGTTCCGACAAGGTCTTGACCGAGCTGGTGGCAATCCCTAAGTTGGTGGCATTCGACAATAAAGCAATGGCACTATTGAAGAGCGACATCAAACCGATGCCGCCCGGACCGAGAATCAGTGCTACCAACTTGTTTCGCACCAGACCGATGAAGATGTTCAAGGCCTGAATACTGCCAAACAAACTGGTGTATTTCAGGATATGATGATAGCTGCTATTGGTATTATTGTCCATGCTCATACAATAAAACGAATCAATTGGTGATTTATTATAAATTTTCTTTTGTTTTGTGCTCACTTATCCGTACTTTGGCTACGCCGAAAGTACTTCCACTCGAAAATGAAAAGAAAAGTAATCTTTCCTTTTGCATTTTACTCGTTTATTCGTACCTTTGCAACAAAAGCTAAGGTCATATGAACGAGTCATCAGCCAACTATCAAAACCAGGCACCTTTGGTGAGTTTCATCATCACCTATTATAATCTGCCCGTTGACATGCTCCATGAATGCATCGGGAGCATCATGCAGCTCCCGTTACAGTCGGAAGAGCGTGAGATTATCCTGATTGATGACGGGTCGGACATCACCCCACTGAACGAGATTATCGACTACCGCGATGAGGTGATCTACCTGCGCCAGCATAACCAAGGACTCAGCACGGCCCGTAATGTAGGTGTTGACATCAGCAAGGGTCGGTACATTCAGTTCATTGATGCCGACGACTGTCTTATCAAGGGTGGCTACGAGCATTGCCTGAGCATCTTACGGAAGGAATCGCCCGACATGGTGATCTTCAATTTCACTCGTGAAGGAACCGATGTTGACACGCCCTATCTGTTCGAAGGACCCGTAAGCGGCACCGAGTATATGCACCACAACAACCTGCGGGCATCGGCCTGCGGTTATGTGTTCAGCAGGAAGACCTTAGGAGAGCTGCGGTTCACGCCTCATTTGCTGCATGAGGATGAGGAGTTCACACCCCAGCTGATTCTCCGCGCCGATACGATATATAGTACCGACACTTGTGCCTACTACTATCGTGTTCGTGAGAATTCCATCGTTCATAACGATGATACCCAATGGAAAATCAAGCGTCTGGACGATGCGGAATATGTCATCAGGCAGCTCGACCACCTGGCCAACACCCTCGCTTCGTCAGAGAGGATCGCCCTGCAGCGACGTGTGGCCCAGCTCACCATGGACTATATCTATAACATCATCATGCTCACCCACAGTGAGCAACAGCTGGAGGAGCGTCTCACCCGACTGCAGAAATGTGGGATGTTCCCCTTGCCCGCCCGCGATTACACGCAGAAATACAAATGGTTCCGCAAGATGACCAACAGTAAGACTGGACGGAAAATCCTCATGCGCATCCTACCCTTGTTATGGAAAGAAAGATGAAAATCCTGCTGCTCAACGATTACAGCGGTCTGCACGCCACTTTGGGTAAAGGACTGAAGGATAGGGGACATGAGGTGACGGTGGTGTCCAACGGTAACGGATGGCGCAACTACCCCCGTGATATCTCATTGGTAAGACATTCGTCCTCTCATCTTGAGGGGATCAGGTACCTGATGCATGTATGGGCAACCCTGCCCAAGCTACGCGGGTATGATATCGTTCAGCTCATCAATCCCATTTTCTTTGATGTCCGACCGGAACGTCTGTTCCCCATCTACCGCTACCTGCGCAAACATAATAAAAAGGTGGTGCTCGGGGCCTTCGGCGAGGATTCCATCTGGGCCAGAACCTGTATGGAGAAAAAACCGCTACGGTATAGCGACCATAATATAGGCGATGAGGTGAGAACCGATCCCGCCTCCACCCGACTGCTCGATGTATGGGTGGGAACATCGCACGAACGACTGACGAAAATGATTGCCGACGACTGCGACGGTATCGTGGCTTGTCTGTATGAGTATATGGCGGTTTATCAGCCCTTGTTCCCTAATAAGACTACCTTTATTCCCCTGCCCATAGAGATGCCGTCGGAACAGACGCCCATCACAGAAAAGGACCATACGAAAACCCGGATATTCATCGGCATTGATGCGCAGCGAAGCGACTATAAAGGAACCGACATCATGCTTCCTGCGGCAGAAAAGGTCTTGGAGAGACATCCCGACAAGATGGAACTGGTGAAGGCGGTTAGCGTTCCCTTTGCCGAATACCAGCAACTGATGAACGGTAGCGATGCTATCCTTGATCAGCTCTACAGCTATACGCCCTCCATGAACTCTCTGTTAGCCATGTCGAAAGGGATTATCGACATCGGAGGAGGCGAACCTGAGAACTACGAGATTCTTCATGAGGACGAGCTGCGACCCATCATCAATGTCCTGCCTACGGCCGAGAGTGTGGAACAAGAAGTGGAGAATCTCATTATGCATCCGGAGCGTATTCCAGAACTGAAACGACAGAGCGTGAAATATGTGCGGCGCCATCACGACTACCGGAAAGTGGCAGAGCAGTACGAGGCGTTCTATGCTTCGCTGTTGCGGTAGGATTACATACAATCCCGCAACACCGTTTCCAACTGGGAAGCAATCACTTGGGGCGACACCTTCTCGGCAACAATTCTTGAGAAGACCTCCCCTTCCCCATCAGACAGCTGCATCACCTCACACATCTTATCGGCAATAGTGGCTGCATCATCTACGGGAGCCACATAACATCCCTTGTCGATCCTGACGTTCTGCGGTACAGCCTCCGTCGTTACCACGGGAATACCCGTGCTCATGGCCTCCAGCAACACCAGTCCTTGGGTTTCATCGCGGGTGGCCAGTACCAAGGCATCACTCTGATACAGCAAATCCCTGACCGCCTGTTTGTCAAGGTTCCCACAAGGATGGATATGCGGGGCACACGACAGATGACTGAACAACTGGCGACATGCATTTCCATCTGTTCCTTCACCGGCAATAAACAATTCGGTTTGCGGATGCTGGTCATGAACCTGTTGGAAAGCCTTGAACAAGACATCATATCCCTTGCGGCGTACAAATTTCCCCAGACAGACAAAACGGAACGGACGGTCTTTCTTATCTTCGCGACGACGATAGGAGAAGAAATCCACATCAATCATGTTCGAAATGGCCGTCCACCGATAATCCTTTCCAAATAACGGGGACAGGTCATCCACCACTTCCTCAGCAACAGGAATTACCCGTTCTGCATGCTCATACACCTTGCGCAGCAAAGGAATCTGCCATGCATGGGCGGTATCTTCGCCGAACTCCTCCTTCAGTGCCATCAACGACAAATGCTCGGTCACCACATATGGTATGCCCTCCTCTTCTCCAATCAGCATGGCAGCATACCCAGCCCATTTGGCACAATGGGCATGCAGAATATCAGGACGACCATATTGCTTCTCGTATTCCTTGAACATCTGTCTGACAATCTTCACCCAACGTTGCACATTGGGACGAATCATCAGCGGAAGACCGCGCATATACGACTGATAGACGGGAACGCCCTGCATCTCCGTGAAACGACGGCGATACGGGAATGTGAGATAATCTTTCGGACTCTTTTTTACGGATAACTGCACATTACTGATGATCCGCACCTCATGTCCCAAGGAACGGAGGGCCTTCGACTGTTCCAAACAGAACTCACCCCCATAAGGCGGGAAGAAAGAAGGGATCTCAACGATGTGCATGGTAAAGATTGTGGAGAGTGGAATGTGGAGAGTGGAGGGAAAAAGAAAGAGGCATGGCTAACGCCTGCCTCCTCATTTCCTGTTTACAAAAAGATTAAGCCTCTGCGGGTGCCTCCTCAGCGGGAGCAGCTTCCTCTGCAGGTGCTTCTGCCTCTGCCTGAGCGGCAGCAGCAGCGGCCTTCTTCTCAGCCACCTTCTGGGCAATAGCCTCGTTAATCTTCTTCTCAGCCTCGAGCTCCTTGGCAGCAGCTTCTTTCTTAGCCTTCTCTACCTGCTGACGAACAGCGTCAAAGCCCTTGACTTTCTCATCTTTCCATGCATCGAACTTCTTCTGAGCAGCAGCCTCGTCGAAAGCGCCCTTCTTCACACCTGTGCGGAGATGCTTCATCATATAAACACCTTCCTTCTTCAGGATGTTACGAACGGTGTCTGTAGGCTGAGCGCCTACCTCTACCCAGTAGAGTGCACGGTCGAAATTCAAATCTACTGTGGCGGGATTGGTGTTAGGGTTGTAAGTACCAATCTTCTCAGTAAATCTACCATCTCGTGGTGCTCTCGCATCAGCGATCACGATGCTGTAGAAAGCATAGCCTTTGCGACCGCCGCGCTGCAATCTGATTTTTGTTGCCATTTTGTAATTGTTTAATTGTAAATAAATTATTAAATTTGAATCTCATGCTACCATCTCGTGATAGCGGCTGCAAAGGTACTACTTTTCGGGAAGAAAGTAGCATATTGGGGGAATATTTATGAAAAGCATAAGGATTTTTTAACACTTATCCCGCCTGCATCTGCCGCAACAGGTCTCGCTGACGGTCGGAAAGATGGGTTGGCAACTGCACCTGATAGGTAATGATCAGATCGCCAAACGTACCGTCACCGCGGTCGTATCCCTTCCCTCTCAGTCGTACTCTCGTTCCAGGCTGCGTCTCCGGCTTTACCTTCAGTTTGATCTTCGCGCCCGTACTCAACTGGAGCATCACCTCACCACCGAGCAGGGCCGTATAGAGATCGATGTTCACCGTGGCGTTCATCTCGCCGCTGCTCTGACGACCGAAGCCTTGGGCCCGCGTTTTCCTTCCTCCACCGAACAGATCCTGGAAGAAGCTGCTGAAGCCACCGCTACCATTGAAGGTACTGAAGTCGAAGCCCTCGAACGGTGAGCCGCCCTGCTGCGACCAGTTAAAGCCTCCACCCTGCTGGTTCATCGCATCCATCTCTTTCCAGCGCTCGCCATACTGGTCATATTTCTTTCGTTTCACAGGATCGCCTATCACATCATACGCCTCCGACAAGGCCTGGAATTTCGCCTTGGCCTTGGGATCGTCAGGATGCAGATCGGGATGGAACTGCTTAGCTCTTTTCAGATAAGCCTTCTTCACATCCTTCTGCGGAATATCCTTCGTAACACCTAAAATCTTGTAATAGTCAATAAATGCCATAATCGTTTCTCCTTTCTAAAAGGATGACAGCAAAAAGTGTGCCAACAACACCCTTATAGAAACGTTATCTGGGCAGCTCCGAGAACCGTCGTTTACCTTTGATATAATACTGCCACAGCAGACTGATCGGTCTGCGTTCAGCCACCACGGGCATCACTCTGCTCTGCTGCAGTTCATCACGGTCGGCCTTGAAGTCTTTCTTCCACCGCTTGAAATCACGCCGTGCCCGGTAGATGGCCTTGAAGTCGCCCACATTCCTGTTCACCAGTAGCGTTTCGTAGGCCGCCACATAGTCGAGCACCCACCGCCAGCGCATCACATGTCGCAACTCCTTGTCGGGCAAGTTCTTATACAACATGGTCAGGTTATTGCGGAAATTCAGGTAGGTCTTCATCGGATTTCCCTTGGGTAGTGTACCGCCACCTACATGGAACACCTTGCTCTCTGGGATGCAATACACCTTCCGTCCCATCATCCGCAGGCGCCAGCACAGATCGATCTCCTCGTTATGTGCGAAGAACCGTCCGTCAAAACCCTTTGCCTTCCAATAGTCGTCGGCGCGGATTACCAAACAGGCACCCGTGGCCCACATCACCTCACAGGTGTAGTCATACTGTCCGTGATCATCTTCCACACTGTCAAAGAGTCGGCCCCGACAGAACGGATAGCCGTATTTGTCGATGAAACCACCGCAGGCACCTGCATATTCAAAGGCATTCCTGTTGGCCACCGACAGCAGTTTCGGCTGACAGGCTGCCACCTCTTCATGACTGTCCATGAAGCTGATGAGGGGTTCCAGCCAATGGGGTGTCACCTCCACATCACTGTTCAAGATGACGTAATAGGTAGCCTCCACCTGTTGCAATGCCTTGTTATAGCCGTCGGCAAAGCCCCAGTTCTTCTCCAGCTGAATGAGTCGCACCTCAGGATAGCGTTCCTTGAGGAAGGGTATCGACTCATCCGTCGAGGCATTGTCGGCTACATACACCACAGCCTCACCACGGGAATGTTCCAGCAGTGTATCCATGTACTTCGACAGCATCTTCACACCGTTCCAGTTCAGTATAACAATCGCAACCTTATCCACTTATCACTTATCACTTGTTACTTATCACTTATCAGCGCTTTCAGCGCCGTACGGTCGTGGTTGAAGTCACCCAGTGTAACTTGTACAATCTGGTTATCGAGCGCGTTATTCCCTTCTGCCGGTGGCAGTTCCACACGGATATAGTTCCTTGTGAATCCATGCATGGCCCTGCCCCGTGAAGCCTTCTCGAACAGCACCTCCGCCTCCTTACCGATATACGAGGCATAGAACGCCTCGGTCTTCTTATCCGACAGTTCCAGCAGTCGTTTGGAACGCAGTTTCTTATCCGCAGCACTCACCACATGGGGAATACGCAGGGCAGCAGTACCCGGTCGTTCGGAATACGGGAACACATGCAGTTGCGTGACGGGCAGACGGTCCAGGAACGCATAGCACTCCTCGAAATACTCGTCCAGTTCTCCCCTTGTTCCCACCATCACGTCCACGCCGATGAAAGCATCGGGCATCATCTCCTTGATCTTCTCTATCTTATGTGCGAACAATGCCGTGTCGTAACGACGGTGCATCAGCTTCAGCACAGCATCTGATCCGCTCTGAAGCGGAATATGGAAATGCGGCATAAAGGCCCGACTCTGGGCACAATAGGCTATCAGCTCATCGTCAATCAAATCGGGCTCCAGACTGCTGATGCGGTAGCGTTCCACACCCTCCACCTGGTCGAGTGCCTTGACGAGATCGATGAACCGCTCACCGGTTGAACGACCGAAATCGCCGATGTTCACACCGGTCAGCACGATCTCTTTTCCCCCTTCGCATACAGCCTGTTCAGCCTGCTGCACCAGCGAGGATATCGTGGGGTTCCTGCTGAAACCACGGGCGTAAGGAATGGTACAATAGGTACAGAAATAGCTACAACCATCCTGCACCTTCAAGAAAAAGCGTGTGCGGTTTCCTCGTGAGCAACTGGGAGCAAACGACTGTATCTCCTTGGTCTTCTCCTTCCTGAACACCTTCGCCCCTGAACACTCCACACTCCTCACTCCACACTCCTCACTCCAAAGATCCGATAGGAACTGCACCAACTGGGCTTTCTCATCGCTGCCCAGCACCAGATCCACTCCCGGAATCTTACTCACCTCATCGGCCGACAGCTGTGCATAGCATCCAGTCACTACAATAAAGGCATTAGGATGGTTTCGCACCATGCGGTGGATGGCCTGACGGCACTTGGCGTCGGCCACATCCGTCACGGAACAGGTGTTGATGATGCAGATATCTGCCTGCTCATCCCTGCCCACGGTGGTAACACCCATCTCCTGAAGCATCCGTCCGAATGTGGATGTCTCAGAAAAGTTCAGCTTACAGCCTAATGTGAAATAGGCAGCCTTCTTACCTTGAAAAGCGGCACTGTCAATCATACACCTTATTATATATAATAGGGAGATAAAACACCCCTTGTTTGAGAAGGCAAAGGTACGAATAAGCGAGAACAAAAACAAATAAAACACGAGAAAGTTGAGTGAAATACAATGCAAATTCCCATCATTATTGATAGGGCTTAAAACTTTAACAGTTATTAATAATTTGCATTATATTGATTTTCAACCACTTACAAAAAAGTTACAAAACGACCTAAAAAAAAACGCTAAAAAAAGTACAAGCTATCAAAAAAATGCTTACCTTTGCAGCGTTTTAATAAACAATGATTGTTTTACAGATTTAAAAAGCAAAGAAAATGAAGAAATTAGTTTTGATGTTCGTAGCTGTTGCAGCTATCTCATTCGCTTCTTGTGTTGAGAACAAGCCTGCTGCTCCCGCAGTAGAAGAGCCGGTTGACACTATGGTTGTTGATACAACTGCTGTTGACACTGCTGCTGCTCCCGTTGACACAGCTGCTGTTGCTGAGTAATTAGCACGAACGCAATTGAGAGAAATGCCGCTGGACCTCAGGTTCAGCGGTTTTTTTGTCTTGTTCTTAAACCGAACACGGATCACACGGATTTCATGTACAAAAAGGCCAACATTTCCCGTAAACCTCTTGAAACACCGATGTATAAAGGGTTTGAAGAACGGGAGATGTTGCTCTAACATCTCCCGTAGATTTCCCGTAGATTTCCCGTACATCTCCCCCTACGCAGCTTTTAGGGGGATCAACTTGTAATAGGAAAGATGTTCTCGAACCACATGGTCGTAGCCCAGTTCCCTCATGGTTATTCCTAAGTGAACTCTGGTACTCCTATCGCTTTTTACAGACGGATACTCCTGCTGAATCTCCCTGAGGATATCCCCGCAGTTCATGTACCTCGGCAGCTCACCTTCCTTCGGCAAGCGGAACGTGGCTTTTACGATCTCGGCAATGTCCTTCTGTTCCATGTAGTCCAGGTTGAGCTCCTGGATTCGCTTCACCTCCGCAGGAGTGAACCAATAGGGCGCCTTCAGCTCTATCAGCTCGTGGAGCACCTGGGCATACAGCTGCCCGTAGTCAATCTCCCCTGTGTTGTCAATCAACTGGTCTTTGGGAACCGTCAGACAGATGTATCGTCTGCTGCCCGTGGCATCGGTCAGCGGGTGCGGGTTGTTCGTCGTGGCCACGAACGAGGCATAGCGAGGCCTGTCCTCCTGACTGCATCCGAAGATGGGTCTTCCGTTCACCTTGCTCTTCGACAGCGTCTGCTTCAAGGCAGGATGCTGACTCGGTCTTATGGCATCCAGCTCATCCAGGTTCACCAGCAGGTTGTTCGTCAGCGCCATCTCTTTGTCGAACTTGTTCGAGAGGTTCAGGTGGTCGAGGTAGTACTGCCTGAGATGCGGAGGAAGAATCCTTGCCACGAAGGTAGTCTTACCGCAGCCCTGCGAGCCGATCAGCGTGGGTACGCACTCGTTCCCGTGGATGGTATCCATCTGCAGCCAGTGGGCAACGGCTGAGCGCAGCCAGGTGGCCAGATAGCCGTGCTGCTCACTGCTGATACTGGGCAACCTGCCAAAGAGTGCCGCCACATGGTTCTGTCCGTCCCACTGGGGCAAGTGTTCAAGGAAGTCCTTTACCGGATCGAATGCGGGAACCTCCTCGGAGTTGATCAGTTCCATGATCTCAGCCTTCGGGCTCCCCTTCTCCATGACAGCCTCACGCTTGGCCCTGATTACGATGCTGTTGAGGGCCGCCTGCGTGAGTGTCCTGTAAACAGGCTCTTCGGCAGGAAGCGATGCGAACTCCACCTTCCCGCTCAGCACATTGCGGCGGAAGAGGTAATTGTCTTGTAGGAACAACTCGGTTGCGAGCGTGTTTTCCTGTGTGTTACTCATGGTGTTGCCACCCATCATAGTCGTGTCATTCATAAATGGTAATAAAAGATTAATTGTTAATAAATGTTAGTAGCACTGACACTCCAGGTTACCCCTTCATGTTTTGCGCCTGCAAAGTTACAACGAAAATCCGGGAAGACCAAAAATCGACCCCTCATAGCGTGCAAAAATCTGTTAACAAACCACCATCTTTCTGTTAAAAAATACTGAACGCCGTAAACGCTCCCAGTGATCAAGGCAAACGCTCCCAGCGTTTGACGTTCCCGCTATCAGCGTTTGAGGCACTTTTAACCAGAAACTGCCATAGTTTCCAACGCAAACTGCCATAGTTTCCTTCTTCCCACAAGGGATGGAATTTAAGAAGCAAGAAGCAAGAGGCAAGAGATTACCACTAAATACAGTTCTTAGTAATTTCGACTTGATAGAAGTTAGATGAACGGGAAATCTACGGGAAATCTACGGGATATGTTTGAGCAACATCTCCCGTTGCTCAAACCCTTTACACATCGGTGTTTCGTGACTTTTACGGGAAATGTTAGGTAAAAATCGGAACCACGTCACTCAGATTGCGGATTTGATAATTATCCGTTAAATCTGTTCAATCCGTGGTCAAATAAAAGTCATGCAGATCTGGCAGATAATGCGGATTCCTATTTCCAGCGGAAACATAAAGAAAAATACAAGTTTCCGCTGGTTATAAGCACAATTTTGCGTTATTTTCAGCGGAAACATAAAGAAAAACATACATTTCCGCTGGTTATACGTTACTACAACCTAGTACAAAAGGAGATAACAATGGACGACTTGTTCCTACCATAATCAATCGTCCGGCGCTCCTTGGTAATAATACTCATCGCTGTCTACCAACAACGGTTTCGTCTCCTCAAGCATAAGTACCCCAATTGCTGGTTTCACATAAATCTTGCGGTTGATAGTTTCCGTTTTCATAAGCATAAATTCCGCAGCACTGTAATTTAACAGTATTTAGAAGTAACTGAGCAACAAAAGTTCTTGCTTGGGCAGCGGCATAGCAGAGCGGCCCAGAATTCTGCCATGTCAGATTTTCACTTACCTCAGTGCTGCATTAAAAGACAAGCAAAATCGCACATGACACTGCAAAGATACAAATAAAACTGAGAAAAACACTCCTTTGGGATGAATATTTTACGCAAGAATACTTTTATTTCTCGTTATGTGGGTCTGGCGCAAGCATTCGACAAACTACAAAATCTTCTTATGTCGAATGTTTACGAAACTTACACATACGGAATCCATAATGACCAAAACTATATGACATAGTATTACATATATTACATTATAGATACAACAACAGCTACAATCACATTTGATTGTAGCTGTTGTTATATAGGTATTACTACCTGTAGTTTATCGAATGCTTACCATTGAAACTGGTTTCGGAAACATTATTCCCCTATGGTTGTTCGGACTGCTGTCATGATGAGTATAATTTTCATAGAACTATATAATGTGAACGGAATACATTATTATGAAAACAACGAACTGCCGTGTGTACTTGAAAACGAGATACCAGTTAGAAATCATCATAGAAGTGCGGGGCTTATGAAAGTTTCCTTCTTTTTTCTTTGCGCATATTGTTATTTTAATTATATTTGCTCCGATAAAATAGATAATAGTTTAAAAAGAAAAAATTGCGCTATGAATAGGTACTTTTTATTTGTTTTGTGGTGTGTCCTTTTCTCTTCGGTCGAGGGTATAGCGCGTGAGGCTTATGCAGTCTATCAGAAGGGAGAATATGAAGAGTGGCAGACGGAATTCAGCAATAAGCTAACTTTCTATTATGACGACAACAAAGACCAATGGTGGTCGGGATATGTGTACTCATTAAATGAGGGTGACACTCCTCCAGGTTGGTACGGTAATTCCGAGTTGGATATTAACGAGATAGTTTTCGATGCTTCGTTTGCAGATGCACGTCCTATCAGCACCGCATATTGGTTTGCAGCAAAAGAATATTCTAATCTCAAAAACATCTATGGGTTACAGTATCTGAAAACGTCAGAGGTGACGAACATGAGCCACATGTTCTATAACTGCAAGAATCTGACAGCGCTTGACTTGAGTAGTTTTGACACAGGCAATGTGACCGATATGAGTTTCATGTTTCATAACTGCCAGAAATTGCAGACACTTGACATAAGCGGTTTTTATACGTACAATGTGACCAACATGGCAAACATGTTTTATGCGTGCAACAGTTTGACGGCGCTCGATGTGAGTGGTTTCAACACAGGTAATGTGACCGACATGAGCAATATGTTCTATGGTTGTTATGGTTTGGTGAGCCTTGGCCTGGATGGTTTTACTACCGCTAAAGTGACGAATATGGAACTCATGTTCTATAACTGCAAGAACCTAACGAACCTAAACTTGGGAAGTTTCGAGACGAGCAAAGTGACGAACATGAGGTACATGTTTGATAACTGCAACAGTCTGGTTACTCTTGATTTGAGTAGTTTCGACACAGGAAAAGTGACCGACATGAGCAATATGTTCAGTAGATGCAATAGTTTGAAAAGTATTAACCTTAGCGGGTTTAACACAGTCAACGTGGTGAGGATGGATGCAATGTTTTATTTATGCAGTAGTTTGACGAGCCTTGACGTGAGCAGTTTCAACACGAGAAATGTAACCAACATGGAAAGTATGTTCGAGGGCTGCAGCAGCCTGACGAATCTTGACCTGGATGGACTTGTTACAAGCAGTGTAACAAATATGCGTAGCATGTTCCTGAACTGCCGCGGTCTGACAACTATTGATCTGAGTGGGTTTGACACGCGCAATGTAACATCAATGGAGAACCTATTCATGGGTTGCAGCGGGTTGACGTCTCTCGATTTGAGTCCGCTAAAAACTGGAAAGGTGACAACCATGTGGCAGATGTTTTTAGAATGCAGCGGATTGTCGAGCCTTGATTTGAGCAGTCTGGACACGCACAACGTGACGAAGATGTACGGTATGTTCATGAAATGCACCAATCTGACGTGCATTGACATGACAGGCCTGAACATGGGCAAAGTTAAAGACATCCGTTACATGTTCAACAACTGTTCCAATCTGAGGTGTCTCGACCTGAGTACATTCGACATGACCAAAGCCAGGACCTCCAACAGTCAGATGTTCACAAACATGCCCGTTGACGGTCTGCTTTACCTGCCGAAAGGAGCTGCTTTGGACGATTTCACGGGAAACAACCTGTCGTTCTTGAATAAAAAGAAATACAACCTCATACTGACGGATGCTGACGGGAACAGCACTTGTGAGGATTTTCGCTTGTTCGACAATAAAATGTTCGACGTCACTTCACCATTTCTTGCAGCAAAGGCGAGCTATGACCGGGCATTTTCCGATGGCGAGACAACTACCGTGTACCTACCCTTTCCATTCAAAGCCTCGCAATTTGGCACTGTATACCGTTTCGTCGGTCTCAATGAAGTAGGCACATGTGTCAGGTTTTTAGAATTGTCAGGCGAAACAAAGGCCAACACACCATATCTCATTGAGCCGAATGGAACGAAGATTTCAGCCGCAAGCGTTCAGGTGGCAACATGGGTGAGCACGCCCATCACAGGAACTGACGAGATGATTGGAGTCTTCAAGGATACCTTGATGCCTGCAGGTGCTTACGAATTTGACGGTAGTGTAGGTAATGTAAAAAAGATACCTACAGACGCAGCTGTCGACATCAAAGCTGCTCGTGGCTACTTCCTGCTGCCCAATGCATATGGCTCTGCGCTGGATGTCGTCTTTGACCAGAGTCTGGCAACAGGGATAACCAATGTAGGATGCATGACGGAGACATCCGGTCGAATCTACAACCTGCAAGGTCAACGCGTTAAAACTGCCGCAAAAAAGGGACTGTACATTGTGAACGGTAAGATAATTGTGAAATAACCTGCTTCTAGGGTTATAAGATACGTTGGTTTGGAATTGCGAGGATTGCTTCAGAACAGATGCATTATTTGTTGCATATTACATTATAGATACAACAACAGCTACAATCAAATGATTGTAGCTGTTGTTGTATGTTGTATCTATATAGGTATTACTACCTGTAGTTTATCGAACACTTAGGTTTATCATCTTGCCAAGATCTCTCTTGAACATCGCCACAGTCTTTGTCATCAAACGGGAAAAAGTTTCGCCCGGGAAGCAAGGGAAAAGTCTCATCAACCGTTTAAATGTAGCTATTCGTTTGTTTAACCTACCCTTTCCAACATTTACCTGTCGTTGGCTGTACTTCCCTAAGTTACCTCCTTCCAACGTACCTTCAAAAATCTTCCTCCCCCACTTCTCATCAGGTGTTGTCAACAAATACTGTTCAGGAAGCCCAAGCACCTCATGCTCTATCCACATGATAGCTGAAGCAAGTCGGCCCATACCAAACCTTTTCCAAGCCTTTCGTATTTGCTCTTTCTCTTCCTCAGATATACCCTCTAAGTTTTTCAGCACATAGTAATAATCTATCAGTTGCCGTAACCCTATGCCTTTATCAAAAATGTGAGTCATGATATGCCCCAGATGATAAACAGCGTTGAACCTTGCCGTAGGTACCGCCACTTTTGTTTCAGTACCTGTCAATTTCACCATATGACTAAACTGTTCCTCTTTATTATCCTCAATCCATTGTTGTAACCTACTATGACTGATGGTGTTGCGCAACTTCAACGGAGTTTGATGCACATCTACGTGGACATCGGTGAACACAGGAAATTTAATGTGCTTGAAACTCTCTTTAGCATTAGGGAATAATTTTATAACATACTCATAAATAGACCTTTCGTCAGCATCTATCCACACATCTATATCCCCTGGAAATCTCAGATTAGGATTCGGATACATCTCTGCATTCCCTTGCCCCTTCAGCAAGCAGCATCTGAATCCATCCTTCTGTAGTTTTTGGAACAATTGACAAACCCGTTCGTTCAGTAACGAATTACTTATTTCCAATTGTCTTACAAGAGCCACCCAGCCAAGCAGCACCTTATCATCCACATGAACATCAAACCTAGTCGGCTCACATACCCCTCCTATCTTCTGCTTGTCGCAGAAAACAAAAACATTCCTCCAATTATTGATCGAAGGAATTGTTCTTTCTGTATTCAAAACAAACTGAAGCCATTCCACGGCTTCAGTCTGAGCAACACCCGATAAGTGATCAGTATTATCCAAAGATGTCTTCACTATCTAAGGTCATTGAATAGCCATCTTTCATTATTTGACTCGACTCTTAAGATGAACCCAAATAAAACTTAGACACAACCGCCAGAATGATTCCTGAGGGAATGCAACTTTGTACTTCCACCGATTTCTGAAGAAGGTTGTTGCCTCTTTCACTACACCTAACATTGACTTTTCCTTCTTGGTTGTTGTGAAAGAATCAATAATGCTATTCCATATACGTTCAGTTGTAGCATCCATAATGGGTTTGATGGGACATTCGGCAATGGTAACATGGAACTTTTCTTCAAGGATTCCCTGTATCATCCCTGCGAAACGACCCATCCCCGATTGCTCATATATATGGAGCACCTGATCCCAATCAACATTTCCACTGTCTTTCTTTAGGAACAAAGCCCAGTCGTACAGCATTCTCAAAGGGATTGTCTCAGAAGCGAAATGAGTTGACATATGCCGTATCAAGAAAATGGCATTCATAGTCGGTGACATGCAATAAGCATTATCAATCGTCATGTCCTCAAAAGTGAAGGGATAATGCTTCCCCTCCTCTACTGCCAGTTTCTTCAGTTCATCATCAATCAGAAGATTACACTTATGATTCACCCTGTCAACAAAGTCGTAATGGTTTTCAAGCAGGATGTCTAATATGCTTCCTGTGGAATGATGATGGGCCCTCTCGTCAAAATCAACTCCGATTTCCTTTAAGACCTTGAGCCCCTCATCATACTTTCCATAAAGATAAAAATCTATGTCACTGAACTGTCTCCATTCCGAAACAGGATAGTATTTCGCTAAGGTAGCTCCCTTGATGAACATCACATCCAACCCAGCCTTCTTGAAGACCTTGGCCAGATTTTCCATGACCATCATTCTTTTTTTGTACCCCCTTTGAGACTTCTCAGCGACCCCGTACCAAGTAATGATAATATCTCTCAGTTCTTCATCTTGGTAATCACGTTCCAACAAACCATGCATGAATGCAGAAAGTATTCCTTGACTACCTGCAATCTTCAACATACGATCAAGCTCGCCTACACCCGGAAGACAAACATTCTTCCAGCCTGACTCGTGCTGAAACAAAGCCTTATTGCAAATCTCAATAATTGTTTGGCTGCTTTTCTCTGCCATGCTATTATGATTTAATCTATAGATAGTCTACAGACTAAAGGATAATGATCACTCAATTCTGTTTTTACAGTCCTTACCTCACTGATTCGCACGCCTTTAGTTATAATATTGTCCAAAGGCTTTGATGTTTTATAGAAAGTGACAATTGAACCATCGTTTGCCAGAGTATAACCTGCTTTTTTAAACTTTGAATAGTTGCTCGTATTAAAGTCGCCGCATATAACCACCCTTTCCTCTCCTTTGAAAGCCTCAATGAGTTCTGATATCTGCCCTTGTACAAGACTAGGGTCCTTCTTAGAATAAATAAGATGAACACATACAAGTTTTACCTTTTTACCATCAATATATACATTACTTGCAAGATAACAAAAACCTCTGTGAGATTTCTTGTATTTTGTGGTCTTAATGAATTCAAAAGGTTGATTTTTTAATTCTCTTACCCTAACATTGCTATACATTGCATTATGTACGATACCTTTACGAGTAGTCCCTCCTTCATACTTTGTTTCGTATTTGTCAAACAACACCGCAGCAGACTTGTGAGCCACTCTCATTTTGTCTACACCGAAATTTGAACTATACTCATTCAAGGTAATTATATCAGCATTAATGCTATCATATAAAACAGCCCTAAAAGCCTTAAGTTTTTCCTCATAGATGGCACCATCAATTACATTTTTAGCAGATCCATATGCATAATAGTGTGCAATATTCCATGTACACAAAACGATGCTACTATCTTCATTTTTCGCAAAGGCATTTTTGCTATTATCCAGTGCGAATGACTGATAGCCCAAGACACAAATAAGCGCTAATACGCCAAAAGCAATTATCCTTATGTACTTCACCTTCTTAAACAACACAAGTAGTAAAAATCGGCAATCTGCGTACTATTCAGTATTTATTGATATAGACTTTTTAGATGAGATTCTATCTTTTCTATGTCAATACACCTGAAAACATCTGCATGGCTTTGAAACTTCCCATATTTATCATTTGATTTCAACTTCAAATGTCGAATATAATCATCTGCCTTTTGTTGTGCTGTCTTGTATTTCTTTGGTCTTCTAACAAACCATATAAGATCATCCAACACAACACTTCTAACTACGACGTCATTAGGAAGGAACACTTCTATTTCACTCCATGCATTTTCATCAAACACCACTTTTTTACACTCTTCTGCCATGGTTTGAATACTCGTTACATGCTACTACTCATTTGGGTCAATAATCTTCTTAGAACGATATAATGGGAAAAACGATGATGTCTCATCAAAACGAGGGTTACTCTCTTTTTTCATTCTTACCAATTCATTATACATATCTGGATCAATAATTTGTTTCCCGATAGAAAACTGATAATCAGAATTTCTGTTAAAACCAGCCTTAAATGTATATAGTGGATCATCTGCAGAGCCAACGCCTCCTCCTAAATGAAGTGTCTTTAGACCATGTTCATGTCCCCATAATGCTGCTTTATAAAGGAGAAGGTTATTGGGTTCTAAGTTTCTGTATTCGAGAAGTGAGCCTGAAAGATGATAGTGCATCTGACCATTACAATAAAGCATAATAGCCATCATGATGATCTTTCCGTCCAGAGTTGCATAAAACATCTCATAATTGTTCTTTAATCCCTCATGAATCGCTTCGTAGAATGGCATTTCAAAGAAATAATAGTTTTCTGCGTCATCCTTTTCCATAGTCGCATTATAGATTGGTATGAATTCACGGAACAGATCCATTCCCTGACCATGATGAACCTCAATACCATTCTTTTCGGCCTTTCTGATTTTCCCTCGTTTTTTCGAGGTCATGTTGTTCCAAATCACATCAGGTGAACTTAGGTCAATAGCGATTGTTTTACCCAAGTCAATGACAGATGTATAATTTCTTGCAGTAGAAGCATTTCCAAGTACAGGATGGTAGCGAACAAAATTATCAATAATGCCCTCATTCTTCATTGTTTCATTGAAAGAATTCCAAAAGTATTGGAGATCCTCATTTGAATATGTACCATCAAACAACACACCACCATATCCGTATGGCGTTATAGCATCATATACGCCATCAACAAATGTCTTTCTTTTCATAAAGACGTAGATGGCCTTCCATGTCTCACCTGTAGCATATATCAAACAGGGCTCCCCATCTCCATGAATCATAAAGGGTTTAACATATCCACTCAAATAATATACATCATAATTAGAGAAAGAGCGAACTATTGTATCCCACTCTTCCCTTTGTGATAAGTCTAACAATCTAATCATTTTGAATAATTGTGTTTATTGTATTTAACAAATACTGCATTTCGCTTTCGTTATACCTCCCATCACAATGAATTGACAACATCCTCTTGCTAAATCTATTTACTTCCCGATCTACATTCTCGGGAACGTTCCATAAAACTGCAGGATAGATTGATGCTTCAATCAATTCTTTTCTTATACGTTCTCTTTCCGAATGATCCTTTAACAAAACCACACAAGAGAATGGAGTCAATTCCTCAGACTCTGGCAGAACAACTATTATACCTTTTATTGATGAAAGTTCGCTTAACACCTTCCAGTTTCTTTTTTTCGCCTTATACCATCTTTCAATATCAAAAGACTTAAGGAAGACTCTTGACCTCTCATCAATCAAGGCTATATCCAAATCATCCAAGCCATCTTCTGTTTCCAAATACATTTTTCGGAATAACTCTTTGTTCTCCAACGCTCCAGAAAGATATTTCTCCTTCTCCTCCATCGCATTCCACCTCTTTTGAGCCAAGCTATTATTAGCGGTAGATTGTTGGGGCATAATTTCTAAATGATGATGTTTGGGCGACCACATAACACCGCCTTCCGGTATTGGAACAATTTTCCTTAGAGAGGCAATACACCAGTCGGCATCACTGTTCTTTGCCCATTCTCCAATAAGATCATGAGAATGATCCTCGATAACAGGAATCGGTATATTCTTTTCACTTCTAAAAGACCGAGTTCCAAAATAATTCATGCGTAAAAGAGCATCACCAATCTGGAATTCCAGATTGGTGATGGTTTGATCATCGTCATGGCCAGGATAATCTACATAGAAAACGATCTCTACTCCTGTTTTTTTTTGCAAATACTCAATGATATTATAGCAGAAATACTCTGGCATCCACAGACGCTTCCATCTGTATTGTCTGATAAGTGCCTCTATACCATGACGACCGTCAGCCAATAGGTACGCATCGGGATATAAATCCTTTAAATACGTATTCCTTATCTGGTAATTCGTAACATGATGAAAATCGGATCCGAACTCTCTCATTATTTATATTTTTCTTGAGAGGATTATCTCGTTCTTGTACAAAATCTTTTCTGCCATTTTCAGCATTGGAGGTCCAATGAACTTGTTGTCCTTCACAGCAACACCTTTTCCTTCGGCCTTTGCTTCTTCTGTCAACTGGACCATTTCTTCCGCCCAGGCAACCTCTTCTTCAGACGGTGAGAAGTACTGATTAACCAAAGGTAACTCCTTGGGATTCAATACCAACATTCCCTCAAAGCCCAAGTTCTTTGATAATATCAGGTTCTTCTCCAGATCCTCCAGGTCGTGAACCTTAATATGAACCGTATCGATCGGCAATATCTCTGCAGCACGGGCGGCATTAACAATGGCATTCCGAGCATAGAAAATACTCATACCCTGCTCATCATGTTTACCACCAAGATCTGTAACATAGTCCTCACAACCAAAGGCCACTGCGATAACACGAGTACATGCAGTACATATTTCTTTGATATTGACAATAGCGCCAGCCGTCTCTATCAGGGGGATCAACTTAAAGGTTCCTACTGGAATATTCTTTTCATATTCTATGGTTTCCAACAACTTACCAACAAAGTACACATCCTCCTCTTTGGTGCTTTTGGGATACATAAAGCCCGAGATTCCGGGGATGGTAAGCTGATAAAGGTCCTTGAGTAACTCTCCACTTTCGCGGTCATTCACACGAGGAAAGATTAACTTGCCCTGAGCCTCAGGACGAAGAATAAACTTCTTGATGTTATCACGAGCAACCTGTTTATCAACAACAGGCACAGAATCCTCTATGTCAAGCAATAGTACGTCAGCATCACGACGTAGAGAGCTATCCAAAAGTTTCGGATTATGCGCAGGAACAAACATCAGGCTGCGCATCAGATATTTTTGGTTATCCATTATTCTTTTTCTTAATTAATACATGGCGGCGGAAAGAGAGTACATCTTCGCCACGTTGATTATAAGCTACAGACTCTACATAAATAATACCACGATCGGGTTTACTCTTTGATTCGCGTTTGTCGAGGATTATGGAACGAACATATATTGTATCATTGATAAAAGTAGGTGCCAGATGCTTGACGTCTTCATAACCTAAATTTGCAATGGCTTTGCCGCTGATGTCGGGCACTGTAATACCAACTGCCAACGAAAAAACGAGTGTTCCGACAACAAGTACCTGTCCATGCTGATTCTTTGACGCATAATCAATATTAGTATGAACAGGATGATGATTCATCGTCAGTAAACTAAAGAAATTGTTATCACTTTCAAAAATAGTTTTTGACAAAGAATGCTTGATTTCGCCCCCCACCTCAAAATCTTCATAATAGAGGCCTAAAACAGATTGCTTCATATTTTATCTTATAATATTGTTCAATTGCTCTTTTTCCCTTGCGGGATTACCATATACGATGGCGTTGTCATGAAGACTCCGTGTAACATTAGAAGCCATACCCACGATACACTCATTACCAATAGTGAGTTCATTTCTCAGACTACAGTTCAGTCCGAAGAAATTCATATTGCCTATATGAAGGCCACTTCCTATACAAGCTTGAGCTGCACTATAATTGCTATCTCCGATAACGGTATCATGGCCTACTAAATCTCCCGAATTGAACGTATTGAAGTTACCAATGACTGCATGGCTGTTTATTACAGTATTTGCCAACAGCACATTACCCAATCCTAATTTCGCACTATGTGCAACATAGGCAGTAGGATGAATAAAATTCATATACTTTTCCAAAGGGATATTAAAGCTATCGCGAAGTTCGCTCCTCACCTTTATTAAATCAGGCCGATATAACTGATATATAAATTTCACGTCATCATATTTGCCATATTTATCCAACACCTCATACGAATGACATAATATGGGCATGTCTATCACCTCTGTCATATCGGGATCATCAAATGCAAATCCGATAAGTTCTGCATCGTAATGATAACGCTCTATAGCATCTATCAACTGTTCTGCTATCACGACGGCAGTACCTCTACCACCAATAATAATAACTTTTGTTTTCATATATAATCTCTTCTATGGTTTTACCTGTTCTTCCGGGTGAAGACGTATGTGAAAGTTCAAATCATCAACCTCAGGCATATTTGCTCCACCCTCTCCTACATCCTTTCTTCGGATGATGTTGACAATTGTCAAGTATATTATCTTCAAATCTACTATGAACGAACAATGATCAACATACCACACATCGTATTCAAATTTCTTACTAAGTTTCAAAAGGTTTCTACCATGCACTTGTGCCCAACCTGTAATCCCTGGTCTTACTTCATGCCGTCTTGCCTGTTCCTCTGTATATAGAGGAAGAAAAGAAACCAATAACGGACGAGGTCCTATCAAAGCCATATCTCCTTTCAACACATTAAATAATTGTGGCAATTCATCAAGAGACAAAGAACGCACTAACCTACCGACTTTTGTTAGTCGTTGGGCATCAGGAAGCAATTTTCCATCTGCATCCCGCTCGTCTGTCATTGTCTTGAACTTAATTACCTTAAATACTTTGGCATCCTTTCCAGGTCTTTCTTGGAAGAAAAAGGCACCCGCACCTTTATTAGCATAATGTAACCAAATTGTTACCACCAGTAATAATGGTGACAAACAGATCAATGCAATCAGCGATAGGAAAAAATCAAAGAAACGCTTAAAGAAATGCTTATACATATACTAATTGAACCAGAATCTAAACTTATATCCCGGCTTCCAAAGAGCCTTTATGAGATACTTTGATAACTTAAACCGGAAGTTGCAATACTTATCACTAAAAGGGCAACCGTTGAGCCATTCCGCCATGAGAACAGAATAATAGTTTGCCCCTTTTCCTGTGGCAGAATATTGAACATACTTAGCCCCTCGCTTCAACGCCATTTTCTGTACAACCTTATTCTGCTCCGCTGTATTAAACTGAATAATATCAACACCAGAATTCTTAATAAACCGTGAGCGAAGACTCCTCATATCAATAAAGACATCAGTACCCTGATACTCAGGAAGAACACCATCCAAGCAATTATAGGCGATAGTTTTCCCACTGCTCCACCACCTATTCCCTTTCCTTATTATAGTGGAACAAGTACCTATTACTTTATCTCCATCTAATGCCACAAAACAATGGCCATTCTTAAGTTTATTCTGAAGTTCTTCAGCCGACATTTCCTGATTAGTCATGTGAAATCCCCTCTTGTCATTAACCTTATGAGATGACCTAATGCAATCAAGGATGGAATCCCATGACACCCAATCAGGCTTTTCCATATATTTAAAATCTTCCATACTATTATTTCTTTTTGTACTCTCTCAACATTGTAGAAGAAATACCTTCAGTACGTGGAATAACCACGACCTCCTTACCATGTTCCTCACACCATTTTACAGCGTTTTGGAATCCTTTATGGCTTTGATCTGGCCCTTTTGCAAAGACATCAAAGTCTATATGCTGAATGTCTTTATCAACATCTTTATACACAACAACCTCATCTACATATTTGATGGCACTAACCATATAGCATCGTTCTTCTGTTGAGTATATCATTTTCGCTTGAGGCTTATACTTTAGAATCACGCTCTCGTCCTGAACCGCTACAACTAATCTATCTCCTAATTCCTTAGCTTTTTTAAAGAGGAGTATATGACCTATATGAAGCATGTCATAAACCCCAACTGTTAATATTGTTTTCATGTTCTTATTAACCATTGATTGTTTCACCCTTCTTTGTCTTAGGTGTCATATAATCTGGACCAAATTCTTTGGTAAGGTACAGTTTGTAATCTCTCATTATTGACAACTCAATATCTTCAAATTGCATATATATGGTTCTGTCCAATATAGTAGACGGATGATACTTACCTATGGAATACTGACCTGCACAATAGCAACCACATTCTCTATTGTTAGATGAATTGTCTCGAATACAAATTGATGTATACAAATTTCTTATTTGGTCTACACTAAAGGGAAATGAAACAACGCGAGCAATAATACTTCTTAATCTAGTTGACAACGCCTTCTTTTTCCCTCTACGAGCCAAGCCTTTCCGACCAATTATTATTTCCTTCAACACTTGAACTAAGAACAGTTTAACTATTCTCCTCATACGACTATCCGGAACATTATCTAATGGATAGATATCGATATGTATAGGATAATTGTTACATGTTGAATCAATAACCTTTAGCAAAACAGAGGGGATCTCTATACGAACTTCCTTCGCAAATATAGTTTCTCCATTACGAATAGTATCAATGAAACGATTATAATCAACACGTTTCATTACTACATCTATATCATCGTCCCAAGGAATAAATCCATGATTCCTAACACACCCTAATGCCGATCCATAGGCCAAGGAATATGGAATTTGATAAAACCGACAATGTGAATCAAATTTATCTAAGAACTGAAGCAAAAAAGAATGGTATTTTCGATTACCATACTTATCGCCTGTATATGATACTATTCTATCTTGCATTTTACACTGTATTACGATTGTTATACCTTTTCTTACAACCTTTGCTGGACTTCCTCAACAACATGATTACGAGAATCATTTGGGGAATAATCATCATATTATGCGATTACTTCATTTCTATACCGCTATACTCTTTAATCATTGCAAAGATTCTCTTTTTAACTCCTACTTGGAGTGGAGATTGCATTACGTCGAAATCAGGTCCAAAACTAGTTTCTACAAAATCTATTTCCATTTGGTTGTTTATAGCGACATCCCAACCCATAATGGTGTTATCACATAGCTTTGCTGCCTCACAACAAGTATTTACAACTTTTTCCCATTTAGGAATAACAAAACCTTTCAACTTGATACAACTGTCAGGATGGCAAACGTATCTATTGCCGTTAGTATCAATACCATCACTTTCTATCATTCCATCTTTTATATTAATTTGTGCGAAGACTCCTCCTGCATGAGCATTATCAACAACGCTATTTCCAACTCCCATTCTTAGAAAACTACCAAAAACTTCTGCCTTTTGCTTATTAGCAACAGTTACAACCCTAATAGTATTCAAACTCTGAGGATGAAAAGCTTTCAATTCTTCACACGACTCAATACATTGTTCCACCAACAACCGGTCTTTTACACAAGATTCATACAATTTTCTGTCATCCATATGGTCGCCATTCTTATAGACCTTGAATACTCCACGTCCTAACGCCCCGTCACATGGTTTAATTATACAGTCAAAATTGGATACAAGTTGAGAGAATTCCTCATAAGATGCATTTGGAGCATATATCCATTCCCTATGAATATACTTAGAGAATAAAGTAAGGAAACGATGCTTATTACGGAAAATAGCTTTTACATTCCCAGGAGTATATCTTCTATAGAAATACCCCATCTTAGATCTTGAAACAAACTCTTCTCTCTCTTCTTCAGTTTTATTATAAAACTTATACTGATAAGCATATTCATTATAAGAAACCCAGTGCTTATCTAGAGCGCATTTAAAATCATCATAACTGCCTATTGCCGCTCCTTTTGAGAACTCTCTTTTCGCAATACTCAATTCCCTTCTTTTCGAAGACCATATAATATAATCAGCATATAACTGGGGTATCCTCAACCACTGCATAACATGATAAACAACAGGGGAATACGCAGTTCTTGCTAAAACAGCTTTTATATTCCTATTCATAACAATATTACTTACTATCAAAATGTGGCATTAGTATTCTATTAAAACCAGACGATATAAATACAAAAACGATGAAATACCTTCAACGGGCAGTATATCCTCCGTCAATAATAAGATTTTGCCCAGTTACCCAACGGGATGCATCGCTTAGAAAATAGATACAAGCATTGCTAATATCTGTGGTTTGCCCAAGTCCAAGAGGGAACCCATCAACTCTTTGCTTCTTTTTATTATCATCCAGAGTATCAAGGTATTCCTGCATAAGTGGTGTGAGGATCGTTCCTGGAGATACGCAATTGATACATATGCTTTTTTTTGCTAGTTCCAAAGACATGGAACGAACAGCGCTAATCAATGCTCCTTTTGACGCAGAATAAGCTGTCAAGCCAGGACGACCAATTACTCCAGTTATTGATGCAATCAATACAATGTGGCCACCGGTATTCATATACTTAATATTAGGCAAATATTTGAGTATCTCAAAAGCGCTCAATGTATTGACCTTGATTACCTCTTCGTAATCTTTCATCGACAATAGTTTAAGTGGAGCAGTCTTCTGAATTCCAGCAGAATGGATAAACCCATCCAACTTCCCGTGTTCAGATATAATCTGTTCCAACAAAGGCTTTGCTCCTTTGTCAACTATCTCAGCCATATCGGCCATGAAATAGGCATGTGCATTACCCTCGCATTGAGATAGAACACTCTTAAGACGTTCTTCATTGCGAGCAACCAGAACCACCTTCGCACCCATTTTCGAGCAGTCGATGGCACATTGTGCACCAATGCCACTCGAAGCCCCAGTAATCAGGATTGTCTTGCCTTCAAGATTAAATGGGTTCATTGCTTAACTAGTTCTCCGTTTTCAACTTCAACTATCTCGCTAATCTTGCAATCTACGAAAGGAACAATGGCTGTAGCCCATGCCATACCAACACCAAAAGCTGTCATGAGAATTGTCTTCTTACCATCAAGTTTGCCTTTCAGTTCACTAACGATGGTCAGAGGTACTGAAACTGATGAGGTGTTTCCGTACTTCTCTATTGTATGTGGAATCTTTGTGATATCAAATTTCATTTTCTTTGCTATGAAAGAATTGATGAAATTGTTAGCCTGATGGAACACGATATAATCCATCTGGTCGGCAGTCATTTCGGCAGCCTTCAATGTACGTTTAATGTCTTTGGGAACTTCAATGATTACGAACTGGAAAACATCACCGCCACGCATAAATGCTTGTTCTTCAGAACGAATATTACCATACTCATCAACTACCTTTTCCTTTAAAGTCTCTGGTGATGACATGCGACGGTAACCACCTGCTGGAATCATGATGAGTTCTGAACGCGAACCGTCGGAGTTCAGTGAGAAATAGCTATCACCGAACTTTTCGTCGCGTTCCACAAGAGCTGCAACACCAGCATCGCCAAAGATAAATGCTTCACGTCTATCTTTGTCAGAGTACACCTTGCTACGAGTCTCACCATCCAATATGAGAGCCTTTCTGAATGCATGGTTCTGCATCATGCCGTACACAATGGAAAGCGCATAGCAGAAACCTGAGCAACCCAAGGATACATCAAATGCCATACATGACTTGGGAAGCCCGAGCCTATTCTGAAGGAGGATGGACGTAGCAGGCATCCTGTAGTCTGGAGTCTGACTAATGAAAACCAACAAATCTATCTCATTGCGGTCGATGTTATTATCATTAAGCATCTTTTCCGCAGCAGCATAGCAGAGGTCTGAAGAGCATGTATTCTTATCCGCAAAACGGCGTTGATACACACCAACCTTGTCAACTACTTCCTTGACATTCTCCTTACCAAAAAAATCTGTCTGGTAGTTATAGTTGTCAATAATATGTGACGGAACGGCACCACCCATAGCTGTGATGCCGATTCCTTTAAAATGAAGTATTGCCATTAAGCTGTTGCGAGTTTATAAAGATCTTCGATGGTTTTGCATCCTTCAATGGCAGTTTCTCCAATCTGCTTATCGAACTCTTCGTCATAGAATGCAATGATTAGCATAACCGAAAGACTGCTCCATTCTTCCAATTCCTGAAACTCTGTTTCAGCTGTAAGAGCCTCTACATTATCCACTTCTATCGCTTCTGCGAACTTTTCAATAAATTCTTTGATTTCCATAATTAAATAATTAACGTAATAATAGTTTTATTTCCTCTTTTCTATCTAAGAAATACTTTTTATAATTCTTCTGCAGTTTCTCCAGTGGAATCCTTTCTTCTTCTGGATATTGCTGTTTTTCATACTCCACAATTTCTTCAGGAGTCATTATAAAACCTACAACCTTTCCAGGGTTGCCCACCACAATCGCATAAGGTGGGACGTTTTTTATTACAACAGCACAAGCTGCTATTATAGCACCATTTCCTATATGTATACCGCAATTAATAAAAGCTCCATAGCCAATATGACAATGCTTTCCTATAACAGTATCAGCTTTTTTCAATCTTAATCCATCATGCGCCATAATGGTGGCATCTGATATTCCAGTATAATCTCCAATATAGATTCCCTGTGGGTTAATTGTATGATCAATGTTTGCTCTACGATTGATTCTGACACCTTTTCCAATGTGCATACCATACAATCTTCGCAGTTTCCACAATGTATAATTTCTTACTAATTTAAATAGTTGAAGTCTAATTTTGGGAATGATAGCCATATCAAATAAATAATTGTTATAAATAAATATTACAAAAACACCAATTCACACACTACCATCGGCTTTGTCTTTAACAACATTGTGCCCCAACTGAGACCAAGACCGAATGATGAGCCAAGGATGGTCGTGGGTTCCTTGCGCAATTTATCTGCGATACGTGTTACCATCAATGAAGGAATGCTGGCACCACCGAGGTTACCAAACTCTTCCAGATTATAAGGAACCTTCTCCAAAGGCAGTTTTAACTTCTTTACCACCCTATCCACAATCATCTTGTTGGCCTGATGAATCAAGAAATAGTCAATGTCGGTATTGCGGTCGAGGTTGTAATCTGTCAAAAACTTCTCCACAGACTTTGGAGGTCGGCTTATGGCAAATGAGAACACGTTCATACCGTTGATCATCGTGTGAATCGGGGCTCGGACAATACCATTGCCAAAGTCTTCATACTCAAAGCTCTCTGGTGTTACAGGATGACGGAAACCACCATGAGGGGTCATTAAAGCATCACCACCTTTTCCTAAGGTGTGGAAATCGATAATGATATCATTGGCTGTTTCGTCATACTCCAGAGCCAATGCAGTACCGCCATCACCAAATAAGGGTACACGGCTCTTGTCCTTCATCGAGCCCATGCGAAGGGCTGTATCTCCCACCAACAAAAGAGCTCGCTTGATCTGCCCTGTGGTCAACAGATTACCAGCCACGGTGATAGCATACATACAGCCACAGCATCCCATGGGTATATCTATGCAGAAGCAGTCTTCACTCAGCCCCATGCGATCTTGTAACAGACATGAGGTTGGAGGGGTACGATAATCACCTGTCACAGACTCAAAGATCAGGGCATCGATACTTTCCTTCTCCCAGCCAAGTTCTTCCAACAGTTTCTCACCTGCTGCCTGACACATATCCGAGGCACACATCGTATCAGGGGCGATATGTCGTGACTTGATGCCGACAGTCTTGTCAAAGACCTCAGCTTCCTCTGGCGTAAATAGATCTATCTCTGCCGTCTTCACGGTATGCTCAGGCACAGCCATAGCGACACCGGCTATGTTTACGTTTTTAATTTCCCACTTTGCCACGCTAGTAAAAATTGAAAAGTTGAAAAATTGAAGGATTAAAGTTCTACCTCGTATTTCTGAAGGAGTTCCTTTCCTTTGGCATAGGAGGTCATCTCCATAATATCTTCGGGGTCGAACATGATATCGAAGGCTTCCTCGAAGATGGAGACCAACGTCAACTGGTGAACGGAATCCCACTCACCGACATTATCCTTTGAATAGTCATCGTTTAACTCTTCTACTTTTGCTCCAAACACTTCAACAAACGCGTTGTTGTACTTCTCTAAATTCTCCATATTATTTCACACTGATTTATATTTTCCTATTTATTTATCACACAGAAAGCACAGATATCACAGAAATACTTACCTCTGATAATGTGTCTTGTTGAACACGGATCACTCGGATTGAACGGATTTATAATTATCCGTTATATCTGTTAAATCCGTGGTTTATTTACTATCTAGTTTCGCGTAAAGTATTTTGCCGGCTTCGTTCTTCGGGATCTCATCAATGATCCGGACCTCGAAGGAAGATGCTACAAGTTTTAGACGATTGACAAGTTCCTCTTTGACTTGGGCTTTGTAACTCTCGTCCGTCAGATAGACAATCATCTTTTCGTCTGTTCCGACACAAGCACATTCCAAATTGGGGTATTTACCTTTGACGATTCGCTCACACTCATCCAAGCCGACACGCATACCGAAGAGTTTCAAGAAACGGCCCATACGACCAACGATGTAATAACAACCGTCCTCATCAAAGTAGGCCAAGTCGCCAGTACGGATAAAGCCATGACGCTCATCTCCCAAAAGAAGGTCTTCACGCTGACGGGCATAACCCATCGTCACGTTCTTACCACGATAACACATCTCACCCTCTGTATGAGGAGTGGTGATGGGATTACCATCCATATCTATCAAAGAAAGTTCAGCATTGGGTACAGCAATACCTATACTACCCACTTTCTCAATTGCCCACTTCGGAGGCAACCAGGCCATACGAGCAGTACACTCCGACTGACCATAAGTAGCTATCCATTGCTTACCATTATCTCGGCAGAACTCAGCAAACTTCAAATTCAGTTCCTTCGGCATCCGTCCCCCACCCTGTGTTAACAAAGTAAGATCAGGCAAATCCATCCGGAAGAAGCGCATCAAATTCAAAATCTCAAAGCTATACGGAACACCAGTGAAACTGGTTGCACGTTCTTCCTTCATGAACTTCCAGAAGTTACGGTCAGTCATGCTAAGGTTTGTGATGAGAACAGTAGCACCCACATAGAAATGACTGAACACCATCGAGAGGCCCATCGTGTAGTATAGCGGGAGTACCATCAAAGGACGATCTTTCTCTGTTAGTTCAAAGAACGTGGAGATATTCAAGGCAGCTGCCTCAATATTATCATACTTATGGCGTACCAGCTTTGGACTTCCTGTACTTCCTGATGTCGGTAATAGATGAGACAGTTCTTCGTTCATCGGGCAAGCCTCATTGCCTGTCTTCATCAAGGTGTAGCCATAGAATGTACCAACTGTTTGATAGTCGAACTTTTCTGCCATCCTTTCCGGCACACAGACAAAAGGAGGCTGATAGAGTTCATACAAGCTCTTATATAGCCCTTCGTCCAAATGGGCATTCAGAATCAGCGGAACATTGCCCGCACAGATATTACTGATGGTCCAGGCAATACCACCCACATTGTTCTCCACCAATAGGAAGAACAATGCACGTTTCGGCATCAACTGTCCTGCTTGCTCAGCAAAAGATCTCAGCTCACCATAGGTCAACTCGTTCCCCTGCGAATCAATCGCCGCTACAGCTTCACTCGCCCACTTATCTAAATTCAATACCATCTTCAAATACTTACCACATTTATCTTTATGACGACCACAGATTACTCGGATTATACGGATTATGCCGATTCAATAGTATCTGTTACATCTGGAAGATCCGTGGTCTTATATAATTATTCTTTCTTTTTCTATCCCTTCAGGGTATCCAAAGTTATACAGTAATCCCAGCCTATACTGTGTCGCATGTAAGTAGTTATGTACCTGTGAACGATGGGAATCATCCAATGTCGATACAGCTTTAAGTTCCACTATGATCTTACCATAACATACGAAATCAGCCTTATAGGTTTGCTTAAGTTCCACACCATCATAAATGATATGCAGTTCTTTTTCTCTTTCGTAAGGAATGTTGCGTTTCTGAAACTCTATCTCCAAGGCTTCTTGATATACAGCTTCAAGGAAACCTGATCCAAGTGAGTTATACACATGGAAAGCGGCACCATTTATTGCATAACTCTCATTACCATAGAGCAACATTATTATTGTATATTACGAACACGGATTGCATGGATGACACGAATTATACTGACTTAATAATATCCGTTTAATCTGTTAGATCCGTGGTCTTTTAATAACAATTACTGTGGTTTAAATTGAAGCGCAGCCATTTACCCCAAGGATTTCTCCTGAGATATAACTGGCTCTATCGGAAGCGAGGAACGCACAGGCATTGGCAATATCCTCCGGTGTTCCAAGCCGTCCAAGACCTATCCTTGAAATACGCTGATCGATCTTAGCCCCATCACTTTCATATAGCTCTGCAAAACGTTCTGTCTTTACAATACCTGGAGCCACAGCGTTAACACGGATACCTTGTGGCGCCAACTCCTTAGCTGCCGACTTGGTGAAAGAAATAATGGCACCCTTCGTGGCAGAATAGGCCGACTGGCCTGGTGAACCCAATACGGCAGTTACAGAAGCGATGTTCACAATCGAGCCGCCACCAGTACGAGCCATCAGGCGAGAACAGAGCTGAACCAACTCAATCACTGCTATCACATTGATGCGGAACATCAATTCGGTCTCCTGACGAACAATCATGCCAATCTTCTTATTGAACACCACTCCGGCATTGTTCACCAATGCATCGATACGTTTCTCTGCTTTAAAGATACCCATCAAGGCATACTTCACTGCGGCAACATCCGACACATCGAAATACATTGGAAAAATTCGGGTAGCATTGCGTTCACCGCATTCCTTTGCCCACTCGTCCATACTGCCTTCACGAAGGTCGCACGCATATACGATAGCACCATCAGCAGCAAACCGCTCTGCAATACCCTTGCCTATTCCCTGAGCAGCACCTGTGATGATACACACTTTATTCTCTAATAGTCTCTCCATAACTATGAACCATGAATTATAAACTATGAACTACCCAAGCGTCATTCCGCCATCTATTTTTAGAGCCGTACCCGTTACAAATGACGAGGCATCAGAGAGCAGATAGGCTATACCGTATGCGACATCCTCGGGCTGAGCAAAACGACGCAACGGGTAGTTCTTCTTCTCACGCTCCTTCTCTTCTTCTGTAAATGAACCAATCAAAGCCGTTTCCACCATTCCAGGGTTCACACTGTTGCAACGGATACCCTTTGGGCCAAACTCCAAGGCCACCGTCCGCATGAAGGCATCGATTCCACATTTCGTTGTCGCATAGATACCATTACCTATAGAAACACGATACACACCAGCAGCTGAAGCCGTGAAGACTATGGAACCTCCCTTCTTGATCTTTTTCTTCTTTAACAGAGAACGTGTTAGCAGGATGGGCGCATTAAGATTAATCTTCTGGATGCGTGTCAGTTCTTCTTCCGTAATAAACTGTGTCGGTGTCAACTTCATTACACCGGCATTGCAAACCAACCCGTCTAATGCGGGACAGAAATCCACCAATCCTGCAAGTTGATCCGCATCTGTCAGGTCTGCCGTAAAGCAGAGATTAGGCTCTCCAGACTGAGACTCAGGCAAAGAAGCCAAAGTGGCCTTAAGGGCATCCTCACGGATATCCGTTAAAACAACTCTGGCTCCAAGGTCTATACAAGTCTCAGCTGTGGCGCTTCCAATGCCGCCAGCTCCACCTGTAATCAGGATTGTCTTACCTTGAAGAAAGAATTGATTATAAACTCCCATTAAGCCTTAGCTTTTACTGCATTGAACAAGTCTTCTACTGTAATAGAGTTTCTGATATCTTCACCCTTCAAGGTAATGTCATACTCCTCATCCACCATTCCAATAACTCCAAGAGCAATCAGCGATGACCACTCATCTAGTTCTTTAAACACGGTTTCTGCCTTAATCTCGCTTGCATCAGTATCATCGAACTGCTCTGCAAACTTCTCGATAAAAACTTTTAATTCCATAATATGTATAATATAAATCAAATGTCAACTATTTTAGGATTAATTATTAGCTTTTTAATCATTACATACATCGAACGCAACGTTCCAATATTCATCATTACAAATACAACGATCGGTATAAACACCAGTTGTGGATTATTGATGAGTGTAACCACAATTGCTGCGATGAAAGGAATAAGCAAACGCATTGGGAAACAATCCAGCATTACTGGTATAAAACTATTTGAAATACTCAGTTTTTTACGACCTAAATAAGTGCACATGAATGCATAGAAGAGATAGGTAGTCATTGTCGAGAAGACTACAAAATCGTATTTAACATGCAATACATATATCAAAACATAACATAAGGTAATATTCAAAATAAAAGAAACAACCGCAATCATTGCCAGTTTCTTTTCATTATTGGATGCAACCAAATAGGTAGAATAGCCATAAGCATTTGTATAAAGTACCATCATTAAAGCACAAAGGTTCATGGAAACCAAAGCTGAAGAATACTTCGGCATGAAATGTGTAATGATAGGAAACACTATCATGGCTAGATATATAATCAAGTGAAATAAGGACACATAATTGTCCCTCACTACCCTAACTGTAGAAAGAACTATGCTCTTTTCGGGAGAATGATAGCGGTCGATAAGCTTTGTGATTGTTACGACAGAGAAAGCTTGAACACATTGGAAAACAGCGTGACCCAGCATGTAAGCAAAAGAAAAACAACCAAAATCCTCAATAGAATAATAATTACTGATAAAGGTTCTTGTTGATAAGATGATCAATGAGAAACCAGAATAAAAAAGAAATAAATAGAAACCTTTTTTTAGTATAACAGACGTTAGAGGCTTACGATACCTTCCAGAGAAATCTAAACCTCCCCTTGTTAAATAAAGAACAAAAGAAGAGACACACCATATTAAATAGCTTATTACTAATCCATGCAACAATGTTTCTCCTTTAAAAAGGACGATAGCAATAGCTGTAATAATAACAATAGATGTCTGTTTAAAGCCTATTTCAAACAATCGGTTCTTACACCTATATACTTTATCGTATAGGTTAGTGAAATAGTTCAACAAACCACATAAGCATATAACATACAGCATCCAGCCAACATTCAACTCATGAGCTTTGGAGAAACCACCAAAATAATAGAATAAAGCAACGATTACAGTACAAAAAGATAGAATCCCTATCATCCAGGTTCCCGTCTTTTCTATGTCGGCGGAATGCTTTTTGTCTTTTTTATTCTGAACCAACAACACCTGTACAGCATGTGGTATTCCAAGTTCTATTACATTAAAATAATGAAATATTAGAAGAAGGAATGCCCATATACCATAGTACTTTGGGCCAAGGCTAGCTGCTATGTATATATGCACAATAAAAGACAAAATGTATGTCAAATATCGTGATGACATATACAGAAATATCTTATTGGAGAATACTGTTTTTAGCTTGTTCTTCATCTGTCTTTATAGTAATACTTTTGCTGTTTAGTGCTGATCTGTAAACAATAACAGCTATATAAGCTTGAAAGAATATATAAGGTTGATAAAGCATCCATGAACGATGTATAATGATTAAAAAGAAGGCAAAACTCAAGGCTATCTTTATCTTAATCGGGGTGTTAATCATTATCGAAATATATGCTATGATAGCCAAGCACATACCTAAAACACCCATATCGAGTATCATACCTCGATAATCAGAAAGAGCATAGCCTAAATCACGGTAACCGCCACCAAACAGATATTGAGTAGGAGTCATTTTTTCGTAATTAGCAATTGAAAAATCATTGGCACGCTCATCTAACGCACCTGTTAATGAAGAAGATTCATTATAAGCATCCACTACTTGTTCCAAATTCCTTCCATAAGCATAGAATTCAACTTGTTCTTTAATGTCAGGTGGAAGAAAAGAATATAACACAAATAAAGCAACGATAATAAAAGGCAGGGATATTACAACCTTTCTGAGTTTTTCCCAAGAAAAAAGATGATGAATCTCAGTAAAGATAACTATAAGAACAAAAGTCGAAGAGAAGGTTAACAACCCACAAATGACAAGCCATTTGTTCATTTTTCTACCACTAAACCTATCTATAAGATATATGAAACCAAGCAATATAGCAAAATGACCAGGTTCTTGTAACATACCACAAGCTCTGCTCACAACACCCGTTAATGGATGACACAAAGCTATAAAGACACCATACAAATAATAAACTATACCTATTCTTTGATGAAGGGTTTCACGTGCTGGAAGCACTATATGAGGAATTCTATTGTTTAAACCAAGAAGAATAAGAACAGATAAAATAGATGAGCCAACTGCATAAAAGATGAAAACACCCCTAATGATTTTATACGTTTTCAAAAGTATATCACTTGGCCATAAAGCTATACACAACAAAGGTATAAAATCGGAACTCCGCTTTACAAATTCGCCAAATCCATCACATTGAGATATTAATATCCAAATGAAGTAAATGAAAATGAAGAGGAATAGGAATCGATTATATCTTGGCGGGGACAATCTATACGAGATCAAGAAAGTTCCCCAAACTATCAATACAGCAGGAAAAGCATGTAAAACAGGTGCTAATGGATTCCAGATAATGAATGAATTTATCACCACAAAGAACCACAGCGCTGCTATTGGTGGTAGCCACTGCTCTATCGTACTAATCTTTAACGTCATCAGTAATTCTTACTTTAACAACCACTTTCTTTACCATTTCCGGCTCGTTAATACACAATTGGGGCATGTGTCCGTCTTGTGGGTAGAAGATGGCAAAATAGCCTGGACGAAGGTCAAAGGTCGAAGGACTAAGTTCGGAAACTACGTTGTAGAATGCGGCATCGGTCTCTTCGCTATAGGATTTGGTCTCGGACAGGTCCCCCACGGGGAGGCAGGCGATCTTCTCATTGCCTTTCAGGAGGTACTGAATATCTATATACTGACGATGCGTTTCATAACCGTTCTCGTTTGCTTCCTTGGTGGTGTATTCTGAAACGATGGCCTTGACGTTGGGAGAAAGCCGGTAGGTACCGACTTCTATATCGGGGGTTACCTGCTGAAGGAAATTCAGGCCTTCGTAAATGTCAGGGGAAAGGCCTTTGTAGAACGCTATGTTGTCAAGGTTGTCGTAAATCATAAAAACTGAACACGGATTGAACGGATTGAACGGATTAGCTCACACGGATATGTAATATAGTTACCACTTAACGATACTCTTGTTTGCCAAATTGACTAACTTGGACTGAATCTTAAGCATAAGAATAGATGCAGGCATGTTATCTTTTAATGGTTTAAGAACTAGTTTCTTATCGCCTTTTAACTGTTTTCCTTCAAAACAAACAGTTATGCCTGCATGACTCATGTTCTTCGGTGATGACTTGTCTTCAACTTCAAATATCGCAGAGCTGTCAAAAAATGACAATTCAAGAGATCGTATCTCTCCGACATTCATTATAGCATACCCATAAGGAATTCTATCATTAGCCTCAGGAATGGATTGTATGTCGTCTTGCCAACTGTCAATGTTCATTCTGGCAACTGAATAATAATCTTCATTATGTCGTAAGAAGAAAGCAGCTTTAGTTAGTATACCGGTGTTATCAACCATCAAAGGACAGAAAATTGCACGAGCCACATTCTCTGAATCAAGAATTCCAGTTTGCTGTTTCTTAGACATACGCATTAATTCTCTTTATTGCATCTACAACAGATGTAACGCTAAACGGAACGTTCTCTTCACCCAAGTCTTTTGCCATAGACTCTGCCCAATAGGTAAAAGAGTCTTCTCCTATGCTAATAGCAGCAGCGTCCAACTCCATAAGAAGTGTACCGTTAACATTAGGAAACAAACGCCATTCCAACAAGTCGGTTGGCTTGCATGCATCTAAAACCTGTCTTACGTTACTAATAATATGAGAACTAATCGGTAATGCTTCTCCATAGCCATCCCATCCTTTTTCCAAAAGCGAAAACTCAGTGAGGCGGTGTTTGAGATAACTTAGGTTCTCATCAGCAACCTCAGTTTGAAGTTGATGGCAAACTGCTCGCTTCGTTTCTATTGGAAGACGATGGGAACGCAGATAACTGATAACAGAATCATACGTCGACCCAGCCCATGGGGCTGATGGTTCAGATGCTATCTGTTGTTCGTCTTCTTTATGTGGGTACAGTTTCTTCTCCATTGCTATAAAACTGATAACATACGTTAGTTTTATCTGTTAGATCTGTTAGATCCGTGGTTGATAATTATATGAACACGTTATATCTTATTTTTTTAATTGAACACGGATTGCTCGGATTGAACGGATTATGAGATATCTGTTAGATCTGTTAGATCCGTGGTTGATAATTATATGAACACGTTATATCTTATTTTTTTAATTGAACACGGATTGCTCGGATTGAACGGATTATATGGGTATCCGTTAGATCTGTTAGATCCGTGGTCGTTAAACTACTATTCTTTCTTTTTCTAACTCACCGTTAGATCTGTTAGATCCGTGGTCAGTTTTACAAGCCGAGGAGGGGTTTGAGGTCACCTTCTTTGTGGAAGGCCCAGACAGTGGTGCCGAGGAATGCGAGGAAGAGGAAAATGAGGAGTTTCTTGGCACGGGCGGGACCAGCCTTCTTCACAGGAACTGTTGCACGCTGAATAGTGGTAAACGCCGGGGTTTCCTCCTGTACTCTTGCACTGGCAGCCGTCAACTGGGCTGCTACCTGTGTATAGGCGTTGTACTGAATCTGCATCTCGTTCTCCAAGTCTGCACGCCTACTGCGTACGCTCTCCAAAATCACATCTTGGTTGGCATCAGCAAATGCAGCGTATGCCTGGCGTGCCTTTTCATACTTTGCCTTTGTTTCTCTGTAAAGCTTCTGATTGTATTCCAAATCCACGCGAGCCTTCTGTGTACGGTAATTGGTAATAGCCTGTTGTAAGTGTGTTTTGACAGAATCGGCCACTGTGGCACAAATTAATGGATCCTGATCGGTAACACTAATGGTAATAACCAATGTTTTTGCATCCACATCACAGGATACTTTCTTTTCCACTAAATCTGCAATGGACTTCTGCTCCTTAGTAAGCTGGAAAGGATCTAATCGTGTATTGTCAACAGTAGAATCCGGAGACGCAATTAGGCTTATTAAGAATCGCAGGGTGCCACCTATGGCTTCACTCCACCAAGGATACTTCTGCTCATTGAGCAGATAGTCGTAGTAGGTCATCATTCGAGTGGAGTCCTTTTTATGCACCTGTATCGGGAACAGTTTCGTCTTGAAATCTACCGAACTGACCATGTCGGGATAGAGCGTTGGGAACAAGGCTTCACCACTGGAAGTACTTGAACCAATTCTCATACCGAAGCTATTAGCCAAGGAAAGAAGTGAACTGGAACTACTTGAACGAGAAAGCTCTGGAGCCAGCATGACCTCACATTTGTAAACATTATGGAGACTCAGCAAATAGATAACTCCCAACACAAAGGTAATGCCAAGCACTAAGAAATAATTCTTCTTGTGCTTGCGCATATCCTGCTTGAGCTTACCGAAATCGAGAACTGTTTTCTCCTGACTTGATATGGTTTTGTTTTCTTCTGTTGCCATATTTCTAAGATAGAAGAGTTGAAGAATTAAAGAATTAACTACTTTGACTTTTGTCACGACTCGGCCTAACATGCGAGCACGTTGGCTCTCGCTGCTCCAAAAGTTGAAAAATTACAATTTTGAGAGGGCAACGATTAACATCGCGATAGTGGTGAGCGGAGTGGTTACACTGGTCAGGTCACGGATACTGAACGGCTCCCTGTGTCTCTTACTTGGCACCACAATCTCACAACCTGGTTCAGGCATGGCGCCCTTCTTGGCTATACCCACTGTTCCGTTCTGATAGACGATGAACATTTTAGACTTTTTGGCACGGTTTCCAAAACCGCCAGCTTGCTTGACATAGAACTTGGCATTTTGTCCTTTCTCGTAGAAGATGGTATTGGGGAACATGACATCGCCAGAAACCTTGACAGAGCCGTTGTATTCAGGAACATAGATGCGGTCGCCCTCACGTAAGAGCACATCTTTGTCGGAACCAGGATTATTGATGGCCTCGTCCAATTCAATACCTACAGGATAAGAATTGTCCAAATCCATACGCTTCCAAGCTAATGAGTCGTTCCTGTCAACCAACAGTTCACGGATAGCCTCTCGGGTGGCACGCATACGAACACGTTCCTCGTCGTTCATCTTGCGGATCAAACGTGCACCACGCAGATAGGCAGCATCGGTGGCGCCTCCTGCCATCTTGATGGCATCGCTCAGACGTAATGACTTGTTTTCCAAAGTAAAATCACCTTCGTAGTTCACTTCACCAACAACCGTAATTGTACGTGCTGCATGGAAGGCAGGGCTCCTGCGGACATGCACCACATCGTAGGGCTGGAGATAGAACTGACGGTCGTGATTGATCACCAATCCGTCCTTGATATCGAAGGAGAACGACTCAGCTATCTGGTTGGTCTTTTCTGTAGCCATCGGATCAAGGATTCGTCTGGACACATCCACACGGGCCAACGAAGCCTGGTCGCGAAGACCACCTGCCATAACAATCAGGTCCTCGATGGTAATATTATCGGCATACTCGTAGGTTCCCGGAGACATTACCATACCTGTAATCGTCAGCGTGCGCTCTTTGATATTTTCCGTATTGGTAGGAATGAACAGCACATCTTCGTTCTTCAATGGAACATCAGGGATGGCTTCAGACATAATTCCCGCCACATCCACGGAAATCACTTCCATGGTTCTGTCTGGCTTCAAGCGATGGATAATGGCATGTTCGGGGAAAGCATCTTCCGTGAGGCCTTCGGCATGCTCCACCAAGCTACGAACACTGAACACATCCTCTCCGAGATGGAACTGTCCGGGACGGAATACGGCACCTTTGATCTCCACCACGTTTTCGTAACGGTCGAGAATGCCATCAACAGTAACGTTATCGCCGTCTTCCAACTTGAATACCGACATGTCAAACTCTTCCACATTGTGGACTGAATGGCGCTCACCTGTAGAACGCTGTACCCTAACCGACTTGGTATAGGCATCGCCTGTGAAGCCGCCAGCATATTTCAGCAAGGTTGATACGGTTTCGTTCTTGCGCATCTCGTAGAACATCGGGCGCTTGACATTACCCGTGATACCCACAATGCAGTCGTACATGCCCACTTGGATAACGTCATCATCTTGCAACATGACGTTACCTGCCAGTCTGCCATTCAGGATAAACTCATAGACATCCACCACAGTGATAACACGTCCCTGACGAATCACCTTGATGTTTCGAAGTGTACCTTGATTGGTAACACCACCCGCTCTATACAAGGCATGGAATACGGTGGCAAAAGATGACAGATGATAGGTTCCTGGGGCACTTACCGCACCCATCACGTTTACCATGATGGTACGGGTTTTACCTACTGACATCTTAATATTGGAACTGCTATATCGGGAGCCTAATGTGGAACGGATCCTGGCATTGGCAGATTCCACGCTCAAACCGCTGACCTGTATCGGACCATAACCCGGAACAGTGATGTCACCTTCTGGAGAGATGGTCAGGTGCATGGTTTTCTGAGAAGCCCCATAGATATCCACAACCACCACATCGCCAGGACCTAAGACATAGCGTGAAGGGGTGGCAATGTTCATATTCGGCTCGAAGGAGAGCAGACGGCGGTTAAAGATGTCGTGACCGAAGATCCGCTTTCCAAACGTCTCTTCATTCGCCACGCTGGACGTTTTCACATCGTCTTCCACACGGTCTTCTATTTCCGTGGGACTATCTTCAATCTCAGTGGCAGTACCCACCTTGGCATCAACCACCTCCTGGTAATCACCACTTGCGTTGACATTGTCCGCATCAAAATCGATGGAGCGGACATTGGATCTTGTACCAGCATCCCTTTTCTGGAGCTGCTCCTCGAGTTGGTTACGGACACGCTGGATCTGATCCATATTCACACCGCGCTGCATCAGTTTGATGACAATCTGTGAACGGGAGGTGCCTGAGCGGGCCTCACGCTGGATGAACTGTGCCACTTGGGTGTCGGACATCACTGCCTGTGCATTCAGTTCTACTGAAAACAAACAGATAAGACAAGCGAATAACAATAATTTTTTCATATGATCAAAAACTAGTTTCTGTTTTTCTTGAACACGGATAACACGGATAACACGGATGATCTGTATTCAGTTTGTGAGTCAAGACATGGATGCGGAAGGGAAGGGGTAGAACAGAAGAGTGAAAAGTATTGTATCGTCATGTATTACATGCCGTTACACTTAGAATCCCAAACAACGCATCCGCTTCGGGGCATGAAGCCCGCAGACTGTCATCCGACTCTTGACAGGAGAACCTGTCTATGAAAGTTTCAGGTTGTAGCAAAAAACAACAAAGGAAAGGCATCCGTTGAAACGTCTTAGACTTTATGTCTAAGCATCGTCTCTTGATTTGCTTTTCCTTCTATCATGTTGGTAATCAATATGATTTGATATATCATCGGTTTACGTCTCTTCTGCTACGTCCTAAAATCTGTGCAAAAGTAACACAAAAGATTGAGATATACAAATAAAAACAGGCAAAAAAACACGCAAATCTTAATAAATCTATAATTCGAGAGAGGTGCGATACCAATCAAATAGGCGCTGGACACCTTCTTCGATCTCTACCTGATGATGCCAGCCCAAGGAATGGAGTTTGGAAACATCGGTGAGTTTTCGGGGTGTACCATCGGGTTTTGAAGCGTCAAATTCAATGGTTCCATCGAAACCTACGGTATGGGAAACGAGTTCAGCTAACGCACGGATGGAGATTTCTTTACCTGTACCCACATTGATATGACAGTTGCGGATCTCGCCCAAGGACGGAATGGCGCCTCCCCTACCCTCACTGGCGTTACGGTCAACGATTCCTTTTGTGCTGGTTCCGTAGAACACTGACGAGTATTTTTCAATGCCAATAATGTCAGAAAAATTCACATTCAGTAACAGATGAACGCAGGCATCTGCCATGTCTTCGCTCCAGAGGAACTCACGGAGAGGATTGCCTGACCCCCACAAAACGACTTTATTGTCAAAAATCCCATATTTGGCCAAAACATCAAGGATCTTTTGACAAGTTGACAATTGACAATTGACAGTTGACAATTTTTCGCAGAGGATTGAGTTTTCAAGGGGGCGTTTGTTAAGATCTTTGATAATGGATTCCCAATCGTTATCGTGGATGAGTTTAGCCAAATAGATCTTGCGCATCATGGCGGGCAACACATGGGAATTCTCCAGATGGAAGTTATCGTTGGGACCATACAAATTGGTGGGCATCACGGCGATATAGTTGGTGCCATACTGCAGGTTATAGCTCTCGCACATCTTCAGTCCGGCAATCTTGGCAATGGCGTATTCCTCGTTGGTGTATTCCAGGGGTGAGGTAAGCAGCGCATCTTCTTTCATCGGCTGCGGCGCAAGCTTGGGGTAGATGCAGGTGCTGCCCAGGAACAGGAGTTTCTTGACGCCATGGGCGTAGGCTTCACTGATGACATTGCACTGAATCTTCATGTTCATCATGATGAAGTCGGCGCGGTAGAGTGAGTTGGCCATGATACCGCCCACGAAGGCCGCAGCCAGGACAACTGCATCGGGCTGCTCCTCATCGAAGAACTTTCTCACCGCCACTTGATCGGTGAGGTCCAACTCCTTGTGACTACGGCCCACCAGGTTTGTATAGCCGCGTGACAACAGGTTGTTCCAGATGGCCGAGCCCACCAGGCCTTTGTGGCCCGCCACATATATCTTGTTTTCTTTTCCTAACATATACTTTTATTATTTATAACGGAAGAAACGGAAATATAACGGAATAACGGAAATACACTATTTATATTATTCAACTTTCATTATCAACACACGATTTAACTGCCATAACGGAAGAAACGGAAATATAACGGAATAACGGAAACACACTATTTATATTATTCAACTTTCATTATCAACACGCGATTTAACTGCCATAACGGAAGAGACGGAAACATAACGGAATAACGGAAAAAAAACGTTCATACACATCTGATAATGTACTATATATTGGGCTCCCAATTGAAATTAACGATACGTTCTGGCGTAATGAAATACTCGGAGAAGTTAACCAAGAAACCTAAACGCAAATTAGTGGCACGAAGATAATTGATAACTTGGGCACGATATACATCTATCAGTTCCTTCACGGCCTTGCACTCCACGATAATCTTATCATAGCATACAAAATCGGCAATGTATTCTTGTTGCAATTCAACTCCTTTGTAATCTATCTTGATACGTTTTTCTCTTTCGTAAGGGATACCGCGCTGAATGAATTCACGTTCCAAACATTCTTGGTATACTTTTTCAAGGAAACCTGTTCCTTTTTGTTTATGTACCTCGAAGATGGCACCTCGAATAGCATATGACTCAACAGGATATAACAATGCCATTATCTCTTTTCCGTTTTTCCGTTTATTTTCCGTTTATTCCGCTGTAATAATTAAACTTGTGACTTCAGATACAGCTTGCGGACGAAGCGCATGTCGTGATCGACCATGATCTTGACGAGCTGTTCGAAGGGGGTTTTGCGGGGGTTCCAACCAAGTTGTTCCTTGGCCTTGGTGGGATCACCCAGCAGCTGTTCCACTTCTGCGGGACGGAAATACTTTGGATCCACCTCTACGAGGATGTCTCCAATTGACAATTGATAATTGATAATTGATAATTTATTGTCGATACTTTTGATGACACCAACTTCGTTAAGTCCTTCGCCTTTCCACTCGAGTTCTATACCTACATGGTGGAAGGCTAAGGTGGCGAATTCACGGACGGAATGGTACTCGCCCGTGGCGATGACATAGTCGTCGGGCTCCTGCTGCTGCAAGATCAGCCACATGCACTCGATATAGTCCTTGGCATAACCCCAGTCGCGCAACGCATTCAGGTTTCCTAAATACAACTTGTCCTGATAGCCCTGGGCAATACGTGCTGCCGCCAGCGTGATCTTACGGGTAACGAACGTCTCACCCCTGCGCTCACTCTCATGGTTGAACAGGATGCCATTGCAGCAGTACATACCATAGCTCTCGCGGTAGTTCTTCATGATCCAGAAACCATAGAGCTTGGCCACACCATACGGACTGCGGGGATAGAAAGGTGTCGTCTCCTTCTGCGGCACTTCCTGTACCTTACCATACAACTCGGATGTGGAGGCCTGATAGATACGGCACTCCTTTTCCATGCCACAGATACGCACGGCTTCTAGGAGTCGGAGCACACCCACAGCATCCGTTTCAGCCGTGTATTCAGGTACATCGAAGCTCACCTTCACATGACTCTGGGCCGCGAGGTTGTATATCTCGGTAGGGCGCACCTTACCGATGATACGGATCAGTGATGATGAGTCGGTCATATCCGACCAATGGAGATTCACCAGACGGGCCTTCTTCATGTCACGCACCCACTCATCCAAATACAAATGCTCAATGCGTCCTGTGTTGAATGACGAACTGCGGCGGAGGAGTCCGTGCACCTCGTAGCCTTTCTCGATCAGGAATTCAGCCAGATAGGAGCCGTCCTGACCGGTGATACCGGTGATTAATGCTATTTTTTTCATATTTTATATAGAATCGCTTCGCTTATAGAGGTGAGAAGCAAGAAGCAAGAGAATAGTACTAAGATGCAGTATCTCTGAGCATTTCTCCTTCCTCCTTCCTCCTTCGTCCTTCCTCGATTATTTAATCGGGTTCTTATCCGACTGATACCAAGCGATGAAGTTCGTGATTCCTTCATGGAGGGTGACTTTGGGTTTGTAACCGATCTCGGTCTCCAACTTGGTGGTGTCGGCATTGGTCATATACACATCGCCGGGCTGCATGGGCTTCATGATCTTTTCGGCCTCCTTCCCTACTGCCTGCTCAATCTCGCGGATGAAATCCATTAGTTTTACGGGATGTGAACAACCGATGTTATATACACGGAAAGGCACGTTGTTCGGACAGTCTGCTGCCACAGGGGGCTTGTCAAGACATTGGATGGAACCGAAGGCAATGTCGTCGATATAGGTAAAGTCACGAATCATGTCGCCATTGTTGAATACCTGTATCGGCTTACCCTGACTGATGGCACTGGCAAAAAGCATTGGAGCCATGTCGGGACGCCCCCATGGTCCATAGACCGTGAAGTAACGGAGTCCGGTGGCAGGAATGCCATACAACTTACTATAGCTATGGGCCATCAGCTCGTTGGCTTTCTTACTGGCGGCATAGAGACTGACGGGATTGTCCACCTTGTCGTCCTCAGAGAACGGGGCTTTGGTGTTCAGCCCATAGACCGAACTGGAGGAGGCGAAAAGGAGGTGCTTGACAGGGTAATGACGACAGCACTCGATGATGTTCAGGAAGCCTGTCAGGTTACTGGTAAGGTAGGCATAGGGATTTGAGATGGAATACCGTACACCCGCCTGAGCTGCCAGGTTGATGACTTTATCGAACTGTTCCTTGGCAAAGAGCGCATCCAACGACTCCTTGTCCTCAATGCCCATACGGAAGAACCTTAACTGCGGGAACGTACTACTGACATATTTCTTGTGCCATTCCACGGAATCCATGCCCATGGCAATACCGAGTTCATGCAGACGACCGTATTTCAGTCGCACATCGTAGTAGTCGTTGATATTGTCAATGCCTACTACCTCATCTCCTCGCTGTGCCAGCAGAAAGGCTATCTTTGAACCAATGAAGCCTGCGGCTCCTGTTACTAGTATTTTCATTATCTATAAATATTATATCATACACGAATAATGATCCACGACACCTAACAGATGTCGTTCCTTATCGATCACGAGAACGCTATGGATCTTATACCGATGCATGATTTTCTGGATGTCTGAAATTTTCGTGTCGGGCAATACGCACTTCGGATCATGCGTCATGATATCAGCCACAGTCTTGTTGAAGAACTCGGCCTGCCAGTTCTCCATAGCACGACGGATATCACCGTCGGTAATCAAACCAATCACCTTGTTATCCTCCAAGGATACACCCAAACCGAGTTTTCCTTTACTTACCTGTATGATGGCCTCGCCCAAATGCATCTCTTTCGGGATGATAGGCATATCCTCTGAACGCATCACATCCTGTGCTGTGGTAAGGAGTCGTTTACCCAGTTCACCACCCGGATGGAACAAGGCAAAGTCCTGCGGTTTGAAGTTGCGACACTGCATCAAGGCGATAGCCAGCGCATCACCCATTACCAACTGGGCTGTCGTACTGCTCGTCGGTGCGAGGTTCAGCGGACAGGCTTCTTTCTCTACTTTCGTAATGAGTTGGGCAGTGGAGTATTTGGCCAGTAATGAGTCGGGATTACCCGTAATGGCAATCAATGGAATCTCCATGTGGAGCACCATCGGAATGAACCGCAACAGCTCATCGGTCTGACCGCTATTACTGATGGCCAGCACCACATCGTCATGCCCCATCACACCGAGGTCGCCATGGAACACATCGAGGGGATTGACGAAGAACGAAGGAGTACCAGTACTCGACAGGGTGGCTGCAATCTTTGCACCCACATGACCGCTCTTGCCCACACCCGTCACCACAATCTTTCCCTTGCAGTGAAGCATCAGTTCCACAGCCTTGTCGAAGTCGTCATCCAGCTGCGGAATCATACCAAGCACGGCCTCAGCCTCATCCTTGAAGCATTGAATAGCTATATTACGTACGTCCATTACCACACGAATATAAGGGTTAAAGAAGTTGCTTGATGAGCGGCTCCAACTTGCTAAGTTCCAACATATTGGCTGCATCGCTTAAACCTTTGTCTGGTTCAGGATGCACCTCAAAGAAGTAGCCTGTGGCACCAAAGGCCTTAGCCGCCAGTGCCATACTGGGAACAAAGCGACGGTCACCGCCAGTCTTCCCGTTTGAACCACCCGGACGTTGTACTGCATGGGTACAATCCATGATTACGGTAGGCACAATCTCGAGCATGTCGGGGATATTACGGAAGTCAACTACCAGGTTATTATAACCGAAGCAGTTACCCCTTTCTGTCAACCACACTTCCTTGGCACCGGCATCCTTGGCTTTCTCTACCGGATAGCGCATGTCCTGACCACTAAGGAACTGGGCTTTCTTGATGTTCACCACCTTGCCCGTCTTGGCGGCAGCCACCAGAAGATCGGTCTGCCGACAGAGGAAAGCAGGTATCTGAAGTACGTCGCATACCTGTCCTACAGGCTCAGCCTGCCAACTCTCGTGGATATCTGTGAGGATGGGCAGTCCATACTTGCTTTTCACCTCACTCAGCATCTCAAGTCCTTTCTCCAATCCAGGACCCCTGAACGACCGGATACTGGTCCGGTTGGCCTTATCGAACGATGCCTTGAAGATGATCTCCACCCCCAAGGTCTGACGGATTCTCACAAATTCCTGCGCTACCGTATCGAGCAACTCGGCCGATTCGATGACACATGGTCCTGCAATAAACACCTTTTCCATGTTGCAAAAGTACAAAAAGTCCTCCATTCAACCAAGTTGTTTATACGTTTTTATGAATATTATTCCCTTTTTGCATAGAAAAACGAGCAGTGTTCTTGACTCTTTGGGAAAAAAGCAGTACTTTTGCATGGTGTAAATGTGGAATGTGGAGTGTGGAATGTGGAATGAGAAGTGACATGAAATTAAGAAGGATCATCCTATTGCTATGTGGAATCTTCTGTCTGTGCAAGATGGAGGCGCAACGGGCTGACTCGCTGATTGTCAATCAGCTGAGAGAGGAAGGTGTGTCTTTCTCGAACGACAATTCCATTGCCCTACTGATGAGCGGTCAGGAGAAGTTCGACGATATGTTCGAGGCCATCCGACAGGCGAAAAGCAGTGTGCATCTGGAGTACTTCAATTTCAGGAATGACTCCATCGCCAGTCTTCTGTTTGACCTTCTTGCTGAACGTGTAAAGGAAGGGGTTGAGGTGCGCGCCCTCTTCGACGGCTTCGGTAACACCAGTAACAACCAACCCCTGAAGAAAGAACATATCAAGCATATTCGTGAGCGTGGTATCCAAATTTATGAGTTCAACCCTGTGAAGTTCCCGTGGCTGGACGATCTCTTCAACCGCGACCACCGTAAGATTGTGGTCATCGACGGACAGATTGCCTATACTGGTGGCATGAACGTGGCTGACTATTATATCAAGGGTACGGAGGCGGTAGGCTCATGGCGCGATATGCACTGTCGTATCGAGGGCGAGGAGGTAAACACCCTGCAACGCATCTTCCTGAAAATGTGGAAGAAGGTGGCGCATGAGGATATACAAGGGGAACAGTATTTCAGACGAACGGACGGCACCCGTTTCAGCGGTCTGAAGAACGACACCTGCGACACGTCAGGAAAGAAGATGGTGGGTATTATCAACCGTGAACCCCATATCACCAGGTCTATTATCCGTAAGTTCTACGTCAATGCCATCAACGATGCTCAAGACAGCATCAAACTGGTGAACCCCTACCTCACCCTGAACCACAAGCTGAAGAAAGCCTTGAAGAAGGCAGTGAAACGAGGGGTGAAGACCGAGATCATGGTTTCCAAGAACAGTGATATCGGACTCACGCCCGACTGTGTGTTCTATAACGTGCATAAGCTAATGAAGAAAGGGGTGGACGTATGGATCTATGAACCGGGCTTCCACCATACGAAGATCATTATGGTTGACGGTCAGTTCTGCACGGTGGGCAGCGCCAACCTCAACGCTAGGAGTCTGCGGTGGGATTATGAGGAGAATGCAGTGATTATCGATCCTTGTACTACCCAGGAACTGAACGATATGTTTGAACGTGACAAGAAAGACTCGTTCAAGCTAACCAAAGAGAAATGGAATGAATGGCGTTCGCCATGGAACAAGTTCGTGGGCTGGTTTGCTCATCTCTTGGCCCCCTTCCTGTAATTCTTGCCTCTTGCTTCTTGCTTCTTACCTCTTGCTTCTTACCTTCTACTCCGCCACCACGTCGCACATGATTCCCATGTCGATTTCCGAAATGGAATAAGCACGCAACAAGGCCTGATCCTTCATCATCTCTTCATGAAGGTCAGCCTGATTACCTGCCTCCTGTTGCAACCTCAAGAAGGTGCGGAACGCCTCTACTGCCTTACGGATATTGCCTTTCAACCACTGACAATACCCCGCATTCAGATAATCGATGGGAGCAGGTTCGGTTTCCAGCAGTTTCTCATACTCCCGTTCTGCCTGATCCAGCTTTTTCTGTCCCATCAGTGCCCAAGCCAATCCACGGGTGACATGCTGTGACGGATGCTCGAAATCCAACTGGAAGAGAACGCGCACGGCATCATCGAAACGACCGTTCTTGGAAAGGGTGATACCATAGTTCAGGGCATAAGACGATTTCTCTGGATATGATTGATACAGTTCTTCGTAAACAGCACAAGCTCGCTGGAAATCCTCTTGCTGATAATAGGCACGGGCCAGATAGCGTTTTGCCTGCTCGTGATCGGGCTGTTCACGCTGCACATCTTCGAGGAGGGTGATAGCCTGCGGTACCTGTCCGTTGTCCAACGACCACAAGGCATAGAACAGTCGGTGCGACAAGTCCAGATAAGGCATACTTGCCTCTTGTAACTGTCTGAAGGCCTCTGCACAACGGTGCTTGGCAAAGAACACACAGAGATCGGGATAGTGTTTCGCTACATCAGTCTGCTGGAAAGCAGGATGCGAAACGAACACGATCCTATCGTTGGCAAAAGGATTCTGCAGTCCCCTACCCCTGTCATACAAGCTATAGAAACGATACTGGTCCTGCAGGTACATCCTGCGGATATAGGTAGCATCCTTCATCTGCTCCTCGTCCATCATAGGACCTAAAGCCTCAGCACTGCCCATCATCTCCTTGATGTCATTGGGCAGGCGGTCAACGATGCTCGACAAGGCCAGTACGAAAGAATACTTGTCGCTGTCGCAGAAAGGACCGTGTTGCACCAGATTGGACATGAACCCTGTGGTGCCGAGCTTGTCGGATAATCCCGACAAGGCGGGATGCTCCACATAGAACGGACAGAACCAGTTTACTGCTTTATGGAAGAACGGGAACCGTTTCATGTGCGAGAAACCACCGAAATAGATATCTGATCCGGCCTTCTGCATCTCCACCATCTTCTGGATGCTCTCTTCCATCTCCTCCATCCGCTCTTCTTCGGCGTTGGGGTTGAGGATATCTTCCAGTGAATGGTCCTCCTTCTCTGTGATGATACCATCGCGGGAGATGGTGAAATTCTGGTTCTTCATCAAGGTAGGAATGATATCCTGCTGGATCTTCTCGTTGTCCTGACGGGTATTGATGCAATATACCAACTGTTTCTGCAGATCCAGCACATCCTGCACTACCTTCGGGTCCTGACAGGCATCCCTGACCATCATGGTCGGCTCATCAGTTACCTGCTCATCACTGCCCAACGCAAAGGTCCACCCCACCAGCGCCCGCTGACGAACATACTCATCATTGGTGCGAAGATAGACATGTAATAAAGTAGCAAACTTCTGAACATCGAAGGTCTGGATGGTGGAGAGCATCAAGGCGCTCACCAATACCATCACATCCATCCTATCAATGGTAGGCGAAAGAAGCAGGTCCTCGTAGAACTTCTGATCACCATCACTCCATGGGAAGGAGACGATCAGTCGACTGAACAGCTCATTCAATAAAGCATGGTGTCCACGATGCAATGCGGCAGCCTTAGTCTTCCGTTCCTCCTCAGGCTCCAGCGACAGCATCGCCAATCCCGAGACATAGTCCTCTAACCGCTCTTTGGTCCGCACATCAGGAAGGGAACCGGAACTAATCGCAGCATCAGCATCCGAGAAAAACAACAGTCTGTCCTTGGTTTCGCGAATCCTCATGGCCTGACACAAGCGGTACAGACGTTTTTGCAGATGCACATACAGTTGTTCGCGCGAAGGATCGCTATAGCCTTGTCGGGCATAGTCGAGCATCAACCGGTAGTCATTCTCAATACCATTGATGACATCCATGGCACCATCAAAAGGATGGTCGGTTACGTAAGTACGCAGCAAAGTAATGGCTTTCCGCAGCTGACGACTGGCTATCAGCTGGGGTACCGCAGACAATTGATCTTTCGTTACTGTACTCATACTATTTCAACCATTGGTCGGCACGGTCAAGATCCTTCTGACGAGGTGCCTTGGCATGTTCGAACTTCAATACCGGCAGAGCCTTCACAGTGCGGTCATCAGCCTTGGTGTATTTCTTGATGATATCGCCATAGAATGCCATACCGCGTTGATTGATGCTATCGCATGCCTCATTATAAGCTTTGATAAAAGCGGTGAGTTGTTTCTGGCGCCGCTTGTCGGCAATGGCTTTCTCCTTGAAAACGATGGCTCCCATACGGAGGTCCTTTTTCCGCGAATCCATCAGTATGGGGTGTTTCTGAATACGTGCCGCTGTTGCCTGCGGCTCCGTGAAGAACATCGCATCGAGTTCGTTGTTGACCAGCATACGCAGACGGATGACAGGATCGTTGATCTGGATGCGGAACACATATTCCGATTTGAGCTTGGCACTGTCAACGGCCATGGAGGTCATCATATCGGTCACGGAATAGCGGGCCATGCCCACCATCTTATCCTGTAGTTGCTTGAGCTCGTGGATACGTGACAAACGGTTACCGAACAGCTGCCAATAGGCATTGGTGGAAGATACATACCGCAGGGCCGTGCCCCTATGACGCATACGCTGGGCCCGCACTACATCAGTGACATTCCCTTCGATCTTCCCTTTCAGCATAGCGTCGTCACAGTCAATCTGCGACTGATAGGGCTTGACGCGCACATCTTCGCCATACTTCTCAAAGAAATGATGGTCGTAGGCCACGAAGAGCGGCAGGCAGTCGAGTGTAGGCAACGTGCCCACCTTCAACGCCAAAGAATCTTCTTTTGCCAGTCGTGCCTTTTCTGCCCGTGACAAACGTTTCTGTTCCTCATACGATTTTCCGCACGAGAAAAGTAACATGCTCAATATCATGAATACAAAATATCTCCTCATTGCATAACCTTTAAGGGCGATGCAAAAGTAATCATTTAATTTGGATTACGAAAGTACTGACAAAAGAATTCGTAAAATAAGTATGATTCGTGGAGCGTATTTCAGTTTTTTTTGTATTTTTGCAGAAATAATTGAGAGATATGGCAAAAGACAAGATAGCATACGTCTGCGAGAACTGTGGACAGGAATCAGCGAAGTGGATCGGTAAGTGTCCGGCCTGCGGACAATGGAACACCTTCAAGGAGATCAGCGTCCCTTCATCCCCATCTAAAGGAAGAGGGAGCTTCGGTGGTGGGTCCATCTCCAATAGAGGAGGTAATACAGCCAAGGTGTTGCGACTCAGGGAGATATCAGCAAAAGATGAACCAAGAGTTGATATGCATGATGAGGAGCTGAACCGCGTGTTAGGTGGCGGATTGGTTCCTGGCAGTATCGTCCTTTTGGGTGGTGAGCCAGGTATTGGAAAGAGTACCCTTTCGTTGCAGACCGCCCTCCGTATGCCCGAAAAAAAGGTGTTGTATGTAAGCGGAGAGGAAAGTGCACACCAGCTTAAAATGCGCGCTGAACGCATTTTAAGCAATGGACAATTGACAATGGATAATGGACAATTACATTCTTCACTTGAGAACTTCCTCATATTATGTGAGAACTCTCTTGAGGCTATCTTTGACCATATCAAGGAGGTGCAGCCTGAACTGGTGGTGATTGACTCCATCCAGACCATCTCCACCGAGGATGTGGAGAGCTCACCGGGAAGCATCTCACAGGTACGCGAATGCGCCTCTGCCCTGCTCCGCTTTGCCAAGTCGAGTGGCGTACCCGTCATCCTGATCGGTCATATCACCAAGGAAGGCACACTGGCAGGACCGAAGATCTTAGAGCATATCGTGGATACTGTGATCCAGTTCGAAGGTGACCAACATTATATGTACCGCATCCTGCGAAGCATCAAAAACCGTTTTGGCAGTACATCGGAATTAGGCATCTACGAGATGCAGGAAAGCGGACTCCGTCAGGTGAGTAATCCATCGGAACTGTTGCTGACACAGGATCACGACGGACTGAGTGGTATTGCCATCTCTTCTGCTATTGAGGGCATCCGTCCGTTCCTTGTAGAGACCCAGGCCTTGGTTTCCTCTGCCGCCTATGGTACACCTCAGCGTACAGCCACAGGGTTTGACCAACGACGACTGAACATGTTGCTCGCCGTGCTGGAGAAACGAGTGGGTTTCAAACTGATGCAGAAGGATGTGTTTATCAATATTGCTGGTGGTTTAAGGGTGACCGACCTCGCCATGGATCTCAGTGTTATTGCCGCAGTGTTATCGAGTAATGTTGACACCCCCATTGAATCAGGGTGGTGCATGGCAGGAGAGGTAGGACTGAGCGGGGAGGTACGACCTGTTAACCGCATCGAGCAGCGCATCGCTGAAGCCGAGAAACTAGGCTTCCAGCACATGATCATCCCCAAACATAATCTTTCCGGACTGAACACAAAGAAGTTCAAGATTGAACTGCATCCAGTCCGGAAAGTGGAAGAGGCACTCAGGGAGTTGTTTGGGTAACTCCTTCAAACCAAGTTGCAGGAGTTCGAGGCAAGAGGCGTGAAACATGAGGCAAGAAGCAAGAGGCAAGAAGCAGGAGATATGCTTCGAGTACAAGTGGTTTGATGCATGAATACGATATTTCAGTAGTATTCTCTTGCTTCTTGCCTCTTGCTTCTTGCTTCTAAAAAAAACAACTCTTGCTTCTTGCCTCTCTATAACCTAATTGTTACACCAACACTAACCCAGAACCCGGGCTGCGGCACCAGTCCGTAATCCACATAGGTCTTGTCGAAGAGATTGTTACCCTCTACATACAAGGTATAGCGTGGATGGTTCCAGGATAGACGTATATCTGTGATACCATAAGGAGAGTAGTTTTTGGTTTCCCCCTCCAGATTAGTATAGCTGCCCACACGGTCCTGGAAGCGGTAGTTGATGCCCATATCCAGATACGAGATCAGATGCAGTTGCAAGGAAGCCGTCAGCTTGTGACGGAGGTACTCCAAGGAATACTGCGACTGGATATGCTCCCCAGCCTTCTTGTCTTCATTCAGGTAGGTATAGGCTATGCGGAACGACTGCAGGAACTGCTGGGATGGCCACAACTCATGGAAATGGATATCACAGGCTGTTTCAACGCCCATGGTGTTCACCTTCGTATGGTTCACGCTTTCCCATACCGGATCAGTCACGGAGGTGTCGAGAATCCAGTCGATCATGTTCCTGCTATGATGATGGAACACGCTAGCACTGGCAGTAACCACACGCGAGAGGTATTTCACCCCGCCTTCCACGGCATGCAGTTCCTCGGGTTTCAGGTATTTGTCGGCCTTATGACCGCCTACGCTATAGTACAGTTCAGTAAACGACGGCATGCGCAACGACGAGTTATAAGAGGCATATACCTTCCAATGGTTCCCCAGTCGATAGCTCATATCTAAACCCGGATATACCTTGAACGGCATCTCGTTCCACGTGTTCTTCACGGCGATGAAGCCCGCAGAGAGCGTGAACTGCCGTAACAGGATGTTATGCTCCAGATGGAAACTCATGTTCGTACGGTTCAGTCCGAGGGTATAGTCACGGTCGGTACCATGGATATGAACGGGTGTATGCAAAGGCTCACCGAGGTTTCCACTCACCAAGTCTTCATTGCGGAACTCAGCCCCAAAGGCTGTGCGCCCGCCAACCCAGTCGAAATAGCTGTTCAGGTTCACTCCGCAGACATTCGACCTGTTATAATTATACTTCATCAAATCCGGCTGACCGTGATAGCCTTCATAGCGATCACGACTCTGGTTCCAATAGATAGAAGGATGGAAATGGAAGGTGCCCTGCTTCGTCTCAGCCTGAATGGCCGTGTATATCTTATCGGTATGTTCAAACTGGTTATCTGCCTTCCATTTCGGTGTGGCGTACGACGTACTGCTTCCCCACCCTTTCATGCGGACTCCCGCATGCCAGCTGACCCGCAAGGCATCGTCTTCATACTGTCCTTGGTAGAACAGCTTACTGCCTTCGAAACCAGCGTTCAGACGACCGTCCTTTGAACGACTGTAGCCATCGCTACGGGCATAGCTACCGCTCACTTGGTTGTTCCATTTGCCGTACAGCCAGTTCCCTCGTGCACCCGATGAGAGATAGCCGAAGGAGCCCCCCTCAGCATGCACATCGGCACTGGTCTGCTTAGGCATCTTCGTCACCACATTGATAGCTCCCAGCAGAGAGGAAGTGCCAAAGACGCGCCCTGCCGGTCCTTCCAGCACTTCGATACGCTCAATGTCACTGATGTCAACAGGAAGATCAAAGGCATTATGTCCCGTTTGGGGATCACAGATATTGATGCCGTTGAGCAGGATGGTGATCTGCTCTGAGGTGCCTCCCCGGATACTGATGTCGGTCTGCGCACCCAATGGGGCCCGCTGTCTGACATCCACGCCGACGGCGTATTTCAGCAAATCGTTAACACTCTGTACTGGCGCCTGCGCAATCTGATCGCGGTCCAGTACAACTACCATTCTCGCCGCTTGCCCTAAAGTAAGCGGAGCGCGCGAGCCGGTTACTTCGACCCCATCGAGCACTACCTCCCTGTTGGTCTTCCAGGTGGTGGAATCCACCTTGTCGGTATCCGTACTCACGCCATCGGCCTTCGCATAAGTGAGCGTAGGGACGCTGAGGACACCAACAAGTACCACCTTCCCCAGACAAGAGAAGAGTGCATAGCCCTTGTTACTGAACTGCGTAAACTTCAGGGCTTCGCGCTTGTTGAATAATACTTTGTACTTCATAATAAGAAATAAAAAAATCGTACCTTTGCGATACGGAATGCAAAGGTACGAATAAGTGAGTGAAGTACAAAATAAATCTCGTTTATTTATGGATTTATTCTGGAATAATCAAACCGATCCACATCGATGTAGCCGCCCGCTTTCTTGGTCGCATAGTTGAAGATGCTGTACTTCGACCCCATGAAGAAACGACGCCAGTCGAAGCGCATCTTGTAATCCTTGGTACCGATCTGTGTCCAATTCTCACCGTCGATGCTATAGTAGAAATTGGCCGCATCCTTACCACCACGCTGAACAGGACTGAAGTCACCATCGATGCGCAGCCAAACCTTGGATGACTTAGACGAGAGCGCAACTCCCGATATCATCTTCTCGTCGTATTTAGTGATAGCCTTCTCCCGATCGGACAACTGCGCCGACAGCTCTTCCATCTCCAGATATACCTTCTTTCCTCTTTTCTTCAAGGTAAGCGAACCGGTGTCGCTGTTGAATACCGCAAAGCCGGCACAGTCGCCATCCTTCATGTGTGAATAGTCTATCAGGACACAGGCACTGCATGCCGGACCCTCCATACGCTGTGTCAACGTGTTCGGAGCCAGATAGAGGTTCTCCACCACACGGTTGGTCTTTAAGCGCAGGAAGCCAGGACGTTCTGTCAACGACCATGCCTTGTCGATGGGATTGTGGTTCCATTGCCAGTGCAGACCGAGCTTGGAATCTGAGAAATCATCAGCTTTCACGATGGTAGTCTCGGGTTCGCCACTCTTCAGCGGACGCAAGGTCAAAGGCACCTTTCCGTTCTCATCACCAATCAGCGGCCACCCGTCGATCCAACGACAGGGAGAGAGTGTAAGCACTCGTCCTACACCACCGCGGTCCTGGAAGATGATACCATACCAGTCGCCGTCCTTCGTATCCACAATCGTACCTTGTCCTACATAGCCAAAGGTACTGAACTCACTCTCCAGAATCACGTTCTTCTCGTACGGACCGTGAATATCGTCTGCACGGTAACATACCTCACGACGATGCCGTCCAGGACCGTTAGCCTGGGAGATCATCATCAGGTAGTACTTCCCGTTATGCTTGATCATGCGCGAACCCTCCAGAAGTCCGTTCTCATCAGCCTCACGCTGGAAGATATGCTGGTAGGTGCCTTCAATGACATCAGAGAGATCGGGTTTCAGCTCCATCATCTCACCCGTGCCATAGATCACATACACCCTGTTGTCATCATCGAAGAACAGGGAGCAGTCGTGGAAATGGCGCATTCTTGACACAAGGTTCCACGGTCCTGCAGCCTTCTCGGCAGAGAAGATATAGGTGTCGCCCATGGCCCCCTGCTCGTTGGGAGCCAGCAAGGCATAGAACTTACCATTATGATATTGCAGTGAGGTAGCCCACTGACCGCGGCCATAGACCGTTCCTTCCAGCAGGTCATACTTCGGTGAATCGGTGAGCTTATCAAAGATATAACCGATGGTCTCCCAGTTTCGAAGGTCCTTCGACGCCATGATCGGCGCTCCTGGCATCAGGTGCATCGTGGTAGAGACAAGATAGAAGGTATCATCCACGCGGATGATATCAGGATCGGGCACGTCGGCCCACAGCATCGGGTTCTGGATCCTTGTGCTGTCTAACTCTGCAGGCAACAGGATACGAGGCTGCGCATTTCGACGTGGCTGGGCTTCAGCTGCGAGGGCAACAACCAGGAACAGGGTAAAAATAATACTTTTCTTCATATAGCTTGATGTTAATGTGACTATTGGATGGTGATGGTCTGACGCTTCAGATCCTTGTCCTGTGAACTGCTTCCGTAGAGAATCTCATACCGCCCAGGTTTGGTGCGCATGGTATTGCTCTCGGCATCCCAGAACTCAAAACTCTTCGGTGTAAGCGCTATGGTTGCAGTAGCTTTCTGTCCTGCCTTCACGTTCACCCGCTGGAAGCCACGGAGCGACTTGCTCGGTCCTTCGGCATCTGAGAGATCACGGATATACAGCTGCACCACTTCGGTACCATCGCGCTTACCTGTATTGGCCACATCCACAGAAAGCTTTCCGTTACCCGCATTGTCGATAGTGAGCTGGGGATTGTCGATAGCGAATGTGGTATAGCTCAAGCCATAACCGAAGGCAAAGAGCGGATCGTTGAAATAACGATAGGTACGACCCTTCATGGAGTAGTCCTCGTAGTCGGGCAACTGCTTACTGTTCTTATAGAAGGTCACGGGCAGCTTACCGCCAGGGTTATAGTCACCGAAGAGCACGTCGGCAATGGCTGTACCACCCTCCTGACCGGCATACCAAGCCTGTACGATGGCCTCGCAGTTCTCAGTCTCGGGCTCCAGGGCAATACATGAGCCGGAGCAGTTCACGAAGATTACCTGCTTACCAGCCTCCTTGAGTGCCTTGAGGAAGTCGCGCTGCACTTTCGGTAGTTCGATGTTCGTGCGGTCGCCACCCTTGAAGCCTTCGATATCCACGGGCATCTCCTCCCCTTCGAGGGCAGCAGAGATACCTCCCACGAAGATCACCTTGTCGATACCCTTCAGCTGAGCGATCACCTGCTGGTAGTCGATAGACTGTTCCTTGGCGATGTTGATCTTCAGGTTGGCGTTATAGGTGTGGACATGCGAGAAGCGTACTTCGATGTTATAGCTCTTTCCCTTCTCTGCCTGGATGGTCACACGGTTAGGCGTAGTGCGCCAGATATGATGCATGAATTTCTGCTCTCCGTCGATATAGAGTTCGAAATGACCGCAGCCTTCCACGTTCACCACATATTCTCCACTCTCTTTCGGGGTGAACACCGTTTCGTACTTGGCGGAGAAATCCTCTAACTGCACCCCAGGGGCGAAGTTATGCATACCTGCCGTGGTGACAGCCAGCGGTGTGGTGTAGTACTGGGTAGTGACAGGCTTGCCTTCCATCTTACGGTTGTTCCAGAACGTACCCTTCACACCCTTCTTCCCTTGGAAGGAGCACTGGGTGCCCATCAGACAGTCGAACACCTTGTCGTAGGTCAGGTCGCACCCGGGATGATAGAAGAGTTTCTTCTGTTTGCTCTTGATTCCGTCGAGAATGGTGATCGTATGGTTCGGCATACCGTTGTAGTTACCCCACATCATAGGGGCATTGTCGGCATTAGGACCAATCACGGCGATCTTCTCCGCATTCTTCTTCAGGGGGAGGATATCATTCTTGTTCTGCAGGAGCACGATGGTCTGACGGGCCATATCGACGGCTGTCTGGGCATGCTCCTTGCACGACATCTTCGAGTAAGGAATCTTCGACCACTCCACCAGCGAAGGATCGTCCATCTCACCGAGGTCGAAACGACCTTCCAACAAACGGATCACATGCTTATCCACTTCCTCTTCGGTGATAAAGCCACGACGCACGGCTTCAGGAATGCTCTTGTAAGCATACCCAAAACCACACTCCACGTCGGTACCGGCAATGGTAGCCTTGGCAGAAGCATGTACGGGTGAGGAAGATGACTTATGCGACTCATAGAAATCGCTCACGGCACCACAGTCGCTCACCACCAGATACTGGAATCCCCACTCATCGCGGAGGATGGTCTGCAACAACCGCTGGGAACCGCAGCACGGATCATCGTCAAGACGCTGGTAGGCACACATCACCTCACGCACCTTCGCATCCTGCACCAAGGTCTTGAAGGCAGGCATGTACGTTTCCCACATATCCCTTGGGGAAACATTCGTGAGATTGGCTGTATGACGGGTGTATTCGGGTCCGCTGTGCACGGCATAATGCTTGGCACAAGCCCACAACTTACGGTACTTCGCATCTTCAGGACCCTGTAAGCCCTTCACCACCTGTGTACCCATCACGGAGGTCAGGTAAGGATCTTCACCATAGGTTTCCTGTCCCCTGCCCCAACGCGGGTCACGGAAGATATTCACATTCGGTGTCCAGACACTCAGACTGTGGAATTTCTCGTCTTCTCCCGAACCACGATACATGCGTTCGTTATACTGTGCACGGAACTCCGTGGAAGCAATGTCGAACACCTTATATAATAATGAAGGATTAAACGAAGAAGCCATGGCGATGGGTTCAGGGAATACCGTTACATGATCCATGTTCGCAGCACCATGAAGGGACTCGCTCCACCAGAAGAACTTCTTGATGCCCATACGAGGAATGGCCGGACTCTCATCGAGCATCAGCTGTGCCTTCTCTTCAAGGGTCAGTCGTGAGCACAGATCTTTAGCCCTTTCCTTGGCACTCAGGTTGGGATTCTGATAAGGATATGACTGTGCGGATACATGTATGCTTACCACGCATATCATGATCAACGAAAAAAAATACCTTTTCATAAGTTAATTGTTTTTATTATGTTATTGTATGATTCCAGCTTCGCGTAACGCCTCTTCGCGTTCAATACAGGTGGCACACTTCCCACAAGGCACATCACCACCTTTATAGCAACTCCACGTCTTGGAGTAGTCTATTCCCAGCGCCTTTCCTTTCTTGGCAATATCAATCTTACTGATGTTCGTATAGGGTGCAAGCACCTCGATACCGGGGAACGTACCGGCCTTGGTGGCTGCACTCATCGCCTCCACAAATGCCGGACGACAGTCGGGATAGACGGTATGGTCACCTCCGTGATTAGCCATCATCACATACTTCAACCCATTACTCTCGGCTATTCCAGCTGCTATCGAGAGCATGATACCATTACGGAAGGGAACGACCGTAGAGGTGATATTATCGTCAGCATATTGTCCTTCGGGTATCGCATCTGCCCCTTCCAGCAGGGAACTCTTGAAATACTGATGCATGAAGCCCAGTTCAATCACGATATGACGGATGCCCAACTGCTCACAATGCCAACGGGCAAAGGGAATCTCCTTCGCATTATGGTTACTACCGTAGTCGAACGACACGGCAAGGGCGATACGCTCACGCATATCATATAATAAGGTGGTGCTATCCATACCACCACTTAGAATCAAAACGGAATCTTTCATGGCTACAAAGGTACGATTTTATTCCGACTTAGCGAAGGAAAAGAATATTTTTCTTTTACATGGAGTGTCAGAAAGGGGTATTAAGAAAATCATTCTTTTTAGAATACGGATTTAGATATATCTTCCAATAATCAATAGATATTTGGAAGATATCCCTAAAGTCCGTAACTTTGCACCGTCGAAATGATATAAGAACGTGTTTAGACAGAAGGACATGTTTTTAGACAAAAGGACAAAAGAACATAAATAAAAATAATAAAACAAATAATTAAAGAAAGGATAAGATTATGAGTACAAAGAAAAATTATCGTTTTGAGACACTGCAACTTCATGTAGGCCAAGAGCAGGCTGACCCCGCAACCGATGCACGTGCGGTGCCTATCTACCAGACCACCAGCTATGTGTTCCGTAACTCACAGCATGCAGCCGACCGTTTCGGTCTTCGTGATGCAGGTAATATCTACGGTCGTCTGACCAACTCTACACAGGGTGTGTTCGAGGATCGTGTGGCTGCTCTTGAGGGTGGTGTGGCCGGTCTGGCTGTTGCCTCTGGTGCTGCTGCCATTACCTATGCCCTGCAGAACATTGTGCAGGCGGGTGATCATATCGTAGCTGCCGACAACCTTTATGGCGGTTCCTATAACCTCATCACCCATACGCTGGCCACACAGGGTATCAGTAATACCATTATCAATGTAAACGACCTTGATGCACTTGAAGCTGCCATCAAGCCCAATACCAAAGTGGTGTACGCAGAGACATTCGGTAATCCGAATTCTGATGTGCTCGACCTCGAAGGCGTGGCTGCCGTGGCCCACAAGCACGGTATTCCGTTTATCGTAGATAACACGTTCGGTACACCTTATCTCATCCGACCCCTGGAGCATGGTGCTGACATCGTGGTACATTCTGCCACCAAATTCCTGGGTGGTCATGGTTCTTCTCTGGGTGGTGTCATCGTAGATGGTGGAAAGTTCGACTGGAAGGCTAATCCCGATAAGTTCCCCACCCTGGCTAAGCCGGATCCATCCTACCATGGTATCGTGTTCGCAGATGCTGTTGGTGCAGCCGCTTACGTTACCCGTATCCGTGCCGTCATCCTTCGCGATACCGGTGCTGCCATCTCTCCCTTCAACGCCTTCATCCTCTTGCAGGGTGTTGAGACACTGAGTCTGCGCGTGGAGCGTCATGTGGAGAATGCCCTGAAGGTGGTTGATTTCCTTGCCAAGCACCCGAAGGTGGCAAAGGTGAACCATCCAGCCCTGGAGAGTCATCGCGACCATCAGCTCTACAAGAAGTACTTCCCCAATGGTGCCGGTAGCATCTTCACCTTCGAGATCAAGGGCGGTCAGGAAGAGGCCTGGAAATTCATCGATGCACTACAGATCTTCTCACTGCTGGCAAACGTGGCTGATGTGAAGAGTCTGGTGATCCATCCCTACACCACTACCCACTCACAGCTCTCACCCGAGGAACTGGCTGAGCAGCACATCACACCGTCAACCATCCGTCTGAGCATCGGTACAGAGCATATTGATGACATCATCGACGATCTGGCACAGGCGCTGGAGAAGATTTAAGAATGGAAGAATTCAAGAATTGAAGAATTGAAGTTGGAAAATTAAGAATAATAAGGGTAATCTGTCAAAGTTCGCATTGGATTTGGCAGATTACCTGAATTTTCGTACCTTCGCACCCTAAAACCGTCGCTTATGAGAAAGTACATCATTGCTGACAACCAGGAACTCACACGGTTTGCACTGGAGAGTCTTCTTCGGAAAGATGAAGAGAATGTGATCTACCGTGCTTTTGACAGGTCAGGACTTGTTGACCTGCTCAGGGAGCATGAGAGTGCCGCCGTGCTGCTCGACTATACGTTGTTCGACTTCGCCGACGAGGATCAGCTCCTGATTATTGCCGAGCGGTTTAACCTGTCTGACTGGCTTCTTATCAGCGACGAACTGACACCTCAGTTCATCCGTCGTGTGGTTTACTCATCCCATCAGTTCAGCGTCGCCTTCAAAGACGGTCCTATGAGTGAGATTCGCGAAGCGCTTCAAGCTGTGGGGAACCACACCCGCTACCTCAGTCAGCGGGCGCTCGAGGCTATCATTACCCAGCAACAGGAAGAGGAAAAGCCCGACCTGCTTACACAGACCGAGACGGAGATCGTGAAGGCAATTGCACAGGGTAAGACTACCAAAGAGATTGCTGCTGAGCGTTTCTCAAGTATCCACACCATCACCACCCATCGTAAGAACATCTTCCGCAAACTGGGTATAAACACAGCGCACGAAGCGGTAAAGTACGCGCTTCGTGCGGGGTTGATCGATCCGTCAGAGTTTTATATCTAATCTTCTTTTACAATCGGATAGAGTTCAATGAACTCACCCTGGTGGTTCTGACCATCGTTGATGAGTTCGGCCATCTTCTGTCCTACGGTTTCTATGTCATGGAAACCGGGCAGTGCCATATTACCGTTCAAATCGGTGGTAGTAGGTCCTGGGTGAACAGTGAAGATCTCCAGCGGGGTGTTGCTCTGCTGGAACTCGATGGCCATCACACCCACCATGGCATTCTGTGCCGCCTTACTGGCTACATAGGCCAACGGGTGCCAGTAAGGACTGATCTCTGAAGGTACAGTTACATTGACAATACGACCCTCGTTCTTGGTAAGCAAGGGTATCAGCGCCTTGGTAAGGGCGAAGGTTCCGATGAAGTTCACATCGAGCGTTTCCCTGATATCGCTGACCTCTGTGTGCAGACTGTCTACACTCATGTCACCGGGAATACCTGCATTGTTCACCAAAAGTGACAACCCCGGGTATTGCTCATTGATCTCCTCGGTGGCTTTCTTGATACTGTCGAGATCACGCAATTCGATATTCACCCAACCCAGTATGTTGACACCAACTGACTTCAATTCATTGATAGCCTTCTCGGCACGACGTCGGTCGCGTGCACCGATAATCACCTGCCAACCACTCTTTCCGAGATGCTTGGCGATGCCAAATCCTATGCCTTTGTTGGCACCTGTTACTAAAACAATCTTTTCTTTCATTGTTATAAATAATATTCAAATACGTTTTTTTCTAATCTTCCGTGTGACTAAATCACGCTGCAAAGGTACGAATAATTTGGAAAACAACAATACCTATAGCAGGAAATTTGTAAAACAATGCTCACTCTAAAAGCATAGGTTTTAGCTTCCAAAACCATAGGTATTGCGTCTTAAAACCATAGGTATTGCAGTCTGAAACCATAGGTATTGCGTCCCAAAACCATAGGTTTTACGACCTTATTCTAAAGCTTGCTTGATATCCTCCAGAAGATCTTCACCGTCTTCCAGACCGATGCTCAATCTTACCGTGGTGTCAAGCACAGACATCTCGGCACATTGTTCGGCTGTGAAAAGACCGAAAATGGTGGAGGCTGGATGAATGGCCAACGACTTACGATCGAAGAGATTCGTGGCACGACGGATGATCTGCAGCTTGTCGATGAACGCAAAGGCTGCATCCTTCGAAGCAAGGTCGATGGTGAAGACAGCCCCTGGCAGCGGACCGAACTGTGCCTTCGACAATGCGTAGAAGGGATTATCCTCCAAGCCAGTGTAGTTCACCCGTTTGATCTCAGGGAGTTCCTGACACTGACGTGCCAGCCACAACGTCGTTTCTGCCTGACGACGGAAACGGATGTCGAGCGTATCAAGACCGAGTGTTTCCATGTATGCCACCTGCGGTGTCATCAGTGCACCGAGATTCGTCACCAGTTCGGTCTTCACCCGAGCCGTAAACGCCAGTTTCTTCCCCACCTTCTTGGTACGAGCCAACAAGGCAGGCGACGGATGCTGCGACCAGTCGAACCTACCGTAGTCGATGAGCAGACCGCCTAAGCCTGTGCCACCGCCAGAGATGTACTTCGTACTCGATACCACCTCGATATCTACGCCAAAATCGCTTGCCCGAAAGGCAGGAAACGGTACGATGGTTGTATCGGCAATCAGCGGTACACCAGCCTGATGAGCTATCTCCGACAGCTTACGAATATCCGCCACGAACAACTGCGGATTAGTGATGATCTCGAAAAACAATGCGACCGTCTTATCGTCAATCAGCGCCTCCACCTCCTCCGGTTTCGTAAAGTCGGCAAACCGAGGTTCCACGCCGAAGCTACCCAACGTGTCACGAATCAGCGAGACGCTATTACCAAAAAGATGTTTAGACGCCACGATGTTCAGTCCTGCCCCGCTCACAGCCGTCAAGGCATAGGCGATGGCCGCCATACCCGTATTCAGTGCCGTCACGCTCGCAGCCCCCGTGATCTGTCGGACACGCTCCTCCAGATAGGTTGTCGTGGGATTGGCGATGCGGGCATACGACGGTGCCACGGTGCGTCCGCAGAAAGCATCGCTCATCGCCTTAGCCGAGGGGAACTCGAATGCTGCCGTATAATAGACAGGCATCGACAGCGCCCCATAGGCGTCAGGCTTCTGGTATTTTGTGTTTAATACTTTTGTTTCGTATTTCATGAATCATCATTCATCGTTTGTTATCACCTATGATCTTCCTCACCGCTATCACCAGTCGGTCCACGTCCTCACGGGTATTGTACAGAGCGAAGGTAGGACGAACGCTCATCTCATAGCCGAGGGCTCGAAGAGCAGGCTGGGCACAGTGATGACCGGCACGCACGGCGATACCCTCCTTGTCGAGCAGTGTTCCTGTCTCAGGCACAGGAATACCATCGAGGACGAAGCTCACCACCGACACACGGTTCTTGGGATTTCCTATAAGTGTAAGTCCCTTGATCTGGGAAAGCTGCTCACGGGCATATTCCGTCAGTTGGTGCTCATGGTGCTCAATATTTCGGATACCGAGATGACTCACATAATCCAAAGCGGCACCAAGTCCGATGGCATCGGCCACATTGGGCGTGCCAGCCTCGAAACGAGCAGGTGGTACGTTATACTCCGTACGTTCGATGGTCACATCCTTGATCATGTTACCACCGCCCTGCCACGGTTGCATCTTATCGAGCAGATCCTTGCGTCCATACACCACGCCGATACCATTGGGTCCATAGATCTTATGACCAGAGAACACGAAGAAGTCGGCTCCCAGCTGCTGTACGTCAACAGGTGTATGGGCAATCGACTGTGCGCCGTCGATAAGTACAGGGATATGATGTCCATGGGCAATATCGATGATTCGCTTCACATCGTTGATGGTACCGTAGGTGTTGTTCACATGTCCTACGCTGACAAAGCGCGTACGCGGGGTGATCAGTCGTTCGAACTCCGAGAGCACCAGGTCGCCGTTCTTATCAGTAGGAATCGCTTTCAGCGTACAGCCTTTCTCATGGCACACCTGCTGCCAGGGCACGATATTGGCATGATGATCCAACTCTGATACGATGACCTCGTCACCAGGAGTGAGGAACTGTCGTCCGTAGGTCTGCGCCACCAGGTTGATACCCTCGGTGGTACCCCGTACGAAGATGATCTCCTCGCTGGTGGCAGCATTGATAAAGCGTTGCACCTTTTCGCGAGCCTCCTCGTAGGCATCGGTAGCACGGGCAGCCAGCGTGTGGGCTCCACGGTGAATATTCGAATTGTAGTTCTTATAGTAATCCGAGATCTTGTCGATCACCTGCAACGGTTTCTGTGTGGTGGCCCCGTTGTCGAGCCATACGAGGTCATGCCCGTTCACCTTCTGCCGCAGTATGGGGAAATCCTTCTTGATCTGCTCCGAGTTCAGCGTATCAGTCTCCTCATAATGAAGAGAGGAAAGCTCACGCTCTCCGAAGGGACGGATACCAAGAGAAGACCCTTCCCCTTGTCCCTCCCCTGGATGGGATGGGAGTGTGCTTGGTGCCCAAGAAGGGGATTTCAGATCCGCACTAGCAAAAGACTGGAGAATACCAGTCAGCGACGAGAGATCGAGCGCTTCGTCGGGAACAACCTCCTTTCGTACCTGCTGCAACTCTTCCGGACAGTACTTTTGAGCCACTTGTCGCAATAAATCGAAGCCAGGGTCTTGAATGCCGTAACCGTCAATATTCTGTATATCTATCATATTCAAAAAAGGTATTTACTCCCCTCCCACGCAGGGAGGGATTGGTGGAGAGTCTTTTTACTTCTCCACCTTGTTTCTATGCTGATAGTCGTGATAATATCCCACTTCCACATTCTCCAACACGGCGATGGCGTCATCGGTGAGAGCAGCCAGTGAGAAGTATTTCGTGAGCAGGTAAGAGGCCACACCGAACTTGTCAAGACCCATCAGACGGGCGGAGAGCGACGGAGCAATCTCACCTGGGATGCCACTCTGATGCAGACCGACAACACCTTGGTTCTGCTCACCGGTACGCACAAGGATGATCTTCGTTGTACCAACACCACGACCAGTCAGGTACTGTCCTTCCACCTCCACCTTGTCGGATGGTATCAGGGGTACACCGCGCCACAAGATCACCTTCGTACCGAAGAGATCGGTGGTTACAGGCGGTACACCGCGCCATGTACACTCACGCTCAAAAGCAGCGATGGCACGCGGATGGGCTATGAAGAAAGCAGGTTCCTTCCATACAAGACTCAACAGCTCGTCGAGATCATCAGGCGTGGGCGCACCATAGCGCGTAGTGATACGATAGGCAGGATTGGCAGCAGCCAGTAAGCCGAACTTCTTATTGTTGATGAGCTCCCACTCCTGACGTTCCTTGATACTCTCGATCGACAGGCGTAACTGCTCTTCCAACTGGTTATAAGGATTATTGTAAAGATCGCTCACACGGGTATGCACACGTACAACGGTCTGCAGTGTATTCAGCGGATACTCCGTAGGATTCTCCTCATAGTCGATATAGGTCTCGGGAATGATATTATCCTCCTCATGACCGCTCACCAGATCGATGTGCTTCTCACCGTTGTCATTCACCGAAGCCTTCAGGCGCAGCTGCTTGTCAACCGCCTTGTTGAAGATCTCGCGGAAATCAGGCACCTCTTTGATGAACTTGATGAGTTCCTTCAGTTTCAGACCGAGGAACACCGTTGGCGTGATGGCACGGACGCTCACCGTCGATTCCTGCTCGTCCAGCAGGTCGGCCTCGCCGAAGTACTCACCGTCGCCCAGCAGTGCTATCCGTAGTTCTTCACCATGAGGACCCTTGCTGATTACCTCAGCCTGACCGCTCGCCACGATAAAGAAGCGCTGCTTGTCCTTACCTTCCTCCACGAACAGGTTGTCAACATCAACCTCCTTCGTCTCGAAAGAGCTAATCAGACGGTTCAAGATCTCGTCATCGAATTCCGAGAACAGCGGGATAGCCTTCAGGTTCTTCGCTGTAAACGAGGGTACGCCATCCACATACTGGATAGGCAGGCGGTCGTTCTTGCGAAGTTCCACCTTCGTGCGGTTCACACGGAACGTTCCACCAGACACCTGCACCCAAGGCAGGAGTTTCAACAACAGTCTTGGAGTGATCGAGCCCATCTGCGGGGCTGTCTTGGTAGTGGTCGCCAGTCTTCTGGCGGTAGCAGTGGTCACACTGCGCTGCAAATTAGAATCTGCCATTTTTAAAGAAGTTAAAGGGAGTTTGTAGAAGTTATCTTCGCTTCGCTCACTATGGAGATAAAAGGAAGATACTTCTCTGCTCCATGGTTATACATGATTATTTCTGAATTGTCACTTTATAGGTCGTTCCCTCCACGTGCTCCACGGAGAGGACATGATATCCTTGCTCCTTGGCATTCCGGGGAACGTTATCGAGCGGTTCACCCTCACTGAGCAGTACTTCGAGAATCTCTCCCGACTGAAGTTTCGAGAGTTCAATCTTTGTCTTGACGAAGGTCATCGGACAGTGTTCCTTCGTGATGTCCAATACATGGTCCCCCTTTCCTTCTACTGAACGGGGTGATTGGTTACTTTTGTTCTTGAATAATCCCATAGTGTATATATTATTATTGATGTATCTGAGCATCACTCCCTTTGGGAGGACTTGGGTGGGCTTTAAATAAACAAGGTCTGACCACCCTCGCTGAGCTGCAGGAACGAAGCCACACCCAGCACATCCTTCACCTCAGGAATAAAGTCATCTTTCTTCAGACCGAGCACATGCATCGCCATCTCGCAGGCATACAGGTTAATACCTAACGCCTTAGCAGCCTCGACGAGTTCTTCGAGCGTTGCTACATTGTTCTTTCGCATCAAGTAACGGAAGATCTTAGGACCCGCACCGAGGAAATTGAAGCGTGAGGTAGGTGTTGCCTTCAGACCGCCCATCATGAATCCGAAGATCTTGGTAAGCCAGTTACCACCTGTGAAACTCCTTCCCTGCTTACGCTTGATGGCATCAAGTCCCCAGAACGTAAAGAAGATGTTCACCTCATACCCTACTGCAGCCGCGCCCGTACCTAATGTAAATACAGCCGTCAGCTTGTCAAAATCGCCACTGAAGGCGATAATGCTCAGTTTCTTGTTCTCTGTCATAATTCGTCGGTTTAATGATAAAATTCCGAGTGCAAAATTACGGAGGAATTGACAATGCCACAATCCCACACCGATGGTAAATCGCATACCATATCATAGGTAGTCAAAATGCCATGAATAGGCGATTGTCCACCTTGTGAAAACCCACTAATTTTGCACTCGGAATTTTATCATTAAACCGACAGATATATGGCAAAGATTTATGTAAATGGAGACGCGCAGGAAGTTAGTCTGCCGCTCAGCGTGAGTGAACTGATCAATAATAGTAATGTACAGCAGCCGGAGATGGTCAGCGTGCAGGTAAACGAGGAGTTTGCCGAGCGCGAGGACTGGGACACTATTCAGCTGAAGGAGGGTGACAAGGTTGACTTCCTGTACTTCATGGGAGGAGGCGCTTTAATTGAGAATTGAGAATTGAAAATTATGATTGATTTTACAGAAGAACAGATACAGCGATACTCACGACACATCCTACTGCAGGATGTAGGTGTTGAGGGACAAGAAAAGATTATGAACGCGCGCGTACTCGTGGTGGGTGCCGGTGGACTGGGTGCTCCCGTGAGTCTATACCTGGCAGCAGCCGGTATCGGACGTATCGGTATTGTGGATGCTGATGTGGTGGATCTGAGTAACCTGCAGCGACAGGTGATTCATTTCACCAAAGACGTAGGGGTACCAAAGGTGAAGAGTGCTGAAGAAAAGATCAAGGCCATCAATCCCGACGTAAAGGTGGACACCTATTATGAGTTCCTCGATTCATCGAACGCACTGGATATTATCAAGGAATACGACTTCGTGGTGGATGGTACCGACAACTTCCCCGTGAAGTTCCTCATCAACGATGCGTGTGTGATGGCAGGTAAGCCGTTCTCACATGGCGGTATCCTGCGCTTTAACGGACAGACATTCACGCATCTTCCTGGTACTGCCTGCTACCGCTGTATGTTCAAGGAACCGCCACCCGTGGGTGCAGTACCCACCTGTTCGCAAGCTGGTGTGTTGGGCGCCATCGCAGGAATGTTAGGTACCATTCAGGCCGCCGAGACATTGAAATACTTTACTGGTGTGGGAGAGTTGCTCACAAACCGTCTGCTTACCTTCGATGCCAAGACCATGCAGTTCCGCACTGTACCCGTGAAGCATCGCGACTCGTGTGCTATCTGTGGATCAACCCCCACCATCGATCACCTAATAGACTACGAACAGGCGGCTTGTGACTTGAAACATTGAAAAGTTGAAGAATTGAAGAATTAAAGATGATTATACCACAGCATATTATAGATGAGCTGATAGACCAGGCAAAGAAGGATGCGCCGAATGAATCATGCGGCTACCTACTGGGTACCAGCACGGATGAGGGCGACATCGTAACGGAGAACTACTGGATGGAGAATATCGACCACTCGTCTGAGCATTTCTCTTTTGCGCCAAAGGACCAGTTCGCTGCATTGAGATATGCTCGTAGCAACGGTCATAAGATCCTCGCTAACTGGCACAGTCATCCTGCCTCACCATCACGGCCTTCACAAGAAGACCTGCGCCTGGCAAATGACCCTACCATCCGATATGCCATCCTCTCACTACTTGACGGAGAACCGAAACTGAACTCCTTCAAGATTCTGAATGGAGAGGTGGTAGATAAGGAAGTACACTTATAATAATTCAAAATTGATAATTGACAATTGAAAATTATCATTCCGCGATGCGTCCGTTTGAAACTGTTGTCGGTTAAAGTTTCCATGCGCGACGCATCGCTTTTTTTGTGTTTATGAAGGACACCTACCATATATGCGGTATATGAAATGCCACATCATCGGGATTGTGGGTATGCCGGAATCGCCGTACCTTTGCATCGTGATTTTAACAATATGATTGAGTTATGAAGACAATGAATCGAATGCAAATGCAAGGATGTTGTTGCTGTTGTATGATGGCAATGACAAGGAGAGAGAGCGTATATATATATAATAGGTATAAACAAAATAAAAAATAAAGGTCATGAAAAGAATCGCATTGGCAATAGCAGTATTATTGAGTATCAATATCAGTCATATTTGGGCTGAGGGTAATTCTACCAACACGAGCAGTGTGCGCTACGTGAAAGCTCCACGTTTTGCCCGCCCGCTGGTAGAGAAGTGGATCACAGAATATGCAAAAACACAACCTGGCGTAGAGTTCCAGATCGCCAAAGGTAATCAGAATCAGGGTAGCATCGACCTGAATATCGTTTTTGACAATCAAGAGAGTAATGCAAAAGACTTTAGCCATATTGTTTATTTTGGAGAGTTCGCCGTGCTGCCTATCACAGCCAGCGGTAGTGAGGCTGCCAAAGTGCTGGAAGGCAAGCACCTGAACTCGAAGAAGCTAAAGCAGCTTTTCTTCCTCGATGATGAATTAGACGAGGACGTAAAGAAGATCAAGCAGTTTGAACAACTTGTTATATATAGTGGTAGTAACGCTACTTCTGTGGCCTCATCGTTCGCCCATAACTTCGGTGAAGAGAGCAGTAATTTCCGCGGTAAGCGCATCTCGGGAGACGATCTCTTCCTGAACACTGCCCTGGCAAAGGATCCACTGGGGGTTTCGTTCAATGCCCTGCCTAACATCTTCGACCTGCAGAGCCGACATGTAAAGAGCGACATCACCATCATCGGCATCGACGTGAAGAAGAACCTCGAAGAGAACTTCTCCGACAAGGCCACACTGGATGAGCTCATTACCATTCTGGAAAACGACAGGGTAGCAGAAGTGGCTATTGAGAAGATTGGTGTGAGCTACAATGAGGCGGACGAAGCCTTGAACCAGTTCCTGCAGTGGGTGCTTACCCATGGTACGAAGTATAACCATGAATACGGACTGCTGAATCTAGACAACAAAGTGGCACAGGTAGAGAAAGAGAAAATCAATAACTCACTTACTGCTCAGAATTAGGGATTTGAACACCCGCATGATTCATCGCAAATGATGTTCCCAGCATGGGAATAAATTGTTCCCAACGTGGGAATAAAATATTCCCAACATGGGAACAAAAAGAACAAGAATAGCTTAGATAAACAAAAAAAGGTAATAGTTTTATGGTAAAAAGATTGTTTATTGCAACATTCGTTGCGATTAGCCCTCTGTTGGCTTTCTCGCAGAACCTGATTACAGGTCATATCTCTGATGTTCGCACTGGCGAATCGCTCATTGGAGCCTCTGTCATCGTCAAGAGTGAAAAGGGTCAGGGCGTAGTAACCGATATCGACGGAAACTTCTCTTTGCAGACCAAGGTAGAGGCGCCTTTGACCCTCCGTGTGGAATTTATAGGCTACCGCCCCCTTGATGTGGATGTCTATGATTTCGAGGAGCCGGTTGAGATAGCGTTGATAGATAACTCAAACCGACTGAATGAGGTTGTTGTGCTGGGTTACACACAGGTGAAACGACAGAATCTGACAGGTTCTGTGGCCTCTGTGAAAGGTAGTGACATCACGTCCACTGCCGCCTCCGGCTTCAATGAACAACTGCAAGGTCAGGCAGCTGGTGTCATCATCTCAGGATCTTCTGGTACACCGGGCTCTGGTGTATTCGTAAGACTACGTGGTACCACCTCCATCAATGCCGGTAATGATCCTTTATACATCATCGACGGCGTACCCATCAACAGTCAGCCACTGCAGTCGATTGCCAATGGCGGTCAGACCATCAATGCCCTCACCGATCTCAATCCTAATGATATCGAGAAGATTGAGGTATTGAAGGATGCCAACGCTACCGCCATCTATGGTGCCAGAGGTGCCAACGGTGTCGTACTGGTCACCACCAAGCGCGGTAGTAAGGAACAAAAGACTCGCGTGAGCTTCAGTGCCGAATATGGCTTTGCCAAGGCTGCCAAGCTATGGGACCTTGCCACCGGACCCGAGACGGCTCAGATTCTGAACGAGGCTTGGATCAACGACGGGAAGGATCCCGCTCTGGTACCCTACCGCTCAAAAGCTGATGGCGGACTGGGACTTCCTGAGGAGCAGAACACCTACGACCGTCAGAACGTCATCTTCCGTACTGCCACCATCCAGAACTACAACCTCGCCGTTTCAGGTGGTAACGACCGCACCCGTTTCTATATCGGTACCGAATATACCGACCAGGAGGCCATCGTGCGCACACAAGACTTCAGTCGGTTGGGATTCAGGGTGAACCTTGACCATGACATCAACAAGAACGTTTCGCTGTCAACAGGAACCTCTTTAATTTGGACACGCCGTTCACTGAGTCGTATAGCCAACAGTCCTAAGGGTATCCTTCAGGCCTCTGTACATCACAGCACACTCCTCAATCCATACAATGAAGATGGTTCCTATGCCCGCTATGGTATCTTTGACAATATCTATGCACTGATCGACAACAGTAACCACCATACCTATGGTCTGCGTTCAGTAGATAATGTTGCCCTGACCTGGAAGATTCTTAAGGGTCTGCAGTTCAAATCATCCGTTAGTCTTGATTACAACAACTATCGCGAGAAGCGCTATTTCAACACCCAGCTGGCCGACGGTCAGCCTAACGGCAGTGCTACCGATGCTACGACGACCAACTACACCGTCACCGCAGAGCAGTTACTGAACTATAACACCGAGTTGAAGCGCATCCATTCACTGGCCGCCTTCGTGGGTAACTCCGTACAATATACAGGACTGCGTTCTCAGTCTATTTCCGGCTCAGGCTTCCCTGACGATCTGCTACAGGAACTGTCATCTGCCGCCATCACCACGGGTTCTACGGCTTTCTCTTCATACAGTCTTGTGTCCTGGTTCGGCGGTGCCAACTACAGTCTGCTTAACCGTTACGCCCTCGATGCCAACCTTCGTGCCGATGCCTCTTCACGCTTTGGTAAGAACCACCGTTGGGGTCTCTTCCCCTCTGTGGGTGCCTCATGGACCATCTCCGAGGAGAAATGGGTGAAACCCCTTAAGTTCATCGACGGTCTGAAGGTGAAGGCCAGCATCGGATGGAGCGGTAACCAAAATATCGACGACTTCGCCAGTCTGGGTCTTTGGAACGGTGGCGGCGTGTATAACGATGAGTCAGGTATCTTACATACCCAGCTGGCCAATCCTGAATTGAAATGGGAAACCACCCGTCAGTGGAACGTAGGTCTTGAGGGTTCGTTCTTCAAAGGTCGTGTATCGTTTGAGTTCGATGTGTACAACAAATACACCTACGACCTGCTGCTGTCGACGCCTATTCCCGGTAAGACAGGTTTCTCATCAACCTATAGCAATACGGGTGAGATGAGTAACAAGGGTGTTGAGTTCCAGATCACCACCAAGAATATCCAGAAGAAAGACTTCAACTGGGAGACTTCGTTCAATATCGCCCACAATGCCAACCTCATTGAGCGCTTACCGGTGTCGTTCTCTCAATACGACCGTGACTGGGTGCGTCTGGAGGAAGGGAAGTCCATGTACTCCTTCTGGCTCTACAAACAGTTGTATGTTGATCCCCAGACGGGTAACTCCGTTTATGACGATGTGAATACCGATGGTAAGATTACGGTAACCGACCGCCAGATTGTTGGCGACGCATGGCCCGACTTCACAGGTGGACTCACTAACAACTTCCGCTGGAAGCAGTTCGACCTCTCTATCTTCTTCTATTTCTCAGTAGGTAATGATGTGTTTAACATGAACCGTTTCTTTCAGGAGCATGGTGGCATGCGCGGTACCAACTGGGGTTTGTTGAAGAGTCAGATGGACCGTTGGCAGAAGGCGGGTGACATCACAGACATTCCGCGTGCCTCCACGCTTCCCAATGCCGACGGTAGCTCCAACAACGGCTTTGCCAGCAGCAGGTTCCTCGAGGATGGTTCATTCCTTCGTCTGCGTAACGTATCGTTAGGATACACACTACCAAAGAAGATCGTGGCCAAGGCTGGTATCGAGCGCCTACGCATCTATGTCAATGCCACCAACCTCCTCACCTTCACAGGCTATTCAGGTGCTGATCCTGAGGGTAACACGGCAGCCGACTATACCCATGGTACTGTTCAAGGACTTGATTTTGCCATCCCTCCCCAGCCACGTCAGGTGGTGTTTGGCGCCAGTCTTACCCTTTAACCCCATTCGTGTAACATCATTAATATAAAGACATAGTAATATGAAACAGCATATCATTCCATCCCTTCTGGTGTCAGGTCTTGTATTCAGTCTGACCGCTTGCTCCGACTTCCTGGAGCAGGAGCCCGCCAACTATATTTCCGACGAGGCCGTCATCACCAACGAGTCATCAGCCAAGTCGGCCTTAAACGGTGTCTATCACCGTCTGGGAGCCAGTGCCTATTACGGCGGACGTTATTTCGATGCAGGTGTTAACCTCGCATCCGATAATGTTACCTGGACCGGTTCGCTCAATTTCTACTACGACTTCGATACTCATCAGTACAGTGCAGAGAACCAACTGTTGTCGTACGCATGGTATGGCATCTACGCCACAGTGAACCAAGCCAACCAGGTGATTGAGAAGACACAGACGCTGAGCGCTATTTCCGACAGTGAGCGCAAGCGTATCATCGCCGAGGCAACCGTGCTGCGCTCGCTTGCCTTCTTCGACCTGGCCCGCACCTGGGGCAACGTTCCTCTGGTGAAGTCGGCCACCCACTCTCCCACTCAGTTTGACGGTGTCAAGCAGACATCGGCCAAGACCGTCTATCAAGAGGTGATCAATGATATCAGCAGTGTGCTGGACGACCTGAGTCAGAACAACGACCGCGTACACGTCAGTCGCAGTGTGGCCGAAGCTCTCCTGGCACGAGTATCGCTCTATCTTGAAGACTGGACGAAAGCTGAGGAGTATGCCACGAAGGTCATTGATAACGCCTCCTACTCCTTGGGGAGCATCAGTGACCTGCTGAATGGAAAGCTTTCGCAGGAAAGCGTTTTCGAACTGGCTTTCTCTTCCTCCTTCACCAACGATCAGAGTGCCTACTGGCGGTCACCCAACGATGGCGGTCGTCATGAGTGGGGACCCTCGAAGGAGGTGGTGCTACTGCTGGCTGATCCTTCCATTGGCGGTGACAGAAGCATTTTCTATACAGATCAGTCGTCTGCGCAGGTACCCGACTACTATGTGGGAACCCTCTATCATCGTCCTTCAGCCGACGATAATGTCATCCTTTTCCGTCTGGCCGAGGCTTATCTCATCCGTGCTGAGGCAAGGGCCAAGAAGCAGGGAGCCGACCTTCAGGGCGCGATAGCCGATCTGAATACCATCCGTCAGCGGGCCCATGTACCGGCACTCGATGCATCACTCAGTCAGTCGGACGTGATCCAGGCCATCGAGGATGAGAATAGGGTGGAATTTGCCATCGAGCCTCATCGCTGGTTCGATTTGGTAAGAACGGGTCGTGCCGTATCTGTTCTCGGCATCAGCGAACATCAGCAGCTGTTCCCCATTCCATACAACGATATCGAGGCCGACCGTGACCTACAGCAGAATCCGAATTATTAATCATAAAACAACATACGAAGATGAAAAAAACAATCGCATTACTGGCATTTGTCACTCTCCTCGCCTCAAATGCATGGGCAGGGAGTAAAGGAAACAAGACGGCAAAGAACGTAAAGAACAATGTGGCCATCAAGTATATAAACGAGCATTTCGAGACCTACGATAAGCTCCAGAAAGCCATCTGGGCTGAGCCCGAACTGGGATTCCTCGAAACCCACAGTAGCGGACTGCTCAAGCAGCACCTGCGCGAGAATGGCTTCACCATCGAGGAAGGTGTGGCTGGCATGCCTACAGCCTACGTAGCTACTTTCGGTAGCGGAAAGCCCGTCATTGGCTTCCTGTCAGAGTTTGACGCCTTGCCAGGTCTTTCTCAAGATACTGTTCCTTATCGTAAGCCACTCATAGAGAATGGTTCGGGGCATGGCTGCGGTCATAACACCCTCGGGGTAGCCTCTACCGCTGCTGCTGTATCACTGAGTAAGTGGCTTACTGCCAATCATCTTAGTGGAACCATCAAAATCTACGGTTCTCCTGCTGAGGAGGGTGGCGCTGGTAAGGTGTATCTCGTACGCGAAGGCTTGTTCGATGGCGTTGATGCGGTACTCGACTGGCATCCCTCCAGTGTGAATGCTGTATCCACCAATGGCGGTACTGCCATGGTAATGGTTGATTACAAGTTCTATGGAAAAGCGGCCCATGCTGCCGGTAATCCATGGAAAGGACGTTCGGCTCTCGATGCTGTTGAGGCGTTCGACTACATGGTGAATCTGCTGCGCGAACATGTGCCTACCTCTTCTCGTATCCATTACGTCATTCCCGATGGCGGTTTCGCACCTAACGTAGTACCAGAGTATGCCCGTGTATCTTACTATATCCGTAGTCCTAAGCGTGACATCCTCAACACATTGACAGAGTGGATTGATTCGGCTGCCGTTGGTGCTGCCAAAGGAACGCAGACCCGTGTGGAGAAAGAGATCGTGGCAGGAACTTACGAGCGCCTGCACAACAGGACGCTCTCTAAAGTCATTCAAAGAAACCTGGAAGCAGTGGGTGGTGTCATCTACGATGAACGTGAGCGCAAGTTAGTTGAAGGGGTGATCCGTGCTACTGGTAATCCAGACTCTATCATCAGTCAGGCGGTCAAGGTGCAGCCGCTGGCCGAGTTCCCCAAGGAAGGCAGTGGTGGCAGTAGTGATGTAGGTGATGTATCGTGGGTGGTACCCTTGGCAAGCTTCGGTGCCGCCACCTTCGCCCCAGGCAGTCCGGGGCATAGCTGGCAGAACGTAGCTGTTGATGGCACCACCATTGGTACCAAAGGACTGTTGAACGCCAGTAGGGTATTTGCCCTGAGTGCTATCGAACTGTTCACTGATGCCAAACTCCTCCAGAACGTGAAGGATGAATTCAGGCAGTCGGTGGGTTCCGACTTCAAATATGTCCCACTGCTCGGTGACAGAAAGCCTGCCCTCGACTACCGTGTAACGAAATAAGGAAAAGAGGATTAGTACTTAACGATATCCTGGATTACCAAGCCTGCCAGCATAAAACCGAAGATGGCGGTGATGTGAGCCAGGGTACCGTTGATCTGGGCCTTTGACGAACACCACTCGTGATTAAGCAACGAGGGATCGCCAGGGCCCATCTTTGCTTTAGGACACACGCACTGTTCTGTACCGCAGGTGGCGTTATGACCTTTGTTCTGTAACAGTTCGTCTGAATAGACGCATTGGAACTTACGTTTGGGGAATACCTTGTTACGTTTGAAACGGTTGCGAAGGGCACGGGCCAGCGGATCGCCCTGCACCTTCCAGAACTCTGCGGTTTTGATGCGGGTAGGATCTAACTTCAACGCAGCACCCATCGACGAAAAGAACTTGGCAGGTGCTCTATCCCCCCGATCAGAGGGAAGACTCGTTGCCATCAAAATGAGCAGCGCCTTATCTTTCAGCGAGTCGATGGCATCAATGATATAGTCGTAAGTATCAAGATGGAAGCTCTCGGCCGTCTCGTCAGTGAAGATCTGTTGAATAGCCGTGATCTCAGCTGAAGGATTGATGCTGAGCAGACGCTCCTTCAGGACATCCACCTTCACCTGACCCACGGTCTTGGAGGTGGCCATCAGCTGACGGTTGATATTGGTGATGCATACGCGATCGGAGTCAACGATGGTCAGCTGTCGGATACCACTGCGCACCAGACTCTCTGCGCACCATGAGCCTACTCCGCCCACGCCGAAGATGATCACACGCTTCTCTGCGATGGAACGCATCGCCTCGTCACCCAATAATAGTTCCGATCTGCGGAATATTGCTTGCTCTATTGCCATGGACTTCCCAATGTCTTTATTCAACGGTGCAAAGGTACTGCTTTTTCCAAACATATCATCATTGGAATACATATTTTTCAAAATACCACACACATGGTATTTCCTGTTTCCGTAAAACTTCGTACCTTCGCACCCAGATAAAGGTAAGAAGAAATGAAGAAAACGGTATTATGGATCGGCGCACTTGTGGTGGGTGCCGTGTTGGGAGTGTTAGGTTTAGACTGGCTGAACCAGCTGATGGACTTCGTAGCTACGGTCTATACACGACTCTTCCAGCTGTTGGCTGTGCCCACCATTGTGCTGGCGGTAATCACCACCTTTGCCACCTTCGGTTCGAAAGGATCGGGTAAGGTGTTCTCCCGTACCTTATTATATACGTTACTCACCACCTTCGCTGCCGCCATTATCGGTGCTATACTCTACGTGGCCATCGCCCCGGGTAATCTGCCAGCGGAAGTGCTTTCGGCTGAAGGATCCTTGGAAGGAAACGCTCAACTCTCCAATATCAACACGCAACTTTCCTACTATGATCATATTCTCGGCGTCATTCCCAACAATATCGTCAAGCCTTTCCTTGAAGGTAATGTACTGTCGCTGTTGCTGATTGCTTTTGCGGTGGGTATCGGACTATCAAAACTGCCTGATTCGGAGAACAAGAAGGTGGTGGTTAAAGGACTGTTAGGCTTGCAGGATCTGCTTTTCCTGCTCATCCGCGGACTCATATGGACACTGCCACTGGGTATTCTTGCCTTCTCGGCTCAACTGGCAGCACAGGTATCAGCAGGTGTCGTGGCAGATTCTATTGGCAAGTATGTACTGGTCGTACTGAGCGGAAATGTCATCCAGTTCTTCATCATCCTCCCGCTGTTCCTTTTAGTCAGAGGACTCAACCCTATCCATTTCTTAGGACGTATGATGCCTGCCGTACTGATGGCACTCTTCACCAAGAGCAGTGCTGCTACCCTACCCGTCACCATGGAATCGGCAGAACAGCGAGCAGGCATCCGCAAGGAGATTGCCCGCTTCGTTCTCCCCATCTGTACTACCATTAACATGAACGGCTGCGCAGCCTTCATCCTTGTCACCTCACTGTTTGTGATGCAGAATGGTGGTACTCCCCTTACATTCAGTACCATCCTGCTATGGATTCTCATCTCGGTTGTCTCGGCAGTCGGTAATGCCGGTGTTCCCATGGGTTGCTTCTTCCTGACACTCTCACTGATGTCGGGCATCGGTGCTCCCATCGCTATTCTCGGTATCATCCTGCCCATCTATACGATCATCGACATGGTGGAAACGGCAGAGAATGTATGGTCGGATTCCTGTGTCAGCGCCATGGTAAACCACGATTTAGAATAATATACCAAACTATTGGTATGCAGAATGACATATTGCGGGGATTGTGAGAATAGCAAAACCACCGTACCTTTGCATCGTGATTAAGCATTAAAGATTATACATTAAAGTAATAAAAAGGATAAGACTATGACAAAGATTGCAAAACAGCTGACCGAGCTCGTCGGTAACACACCGCTTCTTGAGCTCAACAAGTATTCAAAGGCAAAGGGTCTGGAGACCCCGGTAATTGCCAAGGTAGAGTTTTTTAACCCAGGTGGTAGCGTAAAAGATCGTATCGCCCTCGCCATGATCGAGGATGCAGAGGCTAAGGGTATCCTGAAACCCGGTGCCACCATCATTGAACCCACATCGGGTAATACAGGTGTAGGACTGGCACTGGTATCTGCCGTTAAGGGCTACCGTCTTATCCTTACCATGCCCGAGACCATGAGCGTGGAGCGTCGTAACCTCGTGAAGGCCTATGGTGCCGAGGTTCGTCTCACCTCTGGTAAGGACGGCATGCCAGGAGCCATCCGCGCCGCCGAGGAGCTGCGCACCGCCATCCCAGGCAGTGTGATCCTCCAGCAGTTCGAGAACGCAGCCAACCCCGCCAAGCACTATGCTACCACGGGTCCTGAGATCTGGAAAGACACCGACGGACAGGTAGATATCTTCATTGGCGGTGTAGGTACCGGCGGTACCATCTCCGGTACAGGTAAGTACCTGAAGGAGCAGAACCCCAACGTAAAGATCATTGCTGTGGAACCGAAGTCATCTCCCGTGCTGAACGGCGGTCAGAGCGGACCGCATAAGATTCAGGGTATCGGAGCAGGCTTCATCCCCAACACCTACGATGCCGAAGTGATCGACGAGGTGTTCGACGTTGAGAACGACGATGCCATCCGTACGGGTCGTGAGGTAGCTCAGCAGGAAGGTCTGCTGGTAGGTATCTCCGCCGGTGCTGCCCTCTTCGCAGCCATCGAGGTGGCCAAGCGTCCTGAGAACAAAGGGAAGAAGATTGTCGTCCTCCTACCCGATACAGGAGAGCGCTATCTCAGTACCGTGCTCTACGCCTTCACTGAGTACCCACTCTAAACATTATCCTATAACGAGGAACAGTCCCCAAGCGTATCTCTACCTTGGGGACTTTTCTTTTGTGTTTCCCTCGAATCGGGAACAGAATATGCAAAAAAGATTGAAATTCTTCATCCACATGCTTGTATCTCAATTTATTTTCTTAATTTTGCAGCTGCTTACAGGATAAGAAGATTCAAACCAATAATATTTATAGTTATGACAATTAACGAATTCAACTTTGCCGGTAAGAAGGCAATCGTACGTGTAGACTTCAACGTACCCCTCGATGAGAATGGTAAGATCACTGACGACACCCGCATCCGCGGTGCCCTTCCCACCCTGAAGAAGATCCTGGCTGACGGTGGTGCCACCATCATCATGAGTCACATGGGTAAGCCCAAAGGAAAGGTGAACCCCAAACTGTCACTCGGACAGATCCGTGAGGCTGTGGAGAAGGCTCTCGGTGTTCCCGTTGCTTTCGCTCCCGACTGCGCCAAGGCTGCTGATGCTGCCGCTGCCCTGAAGATGGGTGAGGCTCTGCTGCTGGAGAACCTGCGCTACTATCCCGAGGAGGAAGGTAAGCCCGTAGGTATTGACAAGGAAGATCCTAAATACGACGAGGCAAAGAAGGCAATGAAGGCTTCTCAGAAGGAGTTTGCCAAGACACTGGCTTCTTATGCTGACTGCTATGTGATGGATGCCTTCGGTACAGCTCACCGCAAGCATGCTTCTACTGCTGTCATCGCCGACTACTTCGATGCTGACAACAAGATGCTGGGTCTGCTGATGGAGAAAGAGGTGAAGGCTGTTGACAACGTGCTCAGCAACATCAACCGTCCGTTCGTAGCCATCATGGGTGGTTCAAAGGTTTCTTCCAAGATCGGTATCATCGAGAACCTGCTGGGTAAGGTTGACAAGCTCATCCTCTGCGGTGGTATGACCTACACCTTCGCCAAGGCTCACAATGGTGAGATCGGTGATTCTATCGTTGAGCTCGACAAGCTGGATGTGGCTCTGGGCGTTGAGGAGCTGGCTAAGAAGAACGGCGTTGAGCTCGTGCTCGGTTCCGACTGTACTGCTACTAACGGTCTCGACTTCGGTACGATGACTGTTAAGGAAGGTGCTGAGATCATTACCTGTCCTGCCAACAAGGTTCCCGCTGGTTTCGAGGGTGTTGATGCCGGTCCTGAGAGTCAGAAGGCATTTGCCGAGGCTATCAAGGGTGCCAAGACCATCCTGTGGAACGGTCCTGCCGGTGTGTTCGAGTGTGATGCTTTCACAGCAGGTAGCCGTGCAATCGGTGAGGCTATCGCCAAGGCAACAGCCGAGGGTGCTTTCTCACTGATTGGTGGTGGTGACTCTGTAGCTTGTGTCAACAAGTTCGGTCTGGCCGACCAGGTTTCTTATATCTCTACTGGTGGTGGTGCTCTTCTCGAGGCCATCGAGGGAAAGGTGCTTCCTGGTGTAGCAGCTATCGTAGGTGAATAACCTTCATTCAAATCCATAAAAAAGGCTCCCGATATGGGAGCCTTTTTTGTTACACCTTATTAATCTACTCCTTATCGAGCAGGATGTTCATCATCTCCACTGCGGCCTTTGCCACGGAGGTACCAGGACCGAAGATGGCAGCTACGCCAGCCTTGTAAAGGAAGTCGTAGTCCTGCGCAGGAATCACACCACCTGCGATTACCATAATATCCTCACGCCCAAGCTTTTTCAGTTCTTCGATCAACTGAGGAATGAGGGTCTTATGTCCTGCAGCCAGCGACGATGCACCTACGATATGTACATCGTTCTCCACTGCCTCACGAGCAGCCTCTGCAGGAGTCTGGAACAGCGGTCCCATATCCACGTCGAAGCCGCAGTCGGCATATCCGGTAGCTACCACCTTTGCACCACGGTCATGACCGTCTTGTCCCATCTTCGCCACGAAGATACGCGGACGGCGACCTTCCTTCTTGGCAAACTCTTCTGTCAACGCACAGGCTTTCTCAAAGTCTGAGTCGTTCTTTGATTCTGAACTATACACGCCTGAAATGGTTCTGATTACTGCTTTATAACGACCCACGATCTCTTCGCAGGCATCACTGATCTCACCCAAGGTACAACGCAAGCCAGCTGCCTTCACGGCGAGAGCCAGCAGGTTGTTCTTACTCTTCTTTCCTTCAGAGAACTCACGTACACACTCGGTGATCTCCTTCAGGGCAGCCTGACAAGCAGCCTCGTCACGATTTGCGCGGAGCTCCTTCAGACTCTCCTCCTGCTGCAGACGCACGGCGGTGTTGTCCACCTCCAGGATATCGATCGGATCCTCATGATCCAGACGGTACTTGTTCGTACCTACGATGGTCTGTACACCAGAGTCGATACGTGCCTGGGTACGGGCTGCAGCCTCCTCGATACGCATCTTCGGCAGACCCGTCTCGATGGCCTTGGCCATACCGCCCAGCTTCTCGATCTCCTGGATATGCTCCCATGCCTTGTGTACCAGTTCGTTGGTCAGTGTCTCCACATAGTAGGAGCCTGCCCATGGGTCGATCTGCTTACACACCTTGGTCTCGTTCTGGATATAGATCTGCGTATTACGTGCAATACGAGCAGAGAAATCGGTAGGCAATGCGATAGCCTCGTCCAAGGCGTTGGTATGCAACGACTGGGTATGTCCCAGTACGGCTGCCATGGCCTCGATACACGTACGACCCACGTTGTTGAACGGATCCTGCTCGGTGAGCGACCATCCGGAGGTCTGTGAGTGTGTACGCAGTGCCAACGACTTCGGGTTCTCGGCGCCGAAGCTCTTCACGATCTTTGCCCAGAGCAAACGACCGGCACGCATCTTGGCAATCTCCATGAAGTGGTTCATACCGATAGCCCAGAAGAACGACAGACGCGGAGCGAATTTATCCACAGGGATACCTGCGTTCACACCGGTACGGAGGTAATCCATACCGTCGGCCAATGTATAAGCCAACTCGATATCAGCCGTAGCACCAGCCTCCTGCATGTGGTAGCCGGAGATAGAGATAGAGTTGAATTTCGGCATGAACTGCGAGGTGTACTCGAAGATATCAGCAATGATCTTCATCGAGAAGGCTGGCGGATAGATATAGGTGTTACGCACCATGAACTCCTTCAGGATATCGTTCTGGATGGTTCCAGCCATCTCCTCGAGCTGAGCGCCCTGCTCCAGACCGGCATTGATATAGAAGGCCAGGATAGGCAGCACACCACCGTTCATGGTCATGGACACCGACATCTTGTTCAGAGGGATACCCGCGAAGAGCACCTTCATGTTCTCCAGTGAGCAGATAGACACACCAGCCTTACCCACATCACCCACCACACGGGCATTGTCAGGGTCATAACCACGGTGTGTCGGCAGGTCGAAGGCCACAGAAAGACCCTTCTGACCAGAAGCTAGGTTACGGCGATAGAACGCGTTAGACTCCTCAGCAGTAGAGAATCCGGCATACTGACGGATGGTCCACGGACGGAACGGATACATCATGGAATACGGACCGCGCAGGAACGGTGGAATACCCGCTGTGAAGTCGAGGTGTTCCATACCCTCCAGATCCTCTTTTGTATATACAGGACGAACCTCAATATGCTCCGGTGTCTTCCAGGTAGGCACAATGTTGTTCTCCTTCAGCCACTTGGCACCATCTTGAGCCTTGATGCCTGCATAGATATCAATATTGTTAAATTGTTTACGCATCATTCAATCCTCCTATTCTTTAGATACCAAGTTTCTGATTATACTCTTTCAATGTCTCCAGTACGTTACAACGAACGTGGATGTAGTTCTCAATACCTGCAGCCTTCAGGTCGTCCATGCATGCCGGAGCACCGGCAACAACGAACATAGCCCGTCCGTCAAGATACTTGAAGGCAGGAATAGCATACTCTGCATACTCATCATCCGAAGAGCAGATCACCACGATGTCGGCCTTAGCCTCCAACGCAGCATCCACACCCTCCTCAACGGTCTTGAAGCCAAGGTTATCAATCACCTTATAGCCAGCACAAGCAAGGAAGTTACAAGAGAACTGGGCACGAGCCTGACGCATAGCCAGGTTACCGATGGTCAGCATGAAGGCCACAGGAACCTTCGTCTCTTCTGTATGGATGCGCAGATCCTCGAAGTCGGCAGCCAGACGAGTGGACGAGATTGCCTTGAATGCAGGCTCGCTGTTACTGTCTTTTGCTTTACCGCAGCAACAACCGCAGCCTACAGCACGCTTACCTTCGCTCTTCTCGGTGAAGTTCGGGAACTGGTTCGTACCCAGCAGGAACTCCTTACGTTTGGCAGCATCGCCATGACGCTTCACGTTGGTCGCATTGATATCATCCTGAATGGTACCTGCCTTGACAGCAGCAAGGAAACCACCCTCCTCCTCTACTTTGAGGAATATCTTCCAGCCCTCCACGGCCAGACTGTCGGTGAGATGCTCCACATAATAAGAGCCTGCACCTGGATCAACCACCGTATTGAAGTGGCACTCCTCCTTCAGCAACAGCTGCTGGTTACGGGCAATACGCTCAGAGAAATCAGTCGGTGTCTCGTAAGTGACATCGAACGGAGTCACCACCAAAGAATGAACGCCACCAAGGGCAGCACTCATGGCCTCGGTCTGTGAGCGCAACAGGTTCACATACGAGTCAAACAAGGTCTGGTTATACTCCGATGTCACGGCATTGACGCACATCTTACAAGCGCAGTCGCACTTCGGCTCATACTGCTTCACGATCTGTGCCCAGAGCATACGGGCTGCACGGAACTTGGCCAGTTCCATGAAATAGTTCTCGGATACGCCCATGTTGAACTTGATCTTCTTGGCAGCGAGATCCACATCCACGCCGGCATCCACCAGCTGCTGCAGATACTCATTACCCCAAGCCAGGGCATAGCCCAGTTCCTGTACGATGTAAGCACCTGCATTGTTCAATGCCACGGTGTTTACACAGATACAGCGGAACTGCGGATAGTCCTTCAGCGCCTCTACCAGCTGTGGTGCAGTGGCCAGCACTTGGCTCGTATCCTTTCCCTTCATCACCATCTTCTTCATCGGGTCGAAGTCGATAGAGCCGACGATCTTCTCCTTGTCATACCCCTTCTTCTCGAAATAGGCAGTCAGGATCTGAGCCAGTTCGAGCGCATGGCGCTGACAGGTGTGGAAGTTCACCTCCACGATGTCGCAGAAGATCTGGTCGAGCAGCGTCTCGATGAACGCGGCACTCACCTTCTCACCAGGGATACGGAATCCCAGCGAGTCGATTCCCTTGTTCAGGATGTCGAGTGCTTTCTTGTTCGCCTCGGCGGCATCGTCGGCCACGATGTCCTGACGGATGTACCAGGTGTTGTCATCCTTCTTGTTTCCACGTACGAAGGGGAACTCACCCGGCAGGGAATCCGGTGTCTTTAGTTTCAGCACATCCTCCCTGCGATAGAAAGGCTGTACATTAAATCCTTCATTGGTCCTCCATACCAGTTTTTTGTTGAAATCGGCACCTTTCAGATCCACTTCGATCTTGTCCAGCCACTCCTGCGTGGTTGGTGCCTGAAACTCGGTAAAGAGTTTTTCTTTACTGTTTGACATAGCAACTTTGTGTATTATTGTAAGTTATTAAAGTGATTATTCATGACTAGCGGAAGAGATTCCCGTTAAACTTCATTCTACGTTGCAAAGATATACTTTTTTTCTGAGATACCACACTTTCCATCGAAGAAAATTATATTTAATCATTAAAAATTCAAAAACGCCCTACCCGACCTAAAAAAAATGCACAAAAATTCTTCTAATGAGTATTTTATGACTACCTTTGCACCAAATTCGCAATTTTAAAGGAGAGAAGACCATCTTCCCTTTCATCATACGGAATATGTTATGGATTGGATAATAGATATTTTCACAAACACGCAATCGGTGGCTCACATCGTGCTACTGTACTCTATCGTCATTGCCATTGGTGTCTTATTAGGAAAAGTCAAGGTGGGCGGCATCTCGTTAGGTGTCACCTTCGTTCTGTTCATCGGTATCTTGGCAGGACACATCGGCTTCACCGCGCCTATTGACATTCTTACCTTCGTGCAAGACTTCGGTCTGGTACTGTTCGTCTTCATGATCGGTATGCAGGTAGGACCCGGTTTCTTCGAGAGTTTCGGCAAGGCAGGCATTCAGTTGAATGGCTTGGCCACTGCCGCCATCCTATTGAACATCGCTGTGATGTTCGGCTGTTACTATCTCTTTTTCGACACCTCCGATCCCAACAATCTTCCTATGTTGGTAGGTACGCTCTATGGTGCTGTCACCAACACCCCGGGTCTGGGTGCTGCCAATGAGGCACTCACCAGTGTGTTCACGGATAACGTCCCGCAGATTGCCTCTGGCTATGCCTGTGCCTATCCGTTAGGTGTACTGGGCATCATCGGTGCAACTATCGCCATCCGTTATCTCTGCGGTATCAAGTTCGCCGACGAGGAGAGCAGACTGGCTGAGGAGGATGAGGACAACGGTAATGTCAAGCCCTACCGTCTGCGTCTGAAGGTGACGAATAACTACCTTGAAGGTAAGACCATGCTTCAGGTGCATGATTTCCTGAACCGTGACTTCGTCTGTTCACGCATCCTGCACGACGGTCATGTGAGCATCCCTAACCGCGACACCATCTTCCATCTCGACGACCAGCTGAACATCGTGTGTGCCGAGGCAGATGCCGAAGCCATCATCGCCTTCATCGGTCCTGAGATAGAGATCGACTGGGAGCAGCAGGACATGCCTATGGTGAGTCGTCGCATCGTCATCACCAACCCGTCCATCAACGGTAAGACCTTAGGTAAAATGCATTTCTCCAGTGTACACGGCGTGAATGTCACCCGTGTCACCCGTCATGGCATGGATCTCTTCGCCAGTGTCAGTCTGCCGCTACAGGTAGGCGACCGCATCATGGTGGTGGGTCCTGAGGATGCGGTGAACCGTGTCACCAACCTGATGGGTAACTCTGCCCACCGGTTGAATGCCCCGAACATCGCCACCATCTTCATCGGTATCATCATCGGCATCATCTTCGGATCGTTACCCTTCGCCATTCCCGGCATGCCCATTCCCGTGAAGCTCGGTATTGCAGGCGGTCCGCTGATCGTCGCCATCCTGATTGGTCGTTACGGCTATAAGATACGACTGGTTACCTATACCACCACCAGTGCCAATATGATGCTGCGCGAGATCGGTCTTGTACTCTTCCTCGCCAGCGTGGGCATCAAGGCAGGTAACGGGTTCTGGGAGACCGTGGTGCAAGGCGACGGACTGCTGTATGTGCTCTCCGGTGTGCTCATCACCATCATACCTATTTTAATAGTAGGTACCATCGCCCGCAAGCACTATAAGTTCAATTACTTCACCATCATGGGTATGCTTGCCGGTAGCTATACCGATCCGCCCGCATTGGCCTACGCCAACAGCGTATGTTCCAAGGAAGCGCCTGCCGTGGGTTACTCCACGGTGTATCCTCTCGCGATGTTCCTGCGCATCTTCACCGCCCAGATCATTGTGCTATTCTTCTGCGGAGCATAAACTAGTAACACTAGTAATACTAGTAATACTAGTAGCACTAGAAACACTAGTAGAATATACATTTAAAATAAACTAAAAACTTATATAATATCAACAACATGAGAAAACTTGGAATACTGCTCTGCGGTATGTTACTGACAGGAACCTCGACGATGTTCGCACAAGGAGCGAAGAACATCAAGATCAATGAGGTTCTGACCAGCAATACCGCCAGTCTGCAGGACGAATTCGGACAGCACCTGCCTTGGGTGGAACTGGTGAACACCTCGTTCTCCACGTACAATATCCGAGGTATGTACATCACCACCGATCGTAGTGTGCTCAATCCCTCTCTTTCCGCTCCGCAACGCATCGCCAAGATGCAGGTAATCCCCAACGGTGATTCCCGTACCCAGATGTCTGGGCGCAATCACCTCATCCTGTTCCTTCATTCCAATCCCGCCAAGGGTGCCATGCACTTCGCCACGAAAGCTGTGGCAGGACAGCCCCTTTGGTTTGCGTTGTACGACGGTAACGGTATCGACTTGATCGACTCCGTCTCCGTACCCGTACTGGCAGAGGATAAGTCGTATGCCCGCATCAAGGACGGTGAGCTGAAATGGGACATCAAGCCTGCGGAGGCTGTCACCCCCGGCATCGGTAACTACATCGAGATCAACGAGACCAAGATCGCCCGTCTGAAGCGCGACGACCCCCACGGATTCGGTATCACCGTTCTCTCCATGGGTATCGTGTTCTCTTGTCTGGCCCTTCTCTTCGTCTTCTTCAGCATCCTCGGCAAGATCATGGTGAATAAGGAAAAGACCGACAAGGCCAATCGTGAGGCAGGTTGGGTGAAGCTCAAGACCGCCCGTATGCCGATTGAGGCAAAAGACTCGAAGATTCCGCCCAGTAAGAAGAAGGAGGATATCGATGTCTATATCGCCGTCATTGCCATGGCTTTGAAAGATTATCAAGACAACTTACACGACGAGGAGAGTGGTATCATCACAATCCGTCCGCGCCATACGATGTGGAATAATGAACTTTAGGAGCAGCAAGTGCCATCGTGCTTGCACGTATGGCCGAGTTGTGACTAAAGTCATCGAAGATAACTTTAAACTTTAAACTTTGAATTTAATTATGGATAAATATCAATATAAGGTCAACGGTGTTGACTACGAAGTAGAGATCCAAGAGATAGAAGGAACGACCGCGAAGGTCAGCGTGAACGGCAAAGCGTTCGAAGTAGAACTCAGTGAGCCCGTCAAGGCTACACCCAAGCCCGCTAAGGTAGTGGCTCCAGCGCCCAAGGCTGCTGCTCCCGCTGCCTCGCCTGCTCCTGCCAGCAAGCCTGCTGCAGTAGCTGGAGAGGGTGCCAAGGTAACAGCCCCACTGCCAGGAACCATCACCGAGGTAAAGGTAGCTGTTGGTCAGGCTGTGAAGGCTGGCGAAACCGTTATCATCCTCGAGGCCATGAAGATGCAGAACAATATCGAGGCAGAGACCAGCGGAACCGTCACCTCCGTCCTCGTGGGTCAGGGCGATGCCGTCATGGAAGGAGCCACGCTGATCACGATTGGATAATTAACAATTGATAATTGATAATTTAATTATGAGTTTCACAGAATTCATCGTTAGCAACTTTAATGAGTTCCTCACCTATACGGGTTTCGCCAATGCGACGATACCCAACCTCATTATGATTGCCGTGGGAGCCTTCTTCATCTGGCTCGCCATCAAGAAAGATTTCGAGCCGCTGTTGCTCGTACCCATAGGACTCGGTATTATCCTTGGTAACATCCCGTTCCGTGCGGATGCAGGATTGGAGATCGGTCTGTATGAGGATAACTCCGTGTTGAACATCTTCTATCAGGGAGTACGTCAGGGATGGTATCCCCCACTCGTCTTCCTGGGCATTGGTGCCATGACCGACTTCTCCGCGCTGATTGCCAATCCCAAGCTGGTGCTCATCGGTGCTGCTGCACAGTTCGGTATCTTCGGTGCCTATATGCTGGCCTTGGCCTTGGGCTTTGAGCCGAACCAGGCAGCAGGTATCGCCATCATCGGTGGTGCCGACGGTCCTACCGCCATCTTCCTGTCATCGAAGACCGCCCCGAACCTCATGGGTGCCATTGCCGTGTGTGCCTATTCGTATATGGCCCTCGTACCGGTAATCCAGCCATTGGTGATGCGTTTGATGACCACCAAGAAAGAGCGTCTCATCCGCATGAAGCCCGTACGCCACGTCAGTCAGACAGAGCGTATCCTCTTCCCCATCATCGGTCTGCTGCTCACCACCTTCATCGTACCGTCGGGTCTGCCCCTGCTGGGTATGCTCTTCTTCGGTAACCTACTGAAGGAATCAGGTAAGACCACCCGTCTGGCCAAGACCGCCGGTTCAGCCCTGAACGACATCGTGGTCATCCTGCTCGGTCTGACGGTAGGTTGCTCTACCCAGGCCAGTGAGTTCCTCACCCTGAACACCATCTATATCTTCGCCATCGGTGCCGGTGCCTTCTTCGTAGCTACGATGAGTGGTGTTGGCTTCGTGAAGATCATGAACCTGTTCCTGCCGAAGGATAAGAAGATCAACCCGCTCATCGGTAATGCCGGTGTATCCGCCGTGCCGATGGCTGCCCGCATCTCCAACAACCTCGGTTTGGAGTACGACCGTCATAACTTCCTGCTCATGCACGCCATGGGTCCGAACGTGGCCGGTGTGATCGGCTCAGCCGTGGCAGCTGGTGCGTTGTTAGGATTTCTATCATAATAATATATGAACACTGGAAGACCCAAAGTAGCGATTATCGACCCCAATACCCTTTCGGCATTGGGGTTGAAATCGATGCTGATGAATGTCATGCCCATCATGACCGTCGATACCTTCGGTTCCTTCGCTGAGCTCATGGCCAACGAACCGGAGTCGTACTTCCATTATTTCGTCGCTATGAATGTGGTGTTGGAGAACAAGGCGTTCTTCTCTGAACACCGTCGCAAGACCATCGTCCTCACCCTTTCACGCGATTCCGCTTCCCAACTGTCGGAGTTCCACAGTCTGTGTATCAACGTACCCGAATCGGAGCTCGTGCGGTCCTTGTTGCTATTGGAGCAGCATGCCCACGGCAACGGTAAGAACCTCCCTCCGATGCCTCAAGTGCTACAGCAGAAGATTCTCTCCGACCGCGAGCTGGAAGTGCTTGCCCTCATCGTGCAGGGCTATATCAACAAGGAGATTGCCGATAAGTTGAACATCGGTCTTACCACCGTGATCACTCATCGAAAGAATATCATGGATAAATTAGGGATGAAAAGCGTGAGTGCCCTCACCATCTATGCGGTGATGCACGGCTACGTGGACATCCACCAGATATGATTACAGCTTAACGGAGCTGATGTCAACCAAGTTGTTGACAATGGCATAGATGGTCAGTCCAGCAGGACTGTGAATCTGCAGCTTACGGGCGATGTTACGACGGTGGGTGATGACGGTATTCACCGAGATACACAGATGGTCGGCAATCTCTTTATTCGTCATCCCCTGTACCAGACTAACCACCACATCTTTCTCGCGGTCGCTTAAGGCATCCCCGTTGTCGGGATTCTGACTGATCATCTTCGAGATCTTCACACTCACATCATTCTGTTTCTGCTGTCGTTCCAACTGTCGGATGGCAGGAACAAAGATATTGTCCTCCACCTCGGCATGCTGTCCCAGCCATTCCTCGTTCTTATACAGGTCGTACAGCACCCTCGTCAGCTTATTATTCCGCTTTGTGTCCGAAGGAAGATACTTGATGATGATATTCTTCAGCTCCCGCAGTTTCTGGGTAATCTGTGAATGATGCTTCGAGAACGTGTCGATATCCTCATCCCCTATCAGATCCCCCTTCAGCAGTCGGTCAACATATGGGAACACGTTCAGTTCCTCATATTTCATGTGCACCCGGATCTCATGCGCATACGAATCGTACAGCTTCATGATGAGTCGTGCCAGGTTATCCTCCTCATCCAGTGCCTCCTTCAGCTCCTGGCGGATATCAGGCAGCTGGAAATCCAGGTAATATTCGTGCGATGCCTTCAGGTAATGCAGCAGTGTAGGCACCGACATCCTTCGGTTGTCATCACTATGTCTGTAGCCGTTGATGGAATAGTTCACCACGGCCAGGAAGGTATAGGTATCCACGCCCTGATCCTCGCACACCTCCTTCACGGTCTTGTCACCGAACCCGAGGTTGATGCCGAAGCGTCCCAGACTCTCCAAGAGGTTATAGTTGTCGGCAATCAGACTGATCATCTTATCGTCGGCCTCATACATTTTCTGATTTCTCATACACGTTACCTATTTCTTATTACCGCTTGCAAAATTACGGATTATTCCCGAATTACGCAATAATCATATTTAGGTATTTTCATGCCCCAAAATCGCTGGAAAGCCCTCTTACGCGATAATTTCATTATTTTTAGGTATTGCGCGACCAACACAAACGCTGTACCTTTGCACCGTGTTTACGACACATCGCGATATCATACATCGCATTGGTTTTAGGTACATTATTAGCTTTAAGAGAATGAGAAGATTGGTTAGTATGATGGCATTCACCCTCCTGTCCGTTTCGGTCATGGCACAGACCCATGCCGGCGACAGTGTGATGCTGCATGCGAAAGGTAACAGACTAAGTGTGGGTGGCTACGGGGAGGTTGGTTATACACGTGAGTTCTTCAGCGACCATGTGAACCGCTACAGCTCCCCCGCCAACTACAAGAACGATCCCAGTCATGGGAAGTTCGATATTCCTCACGCCGTGATCTACCTTGGTTACGACTTCGGTAAGGGGTGGACCATGGGAACGGAGATAGAGTTCGAACACACAGGTACCGGCTCGGCCATTGAGAACGAGGCCGACGAGGCTGCTGAGTGGGAGTATGAGCAGGAGAAAGGTGGTGAGGTGGAACTGGAGCAGTTCTGGATCAACAAGCAGTTCTCCAAGGCGGCCAACGTGAAGTTCGGACATATCATTGTGCCCGTAGGACTGAACAATGCCAAGCACGAACCGCTGAACTACTTCACCGTATATCGTCCCGAAGGCGAGAACACCATCCTCCCCTCCACCTGGCACGATACGGGTCTTTCCTTCTGGGGACGCAGCGGGAAGCTGAAATACGAGGTGATGGTGGTGGCTGGCTTGAATGCCATGCTCTTCAACCGTGATAAGTGGATTCACCATGGTGCCGGCTCTCCCTTTGAGTTCAAGCCCGCCAACCAGTATGGCTTTGCAGGAAGAGTTGACTATTATGTTATCGACGGACTGCGCATGGGCGTGAGCGGCTACTATGGTAACTCGGCACATAACACCTTCCCCAATGATCTCAAGGGCGACGGTAAGCCTTACGATAAGGTGAAGGGCACGGTGGCTGTCGGGAGCATCGACCTGACGCTGAACCGCTGGAACTGGATCGTGCGCGGTCAGGCAGACTACGGCTATATCGGTGATACGGATAAACTGAATACCATCAAGGATGCCAAGGCCCACGCCTCCAACTCACCCGTCAAGAGTGCTATGATCGGTAAGAATGCCGTGGCCATGGGTATCGAGGCCGGTTACGATCTCTTCTCGCAGATCGAGAAACTGCGCCGTGACAACCAGAAGCTCTATGTGTTCGGGCGCTATGAGTATTACGACAGCTATATCCCTGCCAAGAACAAGGAGATGTTCGACTACACGAATATCCACCGTCTGGCCTTCGGTGTGAACTACCGTCCGGTACCTCAGATTGCCATCAAAGCCGACTATAGTCTGCGCAAGCTGAAGAGTCCGTATAACAACGAGCCGAGTCTGAACATCGGCATCGCATACGAGGGGTTCTTTCTTTAATTGAAAATTGAGAATTGAAAATTGAAAATTGAAAATTAAAATATAAAATGATGAAAAAGAATTTTGTTTTCATGCTCTTGGCAGCATGCTGCATGAGCTTCGCCTCATGCTCCAGTGATGACGACAACAACGACGACAACAAGTTGAATGAGAAAGAGGCCGCCATGGCCGCCATCACCACCCAGTACGTCAACAACGTAGTATTCCCTATCTACCAGTCATTGGCCGCTCAGACCTCTGATCTCTTCGATCAGCTGGTGAGCGCCAAGACGAAGTTCCGCGCGGGAACACTTACACAGAAAGATATCGACCAGATCTGCAACACCTTCATCAATGCCCGCTCGGCATGGGAGAGCAGTGAGTCGTTCCTCTATGGTGCCGCTACCGACTTCGGTATCGACCCCCATATCGACACATGGCCACTCGACCGTACCGCACTGGCCAAGGCGCTGAGCAGTGCAGAGATCATTGACGATCTGGACGACCTTGATGATGGCGGTATCGACAATGCCCGTGCCCTCGTGGGTGAGCAGCAGCTCGGTTTCCACGGCATCGAGTTCATCATCTTCCGCAACGGTAAGAACCGTACCCTTGCTGCCCTGCAGGGAACAGAGGATGACGAAGCTTTCGCCGGTCGTAACATCACCGGTGAGCAGGAGCTGATCTTCGCTGCAGCAGTGGCAGGCGACCTGCGTGACAAGTGCTTCCAGCTGGAGGTGAGCTGGTTGGGCGACCAGGCTCCGAAGAGTCATCAGGACCGTGTAGAGGAGTGTGAGTTCCCCACTACCGTGGCCGGTGGCGATTCATCCTATGGCGAGAACATGCTCAATGCCACCAAGGCGGGTAGCACCCTGGCCACCTGGCGTGGCGTGATGTCAACCATCCTCGTGGCCGGATGCAGTAACATCTGTGCAGAGGTGGCAGGACAGAAGATCGGTCAGGCCTACCTGGGTACCGATCCCGACTATATCGAGTCGCCTTACAGTCAGCGTTCCTACTACGACTTCTTCGACAACATCAGTAGCATCCAGTACAGTCTGTACGGTCAGAAGGGCACCACAGCCCAGTCGAACAGCATCATGGCATACCTCCAGAAGTACAATGCCTCGATGGCTGCCAACCTGAAGTCGAAGCTGGATGCCGCCCTCCTGGCACTGAGCAATGCCAAGGCAGGTACTCCCTTCGTTGTTGACTCCCATAGCACGGCCGCCAAGGCAGCGATGGATGCCATCAACGCGCTCGACGACACCCTCAACGAGGTGGCGTCATGGATTGCAGCTAACTAAATACGATACTTATGAGTTATTTGAACAAGAAAATGCATTTCTTGGTCATGGCGTGCCTCTTCGTGGGGTGCGCCATGACTGCGTGTTCTGACGATGACGACTCCGACGATGTGATCCCGTCAGACGACACGAGTTATGTGGGTAAGTCGGTGGGTAACTTCACTGCTGAGGAATGGTACGTCGGCGGTCTGAAGGGAACGACGATGAATGTCACCCAAGGCTGCTACGAGGATGAGACACCTGCCGTCACCGAGATGGGTCTCACCGATGCCTTCAACCGTGGTGAGCAGTTCTTTGAGCGTAACGTCACCGAGTTCCAGAACCCGTTCAGCGGACTGGGTCCTGCGTATGTCCGTAAGTCCTGTCTCGACTGTCATCCTGCCTACGGTCATGGCAAGCGTGTCACCAAGTACACCGCCGAATGGGGCAACGGCTACCTGCTGGTGATCTATCACCCCAATGATGGCATGAACAGCGACGACGGTCCGTATGTGGCCGAGGTAACCGGTATGCCGCAGACCCGCGCCGTGAGTCCGTTCCTGCCCCCTATCGACGAGAGCGGAATCCACCTGAGCTGGCTGCCCGTCACCGCTATGGCCGATGGCAGTGAGATCTCTCCCACCCATTTCCCTGATGGTGAGACCTACCAGCTCATCTATCCTGAGTTGGATATCGACCGCTCGGCCTTCAACACCGACCCCACCCCGTGGGAGACCGGTAATGGCGCCGTGGCCTTCCGTCTGGAGAGCACCATCGGTATCATCGGTACAGGACTGCTCGATGCCATCCCCGACGATTCCATCAAGGCACAGTATCAGCGCGAGGCTCCTTATGTGGAGCTGAACCCCGCGTTCTGGGATAAGGAAGCCAACGACTGGGCCGCATCGGCCATGTATATCAATGCCTCCAGTGGCGTGGAGCAGGTGAACCGCATCAAGAAGTTCACCTATGCCATGACCCGTGGTTCGTTGCAGGATGGTGCCGGAGCCAATGCCATCTGGAACATCACCAACGTGAGTCGTTCCGACCGTCCGAAGCTCTATACGACGGCTGCTTGGGCCAAGGCCATGTCGGAGAACCCGAAGGTGATTGCCGCCATCAAGGCCGATCCCGCCTCACCCTATTATGCTGACGGTACCGAAGAAGGGATCAAGGAGGCGGTGTACAACCTGCTATTGCCCTCCACGAACCAGTTCGACAACCCCTGGCATAACTTCGAGCCGGAGATGTCGGATAATAACTTCTGGGCCTTCCAGGTATGGCACCGCGGACTGGCTATTCCCCGTGCCCGTAACCTGCAGGATCCTGAGGTGCAGCGTGGTAAGCAGATGTTCATGGAGATTGGTTGCGCCAACTGTCACCGTCCTTCGTGGAAGACCAAGAACGACGACTACTGGAATCCGCAGATCATCGCTTCTCAGAATCTCCAGCTGCCCCGCTATCAGAATCAGACCATCTGGCCCTATACCGACATGATCCAGCACCGTCTCTTCATGAAGAACGGTATCCATGGCTCATGGTGCCGCACCACCCCGCTATGGGGACGCGGTCTGTCGCTGATCAACACCGGTGCTGAGGACCGTCTGCACGACTGTCGTGCGCGCAATGAGATCGAAGCCATTCTCTGGCACGGATACTCCAAGAAGTCTGATGGCTACGACAGTACCCTGAAGTTCTACAAGCTTCCCAAGGCCGACCGTGATGCCATCGTGAAATTCTTAAGGGCGATATGACCCCAAAAGTATTCCCCCAACAACAAGCCGCCCACTTCTGTCAGCTGTTTGTCAGCGACGGAGAGGGCGGCATATATCCGTTGAGCATGTATGCCCGTCATCTGACGATGCTGCTCTGCGGAGAAGACACCTACGAAGGCTACACCGCCGAGCAGGTGCTCACCGGTCTGATTTTTTTCTATGATGACTGGAAACAAACGCCCCTGACCATCCGAAACGGTCAAGGGCACATGCTGATTGTGGAACTGCATAGCGGACAGACCTTACGTCTCTTCCCGCATCATACCGGAAAGGATGTTATCTGGTATGCCCCCACCGACTCCCTGCCGGGCTCGATGGACATAGAGCATCAGAAATACATCCACGATGTGTTCTCCCATCTAAACAACGAGGTGCAGGCCGGTCGTTGGCAGAACGTTGACCTCTTCATCGACAAGATGATTCAGTACCAGTGTACGTTCAGCAGTGAACCCCCACACCCCTATCCCATCCCGAAGGGTGGCATCAGTCTGGCCGCCACGCTTCTACTATGTATCGGCGTGGCTTGGTCAGTGTTTATTTGGCGTAAGCGACGCTTCGGGTCTCGCGGATCACGGTAATCTTCACCTGTCCCGGATACGTCATCTCATTCTGAATCTTTGTAGCGATCTCGCCCGAGAGTGCCTCCGTCTCCTTGTCGTCCATCTTATCGGCACCGACAATGACACGCAACTCACGACCCGCCTGGATAGCGTATGTCTTGGTCACACCCGGATAGCTCATGGCGATGGCCTCCAAGTCGTTCAAACGCTTGATGTATGCCTCCACGATCTCACGACGGGCACCAGGACGGGCACCAGAGATCGCGTCGCACACCTGTACAATCGGAGCCAGCAAGGTATTCATCTCCATCTCGTCGTGGTGCGCACCAATGGCATTGCAGATATCCGGTTTCTCCTTGAACTTCTCTGCAATCTTCGCACCATAGAGGGCGTGCGGCAGCTCGCTCTCCTCATCGGGCACCTTACCGATATCATGCAGCAGTCCGGCACGCTTTGCCTTCTTCGGGTTCAGTCCGAGCTCAGATGCCATCACCGCACAGAGGTTCGCGGTCTCGCGGGCATGCTGCAGCAGGTTCTGACCATAGGATGAACGGTATTTCATCTTACCGATGATACGGATCAGTTCGGGGTGCAGACCGTGGATACCCAGGTCGATAGCTGTACGCTTACCGGTCTCGATCACCTCGTTCTCCAGCTGTTTCTTCACCTTAGCTACCACCTCCTCGATACGGGCAGGGTGGATACGTCCGTCGGCCACCAGCTGGTGCAGGGCCAGACGACACACCTCACGACGAATCGGGTCGAAGGCAGAAATCACGATGGCCTCAGGCGTATCGTCCACCACGATTTCCACGCCGGTGGCAGCCTCGAGGGCACGGATGTTTCGTCCTTCACGACCGATGATGCGTCCTTTCACCTCATCGTTCTCAATATGGAACACGCTCACCGAGTTCTCCACGGCTGTTTCCGTAGCCACACGCTGGATGGTCTGGATGACGATCTTCTTGGCCTGTGCGTTCGCATTCAGCTTCGCCTCGTCCATGATCTCGTTGATATAGCTGGCAGCATCCGTGCGGGCCTCGTCCTTCAGACTCTCTACCAGACGAGCCTTTGCCTCCTCGGCACTCAGTCCGCTCAGCTCCTCCAGTTTCTCACGTTCCTGCAGGCGCATCTTCTCCAGTTCGTCCTGCTTCACCTGCAGCAGTTTCTTCTCGTTATCCACGCGCTGCTGCTGCTGTTCCACATCCTGTTTCTTCCTTCCCAGCTCTTCCTGACGCTGGTTCAGACTGATCTCACGCTGTTTCAGTCGGTTCTCGTTCTGTTGGATCTTCTGGTTACGGGCCTGCACCTCTTTCTCCAGTTCGGCCTTTTTGTTCAGGAATTTGTCCTTCACTTCCAGTAGTTTCTTTTCTTTCAGTACCTCAGCCTCTTTATTGGCCGTTTCCATCATTTCGTTGAATTTGCCTTTAGCGACATAACGAAAGATTAGATATCCGCAGAGTCCACCCAATATGAGTGCAACCGCAGCAGCGATAATCGTTAAACCCATTTCTGTATAATAATATTAATAATGTATGATACGTATTCTCTCCATTCCATGCCCGCAGGCACGGCAAATCATTTCAGCGCTGCCTCAATCTCCTGCGTCAGCTTCTCCAGAATACCATCATACTCGCTAGTATCGTTATTGTCCTTGTTCTTCTCGTATTCCAAGGCAATCACGAGCATAGCGGCATACAGGATCTCCTTCTCGCTTTTCCTTCCTTTGAGGATATTCGAGTAGGTATTCACTGTATCGTTGATAAGTTTCGCAGCGTTACGATAAAGAATTTCCTCATCGCGGTTCACTACGACCGCCATGTCTGTATCGTAAAGATGCAATCTTATGTGTAGTCTATCTTCAGCCATCGCTATTGATCACTAAGCAGTGTGATACATTTGTTCACCTCCCTGATGAGCCCTGCGATCCGTTTCTTGGCGGCTTCCATGTCGCCGTCGGTAATCTCGATCATCTTGGCCATCTGAAGGCTTTGGTAATCGTTCCTTGCCTGATTGAGCTGCTCTTGTAACTGCTTGATTTCGCTGTCGCGCTGTGCAACCTGCGCGCACAGTTGTTCGTTCTCCTTTTTCGTAGCTTGGTACTGGAGAATCAGCTGCCGCATGCGGGTTGTAAACAACTTCAAGATACTACTTTCCTCAGCCATAGGATTGAATTTGCCTACAAAGATAAAACTTTTTCCGTATTCTGCAAAATTTCTCAAACAAAATTTTGTAAAATACTAATTATCTTTTTCTTTCTTCCTTTTCTCTGGCGCAGAGAAAAGAAGCAAAAGAGACATCCACCCTAACCAAACCTTCCCCTATATGGGAAGGCTTAACCGCTCCTACTCGTCGCTCGTTCATTAAGGTACGCTCAGGGCATCAAAGCCCTGGCGTGCTTCTTTTTCGGCTTACGCCAGTGCCTTGGCGCCAATCGCTTTGAAATTCAAATTTCTGTGATTTCCGTGCTTTCTGTGTGAAATAATATAATTCTCTGTGTGAACTCTGCGCTCTCTGCGCCTCTGCGTGAGAATAAATAATTCAGCGGGAGAATAAACATTTCTGCGGGACCTTTTGGCCAGTCACCCTTTCTTGAAAGCAAATCTCACTCCACACTCCTCACTCCACACTCCACAAATCACTCCTCCTTCGGCTTCTTCTCCTTCTTCGCCAGCATCACAATCTGGTAGATGAAGTCGGTGACCCACTTCTGGGAGAAGCCGAGGCGTTTGTTGTAGTTACGGATGGCAGCCACTGCTTTCAGTGTTCCTGCATCAGTAAAGTCATTCTTCGTAAAGATGTCACCCACAGTCTTTTCCGTGGCTGCGTAAATCACTTTCTTGAAGATCGACGGCACGCGCAGTTTGAACTTCATCAGGTTCCCCGTGAGCATCATCAGGTCCTGCGAGAAGTTCTGGAACTGGATCAGGTACGTCTGCACGTCCTGCATCTTCTTACAGTTCTTCTTCACGCTGTTATCGATCTCCTTGAAGAAGTCATCATCGGTCTTGTAGAAGTCCTTGAGCATCTTCTTGCACTGGATTTTCTCGGCGATGCCCAGTTTGTTCTTCATCGTCGGCACCTTCAGTGTATTCTTGAACACGCGGAGGTCGGGCAGCATCGCCAAGTTGGTGATGCCTGCCGTCTCTGCTATGGCAGCCTGGAAATACACCCGGATGAGTGTCATGTAGTCTTCCATACCGCCTGCTTTCTTCTCTTCTGCACCCTTCTTTCCGAAGAGTTTGTCAAATATTCCCATTGTATTTATTTTTATATCGTTTCGCATGTTTCACATACTCAACTCTTGTGGAGTGTGGAATGTGGAGTGTGGAGTGAGATATGCTTCGAGTTCAAGTGGTTTTGTATATGAATACTGCATCTCTGTACTATTCTCACTCCACATTCCACACTCCACACTCCACACTTTTTCGGTTACGCGAGGCGCTTTTCTCCAAAAAATCGATGCAAAATTACAAAAATTCTGTGGATTCTTCGCTATCTATGGCATAAAATTATTATCTTTGCACAGTTTTTATAAAAGATTGGACTTAAGTTTTCGAAACGATATGAAAGGAATCGTTTTAGCGGGCGGTAGCGGCACACGTCTCTACCCCATCACAAAAGGAATCAGCAAGCAGCTTATCCCGATATTCGATAAGCCGATGATTTACTATCCCATTTCGGTATTAATGTTGGCAGGCATCAGGGACATCCTGATCATCTCCACGCCCCACGATCTGCCGGGCTTCAAGCGTCTGTTAGGCGATGGCTCCGACCTCGGTGTGCGCTTCGAATATGCCGAGCAGCCCTCTCCCGACGGTCTGGCCCAGGCCTTCATCATCGGCGAGGAGTTCATCGGCGACGACTGTGCCTGTCTGGTACTGGGTGACAACATCTTCCATGGTGCCGGCTTCACCTCTCTGTTAAAGCAGAGCGTGATCGATGCCGAGCAGCACGGTAAGGCCACGGTGTTCGGCTACTACGTGAACGATCCCGAGCGCTACGGCGTGGCAGAGTTCGATGCCGACGGTCGTTGTCTCTCCATCGAGGAGAAGCCCCAGCATCCCAAGAGCAACTATGCCGTGGTGGGATTGTATTTCTACCCCAATAGCGTCGTAGAGATTGCCAAGCATATCAAGCCCAGTGCCCGTGGCGAGTTGGAGATCACCACGGTGAACCAGGAATACCTCAAGCAGGATGCCCTGCTGGTGAAACCCTTCCTGCGCGGCTTCGCCTGGCTCGATACCGGCACCCACGACAGTCTGTCGGAGGCCTCCACCTTCATCGAGGTCATCGAGAAGCGCCAGGGTCTGAAGATTGCCTGTCTCGAGGAAATCGCCTACAAGAAGGGCTGGATCACCAAGGAACAGCTCATCAAGGTGGCGCAGCCCATGGCGAAAAACGAATATGGGAAGTACCTCCTGGCCTTGGCCGAGGGTTAAAATCTCGAGGAAGGAACTCGAGGAGTGAGGAGTGTGGAGGGAGGAGTGAGAATAGTATTGAGATACTGTATTCATATACAAAACCACTTGTTACTGAAAGCATATCTCACTCCACACTCCTCACTCCACACTCCACGAAACGTCCACAAAATACTAAAATTCAAAAAAGTACAATATGTCAGAAGAAGTAATTAAGAACCCCCTTGAGGTAGAAGAAGAGAAAGGATCGTTCTTCGACCTGCGAGCCATCCTCGATGTGCTCATCCTGAACTGGCAGTGGTTTTTGCTGTCGCTGATCATCTGCTTAGGCATCGCCTGGCTGCATCTGCGCTACACCACACCTTATTATAGTGCATATGCCAAGATGTTCGTCAAGACCAACAGCACCACCAACCTACGCTCCATCAATGCGCTGGGCGAGGTTGTACAGAGCTACGGTATGGAGAACGAGAAGCTGATTGTTAAGTCAACGGCCATCGCTGAGGAAACCATCCGCGACCTGAAACTCTACACCCGCTATTATTCCAAGGGCTTGATCCGCAACAGCAGTCTGTACAAGAACCAGCCAGTCACGGTAGAGATCGACCCCGTGAGCGTGGAGAAACTTAACGCCCCCATTAACCTGGAAATCACCCGTAAGGGGGATGAGTACCATGTGGAGGGCACCTATTACATCCCCGTGGATGAGGTCACCTCCAAGGGCCCGTACGGCATTGACCGCATGCTGTCGAAATTCCCCTGCACCATCCGCACCAAGGCAGGCTACTTGACATTCTACACCACCAACAACGTTTTGGGCGATGGTGACACTGAGTTGGTATCCATCAACTCCCCCAGTCGCTTGGCTGGCTCCTATGCTGCCCGTTTGAACGTGGCAGAATCAGAAGGAACCTCTATCCTCAACATGTCGATTGTGGATGATCTTCCCCAACGGGCTATCGACTACCTCCGTCAGATCGTGACCAGCTACAACCGTCAGGCCAACGAGGACAAGAACGAGGTGGCTGTGCGTACCGAGGAGTTCATCAACGACCGTATCGCGAAGATCAGTGGTGAGCTGAGCAGTACCGAGAGCACCATCGAGAGCTATCGCAACCGTCAGGCCCTCAGCGAGATGAAGGCCACGGTGCAGAAAGCTTCTGAGAATGCTAACCAGACCGAACGTGCCATGAACGAGGTGAACATGCAGCTCATGTTCATCAACGACCTGAGCAACGCCATCAGCTCTCCCACCAACAAATACCAGATGATGCCGGCCAACGTGACCGACGCTTCGGTATCCCAGCTCATCGCCCAGTATAACACCATCGTGGGTCAGCGTAACCGTCTGCTCCGCACCGCCGCTGAGAACAGTCCGGCTGTAGAGCCCCTGACACAGCAGTTGGACGAGTTGTACAACAATATCAAGATGACCCTCGACCAGGCTCGCCACAATGCTGAGTTCCGTCGCAACATGCTTATGCAGCAGCACGGACAGTATGTGAGCGCCGCCAACCAGTCGCCCGAGCACGAGCGTATGCTCTCGCAGATCGGTCGTCAACAGGAGGTGAAATCGGGTCTGTACCTGATGCTTCTCCAGAAGCGTGAGGAGAACTCCATCTCTCTGTCATCTACAGCCGACAAGGGTAAGCTGATTGACAACCCAAAATTCGGTGCTCAGGTGTCACCTAATCCCAACAAGGAGTATCTCATTGCCTTGGCTACTGGTCTGGCTATTCCGAGCTTGGCCTTCTTCCTCATCTACTTCTTCCGCTACCGCATCGAAGGTCATGAGGATGTAGTGAAGCTCACCGACCTGCCTATCATCGCTGATGTGGCTGTAGCCAATGAGTCGGCAAAGGCCAAGGCCGATATCGTGGTACACGAGAACCAGAACAACCAGATGGAAGAGGTGTTCCGCGCCATGCGTACCAACCTGCAGTTCATGATGAAGGAGAACGACAAGGTCATCATGTTCACCTCCACCACCTCGGGTGAGGGTAAGACCTTCAACGCCGCGAACCTCGCGGTGAGTTTCGCCCTCCTGCACAAAAAGGTCATCCTTGTAGGTTTGGATATCCGTAAGCCGAGATTGGCTGAGCAGTTCGACATCGACGACGAGGTGCACGGTATCACGCCGATCCTCACCCACGATCATCCCACGGTGGAGGATGTGCGCGCGCAGATCCTGCCCTCAGGCGTTCACGACGACCTCGACCTGCTGTTGGCCGGTCCGATACCTCCCAACCCCACCGAGATCGTGTCACGTCAGTCGTTGGACGAGATCTTCCAGATCCTGCGCGACGAGTACGACTATATCATCGTCGATACCGCCCCTGTAGGACTCGTTTCCGATACCCTCCAGATCGGTCGTGTGTGCGACGTCACCGTATATATGTGCCGTGCCGACTTCACCCCGAAGACCAGCTTCGAGCTGATCAACGGACTGAGTGCCGACAAGAAGTTGCCGAACATGGCTATCGTCATCAACGGTATCGACATGTCGAAGAAGAAGTACGGCTACTACTACGGCTATGGTCGCTACGGCAAGTACAGTCGTTACGGCAGCTACGGTCGTTACGGTAAGTACGGACGCTACGGCACCTACGGCTCGTATGGCAGCTACGGTACCTATGGCACCTACGGCAACTACTCGAAGAGCCGGTACAGTAACCAAGATGATGACTCCGTTAAAAGATGACCATCGCAGTAGATTTCGACGGTACCATCGTCGAGCATGAATACCCGGCAATAGGACGGGAGATCCCATTTGCCACGGAAACCCTCCGCATGCTGATCAACGACCGGCATCAGCTCATCCTTTGGTCAGTGCGCGAGGGCGAACTCCTCCAGGAGGCTATCGACTGGTGCCATGAGCGGGGGGTTGACTTCTACGCCATCAACCGCGACTTCCCCGAGGAGGATGTGGAGAAGAACATCCATTTCTCCCGCAAGCTCAAGGTCGATCTCTTCATCGACGACCGTAACGTGGGTGGCTTGCCCGACTGGGGCACCATCTACCGCATGATATCCGAGAACAAAACGTGGCGTGACATCATCCGTGAGCGTCAAGCCACTGAGACCGAGCCGCCGCCCAAGAAAAAGTGGTGGAGTAGATAAATAAGGTAACAGTGAACAGTGAATAGTGAATAATTTGCTGCCGCTGTGGCCCCAGTTTAAGCCGATTATTCCAAGTGGTTTTACGCCAATCACCATTGCGGCAGCAAATTATTCACTCTTCACTGTTCACTATAAACTTAAAATTATGCCCGCAGCCTACATATTCATCATCGCATCATTCCTGATATCGGCCCTCATGGCCTGTGTCATCATACCACGTATCCTACTCATCTCGCACAAACACCAGTTGTACGATATCCCCGATGAGCGGAAGATACACGACACACCCGTGCCGCGACTGGGCGGACTTTCGTTCTTCCCCGTGTTGATCATCTCCATCTCGCTGATGATGGCAGTGCGTTACCTTTTGGGCTACGATGTGATCTTCATCCCTGAGCGCATCGTACTGGTGGAGTTCCTCTTCCTGCTGGCTGGTGGCACCATCCTGTATGTGGTGGGTGTGGGCGACGACCTGATCGGTATCAGCTACCGGTCCAAGTTCGTGGCACAGATCATCTGCGGACTCCTTCTGGCCATCTCCGGTCTGTGGCTGCACGACCTCGACGGGTTCATGGGCTTTAACACCATCCGTGCCCGCTACAGCTATCCACTCACCATCTTCATCGTGGTGTATATCACCAATGCGTTTAACCTGATAGACGGTGTTGACGGACTGGCCTCCGGGCTGACCATCCTGGCCCTCACGGCATTCGGATTCATCTTTATCAAGGAGCGACAGCTCATCTACGCCCTTGTGGCATTCTCCACCTTAGGCGTTATTATTCCCTTCTGGTTCTATAACGTGTTCGGGAACCAGAAACGTGGACATAAGCTGTTCATGGGTGATACGGGCAGTCTTACCTTAGGATTCATCATCAGTTTCCTCGCCCTGCGTATCTGTCTGACGGGCGCGGAAGGGGTGAACACCACCAACCATGTCATCGTGGCCATCAGCGCCCTCATCGTACCATTGTTTGATGTGCTCCGTGTGGCGGTACATCGCATCCGCAAGGGTCGTAACCCGTTCAAGCCCGACCGCAACCATATCCATCACAAGCTGCTGCGGGCGGGTATGCACAAGCGGTACGTGGTGATCACCATCGTAAGTCTCTCCCTGTTCTACATGGTGTTCAACTACCTGATCAACCCATACCTGAACGTCACGTACATCCTCATCATCGACTTCGCCCTATGGCTTGTTCTCCATGGGGTCATCAATCATTTCATCAAGAAAGTCGAAGGCGTTCCCCACAGTATATAATCTCACAGAGAGAGTTTTTATTTCACACAGATATAGAGTTTTAACCTCACACAGAAATCACAGAAATCACAGAAAGGGGCTGCGCCCCAAGCCATGCGGATAGTATTCATATAATCCAGCAAGAAAATTATCTGGGATTTCTGTGATTTCTGTGTGACAAAAAAAACAGCAGGAAATAAAATTCTGTGTGAAAAGAGATTTCTCGCGCCACAGGTTCCCCCTCCTTATGGAGGGGTTAGGGGTGGCTCTTTCGTCTGGTACCCCCTCAGCGCCGAGGCGATGTATTGCCGGAAACACCAAAGGGTGTCCTTGGGGAACACCCGCAGGTTGCGCGCATACACTGGTATCTGTCCCAAGAATGTTACCACCTTCTTCGCTATCGGGTTCGCCCCCTCCTTCAGCTGATCCTGCTTCTGCTTCGCCCCGAAGTTACCCGTCTTGAAGATGTTCTGCAGGACAATCCGTCCCAGCTTCACGTTGTCAGTGCGATATAAGGGCATGAGTTCCTGCGGGAACCCTAGTTGATCCACTGCCATGGCACCGAATACCTCCCAGTATTTCCTCAGACCTAAAAAATCCAGATCCTCCTCGAGTGTCTGGAGATCGATCTCTGCGATATGCTGGTGCAGGAACATCAGCCAGTCGGACACCTGACGGAGTCCTACCCCACCCGATCCTGCATAGTGCCCCACCATATGGGCAAAGATGAAGAGAACATCGAACTGCACGGGCGGCAGGATAGCCCCTTTGAGCAATCCCTCCGTGAGATGTCTCCCCCCCTCCGCCAGTCGTATCTTCTTCCATTCAGGGGTATGCAACCGACACTGTTTGTTGATATAGAAGCGGAAGTCGCCATGCACCTCGATGGTCAGCCCCTTGTACTGGAACGCCGAGTGTTTCCTCCCAACGTCCTCATTTTCCACCTCCTCAGCAATCATCAGCATCAGTTCACGCGCCTTCCTATACTCCTCGGCATCGAGTACCAGCAGGTCGATATCGCCCACCACGCGGTGCAGCGGCTGTCGGTAGCACGTGGCCACACCCGCCCCTTTCAGCAGCATCGAGTGCACCCCTTTGCGCTCCAGCTGAATCATCAGCTGAGGTACGAAGCTGTTCATCCTGCGGTTCTCATCCTCCAGGTTCATCGTACGGGCATAGAACTGCATGATCTTCGGGCGCGGTCCGTGGAACTGTTTCGGCAAGGCAGATATACCGTCGGTCACGATACCAACCACCGTCTGCTCCTTCGTCAGTTGGTACACCACATCCCAGTCGGTTTTCTCCGTAAACACCGACTGTTCCGGCTGCGTGCCCCACAGTCCGGCTTTCAACAGCTCCAGAAACGCCTTCTTATTCTTCATTTCTATAGTGATTGTGGTGCAAAGATAGTTATTATAATTGAAAATTGAAAATTGAAAATTGAAAATTATTCCTTTGCTGTGGATTATAAGCTTAGCCAGAAGGACAAAAGAACAAACTTCTTCACATCACCTTTTCAGTTTCAGCACACATGGCAAATAAAAATCCGCCACGCATATCTCTACGCATGGCGGGTAAACTAAACCTTTTCTATTATTCTAATGAATTGAACATAGCGAAATCTAGATTCGCGATGCAAAGGTACACATAATTTTGAGAAGAAAAGCATAAATATATAATTAAAACTTTATTATTTGTTTCATGAGCGTTGCAATAATCATACTAAAATCGCCGTAACTACCTGATAAAGAGAGCTGGCAAAGCAACGTCTTGCCAGCTCTCAATTTTAGACTATTCAACGGTAATCCAAACACTTTCCCCTCTTTCTTTAGCTTCCACAATCTTGTCTTTTAAGCGTTTCAACCAAATGCGGGAATTAACAACTTCTCCTTTTTTTAGGTTCTGACCTACAAGGATGCAACCCTCTGTGTCCTTCGATGTATTGCCCGCATGAATGCGAATACCAGCAAACATCGGAACATTTAACAAGATGGGTAGCCACTCCTTGATCTTGGGCGAGTAGGAAATCACTACGGCATAATGACCTTCAGGGATGGCTGATTTACCTTTAATCTTATAGGCGCCATGTACAAAGTCACGCCAAGTGGGTTCCAATGTGTCGCAGAAATACACCTCACCCTCGCCAGCTAAATACTCGTCATCTACTTTCTCCTTGATATAGAGCCTACCTATTGTATAGGTATCTCGTTTGGCTATTCTCTTTAATACTAATTCCATATACTATTGTTTTTATTATTGAAGTACCTTAATGAAACATGAAACATGAAACATGAAACAAATTAGTTGCTTAATTTACTCCACCTTCCCTTATCCACTTTCGTTATCCATTGGTCTCTTTTCCATCTACTTATAATAACTCTTATTCCGGTATTCCCGCAGGAACCCTTCAAAGCTTTCAAATCTTCTATTGAGAAGGTCGGTGGTAACTGATCAAAAACAGAGTGATTTTTCCCATAACGCTTACACTCATTTGATGCATTCACAAACTCATTCATCAGGGTTTCACCAAACGTCTTGATTTGCTGTTCCAAACAATAATCAGCTATTAGCAAGGCGAAATCAACAGCATCTTTTGTTTCTTTGCCCGTTAGCAGATAGAAGATTACTCCAGCTCGGAAACCAATCACGGCAGCTCGTTTGCGGTAAGTATCCATTACATGGTCAATGTTCTTGGCGGCCTCAACTCGTTTCTCTTCCACCCATTCTTCAATGGCCTTGCGGAGTCGAGGCGTGTCAACCAAACCCGAATAGCTTCTAAGCTTCGTCACGGCTTCCTGAATCTTTGCTTCATCGTCCTTTGAACGCTTCTTGAACTTCGGCATCTGAGAGAAACTGTTGTCGGGCATTTCTGCCACAAGGATTCTTGATGAAAGACCATTCTCGATGTTGTCTGCCTTGAAACATTTCCTCATGGCACCATAGGTTCCAAGAATGGTCCAGTTGTAGGCAACAGTTACCACACCGCTTTCAGCCTGGTCGGAATTGTAATCTTGGCCCCACTCGCCACGGTCAAAGCTCAAACGATAGATGTCATACTTGGAACTCCATGAGCCAGCACCATTGGTTTTTCGCAACGTATCCAGTTCTTCGCCAAAGCTATATAATGTATGTCCGTTAGCATTCTTAAAACGCTTCAGCAGAGTTGAACATGAAACCGTTACAGGCATCATCCTTATCAGCACATGCGGATCGTCTGGCGCTTTCTCGTTGGCCTTACGGGCTTTCTTGCGCTCTTTCCATTCCTCTTCACGCTTTCTTGCCAACGCATCCTCCTCTTCGAACTGCCGCTTCCACACATCAACCACATGCTTGCAGACACTCTTGCCTGAGGCCTGTTCGCCAAGGATAATGCTCATGATACCCAAGTGCTGGGTGTTTCCATCACAATACTCCACTTCCACCTGATCAGCGTATGCGCCAGCAATAGGAAGCACTGAACATATCACAGGCAGATGCATGTTTGGTGGCACACCAACCAACGATTCCTTCAAGCCTATTGGCAACTTGTTACTTTGAACTTTGAACTTTGAACTTTGAACTTTCTCTTCATCCTCATCGATGTCTTCTGAAAAGTTCTCTCCCCTCAGTGAGCTTACAATCTGATCCATCATGCGTGAACCTTTTGTGGGTTCCTTGCAAGCAGAATGAATGATGGTTCTCATTTCCTGAACCGACAAGCCAAAGGAGGGCATCACTTCCAGCAGCCAATTCTCAGAATTCTCGCAGATGGCTCTCAGATTAGCCGCCAACTGATGGAGCCTTTTGTTCCTTTCGCCCGTTGTGGGTTCTCCACCTGTTCTATTCCAGTATTCACTGATGATGGATGAATAAGGAACACCCTTGAACTGATCAGGAAAAACAGGAGTCAGTTTGTCAGGAGTATTCTCCTTACTCCTTCCTCCCTCCTCCTTCCTCGTAATATTAACCTCTTCCACGATTTCCGCATCCTCCACCATTTTATACACCCTATCCTTGAACAGCTCTTCCTCATCGATATAGAGCAGGTAATCCCTCGGGACCAGAAACGATGCACGCGCCAAGTCCTTCACTGAGCCGTCGTAGTTCTCATCACCCAGCTGCTCCGACATCCATTTCTGCGCCCTTGCCAGGTTCATTCCCTCGGGCATGATAAACAGCAACCTCAGACCTTCAGTTGAAGGCGTTACATGAGCCAGCACAATCCCTAATTCACCCGCACGGTCGGCAATCATGGCTTGGAAATACCCCTTGGGGTCGGGAATGTGATCTATATCATACATCGACAATCCGCTGGGCGTTGCCCCCTCATTCTTTCTCCGTCCGAAAAGGAAGGTGGCATGTGGGGTTAGTATTGGCAATTCTTTCTTTCGATTGTTTTTATACTCATCGAAATCCTCACGGCTCATCTCGCCCCGCTTCACTTTCTCCAGCGCATCCTCAATCTCAGCACAAATCAATGCCGTGTTCTTGTTGTCAAGAGCCTGATAGAACAGCTGGGGTGTACACTTCTGCACCCTGCCTCTGAAACTGTGTGAATATCCAAAACTCATAATACCTCCGTTGCTTCTTTTGCTTCCATTCGGAACACCTTCTTCATATCCACGTTCTCGGTCACGGCAATCTTCAACGTCAGCTGAATAAAGCCGTCTTTTGTTCTCGACAAACGCCCGTGTCTCACTTTCTTGAGAAGGATGGAATTGCTTTTCACATACTTCTTCGCAAGAAAGTCGAAGCTGCCGTTCCTCAGTTGTTGACCAATGCCTCCACGACGCCAGCTTGTCAACATCACGTCCTCCGTGTTGTCAGGAATAAACTGTACATACTCGTTACTTCTCTCGTCATTAGTGAACACCATCTGGCCACTGATCTGCACCATCTTGCAGTGCTTGTTGATTAACTTTGTCATTTTTCTGATTGAATTTGCGAGGTGAAGCAAGTGCTGAAATTAGGCCTTTTTTCACTCGCGAGACTTCCCTCACTCGCATTCAACTCAGATTAATTTTTTATTTGTGGAATGTGGAGTGTGGAGTGTGGAATGAGATATGCTTCAAGGCTAGAGAAGCAAGAAGCAGGAGGCAAGAAGCAAGAGATATGCTTCGAGTACTAGTTGAAAACTGCATATGATGCCTGTATCTCAGTACTATTCTCACTCCACACTCCACATTCCACATTCCACACAAACGGCTTTAGCCGATGACTTTAAGGATCTCTGTGGCGGTGATGTCCTGGAACACCTGCCCATTGTACTCGCGTGTCTGGAAACGCAAAGCCGCCCAAACATATTCACCGGGATAGAACACGGTCTGCGCCAAATTGCCAAGGACTGTAACAGCATACTGGTTTTCATACTTGCCGCCGATTTCCTGTAAAATAAGGTTGCGCTTGTTCAGGCTCCCGCCTTCGGCTTTCTCACTACGTACGGTAAACATCTCACCGCAACTCACGACCTTCATTAAATTCTTCATTTTGTTTGTTGAAATTAAATTAATACTAAGCGGATGATTCCGCAGATTCATTTTGAAATCCGATGCAAAGGTACGGCGAGGAAATGAGCAAAAGTGTATACGTAGTGCATACGCGTAGTGCATACGGTGCTGCAAGCGTATGCATACGGGTATACAAAAAACCGCCACGCGTATCACTACGAATGACGGGGACAAATACTATGAAAACACTATTAATTCTATATGATTTCTTTTAATCTATCTTGGAACACCAATGTCTTCTTTTGATCCAGCGACCTATTATAAAAACCACGTAGGGTTTCGGATTTCTTGTTCCATAGAAGACCAAAGATTCTCCATGTGTCTTTAATGGACAAACTTTCACATATCATTTGTGCCATTAATGCGCTTTCCGACCAACTGAGATCTACAGGTTGCCAGTCCTCATCTACAAGACCACTATCCATTAGTTTCTCTTTTAATGCTATGGCTTCTTCGGTCATTAACTCATCAGGTATCTTCTGTAATGGTTTTATCGCTTTTGAGGTTTCAATCTCCTTAGGGAAAAACGGAACGAGTTTTGTAACCTTATCAGTATCCTCTTCTGTTGCCCAGCTGGGAAGGCATTGCTGCAGAATTGTTGAAAAAGAGCATGATAGATTGAAGTCATCTATATTAAATAATGTATCACGTAATTTATCGTATGATAAAACTAAGCAACCATCATAACATTGATGGATAGGATCCTTTCTCAACATGCTCACTTGTATTTCGAATGATTGAGCAGATTCCTTCCACATATCTACTTCACTCTCCAAACGGCTGATCTCATCAGCCATTTCTTTCATTTTCTTGGCGCTCATCACATCAGACAGCGCCACAAATTCTGCAGTTTCTATAATCATAGTTGATAAATTTAATAAACGACTGCAAAGATAATACCCCCTGTTGAATCAGGGGGTATTAATCATTATCAAGAACTTTCGATTTTGTAACTTGGCGTTGCATTGCTGCTGAGAAAATGGGTAAAATGGCAGGAGAAACAATGCAACAAACACTAGTCGATTCCAGCCATTTTTCTCCTTTCCTCTATAGAGAGTTTGTTAAGTTCAGATGTTTCCATTTCCCTTCGAACACTTTCTTCTATTTTTCTCTTGTATATATCCAAATTCCTCTTCCAATATTCCTCCAATACTTTTTCTGCACAATTCTTTTCTATGTCCCATACTTTTACACTTTGTCCTATTGCTTTATCAACAATCTCCTGACAGTGAGCCTTCATGAATTCTATCATTCTATCCACGAACTCGAATGGTGTTTCATCTTCCTTAGGACTGATGTCCGCATCTTGTATTTCCTCTGCAATATTCTCCAGTGCGACATCGCTCACTGCCGAAATGGAGGTAATACGATATATACGCTCATCAATCACAATAGATTGAACTTCAACCTCTGTGAACAAAAATGCTTCTAGCATAACTTCACTAACCTCTGTCATTTCTCGATTAGTGTAATACACCTCTTGTTCCTTTTCTATTATATATTTCCTATTCATAATTATAATAATTGGTTACATACATATTCACCACTCCTAAATGAATGTGCAAAGATACACTGATTTATCTAATACTCAAAAAAACTTTTGTATTATAAACTTTGTTCTAGGTAAAATCAGTGTTGCATTTCACGTTGATTTTGGGCGTTGTAGAGGTGCAACAGATGTGGATTCTAAATCTTTCCACAAAGCTGTCATCAATTATTAGTTCTATAATCCCCAAATACGACCATTCACCATCATAGTTTGGGATCATTTGGGGAACAACAAGCCCACTGACCTTTTGAAAACGCCTAAAAGTCAGTGAGTTACTTGTTATATTCTAAATCTTGATAAGATGATTAATGTTTACATCGTTATATCTTTAAACACGAAATCTTTACTTTCGATTCTTTCTGAAACATACTTCTCCAGCTCATTTTTAAAGAAGTTTCTTTGCTTCCCGATATTCATGGTTGTATGGTTGATGGATGGACTGTTATTAAAATATCTGTCGATACAATCTAATTCCAGCTCAGATATAAATCTTGGACAAAAGAAATTTGTTTCAAATTCATTCAGTTGATACCCTTTACCATTATTACTATATTCAAGGAATAGTTCAAAATAGCAATACATATCGTCATACAATGCCCAATTGTATTTTTCTTCAACAGTCTTTGTTCTAAACCATCCTTTGACTTCTCTTGTCTCAACAAGAGTCTTATCCTTAACTCTATTGATTAAATCCATGAACAATTTTTGATTATTTTTGTACACGAGAAGTATCATTTCTAAAACCAAAGGCGAGCAATCTTTTTCCCTAATTTTTAATAAATGATAAAATGCCCATAAACCAGTAACATTTTTTAGGGTGCCTTGTACAACCAAATTAATGATTATCAGTATCAATGCAGCATCAATTTTATAATCAAGCTTTGGGTCAAGGAAAAATTTCTTTCGTTTGTCAATGACTTCGATAACTTTATCCACTTGTTTGGGCACAGATTCTTCAAAGAATGATATAGTCGCACCAAGAACAAGGCCGTTGGTTCGAACTAATGAACCCAGATTCACGACATAATTATATAGCCATTCTTGATGTACATTGTCACGAGAAGACAGTTTATAGGTATCAGGAGCAATATATGCACACATATCTTTTTCATTATCACTCATTGAGTCATAATTTTGGGCAATATAATCCAATAATTGCTTAGTTTTATCTGCATCATTTATTGCTAATACCTCTTTAGAAATACCGGCTTTCTTCTGTATATCATAAATAAAAGCCCATGTCAATAATTTTGAACAACGTGATTTTAGGTACTTTGATTCTATAAAAACCTTCTGGTATTCAGAGTCGTACAAGTCAAATCTTGTAGATCTCGTATTATCAATAGGGTCATAGGTCAATACATACAAAATAGATTCGGTTGAATTATCAGAGCATTGAACTTCACAACAAACAAAGCCTATTATATCCTCTTCAAGAATTTGTTTTGCTTTGCATTCAGCATAGAGAGATTCTGATAATCCTAATTTGTTGCCGTTTTCGTAATCGTTTACGAATTTATTGGCATCAAAGGGTATTGGATGTGCAAACTCATTAAATAAGTTAAATAATAGATGAGAGGCTTCTTTATTGAAGAACCTGTAGTATATCCTTAATTCCTCCTGAGTAGAATAGCTCGTGAAATATCTATTATATGCACTACAGAGCAACGAATGCTTTAGGTAGCGCGGACTATCCATCTCTGGCTGAATAACATCATTTGTTAGGTAGAGACCTTCGGCCCTAAATTGTGACAATCGACATCTGTCAATAACTTTGCTAAAATTTTCAGATACGAGAACCGGATACGCATAAACCTTTTGACTATTATCATACTCTCGCAGCATGTAGTCAAAAGAATTACTACCAGACTTAATATAGTCGTTTATACATCTAATTTCTTTCTTCTTTATTGTTCGTTCTTTTTTTTGTGGTATGACTACTGGTTTGAAGTGACTCGGTAAAATCTCTTGTGGTTTAGGCACTTGATTGAGTCTAAGGGAATGATGTTTGTAGGCGAGAACCTTATTGCCGTCAAAATCTGTAATCTCTTCCAATACATAATCATTCATATTTGGCTCCCAAAAATTTTTATCTGCTTTTGAATCTTCAAGAGCACTTATAAAGGCATCTATCAGTTCGACAGATATTTTGTATGCGAAATTTTGAGTATTCGGAGATTCTTTGTGCAACATATCTGGCAATGGTCTTGTTTCCGCAACTTTAGGTTCCTGTATTGGATTTGCTTTGATTAGCAACAACGGTCCTACAGACTCCACTCTGCCAGATTGAAGTGAAATTATTACATATTTCATAATCCCGTTGATTTTTATGAGTTAATTGACTTCTTGTTATTGTAAACCTGTATCTGAATACTCAGATGCAGGAATAAGAGTTGGCTCCAGACCGAACGCATATCGGGTGAAATACACTTTATCTCTATAATTTTTCAAGACAATGTCCATGCCAGACCATTCCAAATCTGTGTCAAGGTTCTGTTCAGTAACCGTAGATACCGCAGAAATAATCATTGACAAATCTCCATCAATAATTCTGCCATGGTTTGAAATGTGCATAGAAGCCACCTTCAGAATTATATCCCTTGTAGAAAGATTTTGATTCTTGAAATCCAGAGCTTGCTGCATTTTCTCTACATAGTATGCAATATCTGTTGCATTCTGGGCAAATTGCTTCATAGTATATATATAACTATTGTAAACAATACATTTGTCACCGCCTGGAACGACAACTGCCTTTTTTTGAATCTTTTTAGCCCCTGTTTCAGAAGGAATTGTGATAAAAATACTATCACCAACAACATTGTATGTGATTTTAGATGGAACACTTCGCTTTACCTTTGGCTCTGCTGGTTTAGCAGGTGTTACTGTGCTTTGTACACTTCCACTTGAGGCTATTATAGATGAAGTTTCAATATTGATGATACTGACTTCGGGGTTCGTATATGTTTTCTTGGATTTCATAACACATCATTGTTATAATTGAAATTTCGTAATTATTGACGAGAATTAGTCATATATGTCAAGAGAATTATAGAAGTCTTGAAATGCTTCGTATCGCTCTCCGTCTAATGCAAAATGGGACTTCCCGATTAGACTGTTATCGTCAAACAGCCATGCTAATAATTTCGGATTTAACTCTAATTGCTCCATTAAGTACCCCTATGGATCTGTATAATCACAATGTTGGGTGTACATAGAGCAAATGTGATTCCTCTTATAATTCACGTTTGGAATGCAGTTGATCTCTGCTTCTGTTGCATATCTTCTCATAAAACTTGTTTTATTTTAATGTGGTGTACGAACGCTAATGTTAGATGTTTACAAATGTTACATCATTTTCTTTTATATAATTCGTTATAACCTGATATAAAGGGATAGCTTCTTTTCTAAATGGGTCACTAGACAAAAGTTCATCCCTGTCATCACTTAGTTCTTCATACCATTGTGACAATTCTTCCATCCAAAAACCTTTATTCTTTGCTGTAAGCATCAGATTTAATTCCAGGCCTTTAGCTGCATTCAGCGAACGTTGATTGTCAATAGGTCTTCCCATGATTTTATTAATTCTTTCAGGCGCAAAAGGATTTGTGTCAACGATGAATTTCGCAAATTCATTGCGTCCATAATGGAGAAGAGTTATGAATGCAGGCCAATTCCTGTCATAAAACATACCAGTTTCAAGTTGATGCATATAAAGATAATACGAGGTCGCAAACACAAGATTTCGGACATTAATATCTTTGTATGTAGGGTAATCCGAAGGGAACTGACAAGTAAGAATACTTGATATGGCTATTGATAATTTCTCTTCGTTTGCACAATTTATGAGAATTACTGGATTATCAATAATGCAAGAAAGCAAGTCTTTTATTGAACTTACTGTTGCAACGTCGTTAAGATCATCACTTGCTTTCATGTTTGAAAGGCAGGTGTTTAGGGCTTCATTAATATTCATAGTAAAAAATTTAAAAATATCTACCATCAAGATGGATTTTTCTCAGCTTACCATCAGCTAATCCTGTCACTGTATTGTAGTGGTTTCTCGGTGACCAGTAATCCATATTAAGAACATCTCTTTTCAATTCCTCGTATAAAAAACTGTCCATAAGTGTAAGGAAAATCTCTGAATTGTCATTCTCTGTAATATCGCATGTCATTCCATCTGCTCTGTTAGCAGCAAAAGCGATACATTCTCCAATACCCTCAAAAAAGGTTGTTGAAAGACGTACAGGAAGGTATTTGTTGGCTATTTGAAATTGCCAGTCAATGGTCATATCATTTATATTGATTTGCATAGTCGTTGGGGGTTACATTATTATACCAAATGAAGAAAAGCCTCTTAAATCGTCACAATACTCATCATGCATCACACTTAGGTATTTCTTACCCATTTCACAGGCCTTCAAGTTTGCATCTTTGAAAGCGTCTTGGGCTCTTGTTAGTTGTATCAGATAGTATTTGATACACTTATAAATCGTATCTTTCTTTTTTTTAACATCGTCAGGGTTTGCTTCAAAGAGTTCATTTAAAGACATACCCATCAATTTGGTAAACATCAAATCAAAATGAGGATTATTATATTTGTCAATGAGATATATAAGCCTTTGTGTAGCAATAATAGATTGCATGGTTCCCATTTGAATGCCTCTCCAAAGCCCTATTACAGCACAATGAAGTGACATTTTAAACTTGGTATTCTCGTCATTAAAATCATTGTCCGTTTCATTGTATGGCGTACGTTCTAAGATGTGGCTGAATGCCATTCCTACATGATAACCATCATTGTCACTAATAGATAAAAAATCTTCAAGATTGTTTATCGTATAGTCGTACAAAGCTTCTGCATACTCATCAAATTTGTCAGCAGTTTTAGATTGTATGTTCATTCCAGGTATTCCAGCCGACAGATTTAGAGTAAAAGCTAATTCTTGAATTTTGCTCATAATTAAATTACTGCTTTATAATGTGAATAATCAATGTATCAGAAAGTTTTTTATCTTGGGCCTAAAAATTTATCGCCATTTAAGTGAATCATATGTTCTGGCATATCTGCAATCCAAACTTCAGTTTCCCATGCTAGGGATTCTGAAAATTTCTTGAAGGTCTTGAAGTCCAAAAATGCGGTGACGAATATCATGCCGGCAGAGACCTTGCCAGTCATTTGTCCAATTTCAACTATTCTCTTCGGATCCATTGGCCCAACAGAAGTTACAGATTCAATGAAATATATCCATTCCTTGTCCTCTCGATAAAGGACAACATCAGGCATTTTATCATGGAGAGTAATCTCAAAACCAAGTTCTTTGAGCTTCTTCACATTCTTGACTAAATCTTTCTCTGTGGTGTCTCCTACATAAAGGCACTCAGAATTTGGCGCGAAACGAGGAGCAAACTCCTCGATGATAGCTTTTTGTAGTTGGTTGTGCTTACCCGGTGAGAACGTAAAGTCCTGATTATTTATTTTGACAGGCATCTTTTGCATCTGCTTTTTTGAGGCATATATATCCTTTAAACTTTGGTGCCGATTAATAAAACTCTGTATTTCAAAGTCATCATCTTCACAGACGGATGTGCCATCTGGTTCTTTAATTGATTGAACAACCCTTAAAAACTCTCCAGTAAGTCTATACCTATAATTGGGACTATTTGTTGCTTTACCATTGTCTTCAATTATGGCTGCAGTGCGAAAATGGTGCATGGCTTGCTTGCGGAAGGTCTCTCTACTATTCTCCGCATAAACAACCCCATATTCCTTGTCAATAAAGGATATTACGTCATGAATGCGAATCCAATCATTGGTCGCATTTTGGAATGTACCATCTTTTTTCACGTTTGCCATAGCCAATAAAGTCAAGCAACAAAGCGTCGATTGTTGTGCTGTTGGCATGCCTATTCTTTCCAGCAGGTCTTTTGCTATGTCTATCTTATCCATTGTTCTATGATTGTATTACAATTAGGTACTGTTAATTCATGTCCCATTAGTTGCCTACCCATCGCTGCAATAGTATCGATGTCAGGAACTGGCATATTGTTTATCTCGGTTGAATTTACCTGAGTTGAGCCATTCAAAATCCGATAATAGGTATCGTAGATTGATGAGTTCATCAGAACGAATAGCCCATATGCAAGCTCAGGAGTTTTGCACTTAATGAAATTCACCTTGTTCTGAGTACTTATATGAGCAAATTCTGGATGGTCAGATTGCAAATAGATGCCACATTGCAATCGTCTCTTTTCTTCTTTGGCGGTGAATCTCTTAACCAGAAGGTAGTTCGTGTTATCTTGTAAGAAACCTACTCTATCCGTGGAAATATATTCATCTTCCTTTCCTACAGGCCATACGACTCTGCCATTTTTGATATGTTGAGAATAGAATAATGGATAGGTAGTTTCGGATGGCTCATTACGAAGAACCTCTCTAGTTCTGAAATCAACAATAATTCCAGTTTTCATTGGAAGGGAAATGGTGGGCAAGGTCTTATCAAGATGTGATAATCTATCTAAAGCAGCAGACTCTTCACCGTCTGTCACCAAGAAAACATATTGTCGATTGGAAACTACTACATTGTATGGTGCTTCAAACTTTCTAACGTCTGAAAAGTCAGATGTAGAAGAGGACGTTATACATACGGATTCCGGCCGTACTATTGTCTTCTTAACCTTAACGATAATGGTTTCTTGTAGCACACTTTCTCCATCAAAAACCTTGTCTCTACTGGCAAAAAGATGAAGATGTGTTATTACGCATTGAGAAAAAAGATATTCTCTAAATTTTGCAAAATATGCTCCAGAAGTCCAAGATCGTGGAATAATATATATTAATTCTCCACCAGGCTTAAGGTTATGAATCGCCATTGCCCAAAATAAGAAATACAGATTAGGAGCACCATGGCAAACCTCCGGTATAGCGAGTGCTTCTTCTGCATCTTTTGCAATTTTCTTGTATGGCGGATTTCCGATAATAATGTCATACAAACTTTCGGTTTCTGGAGAACCAAATTTTTGAGATAAAATATAATTCTCTGTAATAATAGTGTAAGAAATCCGATAAGAATTATTTATCTGAGCAAGATTCTCCTCCAGTAATGGTAAAACCCTTAAATCCGTTTCATAACAAGTCAGTTCTATATCACCAGTATAACCATGTTCTCTTATGTGAGCTACGATAGCGGCAGATAATACACCTGAACCAGCACCTGCATCGAGTACTGATAATGTCTGCTTGTTATAATCGATGCTTGCCAACGAAGCCATAAAGTCAGCCGTAGAGGGGACAGTGAAAAACTGGCCATACTCTTTTCGCTGCTTTTTAGGCATTTCAGCAATGAAACTCTCAGTATTGTTATATATGTCTTTGGTCAAATACATGATTATTCTAATCTTTGAACGGGTTGTGTTCTGGAACTCTTATGAGGTCTTGTACATCAACGTCTAAACACTGAGCAATTTGGATGAGAGTTTCCAATGGAGGCTGAGCAGAATTCGTAACCCACTTTGATATGGTTGCTTGATCTCGTCCAAGTTTCTCAGCAAGATACTTATTAGGTAGATTCTTCTCAGCAAGAATAACCTTAATTCGGTTGAAATTTTTATCGCTCATTGTTGAATTATTATTTTGGGTACAAAAATACAAAGAAATATTGAGAATGTATCGCCTAATCACAAAATATTTATGAAAAGTGGAAATAATTTTGTGAAAATAGAAATAAATGCTATTCAAAACGACCAAAAAGCACTCCAACTGACTATCCCTTCATTACCATCTCCAAATGACAAAATCGGAAAATTGCCGTTGTTTGCCACGTTAAGATTTGTTAAGCAGATGTTTTCATTTTAGAGTTTCTCAAATTTTTGTTTCCAGTTTGTTTCTTCTGCTTGTTTCTCCAATAAAACTATACTGTGTATCAGTCACTTACAAAAGATTAACAGGATTTGAAGAAATAGATCATGATGGTTATAGGTTGTTTTACCTCATCAAGGATTAAATGTTTTGGATATTTCACATTCTTTCATACACATAATCATTCAACTTCTGCCAGGGTTAGAATTAAAGGTACCCAAAAGCTATTCAACCTATGGCAGGGTTAAGGTAAAAACATTCCGTTCGGCTTGCCGCTTCTCTTATCGAAGGACTTTTCAGACGAACGAAAGGAACGGCGTCAACGAAATGAGGAAGAATCACGTTTAACTGTCAACTATTCCAGTATGGAAAACACAAGATCTATGTATGGATTTACAAATTGAAAGTGATATAATGCTAATGTTGCAAAGTGTGCGAATATCATCATTCTCAATGTTTATCGATGTTTTAGACAAAATTTTGTTTCATGTTTCATGTTTCATGTTTCATTAAGGTGGTTGAAGATGGTCAAGATTGGCAGGGATGATTATAAATAGTAAATAATTATATTTTATATTAATATATAATATATATATTATATATATAATATAACCTTCAAAACCCTACATGTGGAAGGTGCTTAATGAAACATGAAACATGAAACATGAAACATTTTATCAATGACAGATACGCATAGTGTTTGCCCTACTCTCTAAGAGCGTTTGTACTGATCACTCACAGCGTTTACGGCGTTCAATGTTTTTTAACAGAAAATTGGGGTTTTGTTAACGTATTTTTACCGACTTTGAACCCCTCATTTTTGGTGGTTGGGGATAATCGTTGTAACTTTGCAATGTGAAAGGTAAAGAAACAACAAGCAGCGAAACAACAAGTAGTGCGCAGACTTGAAGGATCTAACTTGGGTGGATGAAGACCGACACAAAGACTAAACTTTATTTATTAACACTTAAAACAACACAAATTATGGCAAGACTACTTATTAAAACGTACAAGAACAACAACGACAAGAGTGCCGCCTATGGCAAGACCTACGGCCGCCTGGTGCATCAGGACACGATGAACACCACTGACCTCTGCCGCCACATGATGAAGCATGGTACGATCTTTACTTCGGACGTGGTGAAGGGCGTGGTAGAACGATTCATCATGTGTTTCGAGGAGCTGCTCCTGGAGGGCAACAAGATCAAGCTCGACGGACTGGGTACCTTCTACCTGAGCGCAAGCACCGAGGGTGTGGCCGATGAAAGCAAGTTCTCAGCAAACAACGTGAAGGCCATCCACGTACGATTCCTGCCCGACCAGAGCAAGGAGAGCGAGTACACCACCAAGATGCTCACCAAGAAGGCACGCTTCCGCTCAATGAACGGGGAGGAAATACCCGAGGGTAACGAGGGCGAGGGGGGAGAGAATGGCAACGGCTAAACCCAAGGGAGCCCCACGCCCTGCGGGGCTCCCTTCCTAGAAAAAGATTATTAACCCTTAAAACACAAACATAATGAAAAAGGATACTTGGAAATTCATCATTCAGACAGTAGCAGCAATCTTGACCGCCATCGCCACAAGCCTGGGTGTCACCAGCTGCATTTGCTAGGGTGGCCACCCCTAGCCCCTCCAAAAGGGAGGGGGACTAAGAATAACGAGGAAGGGCAACCACCCTTCCTCGTTCTTTTATAGGATAATATTACTTAAGTTTCGCAAGTTCTTGCCTTCGACAAATCCCTTTTATTCCCCTATGACGAACACAAAGCCACCGCGGGGCTGACAGGTAACGGATTCGGGGAGGGATCCTCCGTTGCGGATGTTCCAGCCGGTGGACTGCTCACCGTCGAGGAAGGCGGTGGTGAACGATTGCCACTTGACGATTTCCTCGAGCGGGAGGGCAATCTGCTTCAGCTCATCGGTTCCGTTGATGCCTGCCACATACCAGGTGTTGCCACTACGGCGGGCCAGTACGACATAGTCGGCGGGATAGCCGGCAACAAAGCGGGTCTCATCCCAAACAGTGGGCAGCTTACCGAAGAATTCCTGCACCTCATCGGGCTGCGCGTAGTAGCTCCCGGGCTTGTCGGCCAGATGCTGCAGGGCTGATTCGAAGAGCACGGTAAGCGCCAGCTCGTGGGCATTCGAGGTGATATGCGGATGCTGCGAGTCGGAGAAGGCGCAAGGCGTGTAGTCCATCGGTCCGATGACATTGCGGGTGAAGGGCAGCGTAGCGTTATGGGCTGCCGCCTTCTTGGTGAACGTACCTACGTTGTTGTACCACTCGGCACCATACACGGCCTCGGTGGAGAGCAGGTTGGGATAGGTGCGCTGCCAGCCGCGAGGGATGGTGGCACCGTGGAAGTTGACCAGCAGATGATGCTTGGCCGCACTCTCCAGGAGATCGATGCAGTAGTCCATGTTCATCTGGTTATCGCCCGAGAAGAAATCGATCTTCACACCTGCTACACCGATCTTCTCGCACCAGGCGAACTCCTTTTCGCGGTCCTCGGGCTTATTGAGACGGTACTTCGGCGTGGGAGCACCATCTACCCAGCCCACCGACGAGTTGTACCAGATGAGGGGCTTGATGCCTTTCGACTTGGCATAGTTCACTGCATCCTCAATGGTATAGCCGTCTTTCATGGTGTCCCACTCGGCATCGATGAGCATATAGGGAAGATGCAGGGTGACCGCCATATCGATGTATTGCTTGATGATGTTATAGTCGTTCGAGCCATGGTTATAGGCCCAGTAGATCCACGACACCACGCCGGGATGAATCCAGTTGACATCGTTGAGCTTACTGGGTTCGGAGACGTCGGTGACGAGGGTTGACTCGACCACATTGGCCAGACTGCCGATGATGACCACACGCCAGGGGGAATGCCAATCGCCGCTTAACGAGAGCTCGTTCTTGTCGGGCACCACCCGATAGTCTTCCTTGTTATTGAACAGGCACGAAGCGCTCTGACGGCGTTCGATATTAGCCTCGGTGATCAGGGCAAACACCCCGTCAACAGGCTCCAGCAGGGCGGGATAGCCCCAACGGTTGTTCCAGCCTTCATCAGACTTCGATACGCCGCTGAAGGAGGGGATGGGCTTTACCTGATAGGTGGTATCCAAGGGGAAGAAACTCTCGTAAGCATCGGTCCACTGCTGCATCCACCGCCTGGTTCCCTCAGGGATGCGATAGACGGTCTGCTCCTCAAAGGGTTTCTGGTCTTTCAGGTTCTTATACTCGTAGCGGAACGCCAGACCGTCGTTGTACATACGGAGCACCAGCTGGGCATCCTTGCCGTTACGCGACTGGCAGACATACTCGTTGGCCTCGTTACTGCACTGCAGGCGCTTGCCCTGCAGCATGCGGTAGTTGGTGGAGAGCTTCCTGATGAGCCGCGGTGACTTGAAGTCGGAGGCTTCCCCACCCGACATGTCCTTGGCCGAGAGGGTGAGCACCTGTTGTCCCTGATAGCTCACGATGTACTGACCGTCGACAACGGTCAATGACAGCTTACCGTTGGGCGATACGGCCTTGGCGGCAAAGAGCACCGGGGCAGTCAGCAGACAGCAGCAGAGGGTGATGAGGAATCTTTTCATTATTTCGGGAAAATTACACGGTAGTTTCCACTGAGATGCATGAAGGCGAAGAGACGCAACAGTCCGTCGTAGTAGGCATCGAAATAGCCATCCTCAAAGGGCTCGTGCTTGGCGTTCCACAGCTCATCGACAAACTCCTTACTCTTATCGTGACTGCACATCATGGAGGCGGCAGCTGCAGTGGCAATGAAGCCGATGGAGTGGCGCAGCTTCCTGAAGCCACCAGCCTGTAGGATTTCGTTACCTTCTGGTAATGAGCCATCTACACGATACTGATCAAGGAAATCGTGTACACCCTGCTTGTAGAGGAAGTTCTGGATGGTTTCGCCATATTTCTGCTGCCATTCCTTATCAGCGCAGCACCACTCGTAGTCGAGCGTGATATTCATGGGCACACGCCAGGAGTCGTAACGGAAGTTGTTACTGGGGTTGGGACGGTTACCGAAGCCTTGCATCAATGAGCCATCGAACTGGCACATATCAGGATTCAATCCCGTCTCTTCGTTGATGGCCTTGTGCA